>Ga0209415_10011257_pt1 | contig 15086 bp, 12 predicted proteins | sample PeaSoiSIISIP2007_FD_187696 | JGI IMG/M metagenome (GOLD analysis project Ga0209415, IMG submission 187696) | Peat soil microbial communities from Weissenstadt, Germany - SII-SIP-2007 (SPAdes) (version 2) | ecosystem: Environmental > Terrestrial > Soil > Wetlands > Peat | place: Germany... | reverse complement strand
AGCGCCGCCAGCAGGGCCAGGCGCTGATCGTCCTCGATGTTCTTCATCAGCCGCTTTTTGTTTGCGAGGACATATTCGATGATCCAGTACGGGCGCATGCACGCGCCGTTGAGTTCGGCCGGCGAGAATGGCCGGACCTCCGCTACGGCGACGGGCGCATTCGATCCCCGCACGGCGGACCCGGCCGAGGGACGCTCCGGATCAAACCCTGCTCCTCCGCCCGACGCGGCGCCGGCCCCATCGCTGGGCTTATCCGGTTCACTTCCGCCACCTGCATCAGGCTTGCGAGGCTCTTCATGGGCGTCCATGCTCATCCTCCTTTCGCTCACCGTCTGCGCCTGATGGCCGGCCACTCGTGCACGGACACGCACAGTCTACAAAGGACTTTGCTCGATAAAGTCCATGGAGAAATAAAAAGGATCCCGCCGCCAGCAGCGCGCATCCGACGCGCATCGGCAGCGCCATCAGCGCCAGAGGCGCCTTCGCGCACGAGCAGGCTTCCTCCGCGTTCTGCGCCTTCACGAACTCCCTGGCGGCGTTTCGCAGCCGGCACAATGGGCACATCACTTCATCCGGCATCGGCGACTCCTTTCACGCTGGAACCTGGTCCGTAACCGTTGCGCACGCACATATTCAGTCTCCCGTCAATGACCCGCCAAGCAACACCAGTGCGATCGGCATCGTCAGAGACACCGCGAGCAAGATCCCGACGGCGAATAGCACCCACCGCCATTGACGCCAAATGTCGCGGTACCCTGAGAACTGAATGAACACGTCGGGAATGTACGCGGCGCAATACAAGAGGTTGGCCGCGACCGCAAGCATGAACAAGTTGGTGAACGTGCCCGCGTCAAGCGCGTTGTAAGAGCGGGGCAGAAGTACGACGAAGTCGCCGACCACAACCGCAGCCAGCACGCCATTGTAGATCAATCGTCGCCGTTCCCAGTGACGCAGGGCGTCCGTTGCGATATCCTTGATGAGCGCCATGGGGCGATCCTTCTATTGAGACGGTTCAAGTTCCCGGGTCATTTGTTCTCCGCTTTCTTCGGCGCGACGATACTCTCGAGATACGCCACGTAGTCCTTGAACGCCTTCGATCCCTGCGCCGTCAGCGACATCGTCGTCTGCGGCTTGCGGCGGACGAACTGCTTCTCGATGCGGATATAGCCGGCCTCCTCAAGGACGCGCGCGTGCACGCTCAGGTTGCCGTCGGTCATGCTCAGAGTTTCCTTCAACTCGGAAAACGTCATCGGCCCGGCCGCGGCGAGGCTCGACATGATGCCGAGTCGCGCGCGCTCGTGGATGAGCTTGTCAATGCCTTCCGGCGACGGAATGGCGCTCATCGGCTCAGTCCCCGAACCGCGAGATCAGGAAGATTCCGAAGACCACGTGCGCCAGCCCGAACGTCAACGCGACCATCGCCAGGGCCGCCGGCGCCGCCCAGAAGAGCGTCACGATACCGGCCGCGAAGAACACGCCGCCGAGCGTCCGCGGCGCCCGGACGGAGAGGATGCCGGCCATCCAGAGGGCGACGCCGTAGAGCATCATCCAGGTCGGCGCGACCAGGCGCCACTGCGCGTTCTCGATCAGCGTCACGCTCAGGGCGGTCGCCGCGAGGAGCGCCGGGGCCATCGCGTAGCTGGCCAGTTGCGCCAGCCGCGACCACGCGTTCACGCCGCGCTTGCGGGCCAGCCGCAGCGTCAGGAGGATGTTGATCCCGATCCCGGCGACGGCAATCAGCACCCACATCGCGACCAGCGCATGGCAGTCCTGCGGTGACAGCTTCGCCATCTCGGCGAAATCGAGCGAGCGCATTTTCCAGAAGGTCACGCCGCACCCGATCAGCGCGAGGACACCGCCGCAGACCGCCGCCTTACCCGGAAGCGTCGTCATCCGCGTGGCGCTTTCCATGATGCGCCGGATCGTCGCCAGCTGTTCCACCGCCTCGTTCTCGTTCATTTCCACCTCCTTCACAGGCGCCGGCAACCGGCCAACTCTCTGCGCACCCGCCGCCCAGCGACCCTGTCCTTTGTACCGCAAAGAACTTTACACCACCGTCTCTCCATTGTCAAGTCCCTGGATGGAAAATTTTCGGAAGGCCGCCCGCCAATCCAACCTTGCGAAGGTTCGTACAAGCTAACCTTGCGAAGGCTCGCACAAGCCTTCGCAAGGTTGCGAGCGAGGCTGCGTCGGCGCCTGCGCCAAGGTTGCGCGCTTCCCGGCGGGTCGGTAGCATAGTTGCCGGCGGACGCTGATGCGTCAGACCGAAGCGGATGGACCTGGATGAAAGCAAGGAGCTTGTCATGCGCATGATCATCGCGGTCGTATGGCTGACCCTGGGCGTCGGTTCGCTGGCCGCCGAGACGGCGCCGGAGTGGACGGGCGAGAAGCGCGACCTCGATTCCGCCTCGAATCGAGGCTCGGCGACGATCTCGGTGGACAAGCCGAGCGTTATCCTGGGCGAGCCGTTTTCGGTGGACATCTGCTTCCTCAATCGCGGCGCCGGCGACGAGTTCTACAACCCGTTCCTCGGCGGCCAGACGCCGCTGCCGGCGCGGCTGGCGATCTTCAGCGCCGACCATAAGTACCTCGGCGACTTGATCGAGCGGGAGGATCTCTCGAGAGTCATGCTCCGCGCCGATGACTGGACGTTCGTCCCAACGCTCTGTTACATCGGCCGCGTCGAGAGACTTACGGCCGGCTATGTGCCCCCCACGACGGAGAGCGGCTCCCAGACGCTGCCGCCGGGCGAATACGACGTGCAATTGATTTACTTCAAGGGTTTTCTCGCCCGGAATCCGGCGAAGATGGAACACCGGCTGCTCGAGGACGCAGAAAAGGTGTTCCGGCAGTTCGAGAGGAACTTCGACCGCGCTGAGCTGTTCCGGTCGAATGTGGTGAGGGTCCGTTTCACCGCGAAGTAGCGCCGCCCTCGATCATTCGGCGCAGTCCCGGCCGACGGCGATAAGGCTCAGCCCGTGACCTTCATCCTTGCGCCGCAGCGGGTCATGAGGTCCACGAAGTTGGGGAAGGTGATGCCGACGGCCTCGGCGGTGTCCACCTCGACGGGCTTCTCCGACGCGAGGCCCGCGATCGCGCAGGCCATGACGACGCGATGGTCGGCGTGACCGGGTGCTTTTCCGCCGCGAAGTCCGACGCCGTGCACCACCAGCCCGTCCGGCAGCTCTTCCGCTTTTCCGCCGAGCGCGTTGACGACCTCGCGCATGACGCGGATGCGGTCGGTCTCCTTGATGCGCGCCTGCGGGACATTGAGCAGCTTCGTCGTCCCTTCGGCGAAGCAGGCGGTGACCGCCAGCGCCGGCAGCGCGTCGGGCGTGGCGTTGAGGTCCAGATCGACGCCCTTCAGCCCGCGGCCGCGGATCCGGACCGCGCCGGGCAGCGCCTGCGCCTCCGCGCCCATCCTGCGGAGCATGTTCACCACTTCCTTGTCGCCCTGCGCGTCGTCCATGTCCAGGCCGCGCAGCGTGATCTCCGACCCGCTGAGCGCGGCGGCGCAGAGGAAGAACGTCGCCGAGGAGAAATCGCCCTGGATGCGCTCCTCGAACGCGGAGTATTCCTGCCGGCCGGGAACTGTGAACTCGCGCAGGTCGCGATGCGAGACGCGGACGTTGAGCTTGCGCAGCCAGTCGAGCGTCATGAGGACGTACGGCTCCTCGTTGAGCTGCGTCGCGACGATCGTCGAATCCTCCCGCGCGAGCGGCGCGGCAATCAGCAGGCTGGTGAGGTACTGCGACGTGGGGCACGCGAGGCTTGCCCGGCCGCCCTGAAGCGGGCCGTGGACGAGGATCGGCGCGCAGCCGTTGCCGAGCATGCTCTCGACGCGCGCGCCCAGCGCGTTGAGGGCTGCGATCAAGTTCTGCGCGGTGCGGCGCCGGGTCTGCTGGTCGCCGGTAAGCACGTTCCATCCGTCCACCAGCGCCGCCATGCCGAGCGCGATGTAGAGCGTGGTGCCGGAGTTCTGGACGTCAATGACGTTTTCGGCGACCCGGAGCCGTCCGGCGGCGCCCTGAACGGTCCACGTTTCCCCGTCGGCCCGGATCTCCGCCCCGAGCGCGCGGCAGGCGCCCACGCAGGAGCGCGTGTCGGCGGAATCGAGCGGGTTGGAGATGGCGCTCTTCCCGCGGGCGAGCGTCGCCAGGGTCAGCGCGCGGATCGTGTGCGACTTGGAGGGCGGGACGGCGACTTCGCCGGAGAGGACGGATTTTTCGGCGGTGAGGATCACGGTTCAGCCTCGCTTGACCAGCCGGCTCAGGGCGGATTCCACCTGGCGGACATCCACGTCGGTGTCCTTGCAGGGGCCGTGGGGCCAGGAATTCAGGACGCCGACGACGCGCTTCGGGAACGCGGCGCGGATTCCCTCGGAGAGCTCCTTGCTGCACGCGATCGCCAGGATGACGCGCACCTCCGGCGCTCGCGCGCGTTCGAGCGCCTCGCGTCCGCCGGAGGCGACGTGCACCCGCACGCCGACGCGTTCCGCCAGCTCGCGCAGCTCCTTCATCTTGCACCGGCCGCACCCCTTGCAGTTGCGGATCGCCTCCCGCACCGGTTCTTTGCACGCCTGGTGCTGAAGGCAATGGGGCAGCAGAATCAGCACGTTCTCCGGCGGATACCGCCGCGAGGCCGCGCGGTTGCGAAGGCGATTCATCCAGATGACGGCATTCTGCAGCGCGGGCATCAGGCCTGCTCCGATCGAGGGATTTAATCAGGTTACCAGCTTTTCAGGAAGATTCCAAGAGCATCGCGCGCGGGCGGCGAGGCTACTTCGGCGGCGCTACGGCCGGTTTGGGCTGCGCGAGCGGTTCCGCGGCACCGAAGACGAAGGCGCAAAAATCGTCCCAGGAGAACCGCAGGTCCGCCTCGGCGCTTGAAGGGCCGCCGTGCGCCAGTTTCTCGAGGCTTTCGATGAGCCTGGAAGCCTGGCCCAGGGAGTCCGCGTCGCCGGTCGCCGCATGCACGTCGCGCAGCAAGCAGATCGGGCGGAGGTCCTGCGCCGGAGCGGTTTTCAACGTTGCGCCGAGGCCCTGGAGATACGCGGCCGCGCGCGCGTCGCCGGTGGCGCGCAGGTAGTCGCGCAATCCCGGAATCCACTCGCCGGACTCCTGGAGATTCGGAGGTATGCGGAAAAGGTAATCGGCGCAATCGCCCGCGCGCTCGACCAGCGCGGGGTCGTAATTCAGCGAGAGAAGCTCCACCAGGTTGTCCAGATACGCCATGCCGTCGGCGCCGCAGGTGGCGGGTCCGTAGTTCTTCGCCGCCTCCGCCCAGAGGAGCGCGGCATCCCGGGCGACGAGGTCGCCGGTGAGGTAGTACGCCAGGAGCGGCCCGCGGAGGCGCGCGTGGCGGTCGCTGACGCAACTGGTGCTCTGCCAGTGCACGGGCGTCTTGCTGTCCCCGAAGGCGCCGGCGATCTTGCGCCGGCGCGGATCGGCGAGCACGGCGAGCGCCGGCGTGGAATCGTTGCACAGGTCCATCCCCAGCACGTGCCGGAGGTTCCTCTGGGCGGCGACGAAGATGTCCGGCCGGCCGGTCTGCAGGTAGAGCAGCCAGAGCGCGCCCGGCAGGTCTTCATTGGCGCCCATCCAGTAGTTGCGCAGGCCCCAGCGCTGCTCGTCCGGCAGCCAATGGCGGCGCACGTCCATGAAGTTGAAATCGCCATCGGCGGGCGAGCGGTTCTCCCTGGCGAGCAGGCGCGTGAGCATCGCGGCGGCGTCCTCGGCGCGCGACGGAGACAACATTTCCTGCAGCACGCCCGACGCGGCAAGGCTCTGGGCGTCCTGCACGGCGCAGGGACAGAGCTCGAAGGCGCGCGCGATCTCGCTGACCTCGACCGCGTCAAAGGGTCCCTTCACAAACGTGTAGAGCATGTCGTAGGTCAGCGCGATACCGGCGGGATCGGAGATATCCATGTTGCGCACCGCGTCGAAATCAAACAGCCCGTCGCGGTCGCTCAAGCCGGAGGCGTAGGCGGGCGGCACGCTCAGGTTCAGCAGGGACCCGGCGGTGGCAAAGCCGAGCTCTCCGACCGTGCGACGGTTGACATCCCCCTTCAGGCTGCGCAGTTTTTCCTCTCCGTGGGACGGCCAGAAATGGATGAAGACGCGGCTTTCCGGGGTCAGCTCGATTTCCTTCGGGCGGAGCTCGTCCATATCGCGCAGGTCCACGGCCAGGCCGCGGTCCGGCGCGATTCCGGCGGCCCAGTTCTCCGCGTGGGCCGGATGGAGGTCCACCGTCGGCGGCTCCTTGAGGTTCTGAAGGAGGACCACCTCCGGCATCAGCTTCTGGAGATAGACCGCGCCGGTCTGCTGGATGGGCTTGCGGAAAACCTCGGGGGTTCCGAAGACGGCATCGAAGCCGCTGTGGAAGTCCATGCGCTCCGTGATGCCGATGTCGCTCGGCTGACTGCGCCAGGTGCGCTCATTGAAGATGAAACTGCACTGGACGCGCAGGAACGGCTGCCCCAGGTACGCCGTAATGCGCAGCACGCAGCGCCCGAGGTCGTTCGCCCGCGGGCGATCGGAGGCCAGGAGCCGTCCTTCCACGCGCAGCACCAGGCACAGCTCGTTGTACTCCTCCAGCTCCACCTGCAACTTCGGATCATTCGCGAGGCGGTACACGGTGCCGTACGAATCCACCAGGTAAGGGCCGGAGCCGCCGACCTCGGAGTTCAGAATCTGTCCGTTCGAGCCGTAGTGGCCATTGCCGAGCACGTCCACCCAGGCGTTTTCGATGCCGGAGAAGTGTTTGTAGCTGACGTTGAAGTACAGCGCGCCGGTGTTCACCCACCAGGCGTCGCCCGTGTCGGTGACCCAGGCGTCGGCGACCGCGTCGGAGCGCATCCCCTCGATGCTCCGGGTGAAGCCTCGGATGGCGGCGGCGGCCACCTGCGGCCCGTATTCGAGCGTGTAGCGCTCGCCGCCTTTGCGCGCGATGTTGGCGCGGAAATCGAGCCCGAGCCAGCGGATGCTGCCGTCGCTCGGCCAGCGCGCGCGCGCCTGCGCGCGGCAGGGCACTTCCTTGCCGTCCGGCCCGAGGAGCCGCGCGTTCTCCGGCGAATGGATCGCTCCCATCGGAAGCGCCACGCCCGCGGTCATGGGCCATGACGCGGCGGCCTTCGCTTTGACCGGAAGAGGCTGGACGAGGATGCTGAGCTTGCCGGCCCGTTGCGGATTCGCCGGGGGCGCGGGCTTCTTCACGGCGGCTTCCGCGCGTTCCAGGACCGTCCCGTCCTTGTCCAGCAGGTCCGCATGGAGCACGAAACCGCCCGGCGGAAGGGCGGCGATGTCCAGGATAAGGCTGGCGCGCTCTCCTCGGACGGCGAGGATCGCCGGAGACGGAAGGGACTCCGCCTGCGCCGCGTCGTTCGCCTCCAGGCTGACCCGCAGATTGGTCTTGGCGAGGTCCGCGGAGCCGGGCTCGATGCGCACGACGGCGCGGAGCGTCTTATCCGGCGCGCCCACGGCCGCGTCCAGCACGTAGAGCATCAGGCGCGGAGCGGCCGCCTGCTGGTCGGACGCGGCGCGCTGCCCGAAGAACAATGTGCCCCACGCGGCGGGATTCGCGCGGTTGCCCATCGTGCCTTCCCAGGAGCATCGCTCGCCGGTGGCGGCGATGTCGCGGCAGAAATTGATCCGCCATGACGCGGCCTGCGGGAACTCCTTCACGCCGAGGCTCGCGATCGGAATCGCCATTTCGGCGTCCCAGCCTTCCCCCGTGCGGGCCGCCTTCACCTCCCATGCCGGCGACCATTGGATGCCCTCGCGCAGGCTCCTCTGGTATCGCGAGCCGTTCGGATCCACGGCAAAAAGGAAGAAATCCTTCCCCCGCGCCGAGGTCGAGATCCACACCTGCACGTTCTCCTCGCTCCAGACGCCGTGCAACGGCTGCTTGAGCAGGGGCACTTGCGCGATGGCCGGCTCGTGGCATTCGAAGCCGACGTATAGGGTCTTGTCGTCGCGGCAGACGCGCACGCTGGTCGCGCGCGAGGGGACTCCGTCGGGCATGTCGGACTCGATGGCATGCTCGATGCAGTGCGTCCAGCATTCCTCGGTCAATGCCCCGTCCAATACCGGCGGCTTCACGATCGGAGCGACGGCGACTCGGCGCTGCGTGGCCGGGACACGGGAGAATTCACAATCGAGGATGAACGGCGCGGCGGCGTGCGCCGGCGCCGAGGGAATGCCCGGCGCCGCAGACGCGGCCAGCGCGGCGCAGATCAGGATGCTCAACCTGCGGCGCCCCATGCGCGCCCGCTTGGTTTCCGCCATCCGCATGGCCGGTCGCTCCTCTGGGAAGCGCTTCAACTAATACAGCTTGCGACGGCCGATGTCAAGTGATTTGTCGCCGCGCGAAGGAAGAACTGCCTGGGGCCCCGTCGGAAGGCTCGGAGGAATCTTTCCCGCCCTGCATCATTCCCATGATTCTCGTCTTCTCCCATGGCAGCCTCTCAGGGACTGAACCGTTGCCAGGGATCGGCGGATCGTCACGCATTCCCGGCGGGAAGGCTTTGCCGGACGCGCCGGATGACGCCGCCCATCTTCCGGATGGCGCCGAAATGCCTCGGGGCGATCCGCACGGACATCCGCACGACCTCTTCGCCGTAATCGCGCGCGAGCACCTCCGCGTGCTCGGCGAGGAACGCCTGGAGTTTGCCCGCGCCCGGCGGCATCGTGAGGGCGACCTCGACCGCCTTCCGGTCGAGGAGGGCGCGGATGCGCGCGCAGAGCGCCTCGATGCCCGCGCCGGTGGCCGCGGAGATCATCACAGCGTCGTCGAACCGGCGCCGCAGCACCGGCAGGTGGGCTTCTTCCTCGATCAGGTCCACCTTGTTGCCGACGCAGAGGATCGCATGGTCCGCGCAGCCGATCTGGCGCAGCACGTCCATCACCGCATCCACCTGCTGCTCAGCCTGGGGCGAGCTGACATCCACCACGTGCAGCAGCAGGTCGGCCTGGCGCGCTTCCTCGAGCGTGGCGTGGAACGAGGCGACCAGTTGATGCGGCAGGTGGCGGATGAAACCGACGGTGTCGCTCAGCAGAATCTTGCGGCCCTCGCCCAGGTCGCACGCGCGCGTGCGCGTGTCGAGCGTGGAGAACAGCTTGTCGTCCGCGAGGACGCCGGCGCCGGTCAGCGCGTTCATCAGGGTGGACTTGCCGGCGTTGGTGTAGCCGACGAGGCAGGCGGTGATCTCATCGCTGCGCGAGGCCGCCTCGAGCGCGCGGCGGCGGCCGGTGTGCTCGATACGGCGCTTGAGGTCCTGGATGCGCTGGCGGACGAGGCGGCGGTCGGTCTCGATCTGGCGCTCGCCGGGCCCGCGCATGCCGATGCCGCCCTCGACGCGTTCGAGATGCGTCCACATGCGCCGCAGCCGCGGAAAGGCATACTCGAGCTGCGCCAGCTCCACCTGGTCGCACGCGTCGGCGGTGCGCGCGCCGCGCGCGAAAATATCGAGGATCAACTCCGTGCGGTCAATGACCTTGCAGTCGGTGATCTCTTCCAGGTTGCGGACCTGGGCCGCGCTGAGGTCCACGTCCATGATGATGACATCGGCGCGCTGAACGCGGCAGAGCTCGGCCAGCTCCTGGACCTTGCCCTTGCCGAGGTAGGTGGCGCCGTCAGGCAGGCGGCGGTGCTGGACCATTTCGGCGACGACGAGCGCGTTGGCCGTCGCGGCGAGGCGGCGCACTTCTTCAAGCGATTCGCGCGCGACCTCGGCGCTCTCCGTCGAAGCGCCCACCAACACGGCCCGCTCGGCCGATACGGCCAGTTCGGTGCGTTTCAATTCCACGTAGTTTGCGGGCGAACCTCCATATCGAATGCTCGAGCCATTTATCCTAAGCCGCTGCGGCACAGCGTGTTACAATATGTTTTCTTCAAGTATATCCGACGGTGCGACTTGCGACAAATTGGATTCGTTTTTTCAAATCGGTCTTTTGGCGTCTAACACGTTCCCCCAGAACATGATAGCGCAATCGCTCAGCCTTCTCATCCGCCACCCTCTTCGGGCGCATTATACCAAGTGCATACGCTCAGGGTCAAACGGTTGCGTCGGCATGGAGGATTCGGCCCGCGCCGCTCAAGGCTGCGGCTTCGGCTCCCAGCCGCCGCCGAGCGCCTTGTAGAGGGAGATCAGGTCCACGGCGATGGCCTGGTTGCTCTGCGCGAGCGCGTCCTGAGAGCCCAGGAGCGACTGCTGCGCGACGATCACGCTGAGGAAATCGGTGGTGCCCTGCGTGTAGAGCTGCGTGGCCAGGTCCACCGCCTTGGTGTTGGCTTTGACGGCCTGATCGAGCAACTGCCGATGCTGCTGCTCGAGCGCGAACGCCACGAGCGAGTTCTCCACGTCCTGAAGCGCCGTCAGCACGGTCTTCTGGTAAGCGATCAGCGCTTGTTCCTGCGCGGCGTTCTGCACCTCGATGTTCGCCTGGATGCGGCCGGCGGTGAAGATCGGCCAGGTGACCGACGGCCCGACCGACCAGGTGCCGCTGTCGGACCGGAGCAGCCCGCGGAGCGTGTCGCTCGCGAAGCCGAGAGAGCCGGTCAGCGAGAACTGCGGGAACCAGGCGGATTCCGCGACGCCGATCTGCGCGGTGGCGGCATGGACGAGCGCCTCGCTCTGGCGGACGTCCGGCCGGCGCTGGAGCAGGGCCGAGGGCAGCCCGACGGGCACTCGCGCGGGGACCTGCGGGATCGGACCGGGCACGGAGAGTTCCTCCTTGAGCGCCGCGGGCGGCCGCGCCAGGAGCACGCTGAGCGCGTAGATGGTCTGTAGCTCGCCAGTCTCCAGCAGCGGAATCGTCGCCTCGGTGCTGGCCACGGTCGCCTCCGCATTGGCCACGTCGAGCCCGCTGACAATCCCGCCCTTGAATTTCTGGCGGGTCAGCTCGGCGGTGTGCTGTTGCGCCTTGAGATTGTCATTGGCGATCTGGATGCGCTGCTGGAAGGCGCGCAGGTTCACGTAGTCAATCGCCACCTCCGCAGCCACGCTGATTAGGACGGCGTGTTCGTTCTCAAGGGCCGCGAGAACGCTGGCGTCGGCGGACTCGATGCCGCGGCGGATGCCGCCGAAGAAGTCCAGCTCCCAGGCGGCGTCCAGCCCGTCCTGGAACAAGTCGCCGGCCCTGCCGCCGCCGAGAGGGCCGGTGCGCTGATAGGAGCCGGTGGCGTTCAGGGTCGGCCAGAAGCCCGACTTGGTCACTTCGTACGCCGCCCGCGCCTGCCGCAGCGCCGAGACGGCCGTGCGCAGATCCAGGTTGGCATGGAGCGCGTCGGTCACCAGTTGGGTCAGCTTCGGATCGTTGAGGACGCTCCACCATTCGCTGAGCTGGGCCGCCTCGGTCGTCGCCACGCTGGCCTGGTCGGGCGCGGCCACGGTGGTGCCGTCCCAGCCGGCCGGGAGCGCCGTCTCCGTCTTCGTCGGGCGGTAATCCGGCCCGACTTTGCAGCCGGCCGTGAGCAGCGCGACCGCGCCGAGGAGACCGGCGAAGACCCATGTGCAGCCCTGCAGCTTGCGCCGTATCCGTTCGCCCATATTTCCCATGTTTCCCCTAATTCCTATTACTCATATCGCAGCGCGTCAATCGGGTCGAGCCGGGAGGCTTTCCACGCCGGGTAGAACCCGAAGGTGATGCCGACGCTGACGGACACGAAGACCGCCGCCACGATCGCGACGACGGAGAGCTCGGTCGGCCAGTGCAGGAGCTGGGTCACCAGGTACGAGCCGGTCCTTCCCAGCACGATGCCGACGATGCCGCCGCTGAAGCACAGCAGGACCGCCTCGGTAAGGAACTGCCAGAGGATATCGCGCGGGCGGGCGCCGACGGCCATGCGCAGGCCGATCTCGCGGGTCCGCTCGGTCACCGAGACCAGCATGATGTTCATGATCCCCACGCCGCCGACGAGGAGCGAGATCATCGCCACGCACAGCAGCAGCGTGCCCATCAGCAGGGTCGTGGAGCTCAACGCCTTGCTGATCTCGGTCATGTCGCGGAGGCGGAAATCATCCGGGGCGTCCGGCTTGAGGTGGTGCCGCTCGTGAAGCAGGTCGGTGATCTGGCTGATCGCCTGCGGCATGGCCTCCGCGGACTGGGCCGCGACCTGGATCATGCTCACGTTGATGAACCGCACCTGCAGCGGCGTGTCCACGCCCTCCGACGCGGAAAGCGCCGGAAACAGGCTGGTGCCCGCGTTCGCGTAGATCTGGCTGAGCGAGTTGCCGGTGGAGATCGTGGCCGTCGCGGTCGGGGCGTGGCTGACCATCGCCCCGGTCACGCGGAACTTGATCGAGGTCCAGGGCGCCAGCAGGATGTCGTCCTGGTCCCAGCCCATCATGTTGGCGCCCTTTTTCGAGAGGACGCCGACGACCTTGAACGAGACGGGGCCCACGCGGAGCACTTTGCCGACGGGCGATTCGTCCGGGAAAAGCTCGTGCTCGACCGTCTGGCCGATCACGCAGACCTCGGCGGCGTTGCGGACGTCCTCGTCGGTGAAGCATTCGCCCTCGGCCAGGTGCGTCCAGTTGCGCACGGCGAGGAAGGCGGGGGTGGTGCCGAACATCTGCTGGGGCTGCCAGTTCAGATTGCCGTAGATGACCTGGGCGCCCGCCCAGACGATGGGGGCGGCGCTCACGACGGCGGGGCACTCGCGGGCGATGGCGTCGCAGTCGCCGGGCGTGAGCGTCATCGAGCTGCCGGCGCCCCAACTGACCCCCGCGTTGGTGGCCTGGCCGGGCATGATCAGCAGCGTGTTGGCGCCCATGCTCTCGATCGTTCTCTGGATGGCGCCCGAAGAGCCCTTGCCGATCTCGACCATTGTGATCACCGCGGCGATGCCGATGACGATGCCCAGCGTCGTCAGCGCCGCGCGCATGATATTGCGGCTCAGGGCCTTGGTGGCCGTCCGGAACGTATGTTGGTGCATCATGCCGGACCTCCGGTTCCCGTCCCTGCGCCGGCGCCCGGGGCGGACGCGGCGCCGTCATTGCTGATGACGCCGTCGCTGATGCGGATGATGTGCTTCGCGTGCTGCGCCACGCCCGGGTCGTGCGTGACCAGCAGAATCGTGATGCCCTGTTCGTGGTTCAGCTCCTCGAACATGCGCAGGATCTCCACGCTGCTCTTCGAGTCCAGGTTGCCGGTCGGCTCGTCGGCGAGGAGGAACTGCGGGCGGTTGATCAGCGAGCGGGCGATGGCCACGCGCTGCTGCTGCCCGCCGGAGAGCTGCGAGGGTTCGTGGTCCATGCGGTCCTCGAGGCCCACGCGCTTGAGCATCTCCATCGCGCGCTGGCGCCGCTCGCGTTCCGTGCCGGAATCGGCCGAGTAGCCGATCGGCATCATCACGTTCTCCAGCGCGCTGGTCCGCGAGAGCAGGTTGAACGTCTGGAAGACGAAGCCGATCATGCGGTTGCGCAGGTCGGCGCGCTCGTTGGCCGAGGCCCCGGAGATCTCCTGCCCGTCGAGCCAGTACTGGCCGGAGGTCGGGTGGTCGAGGCAGCCGAGGATGTTCATCAAGGTGCTCTTCCCCGAGCCGCTGACGCCCATGAGCGCGACCAGCTCGCCGCGCTCGATGGACATCGAGATCCCCTTCAGCACCGGCAGGTCAATCTCGCCGAGGTGATAGGTCTTGTAGACGTCCTTGAGTCTGAGCAGTTCCATGCTGCGATCCTTTGCCTGAGACTACCGCCGGCTGTCAACCGCCCCGCTTGCGCGCCGGCAACTGCGGCGTGAACGGGCTGGCGCCGGTGGTGGTGGAAGGCGCCGCCCGGACGGTCCCCGGCACGATGTCGCCGGTGATGACCTCGAGGCCTTCCTCGATGCCCTCGCCGCTGATCTCCGTATTGACTCCGTCGGTCAGGCCGACCCTCACGGGAATCGCCCGCACGTAGGCGCCGTCGATCACCCAGACCCGCCCGCGCGTCCGGCGCGACCCGGCCGCCTTGGCCGGCGGTCCGCCGCCGGTCCCTTCCTTCGTCATCGGCGCCTCGGGGCTCTCGGCGGCCTTCTCCTTGCCCTTGCCGGTCTCGGCGACCTGGGCCTGCGGGCCTTTCTGCGCGGCCGTCGGCACCCAGCGCAGCGCGGCGCTGGGGACCATCAGGGTTTTTTCCTTCCGGCCGGTCTCGAACAGCGCATTGGCGGTGAGGTAGGGCAGCAGCTTGCCGTTGCTGTTGTCGGTGTTGACCTCGACGGTGTAGGTCACCACGTTCGAGGTCATCGTGGCGTTGAGCCGCACCCGGTTCACCTGCCCGTCGAAGACGTCGTTCGGGAAGGCATCCACCGTGAACTTGACCGGCTGGCCCGCGTAGATGCCGCCGACGTCCGCCTCGTTCACCGCCACCCAGAGCTGCATGCGCGTGAGGTCCTTGGCGATCAGGAAGAGGCTCGGCGCGCTCAGGCTGGAGACGACGGTCTGGCCGATATTGACGCGCCGGTCAATGATGGTGCCGCTGACCGGCGAGGTGATCGTGCAGTAGGCCAGATTGGTCTTGCACTGGTCCACGTTTCCCTGGTCCTGAACCACGGTGGCCTCGGCCACCTTGATGTTGGCGATGTCGATGTCCACGTTGGTCTTCGCCACTTCGTAGTTGGCCTTATACTGGTCGTAAGCGCTCTCGGCGAGCGCGCCGGACTTGGTGTCCCAGAGGGCTTGCGCCCGCTTCCAGTCGGCCGTGGCCTGCGCGAGCAGCGCCTGCTTCTGCGCCAGGTCCGCGTTCGCGCGCGGCACGTTCGCCTGGGCCTGCAGCAGCGTCGCTTCGGCCGAGTCCAGGGCGGCTTGATAGAGCCGGGGGTCTATCCGCGCCAGGATCATGTCCTCCTTGACCTTGGAGTTGTAGTCCACCGGCTTGCCGTCCGCGTCCGTGCCGAAGGAGAGAAGTAGGCCGGCGACCTGCGCGCCGACGTCCAGGACCTCTTCCGGCTCGACCGTCCCGGTGGCGGAGATCGTGGTGACGATGTCGCCGCGCGTGACCGTCGCGGTCCTGAATTTCCCGGCGCTCTCGACGCTGCGATGGGTGTACCAGTACGCTCCGCACCCGACGCCGACCACCAGGATCACGACCAGCACGATGACTTTCC
>Ga0209415_10011256_pt1 | contig 15087 bp, 12 predicted proteins | sample PeaSoiSIISIP2007_FD_187696 | JGI IMG/M metagenome (GOLD analysis project Ga0209415, IMG submission 187696) | Peat soil microbial communities from Weissenstadt, Germany - SII-SIP-2007 (SPAdes) (version 2) | ecosystem: Environmental > Terrestrial > Soil > Wetlands > Peat | place: Germany... | reverse complement strand
CGAAAGTTGAGCTGGCTGATTTCTCTCGCCGATGACGGTCCGCCTTCCGCGATGCGCAGGATTTCCGCGCGCAGCGCCTTCGGATATGCATGCGTCGCAAAACCTTTCAGCTTCGCCGCGGGGAATCCCCCGCCCGAATTCTCTCGCACGGCCACCAGCGCCGAATCAATCGAGTCCGCCGACGTGCCGGACATCATCCCAATCACCAACGCGGTTTTCGGACGCGAGCGGCTCATGTGATTTGCTTCTTCAACTTCGCCAGCAGATTGAGCGCATCAATCGGCTTGAGGTTGTCAAGGTCGGCGGCGCGCAACGCGTCGAGGATTTCGCGGTCAATCGCGGTGAACAGCGCCGGTTGAGCCGCGGCGTGGCCATTCGTTTGGGGGGCGCCAGGAGTGAGTTCGGTGCTGAGTTCGTGCTCGGTCTGCTCGTGGCGCTTCAGGATTTCGCGCGCGCGTTCGATTACGGCGCGCGGCAATCCGGCAAGCCGCGCGACTTCGATGCCGTAGCTCTTGTCGGCGCTGCCTTCTTCGACGCGACGCAAAAAAACGATCTCGGTCGGCGTCTCGCGAACGGAAACATGAACGTTGCGCACGCCGGGGAGCAATTCGGCGAGTTCCGTCAGCTCGTGATAATGCGTGGCGAAGAGCGTGCGCGCGTGTGTATGGGCCTGTAGATGTTCGACCACAGCCCAGGCGATCGACAGGCCGTCGAACGTCGCGGTCCCGCGGCCGACCTCATCGAGCAGCACGAGGCTCGACGGCGTGGCCGAATTGAGGATGGCCGCCACTTCGCTCATCTCGACGAGGAATGTGGAGCGGCCGCGCGCCAAGTTATCGGAGGCGCCGATGCGCGTGAAGATCCGGTCCGTCAAAGGCAGGCGCGCCTGTTCGGCCGGAACGAACGAGCCCATTTGCGCCATCAGGACCGTGAGCGCCGCTTGGCGCAGGTAGGTGGACTTTCCTCCCATGTTCGGGCCGGTAATGAGCAGTATCTGTTGCGTCGCGGGCTCGAGATAGAGATCGTTTGGAACGAATCGCTCGCCGCGCTGTTCAAGCAGGCGTTCGATCACCGGGTGACGTCCGGCGACGATCATCAATTCTCCCGCGTCGGTGAATTGCGGGCGGACGTAATGCCGCGATACGGCGAGACGCGCGAAACAGGCCAACACGTCGAGCTGCGCGATCGCGGCCGCCGTCTGGCGAAGTCGGTGCGCGTGCGTGCCGATCCAAAGCCGCAATTCGGAGAACAAGCGGCGCTCGATCTCCGCGATGCGCTGATCTGCGTCGAGGACTTTGCGTTCGTAATCCTTTAGTTCCGGCATTGTGAATCGTTCGGCATTGACCAGAGTCTGCTTGCGCTCGAAATCGGCGGGAACCAAGTGAAGATTCGGCTTGGACACTTCAATGTAGTAGCCGAAGACCTGGTTGTAGCGAATCTTGAGCGAGGCGATCCCGGTTCGTTTGCGCTCGCGCTCTTCCATCGCGGCGATGATTTGCTTGCTGTGTTGTGAGAGTTCGCGCAACTGATCCAGTTCCGCGTCGTAGCCGGCCCGAATGACGCCGGGATCGGAAACGAGCGCGGGCGGATCGTCGGCAATGGCGCGCTCGACGCGCGTGCGGATGTCGGCCAGTTCGTCCAACTCGTCGTGAAGTTGCGCGAGTCTCGCGCTTCTGCCGCGCGCTAGGAAATCGCGCAAGATCGGAACCTGAATTAGCGTTTGACGCAAGCCGATCAAATCACGGGGCGTGGCCACACCCAGCGTGATGCGTCCCGCGAGCCTCTCCAAATCCTGGACGTTGCCGAGGTCACGGCGAAGCTCTTCGCGGAGGACGGTCTGGGCCACAAGTTCGGCCACGGCGTCGAGCCGGGCCTCGATTTCCGCCCGATCCACCTCGGGGCGAAGCATCCAGGCACGCAGCTTGCGCGCGCCCATGAGCGTCGCGGTCTCATCGAGCGCGGCAAAGAGCGTGACGGCCGCGCCGCGCACAGCGTCCTCGGAAAAAAGCGGCGAGGTCAGTTCCAGGTTTCGCACCGTCACGCTATCGAGCACCAACGCGGATGCTTGCTCGTAGTAACGGATACGTTCCAGATGGCGCAGGGCGTCCTCGGCCTTGATCTCTTCGGCGCCCTTCGCCGATGTCTCACGCAGGTAGTAGATCAAGGCTCCGGCGGCGCGCGTGGCTTCCGGATGGTCCGCGAGACCGAATCCTTCGAGGCCGGCCACTCCGAAATGCTCGCGGAGCAGCCGTTCTGCGTAATCGAGCCGAAACGCCCACTCTTCGATTCGGGTCTCCACCGCGTCGCGAAGATCGAATCGAGGCGAGGAGGAGCCGTCGGAGTCTCCGGTCCTGGGGCTGGCAAAAAGGCCGGCCTGGCGAGGCAGGAGCAGTTCGCGTGGTTTCAAACGATGCAATTCGTCGCGCAGTTTTTCATCCGCGCCCGGGCCGGAGAATTCCGTGGCGCAGGCTTCACCGGTGGAAATATCGGCGTACGCGAGCCCAACCGCGGAGCCCGACGCGGACGGCGCCACCACGGCAAGAAAATTATTCTCGCGCGGTTCAAGGAGATGAAGATCGGTTGCGGTGCCGGGGGTGATCACCCGCACGACCTCGCGGCGAACCAGCTTCTTGCCGGGGCCCGGCTGCTCCATTTGGTCGCACACGGCGACTTTGTATCCCGCGCGCAGGAGCCGCGCGACATACGATTCCGCCGCGTGGTAGGGCACGCCGCACATCGGTACAGGCTCGCCGCGCTCGCGGTTACGCGCGGTCAGGGTGATTTGCAGCTCGCGCGAGGCCGCAATCGCGTCCTCGTAGAACAGTTCGTAGAAATCGCCCAAGCGAAACAGCACGAGCGCGTGCGGGTAGCGCGTCTTAATCGCGTGGTACTGGCGCATCAGTGGAGTGGTTGGTTCGGTCATCGAGTGCCTGGCGGCGCTGGGGCATTATACTCATTTCGGTGCGCGGACCGGGACTGCCAGGCGCTGGTGTGCCCGCGGCGGTCACGCCGCGGTTGGGGTAGCCGCCAAGGGTTGCTGGACTTGCGCTTTTTCTAAAAAAAATCACTGCAAACGTCATTCTTTGCTTGACAAAGATGCGCACAGCATTTAACTACATAAATTCTGAGGAGCGCTGTTTCCGATGAACGTATCGAGCGAACCAGAGCCTGGCCCTAGTCGCAGAACGAGCGGTTTAGACTCGCGCCCGCATAGCCGCGCCACGAAAGCAGGGCCCAGACCCGTGTGGTCTGCTGGAAACAGCATTTTGTCGCATCGCATCGAGGTCTTGCCCGGATAGCGGCTGCCATCTTTTCGGATGAGCCGCGGTCGGGCTTCTCGCTCGACCGCGGCTTTTTATTTGTGCCCGATCCGGGATGACCGGGCGCGTCCGGAAGGAGGCAACATGCTGCACGCCACCGAACTGTTGGGTGGGGAAGCCTACGATTCGGCCGGAAATTTCGTCGGCCGCGTCACCGAACTGTTTCTTGAGCCAGCCGACCAGCCCAATCGCATCGCGCGAATCCTTCTGGGCCGCGGAAAATACCTGCCGCTGGTGGCCCGCTACGACAATGTGGGCTTCGTCGCGCCCGGCGTAATCAAGCTGAACGTGGAAGAAAAGGCGCTGGACTACTATGGCCCGAACGAGAGTTGGCTCGCCGTCGGCAAGGACCTGCTCGATCAGCAGATTATCGATACCGGCGGGCGCAAAGTAGTTCGCGTAAACGACCTCGATCTCGCGGAACAGCGCACGAACGGGACCGTGGAACTTCGCGTAACGCAAGTGGACGTTGGGCTGACGGGCGCAGCGCGCAGATTGTTGCAAGGGATCGCCTCGCCGGGCCTGATTCGCCGGCTGCAAAGCAAGCTGCCGTCCAGCGTGATTCCCTGGGAGTTCGTGAATCTCATCGAGACGGATCCCCTCCGGCGGGTGAAGCTGCGCATCACCAACCAGCAACTCGCCCAAATGCATCCGGCGGATTTGGCCGACATCATGGAAGACCTATCGTCCGCCGAGCGGCAGGGAATTATCGCCTCGCTCGACGAGGAGACCGCCGCCGAAGCGTTGGCCGAATTGGACAAGCGGCTCACCAAGGAAATCGTCGAGACCATGACCCCGGACAAAGCCGCTGACATCCTCGAGGAGATGGAGCCGGACCAAGCGGCGGATGTGTTGGCGGATCTGGGGCCAGAACGTTCGCAAGAGGTTTTGCAGGAGATGCCGGGCAACGAAGCGCGAGACGTCCGGGCCCTATTGCAGTTCGAGGAAGACACCGCCGGCGGAATGATGAACACGGAATTCGTTTACGTCGGCGAGACCGCGCGGCGCGACGAAGTCGTAAGTTGGATTCGTTCGCGCGACGTCAATATCGAATCTCTCGACTCCATATTCCTCATTAATGACGCGGCGCGATTTTCGGGAGTGGTTACGGTGGGACGGTTGCTCCTCGCGGACTCCGAGCAGCAAATGTCGGAACTGAAATTTGAGCCACTGGTATCCGTGAGCCCGGACGCAAAAGAGAAGGAAATCTTCGATCTCTTCGACAAGTACAACCTGCGCAGCCTGGGAGTTGTGGATGCGAACAGCCGTCCGATCGGATCGATCGCCGTGGACGACGTGATTACCCGGATGCACCGCGAACTATGAACTGGACCTCCATCTCCGAACGCGTGGACGCCTGGCGCGCTCGCACCAGCGAGTGGGGGAAGCGTACGCGCACGATGCGCCGCCGGCTCCTGCTTTTCCTGGCGGTGGTGGGCCCGGGCGTCATTACGTCCAACGTGGATAACGACGCGGGCGGAATTTCCGTTTACTCGCAAGCGGGCGCGCAGTTCGGCTACTTATTGTTGTGGTCGATCATTCCCATGACGATCGCGCTCTACGTGACCGAAGAGATGTGCGCGCGGATGGGTGTAATCACGGGCAAAGGACTTTCCGATCTGATTCGCGAGGAGTTCGGCTTCCGGCCGACCTTTTTTCTGATTCTCGCCGGTTTCGTGGTAGACATGGGCAACGTGGCGGCCGAATTTGCGGGCGTCGCCGCGTCCTGCCAAATCTTTCACATCTCGAAATATATTGCGGTCCCGGTTGCGGCAATCGTGGTGTGGATTTTGGTTATGCGCGGGACGTACCGGCAGGTGGAAAAAATATTTCTCATCGCCTGCCTTTTTTACGCCACGTACATATTCTCCGCGGTCCTCGCCAAGCCGGATTGGCTCACGGCCGCGAAGTACACCGTCATCCCTTCGGTTCATCTCAACGCGGGCTACCTTTTGATGCTGACAGCTCTGGTGGGCACAACCATCGCACCGTGGCAATTTTTCTACATGCAGGCGAGTTTCGTCGAGAAGCGGGTTGGCAAGAAGCAGTATCCGCAAGCGCGCGCGGACGTCTTGATCGGCAGCATCTCCTGCATGGTGGTGGTGTTTTTCATTATTGTCTGCACCGGCGCCACACTGTACGTGCACGGCCACCGGAACATCGTGGATGCGGGCGATGCCGCGCAAGCGCTGGTACCTCTCGCCGGGCGTTGGGCGGCTCTCTTGTTTGCGTTTGGGCTACTGAATGCGTCTCTTTTCGCGGCTTCGATCCTGCCGCTCTCGACGGCGCACGTGATCTGCGAAGGCATGGGATTCGAGGCCGGGATCGATCACAAATTCAAGGAAGCCCCGATCTTTTACGGCCTGTACACGGCGATGATTGTCATTGGAGCGGCCGTGATATTGATTCCGCACGCGCCGCTGGAGAGGATTCTCATATTGTCGCAGGTGGGCAACGGCATCTGGCTACCGATCGTTTTAATTTTCATGCTGTTGCTCGTGAATCGCCGCGATCTCATGGGCGATTTTGTAAACACGCCAACATTCAATGTGGTCGCGTGGGTTACGACGATCGCCATGATCGCCTTGACTCTCGTCTTGGTCTACACGGCGATCTTCCCCACGCCGATGCCCGCGATTTTGCTGAATCCTTAGCAGGCTCGATGAACAAGTCTGGGAACAAGGTTGGTTGCGGCATGGATAGTGGTGTGTTAATTTTCCCAGGCAGGTTCACATTGTCTCGATCCATTGCTGGAACGAACTTCCTGAGAAAGGCACCGTGAAGGCCCCGCAGCAATTGGAACCTTCCAATAAGGAAGAAGCTCGGCTGCTTGAGGAGCTGGACCGCAAGCGCCTGCCCGAACACGTGGCCGTGATTATGGACGGCAACGGCCGGTGGGCGCAGCGGCGCCACTTGCCGCGCATTGCGGGGCATCGCGCCGGAGTTCGGGCGGCGCGCGGCATAATCGAGACGTGCGCCCGGCTGAGCATTCCCGCGCTGACGCTCTACGCGTTCTCCATGGAGAATTGGCGGAGGCCGCGAGCGGAAATTGATTTTTTGATGCGTTTGCTGCGCGAGTATCTGCGCAAGGAATTGCCGGTCATTCACAAGAATAATATCCGGCTAGTGGTCATCGGCCGTGGCGATCAATTGCCGCAGGCCGTCCGCGAGGATCTGGATCGCGGGATGGATCTGACTTCCAAGAACACGGGGATGAAACTGGCGGTCGCGCTGAATTACGGCGGCCGCGCGGAATTGGTGGACGCCTTCAATGCCATCTTGGAGAGCGTGCGGCACAACGGGAATGGTCAGGAATCGTTCCGCGTGGACGAGGAGACGGTCTCTCAGCACTTATACACGGTCGGCTTGCCCGATCCCGACCTGCTGATTCGCACCAGTGGGGAAATGCGCGTCAGCAATTTTCTTTTGTGGCAGATCGCCTACGCGGAAATCTACGTCACCGAAACGCTGTGGCCGGATTTTTCGCGCGCCGAGCTTTACAAGGCGCTGCTCGAATTCCAACGCCGCGAACGCCGCTATGGCGGCCTGGCCCAAAAACCGCAACGAGAGACGGCGTGAACGTATTGTGACTCTCCTGTGATGCGCCAACCGCAATCCATTTTGAATTTTCGTGTCGCGCGGTCGCTTATTGAGGGCCGGCCGTGACGTCCCTGCGGATCTTGACAGCGGCCGTTCTGATTCCGGCCGTGATTGCCGTGATTTGGTGGGGCAACGTGGCGCTCGTGACGGGTGTGGTCGCGCTAGTCGTGCTGCTTGCGTTGCTGGAATTTTTCACGTTGGGCGAGAGGGTGGGACTCCACGGCTACCGCGTCTGGACTTGCAGCATTGCGGTGGCCATGCTTTTTGAGCAGTGGCTCGCAAGCCAGGCCGCTCGCACCGCGCTCAGCCCGCATATCGAAATGCTGTATCAGCCGGCGAGGATCACGCCGTCGCTGCAATTTCTGCTGATCGTCTTTGCGATTGGGGCCGGGGGATTGGCCGTCTTCGGGAAAACGCCGCTTTCCGATATCCTTCCCGATCTTTCCATCAGTGCCGCTGCCCTGCTCTTCATTGTGATTCCGTTCAGCGCGGCGATCCGAATTGACGCCGTCAGCCCGCGCCTGCTTCTGTACGCCCTCGTGCTGATCTGGGTCGGAGACACGTTTGCCTATTTCGCCGGCCGTTGGGTCGGTCGATACAAACTGGCGCCGCAATTGAGTCCCGGCAAGACTTGGGAAGGCGCGGCGGCCAATCTCCTGGGTTCGCTGCTCGTGGGGCTCGCGTTTGCACGCTGGGTCGGAGTGCCGAAGGGACACATGCTCGCGATGTCAGGTCTCGCGAATGTGGCCGGACAAATTGGCGACCTGCTTGAGTCGGCTTACAAGCGTTGCGCGGGGACGAAGGATTCGGGATCGCTCCTCCCGGGGCACGGCGGAATTCTGGACCGCATCGACGCCCTCATACTCTCGCTTCCGGTGGTCTGGTACTATCTTCAGTTGGTGCTTGCGAGGCAGTAGCGGCTCGCCAATCGTCGGGAAGGCACGCGTTGAAATCCATCTCCATTCTCGGTTCGACCGGCTCGATCGGACGGCAATGCCTGAGCGTCGTGGAGTCCATGCCGGGGCGGTTCCGCGTCGTGGGACTCGCGGCCGGAGCGAACCTTGAGGAACTCGCGGGCCAGATTGGCCGGCAGCGACCCGAAGTCGTCTCCGTCGCGGACGCGGCCCGGGCGGCCGAACTTGTGGCGCGCCTGCAGAATGCGGGGCACGCTCCACTGCCGGAGATTCAGCATGGCGCGGCCGGCTTGCTCGCGGTGGCGACGCTCACGGACGCGGAAATTGTGGTTTCCGCCGCCGTCGGCGTGGTCGGGCTCGCGGCGACGTACGCCGCGGTGCGCGCGGGCAAGCGAGTGGCGCTCTCGAACAAAGAAGTGCTCGTCGCGGCGGGCGAATTGGTGATGGCGGCCGTGCGCGAAAGCGGCTGCGAATTGTTGCCCGTGGATAGCGAACACAACGCGATTCACCAATGTTTGCGCGCGGGAGAACGGGGCGAAGTCCGGCGGCTGGTGCTCACTGCGAGTGGCGGCCCGTTTCGCCGCACGCCGCTTGCCCAGCTCGACCGTGTGACGCCCGAGCAGGCGCTCGCCCATCCGAACTGGCGCATGGGGCAGCGCATCACGGTGGACTCCGCCACGCTTGTGAATAAGGGCTTCGAGGTCATCGAAGCGCGCTGGCTTTTCGACGTGCGGCCGGATCAAATCGACGTCGTCATTCATCCGCAGTCCACGATTCACTCCATGGTGGAATACGTGGACGGTTCCATCTTGGCGCAACTCGGCCCCACGGACATGCGCATGCCCATTCAATATGCGCTAACCTACCCGGAGCGGGCCGCATCCAATGGTGTGGAGCTCGATTGGACGCGCTTGCGGCGTCTGGATTTCGAGCGCGTCTCGACGCGGCGCTTTCCGTGTTTGCGCCTCGCGCGCGAGGCACTGAGGAAGGGCGGGGCCTGGCCCTGCGCGTTTAATGCCGCCGACGAAATCGCGGTCGCGGCATTCCTCGAACGGAAGCTGCCATTTTCCGCGATAGCGCGCGTCATCGAACATGTGCTGGACGAGACGCCGCGAATTAAATTTGGGAGCATTGACGACGTGCTCGACGCCGATCGTGAGGCCCGGCGCAAGGCCTCCGAAGAAATCGCACGCCTCACGGCTGCGCCTGCCGCGCACTCGGCCAGTAGCTAAGGGGCCAAGCGGGAACCGCTAGGGAAGAGACAGAAACGAGCATGGCAACCAACATACTGACGATCGCAATCGGAATTGTTTTCGGGCTCGGCGTGGTGATCCTGGTTCACGAGTGGGGCCATTTCATTGTCGCCAAGGCTTTTGGCGTGCGCGTGGACGTGTTTTCGATCGGCTTCGGCCCGCGCCTTTTCGGAGTGAAGCGAGGCACGACGGATTATCGCGTGAGCGCCCTTCCGCTCGGCGGCTACGTGCGCATGGCGGGCGACAACTCCTTCGAGGAGCGAAAGAAGGAGCCTGACGAGCTGCTCTCCAAGCCGCGTTGGCAGCGCGTCCTCATCGCGCTGGCCGGGCCGGCGATGAATGTTCTTACGGCGTTGGTCATTCTCACGGCTGTGTACATGCATGGCGCGGAAGAGTTCGTCTACCTCTCCCAGCCGATTCAAATTGCGGGCGTTTTCAATGATTCCCCTGCCGCCACAGCGGGATTTCAACCCGGCGATCGCATCGTTCAATTGGGTGGCGTGAAAAATCCCACATGGTATCGCTTGCGGATGGAGCTGTTGCTTTCCGTTCCAGGAAACACGCTGGATGCGACTGTGGATCGCAATGGCACGTTGGTGCCGGCCAAGATTGTTACTGGTGCTGACGAGATTTCAGCCGTGGGTTATCCCGTGAAGCCGCAGGTAGCCATCCAAAACGTCGTTTCCGGTACCCCTGCGGATCGCGCCGGTCTGAAAGCCGGCGATCACATTCTGGGCCTCAATGGTGTGGAGCTTCTCAATCCGTCGGACCTGAGCGCCCGCATCCAGAAAACCTCCGGCGCCCCGCTGCAATTGCTGCTCGAACGCGGCGGCCAGCAAGTGTCGGTTACGCTCAGCCCGGAACTCAGTGCGTCCCCCAATGGTGGACAGACCTGGCAGATTGGAGTCGAAATCGGCCCCGAATTCCCGAAGGCCATGCGCCGCTACTTTCTCTTCCCCGCAATGGGCCACTCGATCGAAGACAACACGTTCATGGCCAAGCAGATTGTCATCGTCGTAGGAGATCTTTTTCGCCGCAAGGTCTTGCTGAAACAACTCGAGGGCCCACTCGGAATCGCGCGTGATTCGGGAGACGCCGCCCGAGGCGGCCCGATCAACCTCCTTATTCTAATGGCCAGCATCAGCATGAATCTCGCAGTTCTCAACCTGCTGCCCATCGGACCGCTCGATGGCGGTCATATAGCTCTCCTTCTGGTTGAAGGCGGGATTCGCCATGACCTCAGCTTGCGCTTTAAGGAACGTTTCGTCACGGTCAGCGTAGTATTTCTGCTACTGGTTTTCGGGGTCGTCATGTACTACGACGTGTTAAGATTGTTCCCGCGTCTTTGAGATTTGCCGCATGCACACCTCCGCAGCACACCGTGTTTCCACCGGCGAGCGCATCAATGCGAATGCACGTCCCGGCCGCCTGGAAAAAGCGCTCACGAAGCGTCGCGTGCGGCTGACGCGTCAGCGCCGTGTCCTGATCCAGGTGATGGACCGCGCCGAGCGCCATCTCGACGCCGGAGAGATCTTGGAGCGCGCGCAGCGCCTGGATTCGCGCGTGCACCGCGTCACCGTCTATCGGACGCTCGATCTTCTGAAGCGCTTCGGCTTGATTGACGAACTCGACCTGCTCCACCTTCGCGGCGGCCAGCATTTCTACGAGAGCCACGGGCCGCGGGACCACATTCACGTTGCTTGCCTGCGCTGCGGGAAGGTGCGCGAGTTTGAATCGCAGTTGTTCGAGCAATTGAAGCGGCAGATCTCCCGCGACTGCGGCATCAGCATTACGGTCACGCGGACGGAGGTCGGCGGCTACTGCGTGAATTGCCGGCCTGCCCCGCGCGCTTAGCGGGGTTCGGGCGCCTTCAGGAATTCCTTCGCTTTCTCCAAGTCTCGCGCGATCTGCAGCCGCAATTCATCCACGGTTGCGAATTTCCGTTCGCCGCGCAAGCGTTCCAGGAATCGCACTTCGATTCGGCCTTCCACCAGAGATTCCGAGAAATTGAAAAGGTGGCTCTCCACCAAGAGGCTACCGCCATCCACGGTCGGGCGCACGCCGACGTTGGTCGCCGAGCCGTAGACACGCTTGCCTATCTGTGTCTCCGTGACGTACACCCCAGTCTTCGGCAATAGTTCCTGTTCGGGCGAGAGGTTCAGCGTGGGGAAAAGAATGGTTCGCCCGCGGCCGGCTCCCGCTCGAATCGCTCCGGTCAAGCTGAACGGGCGGCCGAGAAGCCGGGCCGCTTCGCGCACGCGTCCTTCGGCGACGGCTGAGCGAATCGCCGTGCTGGAAACGATTCCGCCGCCCAACTGCACGGGGAGAAGCAATTCCACCGCGTAATCGTAACGGCCGGCGCCGGCCTCCAGCATCTCCACGTTGCCGCGTTGTTGATGACCGAACCGGAAGTGAGGGCCGACGAGAATCGCCGCCATTCCCAGCTGTTCGACCAGCATGCCGCGCAGAAACTCCTCAGCGCTAATGCGCGCCAGTTCGGCGTCAAACTTCAAAACAAGGGCGGCCGCAATGCCGAGTTCGGCAAAGCCTGCCAGCCTCTGCTCCAGCGTGGCGATGAGCAAGGGCGCTTCCTCAGGGCGAAGAACGCGCAGGGGATGCGGGTCAAACGTCACCACTCCCGGCAGCAGACCTGATTCGCGCGCCTTTGTGGCCACGCGCTGGAGCACGTGCTGATGGCCGAGATGAATCCCATCGAAGCAGCCGATCGTGAGCGCGGAACGCATCGGCGCACGGCTTGCCGGGCCGTAGCGAGCGAGCCACTCCGCCGGAGTTCGCTGCACTTCGAGGGGCATTAGAGATTCACCTCGAATTCCAGGCCGTCGTAGGCGAGTTGCACATTGGGCAGTCCAAGCGTCGCGAGGCGGGCGTTCGTTGCCGCGTGCGGCAGTTCGTGCGAGATGTGCGTGAACCACGCGCGGCGCGGCTTCAACTCCCGCACCAACTCGATCGCCTGCTCGACGGTTTGGTGCATCGGGTGCGGCGTATTGCGCAGCGCGTCCAGAATGAAATCGTCAAGCCCCGTGAGAAGCGCTTTGGAAGAATCCGGGATGCGGCTGAAATCGGTGAGATAGGCGGCGCGTCCGAAGCGAAAGCCCAAGACGGTCATATCTCCGTGTTCCGCAGGCACCGGGGTAAAGGTCACGCCCATGAGATCGAACGGGCCGTCGATGGCGTGCAAATCCACAAGCGGAATTGCCGTGCCGGCAGGCGCGGGATCGAAGACGTAGGCAAAAGTTCGCCGCAAGGTATCCAGCGTGGCAGTGGAGCTGTACACCGGCATCGCCATTTTCTGCTTCATGTTGAAGGGCCGAATATCGTCGAACCCTTGGATATGATCGGCGTGGGCGTGCGTGAGAATCACGGCGTCCAGCAGATCGAGCTTCGCCGCGAGCGCCTGAGCGCGAAAGTCGGGCGTGGTATCAATGACCACGTTTTGCGGCCCGCGGGTTAAGAGGATCGAAGGGCGCGTCCGCCGGTCGAGCGGATCACTCGAATCGCAGACCTTGCAGTGACACGCGAGGGTGGGCACTCCCATCGAAGTTCCGGAGCCAAGCACGCGCAGTCGCAGGGAGGGGGGCTGCGGAGTGGCTGGCGGGGAGGTTGCGTTCAAGTGCGCGACTTGGCCTTTTCCTGCATCGCCTGCGCCGCAACTTTCGTCATCTCCATGAACGTCAACTTCAGGCTGCCTAGGACGTCCAGAAGCAGGCGATCTTCATCGGGCGCTAGGTGGCCGCGCGTTTTTTCGCGCAGGGCGTCCAGCATGTCGATCAATTCGCGCGCGCCTTCGAGATCGAGCATCGGCTGGCCCGTGCGCGGGTCAGGATACGCGCCGAGCAGCATGGCCGCATTCTGCGCGAGAAAATTCACCAGCGACTCGAAGCCACGCATTCGCTCTGGAATGACCTCCGGCTCCGGCGGCGCCGCCTGTTCTGTCTGCTGCGAGGGCACGGCCACTGGCCTTGCCGGCTTGGTGGCGCTCGGTTGAGGCTTTGGCGCTGCGGGAGGCTCTTCTCGCCGGAGCTTCTCCTCCGCGGCCACCTCCTCCCGCAACTCGCCGTCGGCGGTAAAAAGACGGCGGTCTACAACCTTGAAAGTCTCTTCGTGTTTGGGCTCGGCCAACGGAGTTTCCCTCAGAATCTGCGGCGTGCTCGCGATATTTTCAATTCAGTCTAGCATCCGCCCCCGGCCGCCCACAAGCCCGCCTCCGCGCACGCGAGGGATTGTCTTGGCAGAAGCAAATCATGGATTGGAGGCGGACTCTTCTCCGTTGAAGAGACGCGCCGCATGGTTCGATGCCAGCCAAGCCTCAGAGCTTTTAAGGTATGACGCGATGTTCGTCGAAAGGAAAGACCTCCATTTAGGTTTGGCCTCCCCGCGCTCGAACGCGAAGCGCGCCAGGGCGTAGCCGAAGAGTTCCTCGGAGAGATATCCTAGGCGGCTGGCCGACCAGCCCACCACCCTGTAGTTGGTATATTGCGCGAAACGAAACGTAGAATTTGCGGTGAAAATTCCGAAACCGAGGAAGACGGTGAGCAAATCAGTCAGCGGCTCCATGTCGGGATCGTCGCGAGGGATGAGGCCCGGTCGCAGGAGAATGATGTGGCCGATTTCGTGAGCGAGCACGGCGACCAGCGCGATCGGGTCTTTCATCTTTGCTTCGTCGATGGAAATCTGCTGCCTGACGGTGGGATCGTGATGATAGAGGCCCGCGGGCCCCGAACGCGAGGAGGAAGAGAAGGGGACCAGGCCGTGGGTGACGTCGTCCCCTGACACAAAAAGCGTGACGTCGATTTCAGCTGGATCGACCCGCATCGCGGTAGCTACGCGACAGAATATTCGTTGCAGAGAAAGTTCCGACCGATCATAAGGATCCGGAAAGTGTTCGGCGGTTGGAAGGGCGACCGTCGCGTGGAGAAGTCTGTCCGCTCCGAGAACCGCGGCAAGACGAGCGAAGGAATCATCGACCCATTTCTGCTGCTCGGGGACGATTGGGAGCTTTGGTTTCGTAAAGCCAAACATTCCAGTCTTATAGCAGAACGCCTCGCGCGACGCCAAACAGCGTGCTCCGCGCCGCTGATTTGACACCCTCCACGCGCGCTGCATATATTCATTAATTCGCTGCTATGCGCTGGCTCGAACAGAGAATCCGCGAGTACGAACACGCCCGTTGGACCACTGACGACAATCGCCGGGTGCTTCCTTTTGAGTGGGGGCTCGAGCACATCGGCGGCCGCCGCGACGAATCCGACCCCCGCGGCTACCTCAATCGCTGGGTGCCGGAAACTATCGCGCACAGCGAAAAATGGTTCGCTACGACGCCGCCGGAATCGTTTGAGCTCGTTTCAGAAAATGGGTCACGCGGGAGCAATCTCGTCCTCACGTTTCCCAGCGGAGTGCATTCACCGTGGGCGGAGAACAATCGCGTCGTCGCGCGATATTTCCCCGCGCGCACCAGCGGCGCTGCCGTCGTCGTGCTTTCCAACTGGAACGCCAAATGGAACGGACAGGTCAGTCTTTGCCGCTGGCTAAATACGTTGGGCATCACGGCATTGAAATTGTCTTTGCCGTACCACGATCGCCGCAGGATTCCCGGCCACGAGCGCGCCGACTATTTGGTCGGGCCGAACATAGGCTTGACGCTCCAGGCGAATCGCCAAGCCGTGACGGACACGCGCCGCTGCCTGCGTTGGCTCGAATCGCAAGGCTACTCGCGGCTGGGATTGCTCGGCATCAGCATTGGCGCTTCTGTGGGTTCGATCACTTTGGCGCACGATCCCGCGGTGCGCGCGGGAGCGTTTCTGCACGTCTCGCGGAACTTCGGCGACGTGGTGCGGACGGGAATCACGACCGCGCACGTGTGGGAAGGTCTGCGCAACAATGTGAGCGAAACGGAAATCGCAAAATACTGGTCGCCGATCAGCCCGCATCCGTATATGGCGAGGGTGGTTGGCTCGCCCCAAAGAATGTTCATCGTCACGG
>Ga0209415_10011254_pt1 | contig 15088 bp, 9 predicted proteins | sample PeaSoiSIISIP2007_FD_187696 | JGI IMG/M metagenome (GOLD analysis project Ga0209415, IMG submission 187696) | Peat soil microbial communities from Weissenstadt, Germany - SII-SIP-2007 (SPAdes) (version 2) | ecosystem: Environmental > Terrestrial > Soil > Wetlands > Peat | place: Germany... | reverse complement strand
CTCTTCGTCGACAACGGCGTGCCGGCGACCCGGGTCGACGGCGATGACGCGCGCGCACGCCTGGTCGCGCGCGCCACCGGGGATGGCCGCACGTTACCACCGATCACCCAAACGGCACCCCCAGGGTGCGCCTCGCCACCGACTTGCGACCGTCCCGGCACTGACCCGCCGCCTGGCCTCCGCGTAGCGTCGGCGCGAGTCGCTCCCGGGAGATCGTCCATGTCTCCGTCGTCCCTCTACGACCCGAGTTTCGAGCACGACTCGTGCGGGTTCGGGTTCGTCTGCGACATCCACGGACGAGCCTCGCACGCCATCGTCAGGGACGCGCTGCAGGTCCTCGTGAACCTCGAGCACCGCGGCGCCAGTGGCTCCGAGCAGAACACGGGCGACGGGGCCGGGATCACGGTTCAGCTGCCGCATGCCTTCCTGGCCGGGGCGGCCGCGCGCGGGGGCACCGCGCTCCCTCCCGCCGGCGACTACGCGGCCGGGATGATCTTCCTGCCCCGCGACGCCGCCACGCGCGACGCCTGCCAGCGGATCGTGGAGGAGACCGCCGAGACGGAAGGACTCGGACTCCTCGGGTGGCGGGACGTTCCGACGTCGAACGCGCTCCTCGGCGAAACCGCGAGGGCCAGCCAGCCGGTGATCCGACAGGTGTTCGCGGCCCGCCCGCCCCACGTCGAGGCCGGCCTCGCGTTCGAGCGGCGCCTGTTCATCGTCCGCAGGCTGATCGAGAAGGCCGTCTCCCGCTCCGCGCTGCCCGGGCGCGCCGAGTGCTATGTGCCATCCCTCAGCTCCCGGACCATCGTCTACAAGGGCATGCTCAACGCGTCGCAGCTGCTTCACTTCTACCCCGACCTGGAGGACGCCGGGTTCGAGAGCGCCATCGCGATGGTGCACTCGCGCTTCTCGACCAACACGTTCCCGTCGTGGGGCCGCGCCCACCCGTACCGCTACATCTCTCACAACGGCGAGATCAACACGCTGCGCGGCAACATCAACTGGATGCACGCGCGCGAGTCGATGTTCCGCTCGTCGCTGTTCGGCGACGACCTGCGCAAGGTGCTGCCGGCCATCGACCCCGAGGGGTCCGACTCGGCCATGCTCGACAACGTGCTCGAGCTGCTCTACCTGTCCGGGCGCTCGTTGCCGCACGCACTGATGATGACGGTGCCCGAGCCCTGGAGCCGGCACGAGTCGATGTCGGAGGCGAAGCGGGCCTTCTACGAGTACCACGCCTGCCTGATGGAGCCGTGGGACGGTCCGGCCTCGATCGCCTTCACGGACGGCACCCGCGTGGGCGCCACGCTCGATCGGAACGGCCTGCGACCGGCCCGGTATTACGTGACCGCCGACGACCGGGTGGTCATGGCCTCCGAGGCCGGGGTGCTGGACATCCCGCCGGACCAAGTCGTGGCCAAGGGTCGCCTGCAGCCCGGAAGGATGTTCCTGGTGGACACCGCAGAGGGGCGGATCGTCTCGGACGCCGAGCTCAAGGAGACGGTCGCGTCCGAGCGCCCGTACGGCGCATGGTGCCGGGACCGCCTGGCCCGCCTGGCCGACCTGCCGCGCCCGCCGCGGGTGTTCGAGCCGGATCACGAGACCGTCCTGCGGCGCCAGGAGGCGTTCGGTTACACGGCCGAGGACGTGCGGCTGCTGGTGAACCCCATGGCGGCGGAGGCGGCCGAGCCGGTCGGGTCGATGGGCAACGACGCACCCCTGGCGGTGCTCTCGGACCGCCCCCAGCTCCTGTACTCGTACTTCAAGCAGCTCTTCGCGCAGGTCACCAACCCTCCGGTCGACGCGATCCGCGAAGAGATCGTGATGGCCGTCGAGACGTCGATCGGACCGGAGGACAACCTCCTCGAGCCGGGGCCGGAGGCGGCCCACCAGCTCTCGCTGCCGACGCCGGTCCTGCGCAACGAAGAACTGGAGCGGATCCGCCGCCTGGACGGTGCCAACGGTTCCCGCGGGTTCCGGGCCATCACCCTGCCCGTCCTCTTCCGCGTGGCCGAGAACGGGGCGGGCCTTCGTCGGGCGATCGAGGCGCTCCGCAACCGCGTCTCCGAGGCGATCGCGGAGGGCCACGACCTGATCGTGCTGTCCGATCGAGGGCACGGCGAGGAAGAGGCGCCCATCCCCGCCCTCCTGGCCGTCGCGGCCGTTCACCACCACCTGCTCCGGACCGGCACGCGCACCCGCGTCGGGCTGGTGCTGGAGTCCGGTGAGCCGCGCGAGGTGCACCACTTCGCGCTGCTGATCGGGTACGGCGCGAGCGCCGTCAACCCGTATCTCGCCTTCGAGACGATCCACGACCAGGTACGGCTGGGCATGATCGACGGTCCCGCCGACGCCGCCGAGGGTCGTTTCGTGAAGGCGATCAACAAGGGCATCGTCAAGGTCATCTCGAAGATGGGGATCTCGTCGATCCAGAGCTATCACGGCGCCCAGGTGTTCGAGGCCGTCGGCCTGAACCAGGATTTCATCGACGAGTACTTCACGTGGACGCCCTCCAGGATCAGCGGCGTCGGAATCGAGGTGGTGGCGAGAGAGGCGCGCATGCGGCACGACCGGGCGTATCCGCCGAGGCAGCCGGTCGTCCATCGCCAGCTGGGCGTCGGCGGCCAGTACCAGTACCGGGAAGACGGCGAGTCGCACCTCTTCAACCCGCTCACGATCCACCGGCTGCAGCACGCCTGCCGCACCGGCGACTACGCCACGTTCAAGGAGTACTCGCGGCTGGTGGACGACCAGTCGCGCAGCCTGTGCACGCTTCGCGGCCTGATGGATCTCCGGCCGGCGGCGCGACCAGTGGCCCTGGACGAGGTGGAGCCGGTCGAGTCGATCGTGCGCCGGTTCAAGACCGGCGCGATGAGCTACGGGTCCATCTCGCAGGAGGCTCACGAAACGCTGGCCATAGCCATGAACCGGCTGGGCGGCAGGTCCAACACCGGCGAGGGCGGTGAGGACCCGGCTCGCTACGTGCCGCTCGCGAACGGCGACTCGAAGAACAGCGCGATCAAGCAGGTGGCCTCGGGCCGGTTCGGCGTCACCAGCGAGTATCTGGTCAACGCCGGCGAGCTCCAGATCAAGATGGCGCAGGGTGCGAAGCCGGGCGAGGGGGGCCAGCTGCCCGGCCACAAGGTCTACCCGTGGATCGCCCGGGTCCGGCACTCGACGCCGGGCGTCGAGCTGATCAGCCCGCCGCCGCACCACGACATCTACTCGATCGAGGACCTGGCGGAGCTCATCCACGACCTCAAGAACGCCAACCGCGAGGCCCGGGTCTCGGTCAAGCTCGTGGCCGAAGTCGGCGTGGGCACGATCGCCGCCGGGGTCGCCAAGGCGCACGCGGACGTGGTGCTGATCAGCGGTCACGATGGCGGCACCGGCGCCTCGCCGCTCACCTCGATCAAGCACGCTGGGATCCCCTGGGAGCTCGGGCTGGCGGAGGCGCACCAGGTCCTGATGATGAACGACCTGCGGTCGCGCATCGCGGTCGAGGTGGACGGCCAGCTCAAGACCGGCCGCGACGTCGTGATCGGCGCGCTCCTTGGGGCCGAGGAGTTCGGGTTCGCCACGGCGCCGCTCGTGGCGCTCGGCTGCGTGATGATGCGGGTCTGCCACCTCAACACGTGCCCGGTCGGGATCGCCACGCAGGACCCCGAGCTGCGAGAGCGCTTCGCCGGGGACCCGGCGCACGTCGTGAACTTCATGCGCTTCGTCGCGCAGGAGGTGCGCGAGCACATGGCGCTGCTCGGCTTCCGGACCGTCGAGGAGATGGTCGGGCGCGCCGACCGGATCGAGATGCGGCCGGCGATCGAGCACTGGAAGGCGCGCAACCTCGACTTCAGCCGCATCCTGCACGTGCCCGCCGTGCCGCGGGGCCGCGCCCGCACGTGCCGCATTCCGCAGGATCACCGCCTGGACGAGTCGCTCGACGCCACCACCCTGATCCCGCTCTGCGGGCCCGCGCTGCGGGACGGAACCCCCGTCCGCGCCACGCTGCCCATCCGGAACACCAACCGGGTGGTGGGCACCATGCTGGGCAGCGAGGTGACACGGCGTCGCGGCGCCCGTGGACTGCCCGACGGCACGATCAACCTGCGCCTCCGCGGATCGGCCGGGCAGAGCTTCGGGGCGTTCATCCCGCGCGGGATCACGCTCGTCCTCGAGGGCGACGCGAACGACTACCTGGGCAAGGGGCTCTCCGGCGGGCGGATCGTCGTGATCCCGCCGGAAGCAGCCACCTTCGTGCCCGAAGAGAACGTGATCGCCGGCAACGTCGCCTTCTACGGCGCGACCTCCGGCGAGGCGTACGTGCGAGGGATCGCCGGCGAGCGATTCTGCGTTCGAAACTCGGGGATGCACGCCGTGGTGGAGGGCATCGGCGACCACGGGTGCGAGTACATGACCGGCGGTCGGGTCGTGGTACTCGGACCGACCGGGCGGAACTTCGCGGCCGGCATGTCAGGCGGGATCGCCTACGTGCTCGACGAGGACGGCTCGTTCGCGGCGTCCTGCAACGACGAGGGCGTCTCGATCTCACCTCTCGCCGGGCTCGCCGATCGCGGCGAGGTCGCGGACGTCCGCTCGATGATCGAGCGTCACGCGACGTGGACCGCGAGCGCGCGCGCGCTGCGGTTGCTCGACGACTGGGAGGGAACGGCCGCGCGCCTCGTGCGAGTGATCCCGGACGAGTACCGCCGCGTGATCGAGGCGCAGCGGCGCCTGCGGGCCATGGGCATGTCGCAGGCGGACGCCGAGATGGGCGCGTTCCAGGAGCGCGCTCTGGCGGTCGCCCAGGCCGGCGCGGCGTAGCCGGAGGCGCGCAGATGGGCAGGCCGACCGGGTTCCTCGAGTTCGCTCGGGAGCCGTCGCACGCGAGGCCACCCCTCGAACGGATCCGCGACTGGAGCGACGAGCACCTGCCGCACGACGAGGGGACGCTCCGCGAGCAGGGGGCGCGGTGCATGGACTGCGCCGTCCCGTTCTGCCACACGGGAGTGACGATCGCGGGCGCCGCGTCGGGCTGCCCGGTGAACAACCTGATCCCAGAGTGGAACGACCTGGTGTACCGGGGCAAGTGGCGCGAGGCGAGCATCCGCCTGCACAAGACGAACGACTTCCCGGAGTTCACCGGCCGCGTCTGCCCCGCGCCATGCGAGGGCTCGTGCACGGTGGGGATCAGCGGGCAGCCGGTCACCATCAAGAACATCGAGCTGGAGATCGTCGAGCGGGCGTGGGCGAACGGCTGGATCCGCCCGGAGCCGCCCGCCGTCCGAACCGGGATGCGGGTGGCGATCGTGGGGAGCGGCCCGGCCGGGCTTGCCGCCGCCGCGCAGCTCAACCGCGCGGGCCACTGGGTGACCGTCTTCGAGCGTGCCGACCGGATCGGCGGCCTGCTCACGTACGGGATCCCGAACATGAAGCTCGACAAGTCGGCGGTCGATCGGCGCGTGGGGCTGCTGGTCGCCGAGGGCGTCCGACTCGCCCCCGGGGTCGAGGTCGGCCGTGACGTGGCCCCTGGCTCGCTCACCTCCGACTTCGACGCGGTCGTGCTCGCGCTGGGATCCACGGTGCCTCGGGACCTGCCCGTGGAGGGACGAACCCTGGACGGCGTTCATCCCGCCATGGACTTCCTGGCGGCGAACACCCGGAGCCTCCTCGACTCCGGCCACGGCGACGGTGCGCACATCTCAGCCGCCGGCCGGGACGTCGTCGTGATCGGCGGTGGCGACACCGGCACGGACTGCGTCGCGACGGCGATCCGCCATGGGGCGCGGACGGTCGTGCAGCTGGAGATCCTGGACCGGCCGCCGGACGTCCGCGCGCCGGACAACCCGTGGCCGCAGTGGCCGAAGGTCTACCGGCTCGACTACGGCCAGGAGGAGGCGGCTGCGCTGTGGGGCGCCGACCCGCGACGCTACGCCATGTCCACGCGGCGGTTCGTCGGCGATGGCAGCGGTCGCGTTGCCGCGGTGGAGACCGTCGACGTGGAGTGGGCCGCAGATCCCGAGGGCAGGGTGGCGCCCCGCGAACGCGTGGGGACGGAGCGTCGCGTCCAGGCCGACCTGGTCCTCCTTGCGCTGGGATTCCTGGGGCCGGAGTCCTCGCTGCCCGAGGCGCTGGGGTGCGACCTCGACGCTCGCGGGAACATCGCGGCGGACCGGCAACGGATGACGAGCGTGCCGGGCGTGTTCGCTGCCGGCGACTGCTCGCGCGGGCAATCGCTCGTGGTCTGGGCCATCCGCGAGGGCCGCGAGGCGGCTCGCGGAGTCGAGCGCTACCTGGCCGGGGAGTGCAGCGAGCCGGCGGCGCAGTGATCGCGACGGAGTACCGGGCTCAGCCGGCCCGAACCGCTGCCAGCGCCGTCACGAGCTCCGCGGCCATGCCGGCGTCCACGTATGCGAAGCGCCCATCCACCACGGTCGCCAGCACGCGGCCGGGAAGCCGCCGTCCGAGGACGGGCGAGTTCTTGCCCTTGGAGCGCAGCGTGTCCCCGGTGACCTGCCAGGTATCGTCCAGGTCGATCACGACCAGGCTCGCGGTCGCGCCCGGGACCAGCCCGGGCGTCAGCGGCCCGCGTGGGTGGCGTCGCCCGAGGGCCACCGTGGCCGTCGCGCCGAGGACCCGGGCCGGGCCCGCGGTTAGGGCACGCACCGCTGCCTGCAGCGGAAGCAGTCCCGCGGCGACGCCGGCGAAGACGAGCGAGAAGGCCGTCTCGATCCCGCTGATCCCGGGCGCCGCGTCCCCGAACTCGACGAGCTTGTCGACCTGCGTGTGCGGTGCGTGGTCGGTCGCGATCGCGTCCACGGTCCCATCCCCGAGCCCGCCCCACAGGGACAACGCATCGGCGGGAGTGCGCAGCGGTGGATTGACCCGGGTCGACTGGTCGTACGGTGGCGCATCCGCGTCGCCTCGGGACCACGGCGTGACGGGCGCCTCCCAGGCGAACCGGCGATCCCCGGCGACCCAGCCCTCGTGGAAGGCCAGGTGGTGCGGGGTGACGTCGCACGTCACCGGGAGTCCGGCCGCCTTTGCCCGCCGGACCAGTTCGACCGACCCCGCGGTCGACAGGTGCGTCAGGTGGAGGCGCGGGGCGGCTGAAGCCGGGTAGGACGCCACGACCTCGGCGAGGAGCGCCAGGTCGCGCGCCACGGCGCTCTCCTCGGCGGCGGCCGGCCAGCCCTTCAGCCCGAGGACGGTGGACACGAGGCCCTCGTTCGCCTCGGCCCCCTTCGTGAGCGCGGGTTCCTCGGCGTGCTCGACGAGCATCCGCCCCAGCGCGCCGGCGTACGTCAGCGCGTTGCGGAAGAGCGAGGCGTCGCCGACCGGCGACCCGTCGTCACTGAAGCCGACGGCCCCGGCGTCCGCCATCTCGCCCATGTGCGAGAGCGTGTCGCCGCGCCGGCCCGCCGTCACGGTCCCGTACGGCAGGAGCCGCACCGGGCTCCCGCTGCCACGCGCCGCCGCCAGCTCTTCCTCGACGAGACCTGCAGTGTCGATCGCGGGCGTGGTGTTGGCCATCGCGCACACGGTCCCGAAACCGCCATGCGCCGCCGCGGCGAGTCCGGTCGCGACCGTCTCGGCGTCCTCGCGTCCCGGCTCGCGCAGGTGGACGTGCAGGTCGATGAACGCCGGCGCGACGAGCACCGATGGGCGACTCTGGCCCACGTCCGTCGTCATCGGATCCGGCGCCGTCCACCCGGCGGGTACGTCGTCGACCCACTCAACGGTGGTCACGAAGCCGTCCTCGACCCGCAGGCTCCCCCGGCCCTCGCGACCTCCCGCCGGATCGATCAGCCACACGTCGCTCAACTCGAGCAGCTCCACGCGCTCCCCGATGCGCGGCGTCTCACCCACGGTTCCGCTCCTCCTCGATCGTGCGGCTGCCGGCGAGCAGGTAGAGCAGCGCCATTCGGACGGCCACGCCGTTGGCCACCTGCTCGGTGACCACGGATCGCTCGAAGTCGGCGATCTCGGGTCCGATCTCGACGCCCTCGTTCATTGGCCCGGGATGCATCACCAGGGCGTCCGCGCGCGCCCACCGCAGCGTCTCGGCGGTGAGGCCGTATCGCAGGGAGTACTCGCGGAGCGAGGGAAGAAGGCCGCTGGCCATGCGCTCCTGCTGCAGGCGCAGCGCCATCACGGCGTGCGCGCCGCGCAGCGCCGCGCGGAGATCGGTCGTCACCGTGAGACGACGACCGTCCGGCGCCGCGGCCGCCCAACGGTCGAAGCCGCGGAGCAGCGTGGACGGGCCGCACACCCAGACGTCGGCGCCCATCGTCGTGAGCGTCCAGATGTTGGATCGCGCCACCCGCGAGTGGAGGATGTCGCCCAGGATGACGACCTTGCGCCCGGCGACCTGCCCGCCCGGCAGGCGCTCGCGGAGCGTGAAGAGATCGAGCAGCGCCTGGGTCGGGTGCGCGTGCCAGCCGTCGCCGCCGTTCAGCACGTGCCCGGAGAAGACCTGGGCGGCGAGATACGGAGCGCCGGAGCGCGAGTGGCGCATGACGATCATGTCCGCCCCGAGCGCCTCGATGGTGCGGATCGTATCGACCAGCGACTCGCCTTTCGACACGGAACTGCTGCTGGCGGCGATGTTGACGACGTCGGCCGACAGGTTCTTCGCCGCCACTTCGAACGACACGCGCGTGCGCGTGGAGGCCTCGTAGAAGAGGATCGTGACCTGCGTGCCGCGCAGGGTGGGGACCTTCGGGATGGGGCGGCCGAGGATCTCCTTCATCTCGTCTGCGGTTCGCATGACGAGGTCGATGTCGGCCGCGCTCAGCCCGTCCACGTCGAGCAAGTGCCGGTGAGTCCAGCCGGCCGTCGTGGCCGGCGCTCTCGTCCTCGCTCGCCCTACCGCTCCCCTGCGGGTCACGGCTGTCGTGCGCGCCGCGGCGGCCTCGGGCGCCTCGGCCACCGAGCGGGCCTCGGGCGCTTCGGCCACCTCGACCACCGAGCGGGCCTCGCCCGGCACGCGCGCCTCAGCGGCGTCCCCGCGCACGCCCGCTTCGACGGTCGTCGCGTCGCCGGGCGTCATGCCGTCACCCCGGCAACCGCCAGCCGGTCGATCAGGACTTCGTCCGCGCCGTCGTACTCGACCACGTGGACGCGGATGACCTCCTCGCGCGACGTCGGCACGTTCTTCCCGACATGGTCGGCGCGGATCGGGAGCTCGCGGTGCCCGCGGTCCACGAGCACGGCAAGCCGGATCGCGGAGGGGCGCCCGAAGTCCATCAGCGCGTCCATGGCGGCCCTCGCGGTCCGCCCCGTGTACAGGACGTCGTCCACGATCACGATCGTCAGCCCGTTGACGTCGAAGGGAAGGTCGGTGCCCTTGACGACCGGCTGGTGGGCGACCATCGAGAGATCGTCGCGGTAGAACGTGATGTCGAGCGCCCCGACGGGAAGGCCGACGCTCTCGTGCAGATCGATCGCTTCGGCGATTCGGCGGGCGAGCGGCACGCCTCGCCGCTGCACGCCCACCAGCGCCAGGCGGTCCGTGCCGCCATGCTTCTCGACGATCTCGTGGGAGATTCGGACCACGGCGCGACGGACGTCGTCCGCGGTCATGATCTGGCGCGCCGTCATGTCATGTCGCTCCTCGCCGGGCTCACGGGGCCGGTCCATGGAAGGGTTGGCGGCGCCAGTCTACCGCGTGGCACGCCGCTCCCGCGGGCCTGTGCGGCACCCCTGGGCTTGGGCGCCACCCCGAGCCTCTGTGGCGCCAGTGCGCCTGTGCGGCGGCCGGGAGGCCTGGGCGGCACCCGCAGGCCGGCTGTCGCCGGCTAGCCGAGGCTTCCCACGGCGGACTCGACCGCGTCGAGAATCTCGCCGGACGCCACCACCTGCTGCATCGCCGTGTGGTCGCCGTGCAGCGGACGGTCCTCGTCGAGGTGCGCCACGTGTCGCCGCACGACCTCGTGGGCCGTCCGCGTCCCCAGTCCCGGCGTGAACTCGCGGAAGTCGAGCGCCTGCGCTGCGGCCATGAACTCGATGCCCAGCACCCCGTAGGCGTCCTGCAGGATCTGCCCGTTCTTGATCGCCGTGTTCATCCCCATCGAGACGAAGTCCTCCTGGTCCGCCGCCGCGGGGATGGACTGGATCGACGCAGGCATCGAGAGGATCCGCTGCTCCACGATCAGCGTGTCGGCGGTGTACTGGCTGAGCATCATGCCGGAGAACATGCCGGCGCCCTTCGTGAGGAAATCCGGCAAGCCAGCGGAGAGCGCGGGATTCGTGAGGCGGTTGAGCCGTCGCTCCGACAGCACGCTCACCATCGTCACGGCCGCGCCGACCATGTCCATGGGAAGCGACACCGGCGAGCCCTGGAAGTTCGCGCCCGTCAGGGTCAGGCGGGCATCCGGCAGGAAGATCGGGTTGTCGCCCACGCCGTTGAGCTCGGTCTCGACCTGCGCGCCGGCCCAGGCCACCGCGTCGTGCGCGGCGCCGATCACCTGCGGCGTCGAGCGCATCGAGTACGCGTCCTGGACCTTCGTCTTCATCTTCCCGGTCATGAGGTCGCTGCCCGCGAGCACCCGGTCGATCGCCCGCGCGGCCCGGACGGCGCCGGGGAAGCCGCGGAGCTCGTGGAGACGAACGTCGTACGGCTTCATGTTGGCGATCAGCGCCTCGAGCGACATCGCGGCAGCGATCTCCGCCTGGCGCAGCCAGCGGTCGATGTCCCAGAGCTGCAGAGCGCTCATCCCCGTGAGCACGTTCGACCCGTTGATCGTGGCGAGCCCGTCACGGGCCTGCAGTCCTGGCGGAGTGATGCCGGCGCGGCGCATCGCGTCGGCTCCCGACACCCGTTCGCCCCGGAACCAGGCCTCGCCCTCGCCCATGAGCAGCAGGGCGATCTGGGCCATGGGTGCGAGATCGCCGCTGGCGCCGACCGACCCGCGCTGGCAGACCACCGGCGTGACGCCGCGGTTCAGCATCTCCACCAGCGTGAGCGTGATCTCCGGACGGCAGCCCGAGTTGCCGTGGGCGTGCACGTTGATCCGGCCGGCCATCGCGGCGCGAACCGTCTCGACGGGTGCGGGATCTCCGATCCCGGCCGCGTGGTTGTAGATGAGGTAGCGCTGGAACTGGGCGACCTGCGCGTCGTCGAGCACGACTTCGGAGAACTCGCCGATCCCTGTGTTGGTGCCGTACATGATCTCGTGGGCGGCGAGCTTTTCCTCCAGCATGGCCCGGCAGACACGGATGCGGTCGAGTGCGGCGGGGTGGAGCTCCACGGGTTCGCCGCTTCGGGCGATCCTGACCAGGCGCTCGAGGGTGAGGGACGAGCCGTCCAGCACGATGGACATGGGAATACCTACCTTGGCCAGAGGGCAGATCGACGTCCGCGGTGACGCCGAGCCGGGTCCATCGTAGCCCAGGGAGCGAGCTCCGTGAGGGGAGCAAGAGCCGGTCGAAGGGGGCCGTTCGGGGGCGTCGGGCGCATCAGGGTCGGGCGCTTGACCATCGGTTGTACGATAGACCGGCAGTCGGTTTGTTTTATGGGAGCGCGGATGCCCCGGACACTGGACCCCGCCGCCCACGCCGTGCGCCGCGACGCGTTCGTCGATTCCGCGCTGCGACTCATCCAGGCTCGGGGGTACGAGCAGCTGAGCATCCAGGACGTCCTCGACGATACGGAGGCGTCGAAGGGCGCCTTCTACCACTACTTCGACTCGAAGGCGGCCCTCCTGGCGGCCGTGGTCGAACGCACGGTCGAAGCGTCCACGTCGTCCCTGGAGCCGATCGTGGACGACCCCGGCCTGTCCGCTCTTCAGAAGCTCTCTGGCGTGTTCTCCGGCATCGCGCAATGGAAGGGCGAGCGCACCGACCTGATGCTCGAGCTGCTGCGCGTCTGGCTGTCGGACGACAACGCGGTCGTGCGCGAGCGGCTCAGGCGGGCGGTGAGCGACCGCCTGACGCCCGTTCTGGAGACGATCGTGCGCCAGGGCCTGGCCGAGGGCACGTTCTCGGTGAGTTCCCCGGAAGGGGTCGCCGAGGTCTTCGTCGCGCTCATCCTCGGGCTCAATGAATCGGCGAGCCGGATGTACGTCGCCCGCCGGGTGGGATCGATCTCGTTCCAGGACGTCCAGCGGACCGTGGCCGCCTATGTCGAGTCGTTCGAGCGGATCCTCGGCATTCCTGCGACGTCGTGGCCGCTCGTTGACGAGTCTGCACTGCGTCAGTGGTTCGACTGACGGGATCGCGAAAGGAGCATCCATGACCACCGTCATCGACACCGAGAAGCTGACCAAGTACTACGGGGCGCACCGGGGCATCGTGGAGGTCGACCTCTCGGTCGCACAGGGGGAGGTGTTCGGCTTCCTCGGTCCGAACGGCGCGGGCAAGACGACGACGATCCGGATCCTCCTCGACCTGATCCGGCCGACAAGCGGGCGCGCGCTGGTGTTCGGGATCGAGTCGTCCGCCGATCCGGTGACCATCCACCGGCGCGTCGGGTACATCCCGGGCGAGTTCGCCCTGTACGACCGGCTGACCGGGGGGCAGACGCTCGAGTACTTCGCGAACCTGCGGGGCGGCGTCGACAAGGCCTTCCAGGCCTCGCTCATCGAGCGCTTCGAGCTCGATCCATCCCGACGGTTCCACGAGTACTCCAAGGGCAACAAGCAGAAGGTGGGCATCGTCATCGCGCTGCAGCACCGTCCCGAACTGCTCGTCCTCGACGAACCAACCTCCGGGCTCGATCCGCTCGTCCAGCAGACGTTCTTCACAACCCTCCGCCAGACCGTCGCGGACGGGGCCACTGTCTTCCTCTCCAGCCACATCCTCTCGGAGGTCGAGAAGAGCTGCGACCGCGTCGCGATCATCCGCGAGGGCCGGCTGGTGAAGCTCGACACCGTCGAGGGCCTGCGCGACCTGGCCCACCACCAGGTGGAGCTGCGTTTCGCGGGGCCGGTGCCGGAGGCCGAGTTCACGGCCCTGCCCGGCGTGAGCGACGTCGTCCTCGACGACCACGTCCTGCGCCTGCGCGTGGCCGGCGCGATCACCCCCGTCGTCCGGGCCGCGGCGCGGTACGAGTTGCTCGACTTCGTCTCGCGCGAGCCCTCATTGGAGGAGACGTTCCTGGCCCAGTACGGCCGCGAGGCCGTCGAGGTGAACAGTCATGGCCGCTAGCGCTGGCGCGCCGCGAATCGCGGCGGCTATCCCCGCGATCCCGCTCCGCCGCCGCCTCTACGGCTTCGGGAGCATCTACGGCAAGACGATCCGCGACTCGCGCCTGGCCTTCATCATCGCCGCGGGACTCCTCGGCGGCGTGGCGCTCGTCCTGGGCGCCGCCATCGGGAGCGTCTTCCCGACCCCGGCGGCACGTCTCGAGGTCAATGCTCTGATTGGGAGCATGCCCGCCTCGATGGTCAACCTGTTCGGCAACGCCACCCTCATGGGTCCGAAGCTCGGCACCCTGGGCGGCTACATGACCTGGAAGTACGGTGCCCTCTTCGCCCTCGGCACCGCGCTCTGGTCGATCCTCGCGCTTTCGGGGACGCTGGCGGGCGAGGCCAGCCGCGGCAGCCTCGACTTCGTCGCGGCGGCGCCCTTCGGGAAGCGCCGCATCGCCCTCGAGAAGCTGGCCGCCCACCTGACGATGCTCTGGCTCGCGATGGCCTTCGTCGCGGTCATGATCACGGTCAGTTCGAACGCCTTCGGCGACCCGAAGCTCGGCGACCCGATCCCGCTCGGCTCCTCGATCAGCTTCGCCCTCCTGATCGGCTTGATCGCCATGTGCTTCGGCGGCCTCGCGCTCGCCCTCGCGCCGCTCCTCGGCCGCGCCGGCTCGGCGGGCGTCGCCGCGCTCGTCATGGTCGTCCTGTGGGTCGCGAGCGGCCTGGACGTCGGTGGCCCGATCGTGTTCCTGAGCCCGTTCCACTGGACCGTCGACCACATCCCGCTCGTCGGCCTCTACGACTGGCCCGGCGTCGCGCTCGTCGGCGTCGTCGCGGTCGTCCTTCTCGCGCTGGGGGTGGAGCTGTTCAGCCGCCGCGACCTGGGCGTCACTGCCGGCCTCGGGCTCCCCGCGCTGCCGAAGGACGTCCTCGGGGTCCGCGGGCCAGTGAGCCGGGCGTTCGGCGACCAGTTGCCGCGAGCGCTCGCCTGGGGGATCGGCTTCGGCCTGATGGGCGCGATCCTCGCGTCGCTCGTCGGCCCGTTCGCCGACCAGATCGGGAAGGACCCCAGCCTGTCGAAGACCTTCGCAACGATCTTCCCGGGCTACAACTTTGCGACCGCCGGTGGCTGGCTCCAGCTGTATGCGGAGCTCCTCTACATCGCCGCCGGCCTGTCCGCCGCGACGTTCGTCTCGAAGTGGGCGTCGGACGAGATCGACGGCCGTCTCGAGGAGATCCTGTCCGTCCCGATGTCGCGCGCCCGCTGGGCTGTCGCCGGCGGGGTCGGCGCGATCCTGGCGGTTGTCGTGATGACGGTCGCGCTCGCGCTCGGGATCGGACTCGGCGCGGCGGCCGGGGGTGCCACGGCGGGAGACGCGATACTCGGGACCGCGTCGCTCGGCCTGTACGCCGTCGCGATCGTCGGGGTCGGCGTCGCGATCGGCGGGCTGTGGCGAACCTCCCTCGCCGCCGAGATCGCCGCCCTCGTCGTCGTGGCGACGTACCTCATCGACCTGCTCGCGCCGCCGCTGAAGCTGCCCGACTGGTTCCACCAGCTCGCCCTGACGGCGCACGTGGGCCAGCCGATGATCGGCCAATGGGACGTCGCGGGCGTCGTCGCCTGCCTGGTGATCGGAATTGGCGGGATCCTGCTCGGCGCGTGGGGGGTCACGCGGCGCGACGTCGCGCGCTGAACGTGCCACGCTAGACCGCGCCGTCGCGGGACATGCCCCGCGGGACGCGCCCGTCGCGGCCATCACGGCCCAGGAGGTGCCGGCAACCATGACCCAGACCACGGGTCGCCCGACGGCCCCGACCGGCCCCAGCGGCTCGATCATCGCCACCGAGGGCCACGGCCCACGGCCCGTGCGCGCGCCCCGCGGCCCGGAACGGACGTGCAAGGGCTGGGGCCAGGAAGCGGCGCTCCGCATGCTGATGAACAACCTCGACCCCGA
>Ga0209415_10011253_pt1 | contig 15089 bp, 22 predicted proteins | sample PeaSoiSIISIP2007_FD_187696 | JGI IMG/M metagenome (GOLD analysis project Ga0209415, IMG submission 187696) | Peat soil microbial communities from Weissenstadt, Germany - SII-SIP-2007 (SPAdes) (version 2) | ecosystem: Environmental > Terrestrial > Soil > Wetlands > Peat | place: Germany... | reverse complement strand
CATCAGCGTGCACACCGCGCGGCTGATGCGCGCCTCGGGGCAAGCTCCCCGCTCCCAGCGTTGCCAGCTCGCGATCGCAGCGTTCATCGATCGCAACTCGCTGGCCCAGTGTCGCGGCGACGTTCGACTCAACGAGAAGCGGGCCAGCGCATGACGCGCGCGCTCCGACCTCGCGCGACCGCGGCGCTTGCCGTCGCGCCGGCGACCGTGACCGATCGCACGGCCCCGCTCGTGCTCGGCCTCGAGCCCCGCGCCTTCCGCGAGCTGGTGATCGACCACCACGTCCGCCACGCGCGCGTCGGTCGGGGCGTCGGTCGCCGCATCATCGCGCGCCTGGAGGACGTCCTCGCCGTGCTCGACCGCCTGGCGGACGACGCCGCACCCGCGGAGGACGCGCCCGCACCCGAGGAGCCGAGCGCCACGAGCTCCGACGGCGTGGACGGCGTGCTCGCGATGATCGGACGGAGGCGCCGCACCGGCTGAACCCATCACCAGGCCATGCGGACCGCGCCCCCTCAAAAGGGTGCGGCCGCCGGGTGGACAAGACCCGCGGCCGCTTCACGAAACAGGACGAACATGAAGAACGTACCGCAGTACCCCGACGGACGCCCGTCGTTCGAACGCATCATCGCCCGCACGTGGGTGCTGTCCGACTCGCGGTGGCACTCGTCTTGGCTCCGTCGCCGCATCTCCCGCCGCCTGCGTGGGCGTGTGGCCCGTTACGCTGCCCGACCCCGGGCCGTACGCCGGGCCACCACCACCGCGCGGGCGCTCGACTCGCCTTCGGAGCCGCCAGCACCACCAGCACCCGCGGGCGGTGGGTCGTGAGCGCGTCCGCCGCGCGTCGTGCACGTCGAGCGGGTCACGCATCACCCGAGCGCGGCCCCTTGGATCGCATCGCAGGTGCAGGCGCCTACTGGCGCTCCAACACCGCGGAGGGCGGCTCTGTCGTATTCACGTTCCCCGAGTGCGCCTCGGGCGATGCGCTGCAGATCGCCATGTGGCTCGAGACCGAGGCGAAGCGGTCGGACTTTGCTCCGGAGCAGATCGAGCACGCACTGCGTCTGCTCGCGCCGCACACGCGGCACCCTCGCGTCGCCCACGAAGTGGCCCTCACGTTCCTGCTAGGGGTCTACCTGCTCGAGCAGCGACGCGACCTCGTGGCCGACGATCACAACGGCGTGATCTGGACCTGGACTGTCCGCGGCAGCGATACGCCGTACCTGAATGAAGGGCGCGTGCCCCTGAGCGGCAGCCTGCGTTTCCGAAGGCGAATCGAGCTGGCGACGCAGATCGCGCGATCACCGGAAGCGCTTTCAGTCTTCTTGGACCACGCGCGAGGCACTCCACACGCTTCGAAGGGAATCGCATCGTGAACGCCACAGCCGTCGCCGTCACCGAGTATCGCGTCCCGGCGAAGCATCGCCCGCAGGGCAAGCGTCACCCCGCGACGTGGGAGGAGCTCGCCGCTCGCTTGGCGAGCCCCCTCGACGCCCCGAACAAGGAAGCCCTGCCCGGCTGGTCGCTGGCGATCTTCGCGGACGACTACCGCCGCGAGGACAACGTGCGGGAGGTTCACGCGCTCTGCTTCGACGTGGACGAGGAGCCGCGGTGCTCGCTCGGGGAGCTGAGGGCGATCCTCGAGCCCTACCGCGCCCTGATTCACTCGACCTACCGGCACACCCCCGAGGCGCCGCGCTGGCGCGTCATGGTGCTGACGTCGCGCCCGATGACCGCCGAGGAGTACACGACGGCGTGGTCCACGTTCCGCCGCACGGTGCTCGGCAGCGTGGGCGTGGGCTCGGCCGCAAAGGATCCGTCCCGCTTCTGGTACCAGCCGGGCCACGCGCCCGGCGCGCCCTACGATCACGCCGTCACCGGCGGCCCCGCGCTCGACGTGGACGCGCTCCTCACCGAGCCGCGGCAGGACGCGCCCGACCCGGCACCACCCCCAGCACCGCCCCGTCCGAACCGCCCCGACCTCGTGACGCGAGCGCGACTCTGGCTCGCCCACGCAGAGCCCGCGGTCAGCGGACAGGCAGGCCACGACACCGCGTTTCGCATCATCGAGCGCGTTGTGCGGGGCTTCGATTTGTCGGACGACGAGGCGCTGTCCGTGCTGTTCGGGTGGAACGCGCGGTGCGAGCCCCCGTGGAGCGAGAAAGAGCTGCGCCACAAGATCAGCGACGGGCGGGCCAGAGGCGACACGCCGATCGGCTCGGTGCGCGACGAGGCGCCGAAGGCGAAGGGATCGCCGTCCGAAGCCGCCAGCGGCAACGCGATCGCGCGTCAGCGCGTCACGCTGGCCGACGCGTTCCGCATGCGCCGGCAGCAGGGGCCGCTCGAGCGCGAGCCGACCGAGATCGCATCGCTCGACCGCTGGCTCGGCGGAGGGCTGCCCTACGGCACGACGATCGCCCTTGTCGGTCTGCCCGACGTCGCCAAGACGCTGGTGTGCGTGCAGATCGCGCACACCTACGCGCGCCGGGGGATCGCGTGCGGGCTGTACACGACCGACGAGGAGATCGGAGACTCGCTCGTGCGCCTGGTGCAGCGCACGCCCATCGACGGAGCGCCGAGCTCGGAGCACTTCACGCGCGCCGACTACGAGCGCGGAGGCGATGATCTGATCGAGCTGATGCAAGCCGCGGTCGGGGAGCTGCCGCTGGTCTACTACGATGCCGAGTGGACGGTGGAGAGCGCGGCGGCGGACCTGCACGCCTACGCGCATTCGCTCGGCACGCGAGCGGCCCTCTTCGTGGACAGCGTGCAGACCGTCACGTGCGACGCGCTCCGATCCATCGAGGAAGCGAGCGAGCGCCGGCAGGTGAGCGAGAACGCACGCGCGATCCGGCGGGCCGGGGTTCGGTACGCGATGATCACGGCATTCACGTCCGAATCGAACCGCGAGCACGGCAAGGCCAAGCGCCGAGGCGAGAAAGGGATCGCAATGAGCGCGGGTGCGGAGAGTCGCGCGATCGAGTTCCGCTCGCGCGCTCAGCTCGTGCTCAGCCCTGCCGGCGACGATCTGATCGAAGTGGCCATCCCGAAGAACAAGCTCGGCCCGCGCAGCGGCGACGATCCGGCGTTCTTCCTGCGCATCGACCGCGCCCGGCAGGAGCTTTCCGAGGCGCCCGCGCCCGAGACTCCGGCCCCCTCTGCGGCGCCCTCGGCGCGGCAGACGGCCCGCCGTCAGAGCCAGGAGACCGAGCGCCGTCAGACGGAGGCGCGCAGGGCGCGGGAGCGTCAGCAGAAAGCCGAGGCAGCCGAGGCCGAGCGCAACCGCGTGGATGCCGTCGTGCGGCAGGCGATGGCCGAGGGGCTGTCCGGTCGGGCGCTGCGCGTCGAGGTCAAGGCACGCGCCCACGTGGGCACGGACGTGGCAGACGTCGCCATCGCCCGGTGCCGCCCGCCTGCCACCGAGTCGGTGCCCTGATGGGAGCGCGCCCCGTGCCCTCGGGGGGGATCGATTCTCCCCCCCCATACCCCCCCGGCTACCGCCCGTGCCCGGGGCACGGGGGCACGCCCCTGATTCCAGGGCACGCAGGGCACGGGCACCGGGGCACGGGCACGGGGGTGATTCAATCGCGGTACATGGCGAAAAGTGGGCAATTTCCGTGCCCACTGTAACGCCCGGACTCGCGCGCGTTCAATCGCACAACCCTGGACGCCCCGTTGCTCGGCCGACGTCGGGCGCTGTCGGGCGATCGGGTGGCCGTCGGGCTCGTGGGCCGAGTCGAGGCCAGGCGCGCCAGCGGGGCGCGTAGGCCGGCACGGTCGGTGGCCAGGGGGGGTGTGCGGCGGGTCGGGGCGCCGGGTGGACCTCGGGGCGATCGTCGCTGGGCCGGCCTCGTGGGGGCGGGACGAGGGCGTTTCGGGGCGCTCGGCCGGACGCGGATCGACGGCGACTTGTCACCACGACGGGTGACGCCAGGCGCGTGCGTCATGGCACGGCAAGTGTCTGTTTTACAAGCTTTACAAGGATAACGCGGCGCGCTGTCCGCCTGCGTTGTCAACACACCGAACCGTCTGTTTACACCGATGGTCGCCGGGGGCCGTCCAACGTGCATGGCGACCCTGAGGCAGATCCCGAAAAAGGGTGCTCCCGTGGCGTGGGGGTACGTGCGCTACTCGACCGACAAGCAGGGCGAGAACTCGGCCGAGCGGCAGTGCGCCGCGCTCGAGCGATGGGCCGCGCGCATGGGCGTGGAACTCGTGGCCGTGGCCTACGACCCCGCGGTGAGCCGGACTCTCGACCATGGCGCGCGCCAGGGGCTCACCGCCGCGCTGGACGGGGCGCGCGAGTCGGGCGCGGTGCTCGTCGCCGAGACGGTCTCCAGGTTCGCGGGCGACGGGTACATCCTGGAGGCCATCCGCCGCCAGCTCGGGCGACGTGGCTCCAGGCTTGCGACCGCCGACGAGACGGGCAACGCTGACCTCGACGAGGATCGGCAGGACTTCGAAGCCATGTTCAGCAAGCGCGAGATCAAGCAGATCCGCTCCCGCACGAAGGGCGCGCTCGCGGTGAAGAAGCTCCGCGGTGAGCGGGTGGGCTGCATCCCGTACGGCAAGCGCCTCGCCCCCGACGGCGTGCACCTGGAGGTCGACGAGAGCGAGCTGACCGTGGTCGCCCGAGCCAAGGCGCTCAGCGACACGGGCCTCAGCGTCCGCGGCATCGCTGCCCAGCTCGCGCGCGAGGGCATCGTGGGCCGCACCGGCAACCCGCTCAGCCACACCCAGGTCCACCGCTTCCTCCGCCCCCTGCTGCTCGCCGAGGTCGCCGCATGACGTAGCTCCCGCACCCCGCCCGCTCGGCCCGTCCCACGCTTTCGAGCGCCGAATCCAGGGACGGGGGCGGGGGTCTCGAGGCGCGGTGTTTCATTTTCCCCCGCGCATTCCTGGCGAGATCGGCCCCTGGTCGATTCGCTAGCCCCGCCGGGTTATGAGCCCAGCCGCCCGCCCCTCGGAGCTGTACGAGCGCAGCGGCGCGGCTCGTGAGGCTTGGCTCCGCTGCTCACCGGCCCCCGTGTTTTCGGCTGTCCCCGGCGCGTGTCGGGCCCGCCCGTGCGCCCGCGGCCCTCGGGTGGGCGGTCGGAGCCTGCCGAGGACCGGCGCGCGTACGGGGCTCCTGGGGGCCACCCTTGCGCCGTGGGCTCGGTTGCGGCACTCTGACGTGAGGTGAGTTCGCACTGTATGCGGGCGGGAGTCGGGTGAGATGCGGCAGTCAATCGGGTGTGAAGCGGGGGTGATTCGGTGACTCTCGAGCGAACGCACGGCAAGCTGAGGCCGGGGCTGCCGAGGGCGAGCGACTTGACCGAGCCCCCTACCGCAGAGAAACGGCCGACCGGAAGGGACGCACTCGGGCACTTCGTGAAGGGAAACCGGAGCGCGGTGGGCGCACGCTTCACCCACGCGGTGCGCAAGTCGCTGGGGAGCAAGGCGAGCTCCGGGGAGGCCCTCGTGGTGGCCAACGATGCACGCCGGGTGTTCGCTCAGGTGCTGCGCTCGCTGCCCTCCGATGCGCCGCCGGTGCGGGCGCTGCTCAGCGTCTACTCGCGTCACCAGTCCTTGCATGCGTTCTTCACCTGCAAGGCGGAGGCGGTCGGGCTCGACACGCCGAAAGGACTGGAGCTGCTCGAGCAGGCGAACAAGCAGAGCCAGCGCGCGGAGCGGGTGCTGGTGACGTGCTTCGACCTCGCGCGCATCTGCGCTGGCCAGCAAGGGCGCGCCGGGAGCCGGGAGCCATGGGAACTGCCGCCGCACCCCGTCGACGTCCCCTCCCCCGCTACTCCCGTGCCGCTCGACCATGCCTCGCTCGATGAGCCGGACGTCGACGCGCCCGAGGTGGTCGAGCCGGTGGCCGGCGCGAGCGGCAACGGCGCAGCGACCGACGTCGCGTCGGGCGCGCTCCTCGGAGGCGCCCCGTGACTGCACCGGCGCGCACCATGGGGTGCTTGCAGTTCGTCCGCGAAGTGATCGGCGCCCCGCTCACCCCGGGGCAGTCGGCCATGGTCGCGTGCCAGACCGACGGCGTGCCCGTGCGAGACCTGCCCCCGGAGCTGCTCGAGGCCGGGGTGGTGATGTTCGGCGGGTGGTCGACGCCCTGGCCCGAGTCGTCGCGGCACATGGTCGCGAGGGTGTGCGGCGCGGGCGGAGGCAAGAGCTACGTGGGCGCGCTCGAATGCGTGTGGGCCACGTTCACCTTGCCGTGTCACCCGCGCCCCGGCGAGGTCATGTCCTCGGTCATGGTCGCGCCGGACATCCGCCTGGCCCGCGTCCCGCTGCGCTTCGCCATGGGCGCGATCGAGTCGGTGCCTGCCCTCGCGCGCAGGGTCATCGCCAAGACGAGCGACAGCATCACGATCAAGCGGCGCGATGGAATCTCCGTCACGATCGAGTGCCTCCCCGCCACGCACGGAGGCGCGGCGACGCGGGGCCGGCGCTACGTGCGAGCGCTGCTCGATGAGTCGGACTTCTTCCGTGGCGCGGACTCGGGGCGCGTCAATGACAAGGACGTCGTGGACTCCGTGGCCACGCGCATCATCGCGGGCGGGCAAACGGTCCTGTCCTCGACGCCGTGGATCGAGGGCGTGACGGCGCTCGGGCGGATCTGGAAAGCCAACTTCGGCAACCCCACGAGCGCGATCGCGGCGCGCGCGCCCACGCTGCTCCTGCTCGACACCGAGCAGAATCGCGCGATGAGCGAGCGGGAGCACGAGCGCGACGAGGACAACTGGCGCCGCGAGTTCCGGGCTGAGTGGCTCGCCGCCGGTGCGGGGCTGTTCTTCGATGGGGACTCGCTCGATCGGTGCATCCGCCCCCTGCCCCCGCTCGACGGCGGACGCGCGTTCGCAGGCGCGGACCTCGGCTTCTCGCACGACCATTCCGCCCTGGTGGTGGTCCGCGTCGAGGGTGGCCGGGTGCACGTGACGGGTCTCGAGGAGTACAAGCCGCGCCCTGGTCAGCCGCTCGTGCCCACGCAGGTGTGCGGGGACTTCGCGAGCATCGCGCGCCGGCTCGGGGCGTCGATCCTGACGAGCGATGGCCACTACTCGCAGGTGATGGTCGAGGGCACGAGGCACGCCGGTATCCAGTGGATGCCGTCGAGCAGCTCCGTCGAAGCGAAGCTCAAGGCGCACGTACGCGTGAAGGAGATCATCGGCTCCGGGCGCCTCGTCATCGACGCTCGCCTGCCTCTTGCTCAGCGCTTCGCCGAGCAGCTCAAGGCCATCATCGCCAAGCCGCTGCCCGGTGGCGCTATCTCGTTCTCCTCGCCGCGCTCGGTGTACGGAGGCCACGGCGACCTCGCGAGCGCGGGCGTGCTGGCGATCGCGCTGGCGTTCAACGCGACGGCGGGGCTCGGTGCCACGGGCGGCGGTGGCGGGTATCCGCAGTTCTCTCCCATCCGCACGGGGTTCTCATGGCAGTAGACGATCGTCCGGTCTCATCGTACGCGGCGGCGGTGCAAGCGGAGCGGTCCCCTCCGCCGCGCCCCGGCGACGTCGGGTGGGATCGCGTCTCGCTCCGGTGGCTCAGGCTGCGCAGCGATGGGACGTGGGAACACACGAGCGATCCGCGCGTAGTGGCTGCCGTCATCCAAGAGAACGAGCGCGTCGCCCTGGAATGGGAGCGCACGCATTCGCCGGAGTACCTCGCGGAGCAGTCTGCCGCACGAGACCGCGAGCAGTGGCGCGTCATGCAGGAGCGGGCCGACGCGAGGCAGGGGCGGGCGAGCTCGGGGTGGCCCACCCAGGACCCCGGCGCCGATCCCTCGATGCCCAGCATCATCCACCGGCAGGGCGGGCGGTAGCTCACCCGCCCTGAGCTACTGAGCTACGCCGCGCGGGGTGGCGGCCCGGATCGCCGCGGAAAAAGACGCGAGAGGGCGCTTGACGTACCTCAGAGAGTAGTTACGCTTTTCGAGCATGAACGAACATGGCCCCAAACGCCCTGCTCCACGCACCCGGCGCCCGCTCGTGATCCATGTGGCCGTCTCGCCCGAGGAGCTTGCGGACGTCGACGGCGAGGCGGAGCGCACGGCCGTGTCCCGCAGTGACGTCGTACGCCGGCGCATCCGTGGCCCGATGGAAGGGATGATCGGCGACCACGGACGCGGGGCGAACCGAGAGAGGGCGTAGCGATGACACTCGAGATCGGATCGCGTGTGACGTACCAGGGCCGCGAGCTTGTGGTGCGAAAGGTTCTCGCGCCCGGGCCGCAAGGACGTGTCGTGCTGGCGAAGGGCGCTCGCGGCGACAAGGGGTTGTGCTCCGTTCCCGCCGTCGCCCTCACGCCGGGCGCGGCTCCCTCGCGGCACTCATCGGCCCCCCGCGCGTCCGGGGGCGCATCGAGTCACTCGAGCGCGCCGAGCGACGTTGAGCCCCCGTCGTCGAGTTCGTCCAGCTCATCGAGCAGCGGGTCCAGCTCATCGTCGAGCGCGAGTTCAGGAGGGGACGAAGCGCCCGAGGCGTCCAAGGACAACGATCACGACACCGAACAGGAGAGATCGACCATGAGTGCAGATCGTGTGAACGGCAAGAGTGCCCGCGCCCGGATTCGCGAGGCCATGACGGTGGGAATGAGCAAGGCCGAGCGCAAAGCGTTCCGCGTCGAGGCGCGGAAGACGCGCGAGCGCGCGAAGGCTCGCGCCCGGGGTGAGGTCTGATGCTGCGCCCCGTCAGCGATGGCCGGACCGTCCACAAGCCGCTGATCCCCGAGTCGAGCCGCGCACGACTCTCGCCCGAGCTCCTCCGCCACTGGGACGAGCGGACCGCCGACAAGATCGCCAAGCTCGAGGCCGCGGGCGACCACCGGGGCCTCACCGAGCTCCGCGCTCGGCTCACGTCGGACGAGTACTCTCGCGCGAGGCGGCTCTTGCAGTCGCGCCCCGCGCCCGTTCCGACGGCGCAGGCGAAGTAAAGATGTTGAGGGCGACGCTTGGCGGCGAGGCCCTCGGCTCCGCCCTCCCTCAGAAGGGCGGCCCACGTCCGCATCGACAAGGCGTGGCGCGCGTTGCCTCGACGCGCGAGGGTCCCGGTTTGAGATCCCGGGGCCCTTCGAGACCGGCTGGCGGGCAGCGGGACATCTGCCCGCCCCCCTAGGGGGCTCTCGCGTGACCTCGTGGCCGTCGAGGTCAACGCGTACGACACGAGCAAGGGCCGCATCGTCTACCGCGGCGCAAGGGTGCAGCACACATGATCCTCGACTCCCTCGCCGGCTCTCAGTTCTCCTACCTCGCGGGCGCGAGCGGCTCCGTCACGGTCCCTCCCGGCACCTGCGTCCGGTCGATCCGCGCCCTCGGGGGTAGCGGCGCGACGTTGACGATCACGCCCGGGGGTCCGAATCAGAAGGCCACCGCGGGCAGCGCGATCCCTCTGCCATCGTCGACCGACTACTGGCGCCTCGACATGCTCGGGGAGCTGGGCGCCGGCACCGTGCTCGCGTTCGCATCGACCACGAGCTACCTCGTAACCCTCGCCGCGTTCAAGTCGGGCGGGCCGTGACCGACGGGGAGATCCTCGCGGTGCTCGGCCCCATGGTGCGCGTGCGCCTCGACGGCGGCGACGAGCGGTGGGCCAAGCTCCGCGCCGGCTCACGTGCGCACCCGGGCCAGCGCGTGCGGCTGCAACGGGTGCCCGATGCCGTGTGGCCGATCGCGGCGCCCACCCAGGCGGTCCGACCATGACCGCGACCGCGCCCCGCCGGGCCTACAACGACCACGAGTGCGTCACGCTCCCCGAGGCCGCGCACGCGTTCGGCATGAGCGCGGAGCGGCTCGAGCTGGCCGTGATGCGAGGGCAGATCAGGACCACGACCCGCGACGCGGACGGCGTGGCCGTCGTGCGCATCGGGGACGTGAACGCCTGGATCGCTCGCGGCTCTCCGACGCTGCCCCGTGGGCCTCGGCCGTGACCCCGCGCGAGGCAGCGATCCGCGCCGGGGTGCTCGTGCCCGGGGAGCGACGGGTCGACGGGCCGGGCTCGCCCTCACCCGAGGCACCTCGCGCGGTGCCCGTGCTCAGGCTCCACCCGGGCGAGCGCGAGCGGTTCGAGGCCGCCGCACGGGAGCACGCCTACGGCCGGCCGCTGCCTCCGCCGCGGGACCGCGAGTAGCAGGCGCCACCCCTCGGAGGGGCCGATCTAGTGGTCCGCGGGCGAAGCGCGGCTCGCGCTGGCCAAGTGCGCCATGATGACCGACGATCGCGCGCACGCGAGGAGACGGAGATGGCATCGAAGAAGAGGAAGAAGAAGAAATGGCAGCTCCGGTCGCGGAGGCTCGCCGCCGAGACTGACGGCAAGAAGATGGTGTGGCTCGCGTTCGACCTCGGCCTCCAGGGTGACTACGAAGGGCTCTACACTTGGCTCGCAAAGCACGGCGCTCTGGAGTGCGGCGACGGCCTCGCGAGACTCCGCTACCCGGCGGGGCCGAAATCGATCGCTTCGTTCCTGGAGAAGCTACAGAAGTCCCTTCGGGGCGGCGTGAAGTTCGATGATCGAGCACGCATCTACGTCATCTTCCGGGACAAGAACGCGATACGGGGGCGTTGGCTCGTCGGGCATCGACGCCGGTCTCCGTGGGAGGACTACTTGCCATCGCAAAAGTCGAGCGCCGATGACGTGAGCAGCACGTGAGGGGGGAGATCCGTCGCTTCGTCCTTTGCGACTCCGGGTTTTGGATCGGTCTGCTCACCGAGGACGACCCGCACCACGAGGCAGCGTCGCGCCTGTACAGCGAGATCGAGCGATTCTACGCGCTGCTCCCGTGGCCCTGCATGTACGAGTTCGTGAACACCAGCCTCCTACAGCGCCCAGCGCGTCGATCGCGAATGGTCGCGCTGCTCCGGTCACCAGGCGTGCGGCGACTCAGCGACGCACACTACCGAGAGGGCGCGTTGGACGACTGCCTGCGCGACGACCGTCGGCACTTGAGCCTCGCAGACAGGGTGACCCGTGCGATCGTGCAGGACCCCAGCGTCAAGCTACATGCGCTTGCAACATTCGACGTCGGTGACTTCGCGGACGTTTGCGCGGGGCGGATGAACTTGGAGATCCTGCCACGAGTCGGATCCCGGAGAAGGTTCCGGTAGGTGTCGCCTTGACGGGTAGTGACCCGCGACATACCATGACCTCATGCGTCAGCCCCCGACCACGATCCGTTTCACCCCCGAGGATCGCGCCGTCCTCGCTCGCCTCTGCGAGATGACCGGGCTCGACTCTGCCGCCGCTGCGATCCGTCTCGCCGTGCGCGAGGCGGTGGCGCTTCGCGAGGGCAAGTTCGCTCCGAAGCGAGCAAGGCGGAGAGTCGTCTCCGGTGGCGCTCCGTACTATGTGGAACAGAGGGCCGACCGTTTGCGCGTCTTCCTCGAGAAAGACTCCGGGGCGACGGTCGAGGTTGGAGCGATCCACCTTTCGCCGCTTCGCTACGAACCGGCGAAGGGATGGGATCAGGCGACCCTGATGGGGATCCGCCGAGAGTGGAGCAGGTAGCCGTGCCCCGCCCCGCGACCGGCCAAGTCATCCACCACGGCGAGGGCTACACCGCGCGCGTCCGGGTGGCCGCGAACGACCGCCGCCCCTTCCGGCTCGCCGTGTCCAGCGACACGGAGGCCGAGGAGCGAAACGCGCTGCTCGTGGCCCTGGCGTTGAGGCTGCGCCCGCACGCGACGGCCGACGAGATCGCGAAGCTCGTTCAGCGCGCCGCCGGGGCAGCCGGGGCCACCGCAAAGAAGACCCTGCAGGAGATCGAGGAAGCGGCGTGCCTCATCGAGTCGGGCGAGACGGCGACGGCATCGAGCGCCCTCGCGCCGTCGTTCGCGGACTTCGCCAAGAGCTGGACGAGCGGCGAGCTACGGAAGAAGCACCCCGACCACGTGCGAGACAAGGACCACGATCGCGACGTCCAGATCCTCCGCATGTACGTCAACCCTTGCATGCGGACGAAGCGCATCACGGACGTCACGCTGGACGACTGCGAGCGGGTGATGGCCAACCTCCCCCGGCATCTCTCCCCCGCGACCCGCCGGCACGTGGCGCAGTGCATGCGCAAGGTGCTGTCCTTCGCCGTCTACCCGGGCCGCTACCTCCCCGCGAACCCGATCCCCCGCGAGTGGATGCCCAAGGTCCCCCGGAGCGGGGCGAAGGCCATGGCGTGCCTGTACCCCGCGGAGGACGCGAAGCTCCTCGGGTGCCGCGCGGTGCCGCTCGAGCGACGGATCGCGTACGGGGTCCTCATCCGCGAGGGCATGCGCGCGGGCGAGCTCGAGCTACTCCGCTGGCGCGACCTCGACCTCGCCCACGGACGGGTGCGCCTCGATGAGAACAAGACGGACGACCCCCGCGCGTGGGCCCTCTCGCCGGACGTGGTGCGGGCCCTGACGTGGTGGAAGAAGCGGAGCGGGGCCGACGATGACGCCCTGGTGGTCGGGCTCGACCTCGGCGACGGAGCATGGTGGCTCCGTGGGGACGCGCACTTCGATCCGAAGAAGCCCGAGACCAGCACGAACCGGCGCGGCGACTTGCGCACGGCCGGCGTCACCCGCCGGGAGCTGTTCGAGCGGACCGCCTCGCGCTTGCCGATCCGGCTGCACGACCTGCGCGCGTCCTTCGTGACCATCTCCCTCGCCGCGGGACGCACGGAGGCATGGGTCACGGACCGCACCGGCCACAAGTCGAGTCAGATGCTCGCCCGCTACGCGCGGCAGGCGCGCACGTGGTCGGAGCTGGACATGGGGGGGCTGCAGCCGATGGATCGGCTCCTGCCCGAGATGCACCCCCGACGCGTCGGCGGAGGCAGCGCGACCCCTCCCCGTGCTGCTCGGGGTGCCGCCACCCGCCGCGCCCCGAGCCCGCCCCGGGGGCGGCATTCATCGGGCGTTGAGCGGGCTGCGAGTGGTGGGCCCAGCGGGATTCGAACCCGCGACCTACGGATTAAAAGTCCGCAGCTCTACCGACTGAGCTATAGGCCCGTCGGTTGCTCGACTAGCACAGTCCACAGCTTGCAGCCGAGGGCCGTCGCGTGCCCACTCACGGATCCGCCGGCGCTCGCTTGCACTTGATCAGCATGTGCCCGCGGAACGTCGGGACCTCGGCGGCGCTGGCGCCGCTCTGGTCGACCGTGGCGACGCCCTCGTGCCCGGCGGCGTCCATGACGTCGTAGCCTGCGGGGCAGACGTCCCCGGCCTTCTCCCGGCAGTAGCCTTCGTCCTTCTTGCACGAGATGGCAAACCATCCCGGTTCGCCGTCCGGTCCGTTGACCGGTTGCGCGCTCGCGTGGCTGCACCCGGCGACGCACGTGATCGCGACGAGGCCTGCGAGGGTCCGGAAGGCGTTGCGTATGACGGTGGGGCTCGTCACTGCACGAGCAGCCTACCACCCGTCATCCGGGCGGACGTGGCGCGTCGAGGCGGAAGAACCGGACCGGAAGCCCCGCGTGCACCGCTTCGCCCGTGACGCGGAACCCCAGCTTCTCCAGCACGCGCGCCGACGCGACGTTGTCCCGGTGCGCGTGGGCCACGAGGCGCTCGAGCCGCATCGGTCCGAACGCGAGCGCGATGCATGCGCGGCTCGCCTCGGTCGCGAGGCCCTGGCCCCACGAGGCGCGGCGATAGCGGTAGCCGAGGTCCACCTCGCCGTCGGCCTGTCGGCGCAGCCCGCACCAGCCCAGGAACGTCCTGGTGCCCGCCTCGATCGCAGCCCACCTGCCCATGCCTTCGGTGGTGTACGGGTCGTAGCTCTCGAGGTAGCGGCACGCGGCCTCGACGCTCGCGAACGGCTCGTCGGGCAGGAAGCGCATGACCTCGGGATCCGCGTTGAGGGCGAACATGTCGGCTGCGTCGCCCGGGACCAGATGACGGAGGATCTGCCGCTCGGCCCGGGCCACCACGTGGGTCTCCATCTGGCCTCAGGATAGGCGACGCGATTGCCTTGGCAATCCGCGCTGTTGCCTCTCTCTCAGGCTCCCAGCCCCCGCACCGAGCGACCTCGATCGTTCAGGGACGACCGTCTTGAGATGGAGGGTGGTCGTTCAAGAATGCTCTTCTTGCGATCAAGATGGTTCTGTAGTCGTTCAAGAACGCTCTTCTTGCGATCAAGATGGTTCTGCGATCGTTCAAGAATGTCCTTCTTGCGATCAAGATCGGTCCGCCCACGAAACCGAGGACCGGCTTGCTCGAGTCAAGCCGTCGGAATCATTCGAAGAACGCCCATCCACAACACCAGCGCGTGCGGTAGCCTCTCCTCTCGATCCATGTTCCGTAACCGCGCGAGCACCGTTCGTCATCAGCGGATTCTCGGCGAGGGGGAACGCGAGCTCTTCGCTCCAGGGCGTGCACCCGCCGTCGTCGCCTTCCACGGCTTCAGCGGGACCGCGGCGGAGCTGATGCCCGTCCTGCGCGCCGTCGCCGATGCGGGGTTCGCCGTCGATGCGGCGCTGCTCCCCGGGCACGGGCGGCGAGTCGAGGAGCTGCAGGAGCACACGTTCGACACGTGGCTCGCCGGCGCCCGCGCCCGATACGACGCCGCCGTGAAAGAGCACGGGCGCGCGGTGCTGCTCGGGTTCTCGCTCGGCAGCTTGCTCGCGCTGCAGATCGCCAGCGAGCGGCCCGCCGGGCTCGCGGGCCTGATCGCGATGGGCAACGCGCTCACCGTGCGCCCGCACACGAGCCTGCCCTTCCGGATCTGGGATCTCTTCGGACAGCCGCTGCCCGACGCGTACCTGCTCAAGCCCAAGGCCGGCGATCTCGTCGACGCCAGCGCCATGGGCACGCTCGTCTCCTACGACCGCCACCCGATCCGCTCGGCTCACGAGGTCTACGCCGCCGGCAAGCGCGTGCTCCGCGTCATCGACCGCATCGAGTGCCCCACGCTGATCCTGCACGGGCGCCGCGACGTCGTCTGCCACTGGAAGAACGCGACGCTCCTCGCCGACCGCGTCGGCGCCAAGGACGTCACCGTGCGCATCTTCGAGCGCAGCGCCCACGTGCTCGCGTGCGACGGCGAGCACGAGCAGGTCGCCCGCGAGGTCGTGCGGTTCGTGAGCAGGCTGTGACTCCAGCCCCCCCCGCCCCCCGCCTCGCAAGCAAGGCGGGGGGC
>Ga0209415_10011252_pt1 | contig 15089 bp, 9 predicted proteins | sample PeaSoiSIISIP2007_FD_187696 | JGI IMG/M metagenome (GOLD analysis project Ga0209415, IMG submission 187696) | Peat soil microbial communities from Weissenstadt, Germany - SII-SIP-2007 (SPAdes) (version 2) | ecosystem: Environmental > Terrestrial > Soil > Wetlands > Peat | place: Germany... | reverse complement strand
ATGGTAATTATAAGATGTACAATAAAAAAGAAGTCATGAAGAGATTGATTACGATTCCTACTTCGGTCGGAGAACCGATTAATGAAAATTTGATAAAAGCCACCGATTTTTGTATTGTTGAACCACTATTAGTGAATGTGGTAAAGGAATACCATTTAGAGACGTATCTTTTTGATATAGCGGATGCTGGTTTAGCAGCGCAGATTTTAGCCAATCATGAGGGAATACGATTCACTTTATCCCACAACTTTCCTGTGTTTCGCGCAGAACATGCTAAAATTGAAATTCAGGAGACGGCAATTCAAAATACGGTGTGGGTATTTATTTCCGCATTGCCTAGTTTTTTACCGCCACCTCATCGAACCATTGTCTTACCCCTAGAAATGTTTGCTGATTTCATCGTGCTCACCGTGAATGAGATCAAGTTGATGTTTGAAATTATCGGATTGATGGGGGAAAAAATACAATTAAAACACACCGTCGATATTGTCTTAGTATTTAGTTTTGCAAAGGCTGCAAGAGCAATGGCCAATCTTATTTTAAGAGGCATGCCGATGCAGTCGGCATTAGTGGCAAAAGCGGCATTAGCATATGCTTTTACTTGGGCAATTGGTGAAGCAATGGTGTTCTTTGTTGTAGCTAGGCAAAGAGTGAGCTTCAAATTTTTAATGCGGAGAATGAAAGTTCATTTTCGCCAAGGATTGTTTCAAGCAAATTCGATAGGCAAACAACAGGAAAATATATAAAAAATAGCTCCTGCTTTCATAAGCGGGAGTTTCCTATTCCTATTGTGCGCTGATGTCAAATTCAAGTATTGATGATAAAGTTGACGCTTATTGCAATAAATTGACGTTTGTTGTAATATGATGTAATCGGGGGTAGAAATAATTCATGGGGCTGTATTTTCATGCAGGCTCTTTTTTGAATTTTTTACATTACATGGCGTATTTTATAAGAAAAGACTTGGCTTCGACCAAGTCCTCAAAGGTCGGTAGAAGCCGTAGTCGTTTTTACTTGGAATCACGAAATTGTTTTATACATTCTGATTCCGTAAAAAAGAAAATTATGGTAGACAAGTAAATAAGGCTATATTATGCTGTTATTATATTATTCGAAAAAAGGGAGATAAATCAAATCATGAGCACTGAAGACTATACAGTAGAGGCACAACCGCAACTAAGGTTACCAGAGCTTGTCAATGTCATCAAAGATGACAATAAAATTAATTTAGCTAAATTTGATAATCAACAACGACAGAGAATTGTTGAGATTGCCTCTACGGTAGGGGTGTTAGATAGCGCTGCCGTGACTGGTTTTGGTGTTGAGGTACAGCAGCGGATGAACAGCTTTTTGGATCAACTGTTACAGGGAATTCGCACTTATGAAGTGGGAGCTTCAGGGGAACTCACCATTGAGTTAGCTAAAAACATTAAGGTCATGAATCTGCAGAAAATGAAACAGGAATCAACGGGTGAAGATTGGGTGGCTGGTTCTTTTGGCAAGCTACCGATCGTTGGACAATGGTTTTCGGCAATACGCCATTTTCAACTGACTCATCAAGAGATTACGAAGCATCTTACGGAGATTGAAGATAAAGCGCAACGAGAAATGGGAAAACTTGCAGCGACCAATGCAAAACTAGATCAACTAGCCGAACGGACTTTAGAAAACCTCAAGGATCTGGAACTTTATCTAGCAGCAGGGCAGTCGGTACTTATGCGGGCGCGGGCTAATTTTCATGATCGTAAAAATGAAATTATGCAAAGCAATGATCCCATTGCGCTGACGGAACTGCGGGATGCGGCAGAACAAATTAATGCTTTTGAAACACGGCTGTTACGTATGCACATTGCTTTTACCGATGCGTTAACGGCGATTCCGCAAATTCGCGTAAATCAAGAGGCTGCGCGTATTGAAGCGCGAAATATTATGGATACGGTACTTTTTGACTTGCCGCGCCTCAAAAGCGCTATCATCCGAGTGGCTTCTTTGAATCAAATTATAAATGCATCAAAAGCCAATGAAGCCAGACGAGAATTGGCGCGACAAATTGGTTCCATTGGTGCTGAGGCTCTTGATGAAGCCTATACGAGGGCTAAGCAAAGTCAAGGAAATGGGATGGAAGATGTTGCGGTGTTAGCAGCAACCGCCGATAAACTTCTGGAGACCATTGCAAAGGGTGTACAAATTGATGAAGAAAATCGGCAGAAACGGCAGATGGCAGAACGGCAACTTGGTGATATTAAAGGAAAATTACTAGAAGGGTTACGAGCAAATGCGCGGGATGTTGCCAACCGTTCGGTGTAAGGCGATAAAGTAGGGTGAGGAGAGAGAATATGGATTTTACAATTGAAAGCTATTACAATCCCCATTTGGCAGTCGGAGCAAAGCGTATTGATGCCATTTTTACTGTAAATGCAACAAATATGGGAATGCAGATGGTGCAAGAACAGGGGCGGAAAGCAATTGTTTTTGTATTAGATGTATCGGGATCCATGCAAGAGCATGATAAACTAGCACAGGGTAAGATCGCCCTGCGTCGCTGTATTGATCTATTAGATCGCAATTGCATGTTTAGTGTTATTACCTTTGATTTTGATGCGAAGGTCATTGTACCAATGGCTTTAGCGACTGATTTGACGAAACAACATGCCCATCAGTGCATTCAAAAACTTTATGCTAGTGGTGGTACTTGTATGTCTAGAGCTTTGTTAGCGGTTCAAAAAGAATTTAGAAATGCTGATAATGTAATCGGTTTTGTACAGTTTGTTACAGATGGTGATAATGACCGCAGTGATCGTCAGGCACTAGAGAATGCCCTGCAAGAGTGTGAAGGGAAATTCCAATGTGATTGCTGGGGTGTGGGAACCGATTGGAAACCAGAGGAGCTACGAAAAATTGCTGGACGTTTGCTTGGAACGGCAGATGCAGTGCCGAATCCTGAGCAGTTAGAAACACATTTTAAAGGTGCCTTGGAAAGAGCTCTTGCGAAGGGCGTTGGAGATGTCCGTTTACGACTCCAAACGCCGAAGACTTGTAAAATATTAACCGTGAAGCAGATGAGCCCAGAAATTGCGGATCTGATGAAGTTAACCAAAAAAGTGGATGATAAAAACATCGATATTCCGTTAGGGGCTTGGGGGGTAGAAAGCCGAGATTATCATGTTGCTTTTGAATTAGAATCCCAAGAGGATGGCGAGGAAATGATGGTCTGTCGACCAAAACTTGTCTATGACCAGGGAGGCAGTGACGTTATAATCGATGGGCAGCGAGTGATTGCAGCTTGGACTTCCGATGAAGCCCTTACTGCGCGCATTAATTCTCAGCTAGCTCATTACACAGGGCAAGAGGAGTTAGCTGATTCTATTCGGGAAGGGCTAGAAGCCAAAGCAAGAGGAGATGTGGATCGGGCCACTGTATTATTAGGAAAAGCTGCTAAGATTGCGATTCAATCGGGTAATGATGAAGTGACCATGCGTCTGAAAAAAGTGGTAGATGTAATTGATGTGGATCAAGGTACAGTGCGATTGCGCTCGAGTGCTGGCAAAGCCGCCGACCTCGAACTTGATATGGGTGGTACCCGTACGATCCGCCGTCGGCCAGTCGTTAATAGTCAGGAGGGAAAATAAAATGGCAGTGCAATGTCCTAAAGGTCATGTTTCCACAGATGCGGATTATTGTTCGGAGTGTGGAGCGCGTATTGGGAGTGTAAGCGTAAAGCCAGAGGCGAAAAATGGGATTGCGAAGAGTGGGGGCGATTCGATAAGCAATGATATCTGTTCAGATTGTGGTACCCCGAGAACGCCAGGTAGTCGCTTTTGCGAAGTCTGTCGTTTTGATTTTCAAAGCAAAACAGTGGGCGGTGAAGTGATTCCAAGTGTACAACCGCCTGTTGTTTCGACTCCCACCGTCTCACCGATCACAGTAGTACCACCCCCCATTGTTGTAACAACACCGACCCATTCAGTACCACAGCACGTCCCCGTTGATTCCCCGGAGATACCCGCTATCAATGTTTTAGCAGAACGATTAAATGTGGTCATAACCGTTGATCCCTCGTTGGTAACGGATCAAAGTCTCTTAGCATCCTGTCCGACAACAGCAAGTCAACGAATTTTCCCACTTGATTTAGATGAAAATTTAGTAGGACGACGTTCTGATGCAAAGGCCATTTATCCAGAAGTGGAAGTGAATGATCCTGGAGTGTCCCATCGGCATGTGAAACTACTCAAACAAGGGGATGGTACCTTTGCTGTACTTGAACTGGGGTCGGCAAATGGGACGATATATAACGGTGTAGAGCTAGAACCAGGCGTTTTAACAAAAGTTAAGGCTGGCGATGAACTATTGATTGGCATGTGGACCCGGTTACAGCTTCGTTCAAGAGGCTAATATATAGGAAGAAGTAGAGAATTGCTGATTCAGGATTTAATCAACACTGCAACCTTGGTACTTCATTGCTCTGATGGTTAAATGCCTGAATCCAAATTCTTTAATTGCTATATATAAATTAAATACGAGGAGAAGATCATATGTATCTAGCTCAAAATTCGCAAAATCAACAACCAAATCGACAACAGGCGTTGGGAATCAGCCAGCGCCTTGATTATTTGTTAGAAAATCTTACGATGTATCTTAAAACAACACCCGGCAAGCTAGCTGCTGCAATGCTCCTTTGCATTGTAGGCACCAGTTTTCTTGGTATGGTTGCTTATCATAGTTACGCGAACCTTCGTGGTGCTGTGCAAACCGTTGGGCGGGACACCGTACCGTCGATTATTGCGGCAGAACATATTAATGCAACTCTTGCGGATGCCAATGCCAATGCGATGAACGCATTATTGGTGAAGGAACAGGACAATGGGATGTATTGGAAAGTATATCGAGATGAGATGAATCAGGTTCATGATGAATTGATTACCGCAGCACAAAATATTACCTATGGCGATGAAGAACGGAAACCCATTTTTACAATCATGGCGCGTTTAGGCGATTATGAGAGTTTGATTGGAAAAGCGAAAGGACGGCCTATCAATGAAGTGATGAATGATTTTACCACTGCGAATAAAATCATGCGTCAGGAAATTTTGCCGGCCAGTTTGGCTCTTGACCAGGCTAATTTTGCTCACCTGGATGCTGTTTACAAGACGCATCATAGTGGGTTTGGTATGAGCGTATTATTCTTTTGGATGGCAGTTGGGCTATTACTTGCGATTTTAGGGGCAACTCAACTTTATTTGTATCGCACGACACATCGCATGCTAAATCTAGGTTTAGTCGTTGCAACTGTAATTGTGCTGGGTTTTTCCTTATATACAAATAGCCTTCTAAAGACAACGGAGGCCAGTTTGGTGGTTGCCAAGCAGGATGCCTTTGATTCTGTGCATGCATTATGGAAAGCAAGAGCCATTGCATATGATGGAAATGCCGATGAAAGTTTATTCCTTATTTATCATGGGAATGTGGATGCCCAGACGAAATCAACAGCAGATTTTAAGGCTAAGGCTGGAAAAATAACGGATATCGAACCACAGACGGCGGTAAAAAAAGTAATGGCTTCGCAAAAATTTGGTGGTTTGTTAGGAGAAGAGCTAGCGAATATTACTTTCAAGGGGGAAGGAGAGGCTGCGCTAGAAACGTTGAAAGGGTGGGCTGAATATATTCGCATTGATGGGGCAATACGGGAACTTGAAAAGCAAGGTCGCTATACTGAAGCGTTGCAAATGGATATTGGTACAAAACCAGGGCAATCAAACTGGGCATTTGCGCAGTTTGATAAAGCCCTTGATCAGACACTGGCGATCAATCAAGCGCAGTTTGACAATGGAATTAGTACGGCTTTTGGCAAACTGAATGTTTTTCCATATATGTTGGCTGTTTGCATCGTTCTGATTATTGTTGCTAGCATTGTTGGAATAAAGGTGCGATTTGATGAATATCGGTTCTGAGAATATGGACGTTCAGTATGAACTAAGTCAGTGGAGAATAAAACTGACAACGATTAGCCGCAATTTAATGGATTTAGCCGAAACCCAGTCGACAAAAATAATCAAGGTAAGGCTAAATGATCCCATACATGGATATTCTGGCATTACGAAAGAAAAAGCGTCTCATGCCCTAAAAAGCCTAGAAAATTTATGGAAAAGTTATCTTTTACTAGCAGGAGTGGTCGAAGAAGCTACGGATCTTGCAGGGAAAAATGGAATTTTTCGTAATACCGAAAGCGAAGTACGGCAACTTCTTCAAGGAGAATCGGTAGTACTCGAGGCGGAACATATTCCGATTATTACCCGGGAGTTATTAGCGAATGCCGAGCAATGCGATCGCGTCACGCCTGCTGGGATGCTAAGTGCCATGCAGCAACAGTTTGCGCAGGTAAGAGACACGCTAACGGATATTGCGCAAGCCCAGAGTAAACTTATTGCTAAAGTAACGGCGCTTGAAGAAGAAGCGTTGATGTTAACAAACTGGTCTAAAGCGCTGGGGGTAGAAGGGGAAAGCCTTATTGATGTTTCAGCAACAAGGTTACGAATTGAGGCTGATCCTTTGAGTTGTTTGCAGGACGCAGAGCGACTTGAAGTGGAAATGGCTAAACAACGAATTATTTTAAAAAACATACAGCAGGAGCGCAAGGAAATTGACGTTTCTTTGGAAGCGGCTCGAGGGATGTTGCGGGAATTAGAGACGTTAGTAGTACGCTCTAATCAGGCGATTGCCGAGACACAGGAACAGATCTTACGCCCAGCGAGGTTAGTTACGCCCATGAATCCAGAAATAACGCAATTTTTGCAGGGATGGCTCAACACCTTGGAAGAAACTGCGAAAGCTGGACGTTATAAAGCAGTAAAGATTGGACTTGCAAAGTGGGAGCGAGAGTGTAAAATGCATTTGGCAGCCGAAGAGGAGAATTATCAGCGCAATCAGTTTGCCTTAGAAGAACGAGCGGATCTGAAAGGACGTTTTAAGGCACTTAGCGTCAAAGCACAGGTTTTTAAAAGTAAGGGATTAGTGCTAGGAAGTTCTTTAGAAGGCCTTGCCAATCAGGTGCAAGAAGTTCTTACGATTTATCCTTTTGATATCGATGCTGCGAGGACACTGGTGGGGACCTTTGAGGCAACGTTAATGGCAATGATTAAGGCATCTAACGAAAATAAATAGTCAAAAATTCGAAGGATGTTTGTGCTAGACGAAGAATCGCAACTTGCGCATGGTAGATGGTGCAAGGGCTCTAAGTTCCATCAATAGTAAAGGAGAATTTTTAACTATGAGTAAAGGGATAGAATGTCAACGTCCTGGATGTTCGGGGGAGATGGTTGACGGGGTTTGCGAAGATTGCGGAAGGCCGCCAATGGGAAAGAGTTTGCTAGCAAGTGAACCACAAGCTGGTAATGGAATCAGTTCGATGACATTATATAGCGGTACTGTCGGTTCAGCACGAACGGGTAGCAGACGGCATACTAGTCGTTCTAGTCGTGGATCTTCTAGCCGTAGGCAATCCTTAGGAGGGGGCTTGGTATCCATTCCTCCCCAACCCAGTCAAGATCCGCTTAAACTGGTCATGGCTGTACCAGAAGTTCCAGAGCGTAAGCGCTATTGTCCATCTTGTGATGCCAAAGTAAATCGAACGAAAGGCTTTTGCCCTCAATGTGGACATGAATATAACTTTGAACCTTCGCTTAAGGCGGGCGAAATCGTAAATAATAAATTTGAAGTAAAGGGACCCATTGCTTTTGGTGGACTGGGGTGGATTTATTTAGCTTGGGATCAAGTGTTGTCTCGCTGGGTAATCCTCAAAGGGCTTTTAAATGCAAAAGACGAAGCCAGCGCCGCTGCTGCAGTAGCAGAGCGACAATTTTTGGCGGCGGTTAAGCATCCGAAAATTGTGGGGATTTATGATTTTGTACAGTATGGAAGCGAAGGCTTCATTGTTATGGAGTATGTAGGTGGGCAAACCATCGACAGTTTGCGCAAAGCAAGAACGATATTGCCAGTAGAAGAAGCAATTTCATATATTTTGGGCATCTTACCCGCCTTTTCCTATCTTCATGCCAATAGTTTTGTATATTGTGACTTTAAACCCGATAATTTTATGTTAGAAGGTGATGATGTCAAGCTGATTGATATGGGTGGCGTGCGCCGTATTGATGACCCCAATGGAGATATTTATGGTACGAAAGGCTTTATGGCGCCAGAGGCAGCCGATAATCCAGAAGCGGTTTCTGACCTTTATACCATTGGTCGCTCACTGGCAGTGCTGGTGATGGATTTTAAATACCAGACAACCTTTGAAAACTCATTACCACTACCTAGCGAGCAGCCTATTTTAGCCAAACATGAAGCGCTTTATCGCTTCTTATTACGGGCGGTACATCAAGATCCAGATCAGCGTTTTCAAACGGCAGATGAAATGTCTGATCAATTACATGGAGTGCTTCGCGAGATTGTAGCGCTACAAAGTAGCCCCAAACCTGCGGAAAGTCAGACTTTTTCGGCGGATAATTTATTGGATGGGGAGGATGTACAAGGGACAGAGAGTGTTAATGTTCGCTTGTTACCGACGCTGAAAATTGACGCCAAAGATGTAGCAGCCAATGAATTGCTACGCTTAGCAGCGATTGTTGATCCACAAAAGCGTGTTGTTGCTTTGCAACAAGTCGCAGGGAAGTTTAGAGAAAAATCAGTGGAAGCGCGGTTGAGATTAGCGGATGCGTTGCTCGCAATCAAAGAATTCTCTTCAGCAAAGCAAATTCTTGATACGCTAGCCGCAGAAGATCCTTTTGATTGGCGGGTACAGTGGTATCGCGGGAAATCTTATTTGGCACAAGGAAACGGAAACTTAGCCAGAAGTGAATTTGGTAAGGTCTATTTTGAAATGCCAGGGGAAGTGGCGCCAAAGTTGGCAATTGGTTTTGCAGCAGAGGTAGCAGGGCTATTAGAGGAAGCCATTAGTTTCTATGAACGGGTAGCAAAGGTTGATCCGAATCATACCACAGCTTGCTTTGGTCTAGCACGCTGTCAGAAACTAAAGGGGAATGTCCCGAGTGCAGCACAAGCATTGGCGATGGTACCTGTGAATCATAGCTTATACACTCAGTCACGAATTTCTCTGGCAAAGGTATTGATTCATGATGACGGTTTGATTAACAATGAAGTGCTAGAGCAAGCTGCCCAAACCATTGAATCCATTACTGCAGAAGGCGGAGTGGTACATCAGCTGGCAGCTCGGTTATTGACGTGTGCCCTTACTTTGATCGCGAGCGGAGCCATTAAGGAAGATCACTCGCGGTTACTTCTGGGGCATACGATGCAAGTGGCAAAACTACGTGGCGCCGCGGAAGAAGAATATCGTAAAACTGCTAGGTATGCAAAAACAGCTGATGAAAAAGTATTTTGGGTTGATTTGGCGAACTCTGTGCGTCCTGTGACGTTATTTTAGGCATCTGCAAGAAAAGAAGTAGTCAAAGATTCCCACTCGTTATTTTCTTGATGATGCTTTAGGGGATGGTAAATAATGAAATGTTCAAACTGTGGGGCCGAAGTAGTAGAGAATGCCCGTTTCTGTGAGGAATGTGGAATGTCCTTAGTGATCATGGCATCCATTGTGATGCCTGCGCCGACGGTTACAGCGCAACAAACAACCTGCAAATGTCCTCCAGGTCAAGGAACATTAGACGAAGAGGGATATTGCGAAAACTGTGGTGTTAAGGTAAACACGAAGACGAAGTCACAAGTGGAAGAAGTTGCGGGGAAGTATCTTGCCATGGTGAGTGATGTTGGAAGACGCCATGCAACAAATGAAGACGCTGGTACTGTTGCTAACAGTGTCGATGGACATGAAATTTTGATCGTTGCAGATGGGGTATCTTCTTCTATCGATGCCATGAGTGCATCAAAAACCGCGGTTACAGCGCTTCGTGATGTACTGTCGAAATACCAGTGTACTGAGGATGCTGCGGCGTGTATGCAGCGTGGAATTGAAGAAGCCCACAGCGCCATTCTTTCATTGCCTGGGAATGAGAGTATCGATGGGGATGGACCAGAAACAACAATTATTGCTGCTCTCAACACAGCAGAGCAACTAATTATTGGTTGGGTAGGTGATAGCAGAGCTTATCTCATTGACGATTGTTCTGAAGAACTTTTGACACAAGATGATTCATGGGTGGAAGAAGTGGTACAAGCAGGGCAGTTGACTCGTGAGCAGGCGGAAGCCGATCGTAGGGCTCACTATGTGACGCAGGTTCTAGGAATGAAAGACGCCCCCATTTCAATCCATATCTTACAAACGAAGCTACCCCAAGGAAAAAGTCTATTACTTTGCTCCGATGGACTATGGAACTACTTTCAAGTTGCAGGTAGCCTAGCGGGGAGTTTCCAACAAGCCCGTGAACAGGGAGATGTATTAACCGTGTGTAAGCAGTTAGTACAACAGGCTAATGAGCAAGGTGGTCATGATAATATTACGGTAGCGTTGCTTACCCCATAAAAATAGAATCATTACGTTTTAAACGGGCTGTCGCACTACGCATAATCCTAGTAAATATGCAAAACTAATTTGTTACGTCGCATAACAACAGCGAATTAACAAGATAACTTGCATAGATATTTAGGAAAATGCGTAGTGCGACAGCTTCATTTATAGGATTCAATTTTTTTAGGCTTTGCAATTAAGGGCGGTTAAGATATACTACAATCAAGTACATAAGTATGAAAAACGATCTTATAGGGTGCTTTGTAATCATTAAAAGATAATCGTAGCCAGTTGGTTTTCCAGTAGTAGCATATCAGTACTTAATTATGATTGAGGAGTTGATAGCATGCGTCATGGCAAAGAAATTAAGGCATTGGTTATTGGTTTAATGTTCACTGTATTTTTAACAGGATGTATGAATAAGTCACCAGAGAATGCGAAGGAAGAACAGGCCAATACAAAGGCGGATCAAACGATTGTGGATGAATGGAAGGGGATTGTCCCTCCCGCACCGCCAGAGTTAAAGCCTGTTACTGTTGATTCCAAAACAACGGCATTATTGATTTTAGATATGCAAACAGCTCTATGTAAAAACCCGCGTAGTACGGCATCCATTGCGAAGATCACTCCGTTATTGAATGAGGCGCGGGAGAAAAATATGGCTGTGGTTTATAGCTTAACACCGACAGGTAAAACAGAAGATATTGTGCCTGAATTAAAACCCATTCCTAACAGTCCGATTGTAAAATCTAGTGTTGATAAGTTCTACAATACGAATCTTGATAAAATATTGCAGGAACGTGGCATAAAGACCGTTATAATTACTGGTACTGCGGCAAATGGTGCTGTTCTTCATACGGCCACTGGTGCTAGCCTGCGTGGTTATCAAGTCATTCTTCCAGTTGAAGGCATGTCATCCGCCGATCCTTATGCAGAACAATATACGGCATGGCATATGTTAAATGCTCCTGGCACAAGAAATAAAGTGATTTTAACGAAAGTCAGTTTGATAAATTTTTAGTAAAAAAAGCCACCTTGCTCTTAAGGGAGTGAGGTGGCTTATGGTAGGATGTAATAAATCAGAATAATCGAAATTAATGCTAGCATTGTAGGATATCACATGGGACCATTTTGGAGGGAGGAAGAAATAGCATGAGAACGATTTGCAATAATCCCGTAAAAAATGAGAATAAGCGTTGTAGTCATAATTCTTGCGGTGGGATAGAAAATAGTTCACAAGACTTTTTTGGTAAATTTTATAATTTATTTATTACGAATCCAGCCTTAATGGCCGTAAGCTGTTTATCAGACCGACGTGTTGTTGATGTGAATGAAGCGTGGTTACATAAACTAGGCTATGGACGTGAAGAAGTGATTGGGAAGACAAGTAGTGAGCTGGGCTTATTTGGTGTTCCAGACGAAGAAATATTCGTGGAATTTCCACAGCACGAAAATAAGGGACAGGAGATCAAAGTAAGAAAAAAAGACGGTAGTATGCTGAATATGATGCTTACTAGCGAAATCATTGAGGCAGAAAACTGTAAAAATATAGTTTGGTTTTTAGTTGATCTTACAGAGCGGCAACGTAAGCAGGATGATTTTGATGCGAAAGCTGGCTTGAGAGCCATTTTGGATAACTTACCTTTTTTAGCTTGGCTCAAAGATCTTGATGGAAACTTTATTGCTGTTAATGATGTGTTTGCAAAATCTTGCGGAAAAAAAGTAGACGAAATTATTGGCAAGAAGGATTTTGATATTTGCTCCCAAGAAATGGCACGGATCTATCATGCGGATGACGCAGCGGTGATGCGGAGTGGTAGGCAAAAATTTGCAGAAGAGAAAATAAGGGATAAACAAGGTGAGAGATGGTTTGAAACGTTTAAAGCGCCAATTTTTAACGAACAAGGAGCCGTAACAGGAACCACGGGTTTTTCCCGTGATATTACCGAACGGAAAAAACATATTGTAGAGATTGAACGACAAAAGAATTTTTTGAAACAAATGATTAATGCCATTCCAGATCTTATTTTTTATAAGAATACGGAAAGCATTTATTTGGGCTGTAATTCGGCTTTTGCTAAAATTTTTATTGGTGTAGATGAGAGTGAAATCATTGGGAGGACGGACTTTGATTTTGTTAAAGATCAGGAATTAGCAGCTTTTTTTCGGCAAAAAGATTGTGAAGCGTTAGCAGCTGGTAAAATACGTACAAATGAAGAAAAGATAACCTTACATAATGGTTTGGAAGTGGATATTGAAACAAGCAAAATTCCTTTTTATGATGAAAGGGGAAAAATTGCTGGCTTAATCGGAATCGCAAGGGATATTTCCCATCATAAAAAAATTGAAAAAGAGCTTATCGAAGCGAAAGCAATTGCGGAAAAAGCAAATGTTATGAAAAGCCAATTTCTTGCCAATATGTCTCATGAAATTAGAACACCAATGAATGGCATCATTGGTTTTATAGAATTACTCAACATGACCAACCTATCTGCGGAACAAAAAGAATTTGTACGGGAAGCGAAAACTGCTTCCGAGGTATTGTTGTATGTAATTAATGACATCTTGGATTTTTCAAAAATTGAAGCAGGAAAATTAGCGATGGAAAATGCTAGCTTTGAAATTAGAACGGTCATTGAAGATGCAGTTTCACTTCTTGTACCAAAAGCTGATGAGAAAAACATTGAAATTTATACGATGATCAAAGAAAGTGTTCCCCAAGAGGTGATTGGTGATCCAGCGCGATTACGGCAAATCCTAAATAATTTAGTCGGAAATGCAGTGAAATTTACTGAAAGGGGTGAAGTGTTCATCACCGTGGATTGCACTGGGGAAGAGAATGAATTTGCGTTACTACAGTTTGAAATCAAAGATACAGGGATTGGAATTCATCAGGAAGATATTCAGAAGCTGTTTCAATCCTTTAATCAAACCGATGCTTCCACAACGAGAAAGTATGGCGGAACGGGTTTAGGCCTTGCCATATCGAAAGAATTGGTAAAAATGATGGGCGGTAATATTGTTGTCAAAAGCATACTAGGCGAGGGGTCCACATTTAGCTTTGAAGTGCGATTGAAGATTTCGAAAAGAGTATTAGAACAGAGTAGTGTTTTTGAAAAATTGCAGGGTGTAAATATTTTGATCGCGGATGCCAATACCAATCATCGGATTAGTGTTAGTTCCTATCTAGTCGGAGTTGGCTGTAAGGTATTTGAAGCGAAAGACGCGGACAGTGCTATTTTGGCAATCATTCGGAATTATAGTGAGAATAACAAAATTAATATTGTTGCTATTGATTATCAACTTTTAAACAATAATGGCTGTGAATTTGTAACGATGTTGAAGACGATACCCTATGCGAAGGATATTAAATTAATATTGTTTACCTCCAGTCGGGAAAAGTTAGATGCGGCAGTGGCAAAGGAAATGGGCTTTGCGGCACACTTAAACAAACCTGTTAGAAGAGAGGATCTCCTTAATCGGGTTGCCACGGTTATGGAATTGCAGGCAGAAGAAAAAACAATACCGATTGTAAAAACCGAGATCATTAACAAAGAAGCAAAAAAAGGATTAAAAGCGCGGATTTTATTGGTTGAAGATCATGAAATGAATCGTAAAATTATTATAACAATGTTAAAAACCCATGATATGACTTGTGATGTGGCAGTCGATGGGAGTGAAGCGTTAAAAGCGGTAACAGAGAAAGAATATGATATTGTTTTCATGGATTGTCAGATGCCTGTTATGGATGGGTATGAGAGTACGATGAAAATACGGGAGTTCGAAGGGAGTAAGAAACATAGTATTATTATTGCCATGACTGCGAATGCTATGGAAGGAGATAGAGCAAAGTGTATTCAAGCCGGAATGGATGATTACATTAGTAAACCGATTAATTTTGAGGCGATGTTAAAAATGATCGAGGAGCATACAAGACACAGTGAGCAAGATTTCGAACACAGCAATGTAATTTATAATAGCATGGATGCCTTTGTGAATGTCACGGGCTTTCAGGAAGAGGATGCACAAGAATTATTTGCAACGTATATAAAATGTTTACCAGACATGTTGAATGATGTGAAAGAGACGCTTATGAACAATGACTTTGAAAAAATGGAACGAGTGACGCATCAGTTAAAAGGATCATCTGGAACGTTAAGAATCAATTCGATTTATGAATTAGCCATACAACTAGAGGAGGCGGCTACAAAACACGAAAAAAATGAATGTGAAAGACTTTTTGCAGAGATACAAAAACTGTTTCATTAAAAGTGACTGGATAAAAAATAAGTTACGGTGCTATGATTCTGCACACAAGAAAAGAAGCTACAACCTAAATGGGGTGTAGCTTCTTTTCTGCTTTAATCTAGTATAACGGGTAATCATGGTAAAAACCGACTTCTACATTGTCCAGACAGGCAAGGGCTTCATCGGTTAGTGGAAACATTCCGGCCCAAGGTCTTGGACCGATGCCTTTTCGCTGATAAATCTTGCAGTGCGCCTCGGTTGTGTAAAAAAGATCGTCAAACCTGCCGATTGACTCCGAGGAACCAAGGAAGAGGTAGCCCCCTTCACTTAAGGAATAGTGGAAAAGGGGAAGTACCTTTCGCTGGAGCTT
>Ga0209415_10011251_pt1 | contig 15091 bp, 11 predicted proteins | sample PeaSoiSIISIP2007_FD_187696 | JGI IMG/M metagenome (GOLD analysis project Ga0209415, IMG submission 187696) | Peat soil microbial communities from Weissenstadt, Germany - SII-SIP-2007 (SPAdes) (version 2) | ecosystem: Environmental > Terrestrial > Soil > Wetlands > Peat | place: Germany... | reverse complement strand
ACCTTGGTGATGCCTAAACCAGCCACAGAGTTAAGAGTATTCATGGTAGGCGGCAGCACCACCGAGTGCCTGTACCTCGACGATTCCAAAGCGATCAACCGCATCCTTCAGGATGAATTGAACCGGCGCATGCCCGCCGGCGCGGTGGCAAAGGTTTACAACGCCGGCAAATCCGGCGACCGTTCCGACGACCACGTATCCATGATTGTCCACCGCATCATTCACATGAATCCGGATTTGATCATTGTGTTTGCCGGTGTCAACGACCTGTCAGCGGCCATTGCCAAGGCTGACTCGTTTCACATGAAGAACTCCCAGGAGAAACGGTTCACATTTTCCGAGCTCCTGCGGATGGCGGCCACGGAGTTTCAGATTCCCCGACGCATGTTTTACGCCGGCAAGAAGCTGTTTTTCAAGAAAGATGCACACGATGTATTGGAGGAAATCAAGAGCCGGTCCGACTACCGGGACAAGGTGAAGTTCATATCGAAATTCCCGGTATCGAGCCAGCGCCCGGCGGCCGATCCGACCGCATTCCGCGATAACTTGAAGACCATCGCCGGAGTGGCCAAGAGCCACGGCGTCGAGCTAGTCTTCATGACCCAGCAAACAACCTGGAATAGCGCGGTGGATCCGAGGGTGAAAGACTGGCAGTGGATGCTCTACCGAGCTGGGACCCGCTACCGCCCTGAGATGCTGGATGAGGCCATGGAGCGGTTCAACGACGTTACGGGAAACGTTGCACTGGAAAACAGTGTACCGGTGTACGACATCGTCAAAACCATCCCGAAATCGCTGGATTTCTTTTACGACGACGTGCATTTCAACATCAACGGCGCCCACGAAGCGGCCGTTGGACTGGCATCTTTTCTCGCGGATCATAATCTGCTCAACGCCCGCGGCACGCAGCAGACCAGCCATCCATCCGAGGCTCCCCGGCGCGAGCCGATTCGAGCCCAAGCATTCGAAAGGCAGATCCACTGAAGTTGTCATTGGACCCAAATACCGAAGCTGTGGTCACGGGAGGCGACTACGATACACACCACGTGCCGGTGTTGCACATTGAGCCGTCCAGAGGCTGGGTCTCCTTAAGACTGGCTGAACTCTGGGAGTACCGTGAACTGCTGTACTTCCTCGTCTGGCGCGACATCAAGGTACGCTATAAACAGACCGTGCTGGGAGCGGCGTGGGCGGTGATCCAACCGTTTTTCACCATGCTGGTCTTCAGCCTGTTCTTCGGCCGGTTGGCGAAGATGCCTTCGGACGGCATTCCGTATCCTATCTTTAGTTACTCCGCGCTGGTGCCCTGGATGTTCTTCGCCAATGCTCTCAGTCAATCTTCAAACAGCCTGGTAGGCTCGGCGAACCTGATCACCAAGGTCTACTTCCCGCGGCTGACGATCCCGATCGCCACCGTACTCTCGGGTGTGGTGGATTTCGCGCTTTCGTTCATTGTACTGCTCGCTATGATGCTGTATTACAGCGTCCGGCCCACCTGGAATATCTTGTGGCTGCCGCTGTTTCTGTTGCTGGCCCTGGTGACTGCCCTGGGTGTCGGGCTTTGGCTTTCGGCTCTGAACGTGCAGTTTCGCGATGTGCGCTACGTGGTACCGTTCATCACTCAGTTCTGGATGTTCGCCACCCCGATCGCTTATCCAAGCAGCTTGCTCCGCAAGCCCTGGCGGACGCTGTACGGTCTCAACCCGATGACGGGTGTGGTAGAGGCGTTTCGCTGGGCGCTCCTGGGGAGCAAAACGAGGCCCGGTCCGATGATCGCTGCCTCGGTCCTGGCGGCGATCGCCATCCTGATCGGCGGCGCCTTCTATTTCCGGAGAATGGAGAAGAACTTTGCGGACGTGGTTTGAGGGAGCCTCCGGCCGCTGCCCGGTAATTGCCGAGGTGGCGCAGAACCACGACGGCAGCCTCGGCACTGCCCACTCCTATATCGAGGCCGCCGCGCGAGCCGGCGCGGACGCGATCAAATTTCAGACTCACATTGCCTCCGCGGAGAGCACGCCCGCCGAGCCGTGGCGCATCAGATTCAGCCCGCAGGACGCGACCCGCTACCAATACTGGAAGCGCACGGAGTTCAGCGAGGAGCAGTGGCGCGGCCTGGCTGAGCATGCCAACGAGCGCGGCCTGAGGTTTCTTTCTTCGGCGTTTTCCCTGGCGGCGGTAGACCTGCTCGAACGCCTGGATGTGCCGGCATGGAAAGTAGGGGCTGGAGAGATCGGCAACGTCGTTCTGATCGAACGGATGGCCCGCACCGGGAGGCCAGTCCTGCTCTCGAGCGGCATGGCGTCCTGGAACGACCTGGACAATGCCGTGGATGTGGTTCGAAAGTGCGGGGCGCCAGTAGTGGTTTTGCAGTGTACTACCGCCTATCCTTGCCCGCCGGAGAAACTCGGGCTGAACATTCTCGCGGATCTACGCGAGCGGTATCGGTGTCCGGTGGGATTGTCGGACCATTCCGGAACGATTTGTGCGGGCTTAGCTGCGGCGGCTCTAGGAATCGACCTGCTGGAGGTTCACGTAGTGTTCTCCCGGGAATGCTTCGGGCCGGACGTGCGGGCCTCCGTTACTACTGGCGAACTTTCGCAGCTCACCGAGGGTATCCGCTTCATCGAGAAGGCACGCGCCAATCCGGTGAATAAAGACGCGATGGCGCGGGAACTGAGCGATCTCCGAAGCATTTTCGGCCACAGCGTAACCGCGGCGCGGGACTTGCCGGCCGGGAGCCGCCTCACCGAGACCGACCTGGCGCTCAAGAAGCCGGGGACAGGAATTCCGGCGCACCGATTAAAAGACGTGGTGAATCGCAGACTGAAACGGGCGGTCACCGAGAATACTCTGCTCTCCGAGGACGATCTGGAGCTCGATGAGGCGTCGTAAGGTTTGTGTCGTTCTGGTAGACCGGGCCAACTATGGCCGGCTGAAGCCGGTAATGCGAGCCATTGCTGCACGACCGGAGCTGGAACTGCAAGTGGTCGCGACGGGGACCATGGTGCTGGAACGATTCGGTCTTCCGGTGCGGGTGGTCGAGGCGGACGGCTTTCCCGTGGACGGCGAGGTTTACATCGAACTCGAAGGCTCGACGCCGGCGACGATGGCCAAGTCAGTGGGCTTCGGCGTAGTCGAGTTCGCCAGCGAGCTCCAGAGGTTGAAGCCCGATCTCGTTTTGCTGATCGGCGACCGTTACGAGGCGCTATCGGCCGCCGTGGCTGCCGCTTACATGAACATCTGCATCGCGCACGTGCAGGGCGGCGAGGTTTCCGGCTCCATCGATGAAAGCGCGCGTCACGCCATCACCAAGCTGGCCCACTTCCACTTTCCGAGCACGGCGCGGTCGGCGGAATACCTGGTGCGGATGGGGGAACGGCCGGACACGATCTTGGGAGTGGGGTGCCCGAGCAGCGACATCGCCCTGGAAATGGACAGAACGCTCGCTCCGGAGGTGGTCAACACACTGGGAAGTGGCGCCTGGATCGATGTGAAAAAACCGTTTCTCCTGGCGGTATTTCATCCCACAACGACGGAGTATGGCGGCGAGCAGAGGCAGATCGAAGAGTTACTGGAAGCGCTCCACCGTCTGGAAATCCAGGGCCTTCTACTGTGGCCCAATATCGACGCCGGCGCCGACCATATCAGCAAGGCGATTCGGGTGTTTCGCGACCAGCGCAGGCCCGGCTGGCTGCGGACGATTATCAACCTACCGCCCGAGGATTATTTGAAGGTGCTGGCCAACGCGGCCTGCGCGATCGGCAATTCCAGCAGCTTTGTGCGGGACGCCGGGTATTTTGGAACGCCGGTGGTGCTGGTGGGGAATCGGCAGGAAGGGCGGGAGGCGGATGTGCACGTGACCACTGTCGCGCCGGTGGCCGGGGAAATCGCGCCGGCGGCGAGAATGCAACTGGCACGCGGGCGGTACGAGCCGAGCACGCTGTATGGGGACGGACGAGTATCGCAGCGGATTGCGGAGGCGCTGGCGAGGCTGGAGCCTTACTTGCAGAAGCGGTTGGATTACCTGCGGGTTGAGGCTGGGGTCGCGGTGGCGGCGGATTGATGCGAGTGGTGGGAGTTGTCACGGCCCGCGGCGGATCAAAAGGCATTCCGCGCAAGAACGTGAGGCTCTTGTGCGGCCGGCCCCTACTACAGTACACGGCGGAAGCCGCCATGGGCTCGCGTCTTCTGTCGCGCACCATCCTGAGCACGGACGACGAGACCATTGCCGAAGTGGGCCGTCAGTGCGGCCTGGATGTCCCGTTTATGCGCCCTGCGGAACTGGCCCGCGACGACACACCCACGATTCCGGTTCTTCAGCACGCGGTCCGCAAGCTCGAGGAGGCTGGAGAGTATTACGATGCCATACTCACTCTGCAACCTACAAACCCTTTGCGCCGGCCACAAGATATTGACGGCACCATTGAATTACTCGAGAAAACGGGTGCAGACTCCGTGATCTCGTTTGTGGAGGTAGGCGACAAGCATCCAGCAAGGATGAAGGTCATCGGCGAGGACGGCCACGTGATCGATCCCCCGTTCGCCGAGGAATTCGAAGGCCAGCCAAGGCAGAAGCTTCCCAAGCTCTACCTTCGGGAAGGTTCGATTTACCTCACACGGCGAGTCGTTCTGATGGAACAGAACTCTTTGAAGGGCCGGGATTGTCGGGCTTGGATCATTCCAGAGGAGCGCGCGTGCAACATCGATACGCCATTCGATCTGTTCCTGGCGGAGCAGATGTTGAAGATGCGGGAGGGCCAACTGTGCAGCACACAACCGACGTAGAACTGAAAACAGGGACTCTCTTCGGAGGCCTTTGGCCTCAGTACGACGATGTACTATTCAAGGAATCGGTAGAACTTTTTGAGAAGCGCTGGGCAGCAAACGGTGAGCCCGGAGACTTCTTCGTTGGAAAAAGCTGCCTGGATGCTGGTTGCGGCGGTGGACGTTACTCCATCGCGATGTCGAAGATGGGGGCCGAGTCCGTAGTCGGAATAGACCTAGGCGAGGAAGGATTGGAGGATGCTCGGCGCCGCGCTTCCAGCCTCGTGATCGGCAACATCGAGTTCCAGCGTGCCTCGGTGCTGGCATTGCCGTTCGATTCGAACCGGTTCCATTTCGCTTGCTGCAGCGGCGTGTTGATGGGCACTCCCGGGGTGGAGCGCGGGTTGGCTGAATTACACAGAGTCTTGAAGCCAGGGGGAAGCTTATATCTTCTGCTCTATGGCGAGGGAGGTCTCTATTGGCCTGTCAACCTGGTGATGCGCACGTTCGCATCCGTTCTGGGGAAGGCCGAGGTCGACCGTTGTATTGCTGCGGCCGGGTTGCGAGCTAATAAGAGAAGAACGATTCTGGATGACCTCTTCGTCCCCATATTGGAAACTTACTCAAGGGAGCGAGTCGAGTTTCTACTGCGCGACTGCGGATTCCAGGACTGGCGCTACTGGCAAGCAGGCCGATTCGATCAAGAGAGCGATCCGGCCACCCTGGTGGCCGAATTGGAGATTAGGGTGCGCCTTTGGGAAGCTGGCGCCTTGTCTTGTTCCGACACAGGGAAAGCGCTCATCGAAACTCACCTGGCCGGTTTGTGCCGTTCGGTAATTCTTGCGGCTCGCAATCTGATCGACCAACATAAGGCCGGCCGGTTGTCAGACCAGGAACTCCACCATGCCATCATCGGCCATGGCCATCACCGGCTGATCGCCACCCGATCCGGAGTCTGATGAAGGTGTTGATTGCGGAGTCTGGCGGATTTTCAGACGAGGCGGCCGAGAAAGTACGCGCACTGGGAAGCGTCGTTCTGGCCGACTTGAACCGCGATTATCTGCTGGCCGCTGTCGCAGAAGCAGATGTGCTCTGGGTTCGCCTGCGCCATCGGATTGACCGCGAAGTGATGGCCGCGGCGCCGCACCTGAAAATCATTGTGACACCGACGACGGGCCTCAACCATATCGACCTTGATGAAGCGGAGCGCCGCGGCATCCGTGTGCTTTCCCTGCGCGGCGAAACTCACTTTCTCAAGGAAATCCATGCCACCGCGGAACACACGATCGCGTTGATGTTGGGACTGCTGCGAAATCTTCCGGCCGCGGTGGAGCACGTCAGGAGCGGAGGCTGGAACCGGGACCTGTTCCGCGGGAGCGAGCTGTTCGGGAAGACTGTAGGTGTAATCGGGTTGGGCAGAGTCGGGCACATGGTCGCGAGATACCTGGTGGCATTCGGCGCCGAGGTCTATGCCGCCGACTCGAACCCGGAATCCAACTCCGCGGAGCCCGGCGTGACTCTGGTTCCGCTGCCAGAGCTTCTTTCCCGGGCGGATATCGTAACGCTGCATGTCAACCTGGATTCGGCGACAGCCGGATTCTTCGGGGCATCTCAATTCGCCGCGATGCGGAAGGGGTCCTGGTTCATCAATACCGCGCGTGGTGAATTGGTAGACGAGGGCGCCTTGATCCGGTTGCTCCAGGATGGCCACGTGGCGGGTGCGGCCCTGGACGTCCTTAGCGGCGAAGACCCCGAGAACATGAGCAGTCATCCGATGGTGGCTTATGCCCGTGAGCATCGCAATGTGCTGATCACGCCTCACATCGGCGGCTGTACCGGCGAATCGATGAGAAAGACCGAGCGGTTCCTGGCCGAGCGGCTGGTTGGCCATGTGCGGCATTAGCGGCATCTTCGGTGCGGGCTGGAGCCGGCGGCAACTGGACGCCATGGTCAGTGTCCAGCGGCATCGCGGTCCGGATGACACGGGTATATTTGCGGGTGCGGCCGGCTTCGCGGGACTGGGCCATAATCGGCTGAGTATCCTGGATCTCTCCCCTGCTGGTCACCAGCCAATGGCGAACCATGACGGCAGTCTGTGGATCGTGCTGAACGGCGAGATCTACAACTACCTGGAACTTCGCGAGGAATTGAGTGAGTATCCGTTTCAAAGCCGAAGCGATACCGAGGTGATCCTGGCGGCTTACGAGCGTTGGGGCGAAGACTGCTTGAGTCACTTCATCGGCATGTTCGCATTTCTGATCTGGGACTCACGCGCCCGCCGCCTGTTCGCCGCGCGCGACCGCTTTGGCGTGAAGCCGCTCTACTATCACGTGCAACCTGACGGAACGCTTCTAGTGGCCAGCGAGATCAAGGCATTGCACGCCGCCGGAGTGGCTGCGGCCCCGGACGCCGCCACGTGGGCCACTTACCTGGCCTACGGCGTCTACGAGCACTCCGAAAGCACCTTTTGGCAGGACGTGCGGAGCGTTCCCGCAGGTCACCGGCTGGTGTGGCAGGACGGCCGGACGCGAATCTGCTGCTGGTACAACCTGGTGGACCGCGTGGAGCCCGAGCCGGACCGACGGCCGGTGGGACAGGTGCAGGACGAGTACCTGGACCTCTTGACCGAGAGCGTGCGCCTCCGCTTCCGCGCGGATGTGCCGGTGGGAATCAACCTGAGTGGGGGCCTGGATTCCTCGACGCTGCTGGGATTGGTACACAGAGTCCAAGGCACTGACAGTGAGGTGAAGGCCTTCACCTTTACGACTGGCGATCCGCGATACGACGAGACGCCGTGGGTGGAGCAGATGCTCGCGAAGACGCGGCACCGTTGGGTGGAGTGCCGGCTCACGGCGGAGGATGTGCCGGCGCTGGCGCGCGCGGTGCAGCGCCATCAGGACGAGCCGTTTGGAGGCGTGCCGACGCTTGCATATGCGCGGCTGTTCGAGGAGGCGCGGGCGGAAGCAACCATCGTGCTGCTGGACGGCCAGGGGTTGGACGAGCAGTGGGCGGGATACGATTACTACCAGTCCGCGAGCAACGGTTCCGCCGGCCTGGTGCAAGGTACCCGGCAGCGAACCGTCCGGCCGGAGTGTCTCGTGCCGGAGTTCGGCTCGCTAGCGACTGAGTTCACACCCGCGGGGCCATTCACAGACAGAGTCCGCAATCTTCAATACCGCGACATCCGGTATACGAAGATTCCACGGGCGCTGCGGTTCAACGACCGGGTCTCGATGCGGGCTTCGACCGAGTTGCGCGAGCCGTTTCTGGATCACCGGCTGGTGGAACTGGCCCTGCGGCAGCCGGTGGAGCGCAAGATCGTAAACGGGACCGGGAAGTGGCTGCTGCGGCAGGTGGTGCGCGGCATGCTACCCGCGGCGGTCTCGGAAGCTCCCAAGCGGCCCGTACAGACTCCGCAGCGCGAATGGCTGCGCGGGCCGCTGCGGGAGTGGGCGGCAGGGTGTATCGAGGAGGCGCTGGATGCTCGTGGCGGCGAGTGGCTGGATCGGCGCGCGGTGCGCGCGGCGTGGCGGGAATACTGCCAAGGGCGTGGCGACAACAGCTTCTATGTGTGGCAGTGGATCAGTCTGGGAATGATGGCGGAAGCCCGGATGGCGGTGGGAAGTGTCTGATATTGCCATCCGGGTAGAGGGGATCTCCAAGCAGTATCGGATTGGAGGCAGGCAGGAGCGCTACCGGACGTTGCGAGACACGATTGCCGCTGCGACGCTGGCACCGCTGAGGCGATTTCGCGCGGCATGGCGGCACTCCGGGGTCGTCTCTGCAAACAACGACGAGACGATTTGGGCGTTGAAGGACATCTCGTTCGAAGTCAAGCGGGGCGAGGTGCTAGGTATCATCGGCCGAAACGGAGCCGGCAAGAGCACCCTGCTAAAGACCCTGTCCCGGATTACTGAGCCGACCGGCGGGTCTGCGGACATCTACGGGCGCGTAGCCTCACTGCTCGAGGTCGGCACTGGCTTTCACCCGGAGCTAACAGGCCGGGATAACATCTACCTCAACGGCGCAATCCTCGGTATGAGAGGCACTGAAATCGGCCGGAACTTTGACGAAATCGTCGCATTCGCCGAGGTGGAAAAGTTCATTGATACGCCCGTGAAGTATTACTCCAGCGGGATGTACTTGAGACTAGCATTTGCAGTCGCCGCGCACCTCCAGCCAGAAATCCTGATCGTCGATGAAGTTCTCGCCGTCGGCGATTCGACATTTCAAAAAAAGTGCATCCGGAAAATGGGCGATGTGTCGCGCCAAGGGAGAACCGTTCTGTTTGTTAGCCACAACATGGCAGCTATCAGGCAACTCTGTACGGGGGCAATGCTTTTGAGTGGCGGCCATGTGGATTTCATTGGCGGCGTCGACGCCGTTCTGCGCAGGTATGCGCAGTGTAACGGTGTTGTAGGCTCGCCTGGAGACGACCTGACGGCCATTACCGACCGCCGGGGCCTCGGCCGCATACGCTTTCGCTCCGTATCATTTGAGACTACCGCCGGTGATCAGCTCACCACCTTGACAAGCGGGGCAGCTCTCCACATTCGTGTTGGGCTTCACGGAAATACTATTCCTGCAAGCCTGCGCATCTCCGTGACCATCAAAGACACTTCGGACCAAGTTATTTCCGTCCTTGACAGTTATTACACGGATGATAAGCTCGCTGGCATGTGTCCTAAGGAAGCGGCAATCTGTCGGGTAAAGAGGTTGACACTTGCGCCAGGACTGTACCGAATGGATCTATGGATGAAAGACGCGGACGGTGTACAGGATTGGATCACCCTTCCGGCGATGATTGAAGTCGCCGAGGGCAATTTCTATGGAACTGGCCGAGCCATGCCAGCGGGTGCGGTAACGACGTTGCTAGACTACCACTGGTGTGTTGACCACCCAGCCTAAGGGCGCCGCAGCGGTTCGGTCGCTCCGCCGGTCTCTCCGGTCTCAGCAGTCGCTCAAGAAGAAGCCGGAGCGAAGGACCGTTGGGCCACCCAGGCAAGAACCCATGAGGACCCATCCGTTGGTTTCCATCGTTCTTCCAACTCACAACGGCGCTAGGTATATACGCCAGTCAATAGACAGTTGTATTAGTCAGACCTATCAGCCATGGGAATTGATCATCGTTAACGATGGCTCGATCGACGGCACTCAGAGAATCGCTGAAAACTACGTGAAAGTCGACGGGCGCATTCGCTTAGTGAGCCACGCTGTTCAGCGATGTTTGCCAGACGCCTTGAATACGGGATTCTCGTTCGCCGGCGGAGAGTACCTGACGTGGACATCGGACGACAATTGTTACCGCCCAAAGGCTATTGAAACGATGGTGTCATTCCTGGAGAACGAGCCCCACATCGGTCTTGTTTACAGTGACTATGCGCGGATTGATGAGCACGGGCAAGAGATCGAGCGGCGCTCGGTTGGAGATCCTACGGAACTCATGTACCGACATGTGGTTGGTGGTTGTTTCCTCTACCGGCGGGAGGTCAAGGATACCGTTGGCATCTATTCTTCAGATGCCTTTCTCGCTGAGGATTATGACTATTGGCTCCGAGTGGCCCGACTTTGGAAGATGCGGCCTTTGCACGAAGACCTATATGAGTACAGGACGCATCAGGAGTCATTGAGCAAGAGGCTGAACTTTCGAGCTCAATCCATGTCGGATCGTGTACTAGCGAGGAATCTTGGTGCTTTGCCGTGGGGCTCCAGACGGGAGAAGGCTGAGCGGCGTTGGACGCTGGCAAAACGAGCCTTTACTCGAGGCGATCGTACGTGGGCGGTGGGCCAGGCTGTTCGCTCAACTGTCCGCGCTCCTGATGTCGTAGCGCGGGATGTATGTCGTCGAATTTGGCGTGTGGCGCAGGTTGGTCTCAGACGGGTATAGCATTCGGTTTGGCCGTTCAGATGTAGATGGTTCAAAGGGCGCCGCTCAGCGAGGATTGATGCAATGCGTGAGGGTGTAAATCCGGGCCTCGAAGACCAAGGACCTGACGGTCTCAGCCGTCATCGAATCGTTGTACCGATTTATATACCCACGCTGACCGGCTACTTCAAGCATTCACTCGAGATTTTGGGGCTCTGTCTCGAGTCGTTGCGGCTCACCTCCGCTGGACGGGCCAGCGTAACTCTGGTAGCGAATGGCTGCACTCCGGAAGTCGTATTGGAGCTGCAGCGGCAGCATGAATCCGGCTGGGTCGACCAACTGGTATTGAATCGTTACAACCGGGGAAAGGTGGATGCAGTTGTGTCGGCCACGAGGGGCGCGTTCGAGGATTTGCTGACCATCTCCGATTGCGACGTGCTTTTCAGACAGGGCTGGATCGAGGGGGTCGAGGAAATTTTCGTTGTATTTCCGGAATGCGGCTTTGCTTCCGCTGCCCCCAACCCAAGCCTGGCCTGGTATCACACTTCCGCCACGATGCTGGCAGCTCTGGTGCGGGGCGAGGTGTGCATGGAGAAGGCCGTCCCCGATATCGACTTGGACCGGTTCGCCAACAGCATTGGGTGGCCGGAGATATTTGACTCAAGTCAGAGAAGGTCGCAGATAGTCTTGCGGCGCGACGGCGCGGCGGCGTGCGTGGGCGCCGGCCATTTCATTTGTACGATTCGAAAAGAGGTGGTGCCAGCCATTCCGCGAGAGGCGTGCAGACGACACCTCCTTGGCGCCGAGGAGCATTGGCTGGACAAGCCGCCCGACGCACTGGGATTCTGGCGCCTCGCAACCACCCGGGCCTATGCCTACCACATGGGCAACGTACCCGAGCCGTGGATGTACCGCGAAATCGAGGAATGCCGGCACTTTACTCCTTCGGCGCCCAGGCCGCCGAGGGCGCTGCCCGCTGCCAAGAGGACATGGCCAACCATTTTTCCCGAGCGCCCCAAGCGATGGATGCTCAGGCTGATCAGAGCGGCCATCTCTATTCTTGCCCGGTTCGAGACGGCCAGGACCAAACCGCCGGCTGAAGCGACCCGGCGGCCAACTGAAGCGAGTCCGGGCCAGCGGGAAGATGAGTATATCGCTGTCGGCTCTCGCGAAAACCGCGATGAAAACGCTCATCGATAAGCAGCCGCAGCAGCCGGTGAGGGGCGCGCAATGAAGTCGCTGCTCCTGGTCCCCGACGGCGTCGGCATCCGGAATTTTCTTTGCGGCCGGTTCATCGATCTCCTGACCCAGGACGGCGAAGTTGTGGTTTGGCACGGCACGCCGGAGCCTGAGCTTCCACGCTGCCGAAACAGCGCGGTCCAATGGTTGCCGCTGGCCACGTTCCGCGAGGGCGTCCCGGAGCGAATCCTCCGGCGCGCCAAGGTCTACGGGCAGCTCTATGGCCGACGCGAGCCAGCCAGCGAAGCGATGCTCCGTTGGCTCCGACCCGCCGGCCGGCCGGTGACCCGCCTCATCGGGCGGACCGCCCAACTGGCGGGCTGGGTGTTCTCGAGCCCGAGAGGTTTGGCTGCGCTGGAAAGGTTTCACGCCGAGGCCACCGAGCGTTCGGGCTATATGCGCGACTTCGAGAAGGTGTTGGCGGGGCAGCAACCCGATGTCGTCTTCTGCACGCATCAGCGGGCCAGCCGGGCCGTGCCCGCCATGCTGGCGGCCCGCCGGTTAGGGATCCCCACCGCCACCTTCATCTACTCCTGGGACAATCTGCCGAAAGGACGGATGGCGGTCCATGCCGACCATTTCCTGGTGTGGAGCGAGTGGATGAAGGAGGAGATGCTTCACTACTACCCGGAGGTTTCTCCGGATCGCGTGCACATCGTGGGAACGCCCCAATTCGAGCACTACTTCAACCCTTCGCTGGTCCGGCCGCGCGAGGTGTTCCTGCGGAGCCTGGGACTTGATCCCGGCCGGCCCGTGGTTTGCTTTTCGGGCTCGGATCTTTCTACCTCGCCGTACGATCCAGCCTACTTGAGCGACGTGGCCGAGGCCTTGCGGAGATTTCCGCCGCAAGACCGTCCGCAAATCCTGTTTCGCCCCTGTCCGGCCGATACATCAGGCCGCTTTCGAGGAACGCTGGACGAATATCCTGAAATTGTGCTTTCGGAACCCCTGTGGTTCTCTCACGGCGAAGGCGATTGGACACAGATCATTCCCAGCATGGAAGATGTCTCCCTGCTCGTGAACGTGGTCCGACATTGTGACTTGGTGGTGAACCTGGGGTCCACGATGGCGATGGACTTTGCCATCCTGGAAAAACCCGGCATCTACCTCGCTTACAACCAGAAGAACGCGGCGGCCGATCAGGTATGGAACGTGGACGATATCTACCGCTTGCCCCACTTCCGCTCGGTACACGAACTGGACCCCGTCTACTGGGCCCGGTCTCCGCAGGACCTGCGGCCGCTGATGGCGCGGGCACTCGCGGAGCCCTGGGAAAAGTCGCGCGCAAGGCGCGCGTGGCTGACGCGGCAGGCGATGCACCCGCTGGATGGGGCCAGCGAACGCTGCCGGCAAGCGCTGCGCACGATTGCGGCTGTGCCGTCCCAAGTATCCACAATGTTCTCCTGACGGCGTGTGCGCACCAGGCCTGCCGGACTGCAACTGCCGGCCCGGCGATCTGACTCTCGGAATGACCAATACCGAACCTCCAAGCCTTGCCGCCGATCGAACCTGCGAGCGGAGTGCGACTGAGCGCCCGAGCCGGCGAGCACGGGCGGCAGTTCTCTTGTGGACACTGGCTGCCCTGCTCGGTGCGGTTCAAGCCTGGAATTCGCGATACAGCATGAGTTCCGATGGAATCCAGTACCTTGACATGGGTGACGCTTATCTGCGCAGGGACTGGCACATGGCGTTGAATGGCTGTTACAGCCCGCTTTACGCATGGCTGCTGACGATTGGCAAGCTGATACTAAAGTCCTCGCTCGCCAGGGAAGCGGCCATTGTGCACCTGGTCAATTTCCTGATTTATCTGGGTGCCTTGAGCTGCTTTCAGTTCTGCCTGGCCGCACTGGTCCGTTATCAAGCCCACAGGACCTCGGGCGCGCAGCAGTTGCAGTGCGCCGTCCTGCCGGAGTGGGCCTGGCTCGGGCTGGGGTACACTCTCTTCCTCTGGACATCGCTCAGACTGATCACAGTCTCGCTGGTCACTCCCGATATGTCTGTGGCGGCGTTGGTCTATCTGAGTTATGGCGTCCTGCTGAGAATACGACTGGGATCGTCCGGATACGCGTGGTTCGGCCTTCTGGGCGCTGCGCTGGGAACAGCCTATTTGGCAAAGTCGGCCATGCTCCCCGTTGCGCTGGCGTTTCTGCTGGCGGCGGTTGCCGCGGTGCCCGATCGCAAAAAGGCTCTACCGAGTCTTTTGATCGCGGCAATCGTTTTTCTTTCCCTGGCCACACCCCTGGTAGTGGCGTTGTCGAGGGCGAAGGGGCGAGTGACTCTTGGCGATGCGTCGTGGTTCAATTACGCGGGATTTGTAAACCGTCTTTCACCTCGTTGGCACGGCGCGCCATCGGGTACCGGAATACCTTTACATCCAGTGCAACAGGTCTTCCGCGAACCACCCGCATTCTACTATGCTACATCGATGAAAGCGAGCGACGCACTGGCGTACGACCCGCCGTACTGGCTGGAAGGGGTCACAATCCGCTTTAGTCTAAAGCAACAGGCGGCGGCATCGGCAAAAGTAGCCGAATTCTACTATCACACGATTTTGCAACCCTTGGGCGCCTTGAGCCTGGGTGCGCTCATTCTATTCTTCTACACCGATACCGGCGGCTTCCGGGCCAGGAACCTGCTCCGGCATTGCGCACTGAATGCTCCGGTTCTTGCGGCTTTTCTCATGTACTCTCTGGTATGGGCTGAGGAGCGATATATAGGCGCTTTCGTAACACTCTTCTGGGTGGGTTTGCTCTCGTATGTCTGTCTTCCAGTAGGGCTGTCTTCACGCCGTCTGATCGGGCGGTGCAGCGCTCTGATGCTCCTGTTGACACTGACTAACATCGGACCCGCGACCGCAAAGGCGGTCTTTGGGACAGACGAGTCCTCCCATGGGCAATGGGCAACGGCGGATGTGTTGACGCGGGCGGGCTTGAGGGCGGGAGATAGGATCGCGGTTGTAGGGCATTTGTTCTCGTCGGTTTATTGGGCCCGTCTGGCGAGACTGCGGATTGTCGCTGACGTACCCGAAGATCGGGTGGATCAGTTCTGGTCGGTGGATCCCATGACCAGATCCCAGCTCATGGCTGTTTTAGCTGGCGCCGGGGTTAGAGCAATAGTCGCCGAGGGAGGGCATTTCTCTTTTCCCAGACCGGGGTGGCGGACGATCGGGACAACTTCCTATTACTTGTACTACCTGGAGCCGGCGACTCAGATGCATGCCGA
>Ga0209415_10011250_pt1 | contig 15091 bp, 16 predicted proteins | sample PeaSoiSIISIP2007_FD_187696 | JGI IMG/M metagenome (GOLD analysis project Ga0209415, IMG submission 187696) | Peat soil microbial communities from Weissenstadt, Germany - SII-SIP-2007 (SPAdes) (version 2) | ecosystem: Environmental > Terrestrial > Soil > Wetlands > Peat | place: Germany... | reverse complement strand
CCTGCGCGGTCTGCTCGCGGATGCGCTGGAGGTGATGCTCCGTTTCGCGGCGGATGCGTTCGCTTTCGGCCGCCATATCGGTGCGCGCGCTCACGCGCAGCCTCTCGATCTCGCTGTGAAGATTCGCAAGCCGCGCTTCGATGCCGGCCGCGTACGCCGCAGCGTCCGCTTTGACCTTGGCGGCTTCCTGCAAGGCATTCTTAATTTCGCTGGATTGCTTCTGAAACAGCGGCGGCACGTTCTTGCGGATCAGATACCCCAGCCCGCCGGCGAGAATCAGGAAATTCGCCCACTTCCACCAGATCCACGGATCGCCCTGCTCGGCTTCCTGTTTTTGACCGGTTGATTCCTGCGGCAGCGCGTAGGAAGCGAAGGCCAAGCCCAGCGCCATAACGAGCGTTGCCCGACGCATTAGGCCGCGCTCCTTTCGAGCAACGTCCGCACAATCTGGTCGGCCAGCGCATCGCTCGTGGTGGCGAGTTGGTTTTTAGCCGCGGACGATTCGGCATCCAATCGTTGTTTGCCCTGCTGAATCAACTCGCGCGCCTGAGTGCGGGCTTGTTCCAATTGGCTGGCCTGCACAGTAGTCCAGAGGCGCCGCGCCTCTTCCTGTTCCTGGTAAATCTCTTCATGCGCCTGTCGCAATTGGGCTTCAATGGACGCGGTTTGTTCCAGGGCCCTGGCGCGCATGGCCTCCGCCGACTCTCGCAAACCCTCGGTCGCCGCCCTCCGTTTCGCCAGCACGTCGGCCATGGGACCGAAGAACATCTTCTTCAGATAGAAATGGACAACCAGCAAAAGGAATACCGTTGGGATGGCCTTTAGCAGGAGTTGACCCAGGTCGTGTAACGTTGATTCCATTATGTTTTAAGAAGGGAACTTGTAGACTACGAGAAGGCGCCAGCATTCAGACGGCTCACGCCCAAAAAACGACGTCCCAAAGAGGTTACCCTAGCATAGTTAGGGCAATCAATTCAAGCGCTTCTCCCTATAAGGAGGGACCATGGCCGAGAAACTTCCACAGACCTACGCGAACCACACGCGTTTCCATCCTCCGTTCCATTTCTTCTTGGCTCCGGGCGGGCTGGTGTTACTGATCCTCACTATCATCAACGTGGTTCGGCGCTATCACCAACTCAACTCCTGGATTCTGCTGCTGATCGGAATTCTGTTTTTCGTGGCGGTGTTCCTGATTCGGACAAATGCTCTACGGGTGCAAGACCGGCTGATCCGTTTGGAGGAGCGGCTGCGGTTACAAGCCCTGTTGTCCGGGCAGTTGAGCTCGCGCATTGGAGAGCTGACCGAATCCCAGTTGATCGCGCTGCGATTCGCATCGGATCAAGAAGTATCTGCCTTGGTGGAGCGGGTTTTGTCCGCGAAGATGCCAGCGAAGGATATTAAGAAGGCCATCGTGACCTGGCGGGCCGATACCTTTCGGGTGTGATAGTTTGGGGCGTCACCGAACGCGCAGAGAATCCAGTGGATTCATCCGCGCCGCGCGCCATGCCGGCAGTGCGCAAGCCAGCATCCCTACGATTGCGACTCCAACTAAGACCGTGGCCCAGGTCACGGAATCGTTGAACCTGATGCCATAAAGTTGGCTTACGAGGTACCGATGCACTCCCACGGCGGTTACGCATCCCATTGCGATTCCAGCGACAACCAGGCTGATTCCGCCGCGACAGATCAGCGCAGCGATGGACCGGCCGCTGGCGCCGATTGCCATCCGGATTCCGATTTCGCGCCGCCGCGCAGCTATGGAGTAGGAAAGGAGACCATAGAGCCCGAGCGCCGAAAGGACAGCGCCAGCAACCCCAAAAAACGTCACTAGAAAGACTACAAAGCGGCGCGTCTTTAACGACCGGTTCACATACGTGTCCAGGAGGGACACTTCGTGTACGGGCTGGTCCTTGTCGATTTGTGTGACGATCTGTTGCGCGTCGTTGGTCAAGACGCTCACGGGGAGCTTGCTGCGAATCGCGAGAGTCGTTGACGGCGACGATTCCTGGCGCGCGCTGAAGTAGATGGCGGGAGGACCATCGATGTCCAAACCCGCGACCTTCACGTTGCCAACCACGCCCACGATCCGGTAGCTTGCCCAGGGCGTTTTCAGATGCTGGCCGATCGGATTCTCGCCAGCGAAATATCGTTTCCAAAGCGTTTCGTCGATCACCGCGACCAGTTGGGAACCGAGGGTTTCATCGCTATTGAAGAAGCGGCCACGGAGCAGGGGGATCTCCAAGGTCTTCAGATAACCGGGCGAGACGAAGTTCACGTCAGCGTACGAGTTTACCGGCGGTTTTGGTCGTCCAACCACTTCAAAGGGGCTCAGGTTCTCGCCATAGCCGAAGGGCAACAGGGTGCATCCGGAAACGGATTCCACGCCCGGGATCTGGCTGGTTCGTTGCAGCACCTGCCCAAAGAAATTGGCGCGCGATTCTGGCGAAGGATAGCGTTGCGGAGGTAAGTCGATCTGCATCGTAAGGACGTCGCGCGGATTGAACCCTGGTGGCGCATCCAGCAATCGCAGGAAACTGCGCAGCATGAGCCCACCCGAGAGGAGGAGCGTCGTCGCTACGCCCACCTGCGCAACGATTAACGCTTGTTGCCAGCGCTGTTTGTCGACGCTCGAGGTGCGCTGATTACCGCCCTCTTTGAGAGATTCAATCGCTGCTGAACGCGTCGCGGCCCAGGCCGGATACAACCCGGACGCGATGCCGGTAGCAAGAGCGAGCCCGGCGCTAAACCAAAACACCGGCGATTCAATTTCCACGCGACCCACAGGACTGTAGTTCGCCAGCGCAGCCAGGCCCGCTTTCGCGATCAACAAGCCTGCGATGCCCTCGCCACAGGCCAGCAAAAGCACTTCCATCAACGCCTGCCGCGCGATTCGAATTCGGCTCGCTCCCAGGGCCATGCGGAGCGAATAATCGAATTGCCGTTCCGCGGAGCGCACCAAAATCAGCCCGGCCACGTTGGAACACACAACCATCAGTAAACCCGTGACTGCCGCGAACAGCATCGTCATCCAACGACGGACCGAGCCATCGTTGTCCTGAGCCATCGGCAGCAAGAAGAACTGCCAGCCCGCTCGTTCGCGTGGCGACCCATCGTGCTGGAGCGCCATCCGCCGGCTAAGCTGGCCGAGCCGCATGGAACCCTGCTCGAGGCTTAGGCCCTTGGCCAGGCGCGCCACCATCCGCAGGTAATAACCCGCGGTGGCTCTCGACAACAACTCCTTGGGCTGAAACGCGAGGGGCGTCCACATCTCGGTTGCGTCGTTCGGGAACCGGAACGAAGGCGGCATCACTCCGACAACCCGATACTCCTCTCCGTTGAGCCGCAGAGACTGGCGTAGAATCTGGGGGTCCCCACCAAAGGCGCTTCGCCAAAACGGCTCGCTCAACACCACGGCATGTGGGCCACCGTAGCGTTCCTCTTCTGGAGTGAACGCGCGCCCGATAAGCGGTTTTACAGCGAGCGTCGTGAACACACTCGACGTCATCGCCACGGCATTCACCTTTTGCGGATGCTCCACGCCAGTGTGATTCAAATCCAGGAAATAGTAGACGCCCACGCTATCAAACAGCTCATTGTGCTCCCTGAGATCCAGGTAATCGAAAGGAGAACCGCCGAGGCGCGCCGCAAGCGGTGAGAATCGATTATGAACCGCTACCAGCCGATCCGGATCGCGGTAAGGCAGCGGCTTCAACACAGCCGCATAAAGTTCAGAGAAGATCGCGGTGTTGGCCCCCAGACCCAAAGCCAGCGTAAGCACGACCAGGGCGGAGAACCCGGGCCTTCGCCGAATCTGGCGCAATGCGTATGTCAGATCGTGTTTCATCGCACACGCCATTTTCCCTCAAATCGCGCGGCTATCTATAATCGGTGGAGCTGTACAATCGGACTAATATGCCCCAAGATGACCGTACCCGTCTCAAGGACATTCTCGTCCGCCGTTCCTTGAGCACCTCCGGCAGTTTCACCCTGCATTCAGGCGAGAAGAGCACGGTCTACGTCGACGGAAAGCTGACGACCATGGTTCCGGAGGCCATGCCGCTGGTGGGCCGGGCGTTTCTCCAAAAGATGCGGGAGTGTGGCTGGACGCCGGAGGCGGTGGGCGGGCTGACGCTGGGCGCCGATCCGATTGCCTTTGCGATCGCGCGCGAAAGCCTGGAAACCGGGCATCCGATCAGCGCGTTCGTGGTGCGCAAGGAGCCCAAGAAGCACGGCACGCAAAAGTTCATCGAAGGGCTGGAATCCACCGAAGGCAAGAGCGTGGTCATGTTGGACGACGTCTGCACCAGGGGCGACTCGACCGCGCAGGCCATCGTCAAGGCCCAGGATGCCGGGATGCGGGTGCTGGGCGCCATCTGCCTGGTGGACCGCCAGCAAGGAGCAACCGAGCTGTTGGCTGGGAATGGCATCGTGCTGGCGAGCATCTTCACTTTGGCCGAATTGGTGGCGCACAAGGACGGGCTCAAGGACGCGTCCGTTTCCGCCTGATCGCCGGCCAGGTCCCGACCGTCGTAACCAAACGTTCAAACTCCTGCTCGGTCAAAAATTTACTTGCTCTAGCCGCCAATTCCTAGGACACTGAAGTCTAGCGCTATGTTGCTGGAGGTACGTGCGAATTGAAACTCAGTGAAGCCACCGTTTACGAGCCAACCGAGCGGTGGAACGTCACCGATGCCAGCGAACTCTACGATGTCGCGCGTTGGGGAAAAGGCTACTTTTCGGTCGGCGCGAACGGCCATCTGTGGGTGCATCCCAGCAAGGAACCGGCCCGCGCCATCGATCTGCGCGAGCTGATCGAAAAACTTGAGCTGCGCGGCATCGGGCTCCCCATCCTGATCCGCTTCGCCGAGATTCTCAAACACCGTCTGGGCGAAATGTACCAGGCGTTCCAAAGCGCCATCGCCGAGCACAACTACAAGGGCGATTACCGCTGTGTGTATCCGATCAAGGTGAATCAGCAGCGGCAGGTGGTGGAGGAAGTCTTCCACTTTGGCCGTCCCTATCACTTCGGGCTGGAGGCTGGCTCCAAACCAGAACTGCTCGCCGTGCTGGCGGTGGCCGATAACGAGACTCCCATCATCTGCAACGGCTTCAAGGATGACGAATATATTGAGATGGTGATGCTGGCCAAGAAAATCGGGCGGCAGATCATCCCGGTGGTTGAAAAATACACCGAACTCGACCTGATCGTGAAGCACTCGCAGCGCATGGGCGTGCGGCCCACCATCGGACTGCGGCTCAAGCTGGCGAGCAAGGGCTCGGGGCGCTGGAAATCGTCCGGCGGTTATCGTTCCAAGTTCGGCCTCACCGTGAGCGAAGCCCTGCAGGCGCTGGATCAAATGAAGTCCGTCGGCATGGAGGATTGCATCGAGCTGCTGCATTTCCATCTGGGCAGCCAGATCACCAACATCCGGCAGATCAAGGCCGCAGTGCTGGAAGGCGCGCGGATTTACACGGAGCTGAAGCGCGCGGGCGCGGGTTTGAAATACCTAGACGTCGGCGGCGGCCTGGGCATCGATTACGACGGATCGCAAACCGATTTCGAATCCAGCGTCAATTACACGCTGCAGGAATACGCCAACGACGTCGTGTATCACATCCAAAACGTCTGCGACGAAGCCGAGGTTGCGCACCCCACCATCATTTCGGAAAGCGGACGCGCGATTGCCGCTTATCACAGCGTGCTCGTATTCAACGTACTGGGCGTAAGCGGATTCGGAGACGATGCGTTCACCCCCGTGCCGGATGATGCCGAACAACCGCTCATCGATCTGCAAGAAACCTATCGCTCGCTGAGCTCGAAGAATCTGCTCGAAAGTTTTCACGACGCGCAGCAGGCGCTGGACGCCGCGCTGAACCTCTTCAGCCTGGGCTACCTGCCGCTGGCGCAACGCAGCCAGGCCGAGACTCTCTACTGGGCCATTTGCAAGCGCTTGCATCGCATGGCCAAGGAACTCGACTATTTCCCCGAAGAGCTCGAGGGTTTGGACGGCATGCTGTCGGACACCTATTTCTGCAATTTCTCGTTGTTCCAAAGCATGCCCGACAGTTGGGCGGTGAAGCAACTCTTTCCCATCATGCCCATCCACCGGCTGAATGAAATGCCGACGCGCAGCGGCGTGCTAGGCGACATCTCCTGCGATTCGGATGGCAAGATCGATCAATTCATCGACCGGCGCGACGTGAAGCGCACTCTGCCCCTGCATCCGTTCAACGGCGAGACATATCTGATGGGCGCGTTTCTGGTCGGCGCCTACCAGGAGATCCTGGGCGATCTGCACAACCTGTTCGGCGACACCAACGCCGTGCATGTCAGCCTGGGACCCGGCGGCGACGTGATTCTGGACGCCGTGATCCGCGGCGACACCGTGCGCGAGGTGCTGGACTACGTGCAGTTCAACTCCAAGGTGCTGCTGGAAGAGTTCCGGCGCGATGTCGAGACCGCGCTACGCGAAGGGCGCATCGGTTACGAGGAATCCGGCCGCCTGCTCAAATTCTACGAAGAGGGCCTCAACGGCTACACGTACCTCGAGCAATAACTTCCACAGCAACCTGCGGGTGATCCTGGTAACTCCGCGGAACCCGCTCAATATCGGCGCTGCCGCGCGAGCCATGAGCAACTTCGGATTCCAGCGGCTTCGTTTGGTGAATCCCTATCATGTGGCGTTTCAGGAAGCCCGCTCGGCGGTGCATGCGCACCAGATCCTGCGCGAGGCCGAAGAGTTCCCGACGCTGGCTGAAGCCATCGCCGATTGCAGGCTGGTGGTGGGAACCACGTCGCTCGGCCACCGCGAGTTGCAGCATCCGCTGCGGTCGATCGAGTATGGCGCGCGCTTGATCCATAAGGCCCTGGCCGCCTCGCCCGTCGCACTTCTGTTCGGTTCCGAGAAATTCGGCTTGGCCAACGATGATCTGAGCTACTGCCATTGGCTGATGCGCATTGGGACCGAGGGCTCCATGAATCTCGGCCAAGCGGTCGCCGTCTGTCTCTATGAACTGGTTCGCAAGGCCGCGACGCTCAAGCCCGACAAACGCAAACCGGCCACCGCGGAGGAGTTGGATCGCATAACGAAACTCCTGACCGAGGTTCTGGAAAAGTCAGGCTACGTGCATACCGAAGGAGCGGATAGCAAAATCCGCAGATTGGTCCGGCGTCTGAATCTCGCGGGCCACGACGCCGAGGTGTGGCTTGGAATGATTCGCCAAATTGAATGGAAGCTCAAGAGTAAGTGATATGCTGAGGACTCGGAATGACCGGAATTTGCGATGACTAAGGTTCAGCTCGAATACGATCTCATTCGTCCCTTGACGGATCATGACGCCGCAGGCATGGCCGATGTCCACAGTTGGTACGGCATCCAGCGCGTGCAGCTAGCGCCTTCACTCGATAAGATTCTTGTCGAATACGACGCCTCCCGCCTGAGCGAAAAGGACGTCGAAGCGGTGCTGCAGCGCTTTGGCTTGCCGATTCAGCGCAAGTGGACCGTTCCCTAGCATGCTGTAATAGTCCCGTGGCCCGTCGCATCGCCAGAATCATCAGCCTTCTGCTTTGTGGGCTCCTGCTGTTCGCCGCCGGCCCCGGCTTTCGCACCCCGGCGCTGCTCAACGAACACTACCAGAAACACGGGCACGAATTCGGCGCCGTCAGTAAAGCTGAGTACCTGAATTTGGCGCAGCAGCTTCGCGACTCACCGCTGGGAGGTCCAATCCTCGAAGTCCGCCGCCCGGACGGCGAGTTCAGCCGCTTCGACCGCCGCCACGGCTATTTCGGCGCCTACAATCGCAACGGAACCATTCGCACGTTCTTCATCCCCAACGACGGCGAGCGCTATTTCCGCCGCCAGGCCCGCCGCGCACATGACTGACGAAGAAATGATCGCCTATCTGCGCGAAAACGGTTATCCTGAACACGTTATTCGGGCTGGGCGCAAAGGTTTGATCGAGCGCTGGGGCAAGTTTGTCGGCGAAGTGGAGCGCGGCTACAAGTTCGGCCTGGAGGATTACCGCAACGACCTCGACCTGCGTGGAATCATCTCTATGCTAGACATGGATCAAGAAGTCAGCGACTTGGATAAGCGCTTTGAAGCTCTGCTTACCGAACGCGAAAAGCGCATCTGGGAGAGCTCGGGAACGGATCCCTTCTGGGACTTCGGCTATCCCGCCAACGCTGGCAAGGCGCTCCTGGAAGATATTGAAAAATAAGGACTTACTTAGTAATATCTCTATCTCAATAGACTTTAGGTAGATTGGTTTGTTACACTGCTTATGATGTCTCAACTCGGCCATCTTCGCTTGCTCGAAGCCGAGAGCATCCACATCATGCGGGAGGTCGCTTCCGAGTTCCAGCGCCCGGTGATGCTGTACTCGATTGGGAAGGACTCCTCGGTCCTGCTGAGGTTGGCCCAGAAGGCCTTCCACCCTGCCCCCATCCCTTTCCCGCTCCTGCACATCGACACTACCTATAAGTTCCGCGAGATGATCGAGTTCCGCGATCGCTACACTGCCGAGGTTGGCGTGAAGTTGATTGTTTACACCAATCGCGAGGCGATCGACGACGGCGCGAATCCGTTCCGGCTCGGTACACAGCGCTGCTGCGGCCTGCTGAAAACCAAGGCGCTCCTGGATGGTCTGCGGCAGGGTGGATTCGACGCCGCGATTGGCGGCGCACGGCGCGATGAAGAGAAATCGCGAGCCAAAGAGCGCATTTTTTCGTTTCGCGACGACAAGGGCCAATGGGATCCCAAGAACCAGCGGCCGGAGCTCTGGAATCTCTATAACAGCCGCATTCATCCGGGCGAAAGCCTGCGCGTATTCCCGCTCTCCAACTGGACAGAGATGGATATTTGGCAGTACATCCATGTGGAGAAGATTCCGATTGTGCCAATGTATTTCGCCAAGGAGCGCGAGATGCTGGTGCGGGGCGATTCGTTAATTCCGTTGGAACAACCGTTCATTCCTTTACTGCCGGGTGAAAAGCCGCAGATGGTGTGGTGCCGGATGCGATCGCTGGGCTGCAGCCCCTGCACCGGAGCGATCCGGTCGGACGCGGACACGATCCCAAAGATCATCGAGGAGCTGGTGTCGTTCCGCAGATCCGAACGTGAGAATCGCGTCATCGATCATGACCAGGAAGGCTCCATGGAAATCAAGAAGCGCGAGGGATATTTCTGATGGCCGCCCTCGCCGATCAATCCCCTGCCTTCCAGATTGAAGACTTCCTCGCGCAGGAGCAGGCCAAGGATCTGCTGCGATTCACTACCGCGGGAAGCGTGGACGACGGCAAATCCACGCTGATCGGCCGCTTGCTGTACGACTCCCAAAGTGTCTACGAAGATCAGCTGAAGGCGGTAACCAACGCGACGGTAAACCGGTCGGCCGGGCCGATCGATTTTTCGCTGCTCACCGACGGGCTGCGCGCCGAGCGCGAGCAGGGCATCACCATCGACGTGGCCTACCGCTACTTCGCCACCGCGCGGCGCAAGTTCATCATTGCCGACACGCCTGGCCACGAACAGTACACGCGTAACATGGCCACCGGCGCATCCACCGCCGATCTGGCCGTGATCCTCATCGACGCGCGGAATGGCGTGCTGTCTCAATCGCGGCGGCATGCCTACATCGCGTCGCTGCTTGGAATTCCCAACTTCGTGATCGCGGTGAATAAGATGGACGCGGTTGGCTACGACGAAGCTATTTTCCGCGCCATCGAAGCCGAGTTTCGCGAATTTGTCGGACAGCTCGTCGCGCAACAAATGGCCCCACAGGTGTACTTCTTGCCGATCAGCGCGCTGGAAGGCGACAACGTGGTGCAGCCCAGCCGGAACATGCCGTGGTTCGAAGGCCCCTGTTTGCTGGAATTCCTGGAAACTGTTCCCGTGCACCATCGCGCGCGCATCACCGCGTTCCGCTTTCCGGTGCAACGCGTGATCCGCCCGAATCAGGATTTCCGTGGCTACGCAGGTCAAGTGGTTTCCGGCACGATTCGTCCGGGGGACAGCATCCTGGCTCTGCCCGCCGGCCGGCGTTCTCGCGTCAAAACCATCGAAACGTTCGACGGACGCCTGGAAGAAGCAGTGGCGCCGATGTCGGTCACGCTTACGCTCGACGACGAGCTCGACATCAGCCGCGGCGACATGATCGCGTCGGCGCAGAAGACGCCGGAAGTAGGCCGTCAGTTTGATGCCAATGTAGTGTGGCTGAGCGAGCAACCGCTGGACCTGAACCGCCGCTACCTGCTCAAGCACACCGCGCAAACCCTGCCCGCCGAAGTGAAAGCCGTGCGGTATCGCGTCAACATTACGACGTTGCAGCATGAAGCCGCCGACCAGTTGGAGATGAACGCCATCGGGGTCCTGCGCATCGAAACCAGCCGGCCGATTTACTTCGACCCGTACCACCAGAATCGCGCCACCGGCAGCCTGATCCTGATCGACGCGGAAACCAATGCCACGGTAGGCGCGGGCATGATTCTGGGATCGGTCACTCTCGAACGCGACCGTCCCAAAGCCGCCGCGTTGGATCTCAAACACGAACGCGTGACGCCGGTGGAGCGGATCGCCCGCTACCGGCACGGAGGCGACACTATTTCCCTGGGCGATCGCAAGGCCCTGGCCCGGCTGGTGGAGCGACGGCTCTTTGATCGTGGATGCGCGGTCGCGGTGGTGGAGCGGGCGTCAGCCGAGACGTTGGGAGCGCTGGAACATGCGGGGTTGCTGGTTTTGCTGGTTTCGGACAAGGCGCCGGACTGGAACCTGCCCGCGGATGACGCCGAGGCGGCGAATTTTGTGATCACGACTTTGGAAGACACCGAGATCCTGTTGCGAAAAGAATCGCTGACCGGTGGCGAAGGCATCTAAGGAAACTGAAGGACGAACAAGCGTGACGTTGGACCAGAAAATCGATAACGCGGCCGCTTTGATTCGCGGCGTCTTCGCTGAAAATGGCGGCGCGGCTTGCGTTACATGCAGCTTTCAAACCGAATGCATGGCGCTGGTCGATCTGGTGACCGCGCAGCAGCCGGGCATCCCCGTGCTGTTCCTCGAAACCGGCTATCACTTCCCCGAAACGTACGCCTACCGCGATCAGATGACGGCGCAAATGCATCTGAACCTGATCAATCTCGCCGCCAAGATGTCGGTGGCCGAGCAGGAATCGCAGTTCGGCATTCTGAACCAGACCGCGCCCGACCGCTGTTGCGGGATTCGCAAAGTAGAGCCTCTGTTCCGCGGACTCGGAGCCTATGGCGTCTGGTTCACAGCCCTGCGCCGCGAGCAATCGCCCACTCGCGCGAATCTGCAGGCGCTCGACAACTTCAAATTGCCCACCGGCCATCAATTGCTGAAAGTGAGCCCGCTCGCGGATTGGACCAACGCCGACGTGTGGGCCTATTTGAAGCGCCGTGGCATTCCCGTTCTGCCACTGTACGATCAGGGCTACACCAGCATCGGCTGCGCGCCTTGCACTACGCCGCCGGTCGATCCCGACAACCCGCGTTCAGGTCGCTGGAGCGGCCAGAAGCTCGAGTGCGGCATTCACATTCAAAGCGAGTAACAGCTTGGAAATAGTTCTCGGCTTCATCATCGCGGTAGCGATCGGCGTGACGGGCGTCGGCGCGGGCGTCATCACGGCGCCAGTCCTGATTCTGTTCATGCACGTGCCGGCCGCGCACGCGGTAGGAACAGCTTTGGCATTCAGCGTCGCCGTGAAAGTGCTGGTGGTCCCGATGCAGATCTATCGCAAACAGGTGGACTATCGGGTGCTGGGCTACATGCTCGCTGGCGGGATTCCGGGCGTGATCGCCGGATCGTACATCCTCGCAAAACTCAACGCGAAGGGTTCGCAAGGAATCCTCTACGCCGCGCTGGGATCGACCGTTGTAATTATGGCCGCTGCAAATCTCTATCGGCTGTGGCTGCATCCCGTTCGGAATAGCTCGCGGGATTGGACGCGTTGGCTGCCCGCGATCGCTCTGCCTATTGGCGCAGAAGTTGGATTTTCATCGGCTGGCGCGGGCGCAGTGGGATCGCTGGCGCTGTTGTGGCTTACTCCGCTTTCAGCGGCGCGCGTGGTTGGAACCGATCTTTTCTTTGGACTGTGCCTATCGCTGATCGGGGGCGGGGTTCAAATCAGCGCCGGCAACTATGATCTGGCGATCCTGACCAAGCTGGTGATCGGGGGAGTCTTTGGAGCCTTCGCCGGAACTTACGTAGCCGCCATCACTCCGCAGCGGGCCTTCCGCATCGTGCTCTCGGTGTGGCTCATCACACTCGGCATCCAATTGTGTTGGACCGGCGTGAGGCAGCTCTAATTCACCCCCGCTTCACCTATGCCCGTAGTCCGTGAAAACGTAATCTCTGGTCTTCACCTGCGTGTGGCACGCGAACCCGCACTTTGCATCGTTCCCCTGCGGTGGCTTGTCAGCCGTGGTGCCGGGCGTAAATGTATCGGATGCAGCGTCATACTCGAAGACGGCGTATCCCCAACCGCCGCTGTCCGCGAACCGCTTGCTGTCCTTCACCATGAAGTCCATGTCATGCTGGGCACCTGGCACCGTGGCCGCGGGGAAGGTCTCCATCTTTTTCGGGTTCCAATGGATCTTCGCCAGCTTGGAGCCGTCTGGAAAAGGCTTGCCGTTGCCGGGAACGCCGGCCAAGTAGGCCTTGATCATCACAGGATTAGCGAGGATCGCGGCCATAAGGGGGCCGTCCTGGCTGATGGAGACGACCTGCCAGGCCTCGTATCCTCTGAACTCAGAGAACGAGAGCCCACCCGGCACTTTCACGGTGTACTTATCGTGGAACTTATCTTGGGCAGTCACAGCCAGCGCCACCAGAACAGAGAGAAATACCACAACGATCAGAATCGCCTGGATTCTTTTGACCTTCATCTCCGATACCTCCTTGTTCTTGAAGAGACACGGGAGCTTTGAAATAGTTTCAGATCATGGTAAGAATTTCTGCTGTTCGCGCATCCAGGCCTGCCACTTGGGGTAGGCGTCGACGTTCGTGCGGTAGTCGTAGAAGAGGTTCGCTTTCCGTATGGAGAGACCATCGATGTGTGTAGTGCGATAGAAAGTCAAGCGTCGGCTTTTTTTGCTGCGTTCGCAAGATGCTGGTTGAAAAACTCCAACGTCAGCGGCCAGGCCTGTTTGGCGGCCACCGGGTTGTAGCTGGCGCGAGCGTCGCAGAAGAACCCGTGATCGGCCTTAGAAAACACGATGTTCGCGTAGTCCTTCTTCGCCTCTGTCAATGCGGTCGCCACGGCCCGCACCGCGTCCACGCCGATGTGCGCGTCTAATCCGCCCCAGAAATACATGGTCGGAGCATTCAGATCCTTCAGGCGATCGGTCAGACTGGGGAACATGCCACCCGGGCCAATGCCGCCACCGTAATAGGAGACGGCGCAGGCCAGAGGAACCGTAAGCGCCGCCAAAATCGCAGTTCGTCCGCCCATGCAGTATCCAGTGGCGCCCACCGGCAGGTCCTTCGCCTCGCCGTTCTTCAACCACCCGTAGGCGGCTTGAATATCGGCTGCCAGACCGGCGTCCGTCAGCGCCTGCAAATGCGGCATCACCGGTGCGAGACTTGTGTAGCCTGCTTCCAAGCCTGGCGCGGTGCGATGAAACAGTTCGGGACAAATCGAGAGATAACCCTCCCGCGCAAACCGCTCCGTGACGTCCCGCATGTGCGCGTTGACGCCAAACGCTTCCTGAAATACCAGTAATCCCGCCCGCGGCTTGCCTTCAGGATGGGCCACATAGGCGCGCAACGACGTTCCGTCGCCGGCAGAAAGATTAACGTACTCGGTTTTGGGATTCACGGATGCATGATAACCCATCTGGTAGTCGCAACCAAAGCAAGCGACCAGCATCTAAACACTCAGGTTATTGTGCGCTCTTTGTCTAGCGACAATTAGGTGATAAGATCAATAGGATCAGGTAGATGCCCAGCTCAATCGCCATGTCGATCGCCCCTCCGGTCTCGCGCTTGGTCGCAACCGGCCTCCTCCAACTGATTGGAAATACACCGCTCATTCGTTTGGAACGGATTGCCAGCCACTTTCCGGGTGTCGAGATCTTCGGTAAAGCCGAGTTGTTCAATCCGGGCGGATCGGTGAAGGACCGCGCGGGCTTGAACATGATCCGGGACGGCGAGCGAACCGGCAAGCTGACGCACGACAAGATTCTTCTGGACGCCACCAGCGGAAATACGGGTATCGCTTACGCGATGATCGGCGCCTACCTCGGGTACAAAGTGAAGCTGTGTCTGCCCAAGAACGCCTCCATGGAGCGCAAACACGTCCTGCAGGCTTACGGCGCCGAGATGGTGTTTAGCGACCCGGGCGAGGGATCGGATGGCGCGATTCGCTTGTGTCAGCAGATTTACAAGGCGGATCCCGAGCGCTATTTCTACCCGGATCAGTACAACAACCCGGCTAACTGGAGGGCGCACTATGAAGGAACAGCGCTCGAGATCCTGGCGCAGACCGATGGCCGCATCACGCACTTTGTGGCGTCCATGGGCACCAGCGGCACGTTTATGGGAAACGCGCGGCGGCTGCGCGAAGAGGTTCCGGGCATAAAGTGCATTTCAGCCCAGCCATCATCCGGGTTCCACGGCCTGGAAGGCTTAAAGCATATGGCGACCGCCATCGTTCCCGGCATCTACGATGGAACTCTCGCGGACGACAACATCTGGATCGAAACCGAGGACGCCTATGCGATGTGCCGCAGGCTGGCGCGCGAAGAGGCCCTGCTGGTTGGCATTTCATCGGGCGCGAACCTGGTGGCGGCCACGACAATCGCGCGCAACCTGGTGGACGCGGGCCAGCGCGGCGTGATCGTCACGGTCCTTTGCGATGGCGCCTACAAATATCTGAGCGAGCCATTTTGGAATGATTAGGATCAGCAAACCGGCGTGGGACACCATGGTCTCGCATGTCGAGGGTACGTTTCCGAAAGAAGGTTGCGGCCTGATGATTGGCTCGGATGGCTTGGTGCAAGAGGCCGTTCCGCTGCCGAATTCCTACACTGGTCCGCAGGAAGACTTTTTCGTGATCGATCCCAAGGACCTGC
>Ga0209415_10011248_pt1 | contig 15091 bp, 13 predicted proteins | sample PeaSoiSIISIP2007_FD_187696 | JGI IMG/M metagenome (GOLD analysis project Ga0209415, IMG submission 187696) | Peat soil microbial communities from Weissenstadt, Germany - SII-SIP-2007 (SPAdes) (version 2) | ecosystem: Environmental > Terrestrial > Soil > Wetlands > Peat | place: Germany... | reverse complement strand
AGTTTGACCATGTTTGTGCATGACCATTTGATGCAGGCGGTCTATTTTGCCCCACGTGGGAAGAGGCGTCTTCTCTTTTTGGGAACGAATATTCAACAACGGTATTTAAGCCCTGAGGATAAGCTGATAGGGTTCGTGGGGGATGCTGGGGCCGGAAAGTCGTTGCTCATTCGAGGTATGTTTCCTGGGCTAGAGCTGACGAATGATGACGATGGAATTAATATTCGGCCGTTGCCTTTGATGGAAGATGCAGAGCGAGGGCATTTTCGCTATCATACTTACCATTTAGATGTTCGCTTCGAGTCCGCGTTTACCCAACCCTGGAAAATTGCTGAAGCTATTCTTAAGGCAATTGCGAAAGGACATCGTGTGGTCATCGAGCATTTTGACCTTGTTTATTCTCAACTTGGGGTTAATGCCGAAGTATTGATTGGAGTAGGGGCAGAGGTGATCGTAACTCGTCCGACGGTGTTCGGCCCGGAACCACAAGGCATTGTTGATATAGTATTTGAATCGATTAAGTATCGACGCATGGCGCACAGTGCTGAGGACATCACGTCGATGATCCTTGAGGAAATGGGTTTAGAAAAGCCTGAAGTACACAGTGACATTAAACATGGTTTTGTCTTGGAATTGCCAGAAAAGCCAGATATTGACTTGGATTTAGTGGAACAACGCGTACTGGATTTAATTAGCGCGGATTTACCTATTTGTTTTGCTGATGACGGGCATATTCGGGTTGGGCAAATGCTATACCCCTGTACAGGTCCACGTATTCATATTCGGCGAACCAGTGAGATCAAAGGTTTTCTCTTACTTAAGGAATTTCGGTTTGACCCAATTGCCCAGCTTTATACTATTGCCGGTATTGTGGGAGAGGAAACGATGCCTTCCCGTTCTATTGATCTATTGGGAGGGTGCAACCCGAATTAGTCGCTGTCGAGGAAGTAATTGGCATTTCTCGTTCTATTCTGGTAAACTTAAATCAGTAAATGACTTGTGCGAAGAAAGGTTAGGTTATCAATATGCAACGTTCTAATGGTCGGGCTTATGATGAATTACGTCCTGTTAAAATTTCACGGCAGTTTACAAACATACCTGAGGGTTCCGTGCTCATCGAAATTGGGGAAACTCGGGTTTTGTGTACAGCTAGTGTTGAAGAAAAGGTACCTCCCTTTCAAAAGGGGTCAGGTAAGGGGTGGGTCACGGCAGAGTATGCAATGATTCCGCGGGCTACTCAGTCGCGGACGCAACGTGAGGCGACCAAAGGAAAGCTCACTGGCCGCACGATGGAGATCCAACGCTTGATCGGTCGTGCCCTACGGTCGGTGGTTGATCTGAAGAAGCTTGGCGAACGCACGATTTGGCTGGATTGCGATGTGCTGCAAGCAGATGGTGGAACCCGTACTGCTGCCATTACCGGAGCTTATGTGGCTTTGGTCGACGCTGTTCAGTATTTATTGGAAAAGAAACTTATTAGAGCAAATCCAATTCAGGATACTTTAGCTGCCATCTCAGTGGGGAAGGTCCAAGGACAGGCAGTTCTGGATTTAGCGTATATAGAAGATTCTCAAGCGGACGTCGACATGAACGTCGTGATGACTGGTGCAGGGAAGTTTGTGGAAATCCAAGGCACCGCGGAAGAAACCCCCTTTGACCGTGCAGATTTAGATATGTTTTTGCAACTTGCCGAAAAAGGGATCCGCACTTTGATGGATGTGCAGAAGTCGGCGGTGGAAACAAGCTCGTGAAGATAATACTGGCGACACAAAACCAGGGGAAAATCCGAGAACTTCAAGATCTGCTCGTGGATGAGGGTATTTTAGTGCTTTCTTTACTGGATATTTCGGACTGGGTAGACGTGGAGGAAACTGGGGAAACCTTCGCAGACAATGCCGCACTTAAAGCCAGAGCAGCGGTTAGGAGAACAGGGTTGATTGCGCTTGCCGATGATTCTGGTCTGGAAGTTGATGCCCTGAATGGCGCACCGGGCGTTTATTCTGCACGTTATGCCGGTGAGCCAAAAGATGATGGACGTAATAATGACAAACTCCTTCATCTCTTAGAAACTACACCGGATGATAAAAGGACTGCACGTTTTCGCTGTGCGTTGGTTATGGCGACGCCTTTTGGGAAAGAATATTTAACGGAAGGTGCTGTCGAAGGGCGAATTTTGAGGGAACGTCGCGGACTGGATGGTTTTGGCTATGACCCGATCTTTTATCTGCCAGAATATGAACGAACCATGGCCGAGTTGACCTTGGCTGAGAAAAATAATATAAGTCACAGAGCCCAGGCATTTCGTAAGGTGATTCCGATCCTTAGAGACCTAGGTAAGGGTGCGATGCCCTATGACCCAGGCGAAGATTAAGATCGGCGCGAAGTGTGGAGTTCTGCTAAAAATGGGCACAACTAAGAATAGGCACAACCCAAGAATAGGCACGATGCATCGTGCCCCTACTATGTGAATGACGCAAACAATGTTGTTAAAACTTTTTTGATTTTTCTCTTGACGAAAAGTCAAAGATGGGCTATACTAATCAAGTCACCAATCGGGGCATAGCGCAGCTTGGCTAGCGCGCCTGCCTTGGGAGCAGGAGGCCGGGGGTTCGAATCCCTCTGCCCCGACCATGATTTTCCCAATTTTCCTCGGTTGAAAGGGTAACCTGGGTTGACAATCGTAATCCTTGAACTGCGCCTGTAGCTCAGTTGGATAGAGCATCTGCCTTCTAAGCAGGTTGTCGGGGGTTCGAATCTCTCCAGGCGCACCAATTACTAAAATTTTATGGTGGGTGTGGCGAAGTGGTTAACGCACTGGTTTGTGGTACCAGCATTCGTGGGTTCGAGACCCATCACCCACCCCATTACACAAAAAGTAGCACTGGACTGATAGGTCTGGTGCTTTTGTTTTGTTGTGATCCTTCTCCACAGTCCTCGATATGAGGCACTTAGGTGACTGCGCAATTACAAATAAGTTATAATAAGATCATTAATAAATAACCAGACATAAGTTGGGGGACGATACACTGCAGGGTTTTTAATGAGGTTAATGAAAAGGGGAGAAGGCCCGATGACTCGGATTATTGGGAACAAACGAAAAATTCTTAAGTATGGTTGGACTGGTGTACTGATTGCTGTCTTCGTTCTACTTATAGCAGCATTTTTTTACTTTGATAGACGGAATGAGCTTTCAGTAATGATCCAAGCATGGGGGCTGTGGGGAGTTGTTTTTGCTGTCTTCTTGATGGCAGCCTTGTGCATGACACCAATACCTTCAGAAGGGCTTGTGGTTTTGTACCTTAAAATCTACGGTATCTATCAAGGCGTCTTGATCGCGTGGTTAGGTTCAACACTCAGTGCGGTCGCGATCTTTATCATTGTGCGCGTCTACGGACAAACGTTGATGAAACGACTGATCTCTCCAGAACGGTTTAGGGTTGTGGATAATTGGGTTAAAGGAAAAGGTTCCCTGGGGTTATTTGTGGCTCGCTTACTTCCTATTCCGGCGTTTGCTGTAAATTACATAGCTGGTGCAATGCCGTCGATGAATTTCTGGACATACATTTGGACTGCCGTGCTATCGATAATTCCATACTATGTTGGAACTGCACTCGTATTTGTAGGGGTCGCTCGGGAAACTTGGATTTGGCTGGCTTTGGGGATTGTTGCGCTAATTTTGTTTTGGAGTACGGGATACGTGCTTAACAAACGAGGAGGTAACAAAATCTGAGGTTTTTTCATGGTAGTACAAGTTTGGGTACAACTCCTTTAAAATTGGGGATAAAAGTCAAAGAAGATTTGGCTAACTTTGACCCTGAGCCAAAAAATATCGTGCAGCGGGCCTGAAGAAGTTAGACCTTTGAGGAGGAGAGAGAGTCGGTTGGTATTTGTAATAATGTTTCCCACGTCAAGGCGGTAAATATGGGTGGGATCGACATTGTAAGGATTGGCTTGGGTACGATCTTGAGTTAGTACATAGGAATACCCAGCCGTTTTGCCTAACGAAATAAATGATTGAGTAGCATGGCCATAGGGAAGGGCAATGGTGTTGTCGCTTCGTCCGAGATACTTTTCAAAAAGATCTTGCTCTTGTTGGAAATCAAGAAGAATTCGACGATTGTAGGCCGATTCTGATTCCACATGGGCTTCTGGAGGCAAATATAAGGGATCCGTCGCAAAGAAGGTCTTACCTTGGGCTTGTATCGTCGAATGTGCATCAAACGTATGGGAATGAAAGGTGACGAGTGGGTCTTTGGCAAGTTCTCTAATTTCGGGCCACGAAAGATAATCGCCGTGAGAGGTTAAGGATGCATTGCCTAGGATAAATTCCGTACTAGGATATTGAAACTCTTTCAATATTGGTACAGCATTTTCTGCATAGGTTTGGTCCCCGTCGTCAAAAGTGAGGACAACTGAGTTGGGGAGAATTGCCTTCTGGTGATTTTGTAAAGTAGCTAAAGCCTCATCGAGAGCCATTACATGGAAGCCGTGCTGCTGTAAAAACGTAAGATGGTCACGGAATTGTTGCGGAGTGACGGTTTCGCGGGTATCCCAAGGATCGGGCATGTTATTGCTGACTCGGTGGTAGGTTAAGATGACGATTTGTTGGGTGTAATTGAGAGGGAGAACGAGCTGAATCAAAGAGATAAGAATCGGAAGGGATATCAGTCCAGCAATAATGAAAAGGAAAGCAAATTTGCCTTTTAGGTTAGTTTTTCTGAGTAACGGGACATTATTAGTCATGATTTTCACACTGAATAAGTCCACCTTTTCGTATATAGTACTAGTGTATAAGGTATGTGGTTCCCCATTTTATACTCTAACATGACCAAGTGAAAAGTAAAACAGCGATTCAGCTAAATTCTCTTGTATGAGCTCTAAAATCTATCCTAGGCCAGAGGGCTGCCAGAGTTGTACTTAGTCTTAACCTTCATGGATGAAACATGATATACTGTTTTAAATGATCCAACTGGGATGAGGAGGTGAGATGGTGAGCAAAGCTAAGCCGGATGCTAATGATCTGCGCCGCTCGATCGGATACACTATGATTACCTTTCTGAGCGTATTTATTTTTTTCCCCGTGTTATGGTTTGTTCATTTATTTAACCAGGATCTAGGGCTTTATATGCGTTGGGGCATCTGTTCAGCTTTCCTTGTCGTTTTTAATATCCTTTATTATTATTGGGAATACCCTCAGGACTGGTTCAAGAATTTACTGGCTTTGGTTGGAATCAATCTGCTCATTTTAATTGCTGAGTATTTTTGGCTAATTCAGAGCATGGGTTGACTGGAGAGAAATATTATTTCGTTTTGTGGTTATATTAATTGTGTCGCTCAAAATACTAACCATGGTTTCCCGTATTGGGGTGTCGCCAAGCGGTAAGGCACCAGACTTTGACTCTGGCATTCGTTGGTTCGAATCCAGCCACCCCAGCCATCGATCTATGGAAAAACAATAACTTGTAATAACGGGGAAAGTGTGATATTATTTCTTCTGTTGCTACTATTATTACAATTTTGCGGGAGTGGCGGAACTGGCAGACGCACTGGATTTAGGTTCCAGCGGGTAACCGTGCAGGTTCAAGTCCTGTCTCCCGCACCATTAATGCCAAGAGTTTGAGGATAAACTGAGAAATCAGTTTATCCTTTTTGATTTTTTCAAGGGTACGCACTAGATAAAGAGATCACTTTATTTACCATGTGTAATACGAATTAAATAATCACAGAATACTTAATGAAAGGAGAAGTGATTGCAATGGCTAAAATAAAAGATAGGGATACTCTTTCGATCGTCTCAGGACTTATCGGATTTACAGGGCTTATACTTGTCGATTTCGCCTCAAAACGTGCGGGTATATCTAAAAGGTCATATAAGGAAGCCGCCGCAGGGGTTTTTGTTTCAAAGAGTGAAGCGACGAGTGTAAGAGGGAAAACTCTCGGGTTAATTATGACTGCCGCTGTGAGCATTATAGGAGCCAATATTATTGTTAAGCGCATGTCACAATCTGGGCGAGATAAACTTTTATCTAAAGGGATTGTATCTGGAATTACAATGGGGGCAATAGCGACAGCTCTTCCAAGCCTTGCTCCTCAAAATAAGGTTAAACCAAAAGATGCGGCAAGTAATCTGTCTCACGTTTTCAGTAATATTATCTATGGTCTACTTACTACCGTTGCGGCCGCCAAATTAGGGCATGATTCACTGTATGACGTACCCCCTCAAAACGATTATTTACAGCCAACTGAGCAAACAAGTGAACAACAGAAATTAGCTCCTGCTGCACGGTAATGCTTAGGATCTCTCGTCTGAATAATGAGGGATCCTATTTCTTATTGTCCCATATAGCATTAACCGAAGGGAGAATGACATCTCAAGCCTCAAGTAATGCTTGGTTTATTATATAAATTATGGTAATATATGTAATAAGACAATGCGTAAATAGATTATTGGTTTCTAACCAACCTCTAGGGTATTTTGAAGAAAGAAAAGAGGTGAACCACCTGGTCTAAGGTTAGTGTAAGCTACCACTTTGTTTAGTCGACAGAGTAAATATTGGATGGCAAGACGATCTGATATTTTGAAACCAGGTACAAGCTTGGAATCTTATGCCAAATTGAGGGAAAATTTATATAATTATAAGAATGGCTATTATTTATCTAAAAACGATCCGTTATTTTGGAGAAAGCTTTTAAACAGGTTACCTGAAAATGAAGAAGCTATGTACCATGTAGGGTTAGAATTAGAAAATGAAGCAAAAATCCATTTGACTAAATATTATACGACAAAAGTTCATAAGTTTTTGCTTTTGTATCGCAAAGTAATCAAACAGTCTTTTGATTTATTAAGTCAATCTTTTAATAAGGGGTTTTTCACGGCAAGATTTGATGTGCTTAGAATGGAACGTGAAATGATTTTAGCAGACTTGAAAATATTATCACTCAAAGATAATTCTAAATTTGAAAAGAATGATGTCTACTTAGCGGCCTTGTTTATTATTGCTATTATCACAGCTGTTTTAGCTACCCTCTTTATTATTTACTCAGGAGCGAATATTACTAATTATGCTAACAACAATTATACTTATATGTTGCCGTATGAAGTAATCGACAAAAAGCCTACGATCGCTCTGGGAGTGAATTATAAATCAATAACCATTAACGTAAAAAGAGGGATAAGTAAAAAAGTATTGGTTAATGAACTAGTTGATAATCTAAAAAAAGAATATGAAAAAGATGCCAGCGCTCCAAAGCAAATTATAGCAGTAGATGAAAACAGCGAAGAAATCGGCATGGCCCTCTGGCCAGGTGGAGGTAAAAATATAGACGTATATGTTTATCCAGCAGACGGTTTAGCCGTTAGTGATAATAAGGGCTATCAACTATGGGAGACCACGACAGTGGTTAGAAGTGCTTTATATCAATATGTTAAGAAAAACGGATATCTGCCTAAGGATTTAAATGATCTTACGCAACCTTTTCCTAATAATTATTTAACAGACTTACCTAAAGATCCATACAAATTGAATAATAAGGTCACCACCACTCCTAATGGAGATGGAGGGTGGCTTTTTTCCTCTATAGAGATGGCTCCTCAAAGTGATTTGATTTCTGTCGTCAAGGAGGCAGTAAAGCCTAATATCTCAAATAGTGTTGATATTCCATTTGAACCGTTGTCTATTTCAATCGACAAGGAAAATCATAGCCTATCTGTTATGGCGGGAGGGCAAATAATTCGTAGATATTCTGTTGCAGTAGGTAAAGACGATACAACGCCAGAAGGAGATCTGGAGATTTCCAAAAAAGTCATGAATCCAGATAAATTTGTTCCCAAATCGGATAATGTGTATGGAACAAGAGCAATGGAATTGTCAAATTTAAATTATGCTGTCCACGGCACGAATACGCCGTCTAGTGTGGGTAAAGATGTTTCTCAAGGTTGTATTAGACTAAATAATACAGATATGGAAGATTTATACGCCATAATACCGCTCAATACATATGTTAATATATTTAAGAGTCCTGTCCTTCCAAAGGAGTTTGCTAATATAGATCTCGCCAATCAAGATCTATACAATCATTCGGATAACTCAAAAGAAGATAATGCTAAAATATACCATTGGGGCGGTTAGCGCACTAGCAGACCTTGTCTAATATGCTTTAGACGATGGCGAAGGTGTAGACAAGCTGTAAAGAAGTAGGGTGTACGCTGGGACTAAGTCTCAGCGTACTTATTGATTTAGAGAATATTTTGCAAATTAGGCTTCTCTGAATCGGAAATATGATCAACCTGGAGTTTCAACGTCGTCACTTCTGCTAGCGAAAGTGAAATATCTTGAGTGGCAATGTATTTTTCTAAACGGTTCATGCTAAGGTCGATATTGTCGATTTCTTGATGATCGAGGAGGACGGTCCACCAAGTTTTGTTGTTTTCCCAGCGTATTTGGGCGGTGTTTAATTCTTTTTGAGCGACTTTCCATTTTTGGGTGGAGATTGATTGTTCAACTATCTCAAGCTGAGTCCCCAAAGCCAGGCTCGTCGTCTGAAGATACCGATAGGTCGTCCAAGAACCGCCTAATAATAGCAGGACGATGATGATAATGGCGGGAACGGTGCGCAATAGGTTCACCTCACTCTCTCTGGCTGAGTTATATTTTGTTCAATTACTGCTTTGCCTGGACAAAAAGTGTTTCGGAAGAATCGAGGCTTGCCAAGAAGACCTCTTCGATCTTGTTAATCGATTGTTTCTGAAGTTCCCTTTTTAACCAATTAAGGTCTTTATTACTTTGCTGCAAGTTTGTATTATTTAGTTTACCGTCCATGATCAGGGTTAAGGGTAATCCTTCGAACTGGGTTGTGATATGAAAATCTTCTGGAATGGTTGGCCTTTTTTGCGATTTTGGAAAGACGCTTAATTGTCCGTTAGTTTCTAAAACAGCAAACTCGACGTCAGCGATGTTCGGGACATTCTTGATGCGCAGTTCCTCGAGCAGGTCGGTTAAGTTATAACGATTTTTCCTCAATTCATCTTCTAAGATTCTTCCTCGTTGGATGAGGATACTTGGCGAACCACAAATAATTGTCCTAGCTGTTTCGCTTTTTAAGGAAACCCAAGCTAAAGTCAGACTTGTTAAGAGAAGAACAAGAATGGGAACGATGCCGCTGAGGAGCGGAATACCAATATTCTCACTGGGTATCGCTGCAAGTTCGGAAATCATGATGATGACAACTAGCTCAAAAGGCTGTAATTGACCGATTTCTCTTTTTCCCATCAAACGAAGGGCAACAATGACCAGGGTGTAGAGAATAAGGGTCCTGATCACAACAATGATCATATTTTTTCTCCTTTCATAGCATAATTGGGTAGCTTTTTGTACAGGTTATTTTACCCGGTATGATGAGAGTTATCCCCCATAATTTGGTGAATTGTCTATTTCACGCTATAATAGTCGTTAAACAGATCTTGTGCGCTATCTTTTACTCTTAAGAGAGAGGAATTTTAAAATAAGGGGGTTTGCGTGTGGAGCAACTAAATGTATTGATCTTTTCGGCTTCGTTTGGCGCAGGGCATGTGCGAGCGGCTGAAGCAGTTATTGAGGCATTGCGTTCTAAGGAGCCAAACGTTAAAATTACACATTTGGACTTTGGGGCGTTTCTTAGTAAGACGTTTAATGCGGTCATTAAGAGCACTTATATTGAACTGATTAAATATACTCCCAAACTATGGGGGAAATTTTACTATCGTACGTCTAAAATCCCCCCGGGTTCTGTATTTCAACGGTTTTTAAATGGCATAGGTCGACGCGAATTTATAAAATTAATTCAGGTGTTGCAACCTGATCTTGTGATTTGTACTTATCCGACAGTTGCTGGGGTCTTGGCACAGCAGAGACTTAAAGGGATCTTAAATGTTCCGCTGATTACCATTGTGACTGACTATGCAGTACACAGCCAATGGATCCATCCAGGGGTTGACCTTTATATTGTAGGGTGTGAGAGTGTTTACGAGGGATTGGTTGCGCGAGGAATTAGTCCCAGCTCGATTCGGATTACGGGGATTCCCGTGAGTCCAAAGTTCGAATCGAAACTAGATCGAGAAGAAATATTAAAAAAGCTCGACTTGAAACCCCATCTTCCGACGGTCCTGGTCATGGGAGGAGCGTATGGTGTTTTAGGTGGAGCGAAGTGGATCTGCAAAATTCTAGTAGAAACGAATTTCCCCGTGCAAAGTATTTTCGTTTGCGGACAAGATGAGAAACTTTATAAAGCGCTCGATCATTTAATCGAGGAGGGTAAAAATCCGGTGGCACGTTTTGGTTATGTAAGAAACGTCGAGGAATTGATGAGTGCTGCGGATATGATTATTACGAAAGCTGGTGGTTTAACAGTCTCTGAGGCGTTGACAAAACGGTTGCCTTTGGTCATTTTCAGACCGATACCTGGACAGGAAGAGGAAAACGCAATCTATCTAGAAGGGATTGGGGCAGGCAGGGCGGCGAGGAACGAAGAAGAATTAGAAAAAATAATCTTCGCACTCCTGAAACATCCGAAGGACTTAGAGCGAATGCGTCGGGCGGCCGGCAATGCGGTACACGGTCGGGCGGCCGAACAAGCGGTTGAGGGTATGTTTCAGCTTCTGGAAAAGCGTCAGAATACGCAAAGGATTGTTTAGTAATGAGCTTGGCATATTTGCTCTTGAGCTTTGTTCTGGGGGGAGTAGCTTTATATACAGTCATTCCCGATTTGTTTTTACACCGCCTAGGAATCGGAAGTTGGAAACGCCAATTTAGCCCAGGTGTTGTCCTAACCTTTGATGACGGGCCCGATCCGGTCTTTACTCCACGGATCCTTAAGGTCTTAAAAACTTACCACGTTTGTGCTACTTTTTTTGTGGTTGCAGAAAAGGCGAAAAAGTATCCGGAACTGATTCGACAGATGAAAGATGAAGGGCATCTGATCGGGGTGCACTCGCTCAATCATCGCTATGCTTGGTTTACCTCCCCCTGGAAGACTGCGCGGGAATGGACGGAAAGTGTCCGTATTCTAGAGCAGCTGACAGAGACTAAAATAACCTGGATGCGCCCACCGTGGGGGACATTTAACCTGATGACTTGGTGGTGGCTCAAGCGACATAAGATGCGAGCTGTGTTATGGAACGCTGAAGGGCATGACTGGGAGGCGCGGCGCTCACCAGAAGAAATCACGGAACGGATTCTAAAGAATATTAATGAAGGCACGATCGTAGTTTTGCATGACTGCGGTGGAGAAATCAGTGCTCGAGAAAACTCGATTATGGCCTTGGAGCGGTTGTGTGTACAGATTGTTCAGGAACGGAAACTGCCCTTAGTCCCTTTGGGATTTCCAGATTGGTCGATCGGGCAAAGAATTGCGTTTCGGACCTGGGAAAAGTGGGAGCATTACTATGCCAGGAGCCACCATGTCGAACGCATTAATGCCATAAATATCTTCCGTTTAGAAAAAAGCACGTATGACGGACCACACCTTTATGCCGAAGATGGACAGCTGTTGGCCGCCAAAGGAGACCTTGTGGCGGAGATTCACCTCGATAATATTCGGCTGCAGGCTCAAGGGCGGGATGTGCAGAAAACTGCACTTAAGGCCTTGCGTCAAATCCGCGTTTCGTTGCCGGATCTGGTCCAGTATGTGGCTAAAGACGAGAGCTATGACAACATCAAGGTTTTTGTGGCTGAAACGTTACTGCACCGCGGGGTGAAAGGGTTCGGATTTACGGTACAGGATTTGCCAGATACCCGGAAAAGCCAAGGGATTGCTAAGTTGCAGAAGATGATTATGCGTATTTATCATCCTGCCGGAAAAAATCGCAAAAATGAACGACTTGGAAATAAGACGATGTTGGTGTGGATTAGCAGAGAGAAACTTCTGCAATTTGATTACGAGAAGTAAGTCTGGTATAATTGGTTAGCAAATTTGTTGGATTTGGCCCTTAAAGATTGTCAATGAAATGTTGACTCATAAAAGGGGGGGAACGAAATGTTCCCCCGTTTCGGGTGCTATCAGGGTGCAACCAAGGACTTCCACTGGCGTAGTTTTTTCTCACATCACGGTGCCGGGCCCTCCGTGGCCAGCGTGTGCTTGTGCGCAAGCAAGTTTTAGTGTTTTAATTTAAGATGTATATGGCTTTTAGTAGGGGTTTGTAGTCTTGAAAAATCGGTAAGACTATCGAGGTACCCACAGCTGCCTTGCACATAGAGTAAATAGTGTTTTAAGGGGGAGAATATATGTTAGTTTCAGTTGAAAAAGCAGAAAAAAATATTGTCGCTTTGGAAGTAGCCGTTGATGCGGAAAAATTTGTCCTTGCGGTGGGTCAAGCTGCAAAGAGTTTGTCTAAGAAGGTAAATGTTCCAGGGTTTCGTAAAGGTAAAGCCCCCCGTCGCATGGTGGAGCTTCATTTAGGTAAGGAAGCCCTTTATGATGAAGCATTGGATCATTTAATTGGACCCGCCTACGCAGAAGCGGTTGTAGAAAGTGGTATCGAGCCGGTAGATCGTCCGGAAGTAGACTTAGTACAAATCGAAGAGGGAAAAGACCTGATTTTCAAAGCAAAAGTGAGTGTCAAACCTGAGGTTGAACTCGGGGAATATAAAGGTCTTAAGATTGAACAAGATGCCGTCAGCATAACCGATGAGCAGGTTATGCAAGAAATGAAAAAGAAACAAGAACAACATGCCCGCCTGATTACTCTGGAAGTCGGCGCGGTGCAAGAGGACGATACTGTAACCATTGACTTTGAAGGATTGAAAGATGGTGTTCCTTTCGCGGGCGGAAAATCAGCGAATTATGAGCTTGTGATCGGTTCGGGTACTTTTATTCCAGGTTTTGAAGAAGGTTTAATCGGAGTTGAAGTTGGACAACATGTTGATGTCAACGTTACCTTCCCGGATGAATATCATAGTGCAGAGCTAGCAGGGCAGCAGGCTGTCTTTAAAACGGACATTAAGAAAATTCAACGCAAAGAATATTCGGCACTGGATGATGAATTTGCCAAAGATGTCAGTGAATTTGAAACTCTGGATGAATTGAAAACCGACTTGCGGAATAAATTATTAAAGCAGGGTGAAGCACAGGCTAAAACAGAGCAGCTTAAGGTGATCGTCACTAAAGTGGTTGACAATGCCAGCATCGAGATTCCTGACGTTATGGTTAATGAAAGGATCAAAGTATTGGTGGAGGATTTAAGTCGTAATCTCACTCAGCAGGGAATGACAATTGAACAATATTACCAGTATACCAGCTCGAGTGAGGAAATTATCATGGAGCGTCTACGTCCGCAAGCGGTAGAAAGTGTCAAAACTGATTTAGTTTTAGAAGCTATTGCTAAAGCAGAAGGAATTGAGGTCACGGAAGACGAATTAAACGAAGAGATTAAAAAACTTGGTGAGCAATATAAACAAGATGCTCAATTGCTCAAACAGACCCTCATTGCGCGTGGGGAGCTTGGGTTCTATAAACAAAGTTTGGTCAGTGAAAAGACGGTCAACTTTTTAGTAGAACAGAACGCATAAGAGTAACGCTTTGGGGGGAAATTCTGAGGTATAGAGGTGAGAGGATGGCAAAGTACACTGACGACAAGAATCAACTAAAGTGTTCATTTTGCGGTAAGACTCAGGAACAGGTCAAGAAATTGGTTGCCGGTCCAGGTGTTTACATTTGTGATGAATGTATAGAACTCTGCAATGAGATTATCGAAGAAGAGTTGACTGACGACCTAGGCGTTGAAATCGGAGATATCCTGAAACCAAAAGAGATTCGGGCGATTATTGATCAATACGTTATTGGTCAAGAGCCAGCGAAAAAGGCCCTTTCTGTGGCAGTTTACAACCATTACAAACGGATTAACATGGGTATGAAGATTGATGATGTTGAATTGCAAAAGTCGAACATCATTATGCTGGGGCCCACTGGTTCAGGAAAAACTTTGCTGGCCTCGACTCTAGCTAAAGTTCTTAATGTTCCCTTTGCTATTGCGGATGCCACTTCACTCACAGAAGCAGGTTATGTTGGTGAAGACGTCGAGAATATCCTTCTCAAATTGATCCAAGCTGCTGATTATGATGTCGAGAAAGCGGAAAAGGGTATTATTTATATCGACGAAATCGATAAGATTGCCCGCAAGTCTGAAAACCCCTCGATTACACGGGATGTATCTGGAGAAGGAGTTCAGCAGGCGTTGCTGAAGATTCTGGAAGGAACGGTTGCTAGTGTGCCCCCGCAAGGTGGCCGCAAACATCCTCACCAGGAATTTATTCAATTGGATACCACCAATATTTTATTTATTGTCGGCGGAGCGTTTGACGGGATTGAAAAAATTATTCAAAACCGGTCAGGACAAAAAACGATGGGCTTTGGCGCCAATATTCAAAACAAAAGTGATAGGAAACTTGGCGAAGTTTTAAAAGATATTTTGCCAGCAGACCTTCAGAAATTCGGGCTGATCCCTGAATTTGTTGGACGTTTACCGGTGATTGTAACTCTTGAGGCGTTAGATGAACCAGCGTTGGTTCGCATTCTAACTGAACCTAAAAATGCTTTGGTCAAGCAATACCAAAAGCTGATGGAGCTTGACGGTGTAACTTTGGAGTTCAAAGAAGCGGCACTGGACTCTATCGCAACTGAAGCAATTCGGCGGAATACTGGGGCACGTGGACTGAGGGCGATTGTGGAGGAGCTCATGCTCAATGTGATGTATGATTTACCTTCGCGTAATGATGTTACTAAATGCGTCATCACCCAAGAAGTGGTCTTAAAGAAAGAAGAGCCTCTGCTAGTTATGACTGATAAAGTTAAAAAAGGCAAAAAAGAAGAGTCGGCGTAGGCGATCTTCGAAGTTCGTGGTTCGTAGTTCGAACCACGAAGTCCGGAGGAAGAATGACGCACAACCGTCTAGACTTTCGGTTGAGTTTGCTATGCTTCATGGGGAGTTTAGGCATATGAAAGGAAATAACAAGTCCAAGATGCCGTGGATATTTTACGTCAGACAAGGAGGTATTTCTCCAGAGGTCAGACGACAGAGGCCTGAGATCAGAAAGGGAATACCCCAATCTGACATATCCGG
>Ga0209415_10011245_pt1 | contig 15093 bp, 14 predicted proteins | sample PeaSoiSIISIP2007_FD_187696 | JGI IMG/M metagenome (GOLD analysis project Ga0209415, IMG submission 187696) | Peat soil microbial communities from Weissenstadt, Germany - SII-SIP-2007 (SPAdes) (version 2) | ecosystem: Environmental > Terrestrial > Soil > Wetlands > Peat | place: Germany... | reverse complement strand
GACGATGGCGGGCGAGGATTTGTTGATCTGGCGCGCACCGCCGCGCCCGGCACGATCATCGGGCTGAAGCCCGATGCGACCGTGCAATGCGGCGACGGGGCGCTTGCACTTCTGGAAGTGCAAGCGCCCGGTCGCCGCCGGATGGCGGCGGCGGAGTACCTGCGCGGCCGCCGCGTCGTGGCGGGCACGCGCCTGGGCTCATGAGGACGCGCCACGCTGGCCGTCGCAGTCCCGCGGCGTCGGGCGGCAGCGCCGCCGACGCCGCGGGACTGCGGGCGCGGCGCACGGCACTCGAGGTGCTCGTGCGCGTCGCGCGCGAGCGCGGCTTCGCCGACGTGCTGTTAGGGCATCGGCTGGCCGGCTTCGCCGCGCCGGATCGCCGCCTCATCACGCAGATGGTGCTCGGCACCATCGCGTGGCAAGGACGCCTCGATTACGAGCTGGAGCGCGTGTCGTCGCGCCAGCTCGACACGATCGCAACCGAAGTCCTCGCGGTGCTGCGGATGGCGCTTTACCAACTACGCATCCTGACGCGCGTCCCGCCTCACGCCGCCGTGGACACGGCGGTCTCGCTGGCGCGAGAATGCGACGGCGACGGTGCTGCACGTTTCGTCAACGGCATTTTGCGCAACGCCTTGCGACGGCCGGTGGAGCCGCCTGCGCGCGATCGCGATGAAGTCGGGTACCTGGCCGTCATCCATTCACATCCACGGTGGCTAGTGGAGAGATTTATCGAGTGGTTCGGCGTGCAGGACGCCGAGGCGTTGTTGGCGGCGAACAACCAGGCGGCGCCCAACGTGCTGCGGCTTAGCCTCTCGCGCGGGAGCGCCGACGAGCTGACCGCGCGACTCGAGCGCGAGGGCTTCGACGTGGCGACACGCGGCCGCTTTCCGGAAACGATTGTGCTCGGCACCGCGCCGCTATTCGACGCGCAGGCCTTACGCGACGGCATCTGTTATCCGCAAGCGGAAGCGTCACAGCTGGTGGCGCGGCTGCTCGCGCCGGCGCGCGACGCGATGGTTGCCGATTGTGCGGCGGCGCCGGGCGGCAAGTCAGCGCATCTCGCCGAACTGGTCGGCCCGCGCGGACGGGTCGTCGCATTGGACTTGAATTATGCGGGATTGAAGAAGACGCGCGGGCTTGCCGCACACCTGGGCCATCGGAATGTAATGGTGGTGCGGGCCGACGCGGCGAATGCGCTACCGCTGCGGCCGGAATCGTTCGACTGCGTACTGCTCGATGCGCCCTGCACGGGGACCGGCACGATGCGCGAGCATCCGGAAATTCGCTGGCGCCTCGCATCCGGCGATTTCGCACGAATGGCGGAATTGCAGACTCGGATGATCGATCGCGCAGCTGCCTTCGTCCGTCCGGGAGGCACGTTAGTGTACTCGGTGTGCAGTCTCGCGCCGGAAGAAGGTATAGGCGTCGTCGGCAAGTTTCTCGCACAACATCGGGAGTTCGCAATCGATGCGCCCGCGGCGTTGTGCGCAAGCTTCGAAGGATTAATCGATGACGACGGCTATATGCAGACCCGGCCCGATCACGGCGGTCTCGACGGCTTTTTCGCCGCGCGATTGATGCGGCATGCTTGATTCGAGCGCGTCCGTCAAATCGGGTGCCGCAATCCAGCGCGCAAGCAGACGACTACTCGAGTATCCGCCTCGGACTCTATCCACCACCCTGCCTTCAGTCATTTGAGCAGCTAGTTGCGCGCGCGGCCAACGAAATCTGTTCCGCCCGATTGTTGGAACGCTTTATCGTGGATTCACGTCCGAGCTGGCCGCTAGCAGCCGTTTATTGCACAGCCGCGGACGACTCGGATGGCCGAGGCGGCAAAGTAGCGGCTTCGGCGGACTTCGTTTGCTCGCTCACCGGAACAGTCGCAGGAACAGCGGCGGGCGCGGCTGACTTCGCTTCCTCCGGCGGGGCAATGGTCTCCGTTCTAGGCCGCGACTGAATCCGGGCGATCTTTACCCGACCGACGCCCTTGTGAGTGAGTCCAATCCTGCGGGCGGCGGCCTTCGATAAATCGAGACTGCGTCCGGGCGCGTATGGACCGTGGTCATTGATTCTGACGACCACTGAGCGACCGTTCTCAGGATTCGTCACGTGCACGAGCGAGCCAATGGGTAGTTTTTTCGAAGCCGCGGTCAATTGATTGGGATCGTAGCGCTCACCGCTGGCAGTCCGGTGACCACGAAATTCGTCGTCATAATACGAAGCCTTTACGGTTTGCGATGATGCAGGCGCCACCGGTCGGGGAATGGGCGCAATGGCCGCGGTAGGTACGGGTCGCTGCAATTGGCTGCATCCGCTCGCGATACTCGCAAGCAGGATCGCGACTCCAACAAAGATAGAGTCACGCGTTCTGATACGCATTGGCACCTCAGCGCTCGTGAATCCAAGGTCGCGCGAGTTTTAATCTCGTGATCATCGGTCTGAATCGCAGCAACGTCAGTGCCAAAAAGCGAAATTGAATTGCCTATAATTTTCCACGTTAATCTTCGAATACGAGAGGCAGGTAGCCAGTCCTCTATGTAAACCCTACATAATTCGGCGTTTCATGGTCTCGCCGGAAGCGCTTTGCGGCAGCCAATGCCAGCCGGTAATCTGAAGCAGATGAGACGCGCGGCAAAGATTGCCCCTTCGATCCTTTCGGCCGACTTCGCACGCCTGGGGGACGAAATTCAACGAGTCGAGGCGGCCGGCGCAGATTTAATTCACTTCGACGTCATGGACGGGCATTTCGTGCCCAATCTTTCGATTGGAATCCCGGTGCTTGAATCGGTCCGCAAAATCACGCGCCTACCGCTCGACGCTCATCTGATGATCGACGACCCGGGGCGTTATCTCGAGGCCTTCGTCAAAGCTGGCGCCGATTCGATTTCGGTTCATGTTGAAGTCTGCCCAGACCTACCCGCGATCGCGCGACAGATGCGCGCGCTTGGGATTCGCGCGTCGGTCGCAATCAATCCCGAGACCGCACCCGACCGGGTAATCGCCGCCGCCGAGCACTTCGACATGATCCTGGTGATGAGCGTGCATCCAGGCTTTGGGGGACAGGGTTTTATTCCCGAAACCGTGGCCAAGCTGCGCACGATTCGCGAGACGATCGATCGGCGCGGCCTGGAGGTCGACCTCGAAGTCGATGGCGGCATCAAAATCGACAACGTCGCGACGGCGGCGGCAGCCGGCGCCAACGTCTTCGTCTCGGGGTCGGGAATTTTCGGCAAACCCGATTACGCCGCGATCATCACTGAGATGCGCAAACACGCGACGCTTCTCTGATGCCCGGCAGGGCGGTCGCGCACGTCCGCAGCGCTGCTCGCCTTGGTGATTGTGCGATGCTATAAAAGTGATCCCGCGTATGACGCCTAATCGTCCATACGTTCTCCTGTTCGAGGTCCGGGGTGTAGCTCAGCATGGCTAGAGCACTGCGTTCGGGACGCAGGGGTCGCTGGTTCAAATCCAGTCACCCCGACCATCCTCCAGGTTTGGGACGAATATCCTGCTGACGACCGTGATGCTGATAGCGGCCGGCTACCTGATTGGCTCGATACCGGTCGGCGTGCTGGTCGGGCGTGCGTTCGGGTTCGATCCGCGCGCGGTGGGCTCGGGCAACGTTGGAATGACCAATGTAGCGCGGGCCGGCGGCAAGGTCGCCGCGGCGATTACCTTCGCGGGCGATATCCTGAAGGGGCTGGTTCCGGTGGTGCTGGCGCGATTCGCCGGGCTTCCGCCAGCCGGATTGGCAGCGGTGGGGTTCGCCGCGTTCCTTGGATCGATCGCATCGATTTTTCTTCGCTTCGCCGGTGGGCGGGGCGTCGCGACCTCGCTCGGTATCTGGCTCGCCTTGGCGCCGATTCCGGTCGCGATCGCGGGGACCGTCTTCATTGCGATAATCGCTATCAGCCGCATCGTCTCGCTCGCCTCGATGGGAGCCGCTATCGCGCTGGTACCTGCGGCTGCGGCTTGGGGATGCCCGCGTCCATATGTTTTGCTGGCAATTGCGATTTCTGGCCTGGTGCTGCTGCGCCACCGCGCGAATATCGGCCGGTTGATGGCGGGCGAAGAACCGCGCATCGGCGAACGCAAATCGAAATCGTCGCCGTAAGCACTTCATCTAATGCCTATCGCGTAACCGTTAGCTTGTTTACTGACCACCAAAATTCTCGTTCCGGGCGTCCCGAGGCGGGGTTTCCGTCCATATGGCTGGCATCGTGCTTGCGTGACCAGCTTCCGATAAGCATCTGACGGGAGCTTTGGCGAAAGTCAAGGGATTCCGGCTATCCGTTTCCGAAGCGGAAGGAGTATCGTTAAATGGTAGGGATCAGTGCAGACCGGGCTCTACAGCGAGATGCCGTTAAGAGGAGTCCTATGAAGAAGGTTGAGGCGATCATAAAGCCGTTCAAACTCGACGAGGTGAAAGAGGCGTTGTCGGGAATCGGTGTGCAGGGCCTCACGGTAAGCGAGGTTAAGGGATTCGGGCGTCAGAAGGGCCATACGGAGCTCTATCGAGGCGCCGAGTATGTGGTCGATTTTCTGCCGAAGGTGAAACTCGAAATTATCGTCTCGGACGAATCTGCCGCGCAGGTAGTGGAAACGATCGAGCGCGCGGCGCGCACAGGCCGTATCGGCGACGGCAAAATCTTCGTTTTGCCGATGGAAGAGGTCGTGCGTATTCGGACCGGCGAGCGAGGAGCAAACGCACTCTGAGTCAATTCCGCATCCAATAGCAGTCCCGATGCCATTTACCACCTTCGGGTGACTAAGGGATTTGCCTATCGCGGTTCTCCCCAGCTACATGGGCCGGAGACACATGGGCGGGCGCTTCCGCCAGGCAAATACCGCAATCCTGCTCATTTTTCTTCGCGAAAACTGACATATATCGAACGTCTATTGAACGTCACAGGGGGGCGATTCCGTGACGCCGATCGTGATGGCGAAACCTATCGGCGCGCTCTTGCGTCATAATCACTGAGATGGCAATCCCCATGCGCAAACCGGCCGCTCTGCCGGAAAACCAGGCCAGTGTCGATGCCCTCTTTCGCGGCCATCAGCAGCGGATCGTGCGCTTGTGCCGGATGATGCTGGGCAATCCTGATGACGCCGATGAAGTCGCGCAGGAAGTGTTTCTGAAGATGCTGGGACAACGCGAACACGGCCCCGAACCGGCCGACTGGAAGGCGTGGCTGACGCGGGTGGCGATCAACGCGTGCCATGATCGCCATCGCTCAGGCTGGTGGAAATGGTGGAAACGCGACTCTCGAGAATTGCTCGATACCGATTTGACCTCGCGCGACACGGTGCACGAGGCGATCAGTCACGAGCAAACCGAGGCTCTGTGGCGAGCCTTTCGCAAGCTGACGCCGCGCCAGCAGGAGGTGTTCATCCTGCGCCAAGTCGAGGGCTGGTCAACGCGCGAGACCGCGGTCGAACTGAAGCTGTCGGAGCAAGCGGTGAAGCTACAACTATTTCGGGGCCTGCGGCGTTTGCGCGAGGCCCTGCGGAGTCATCAATGAAACCCTGTCTAGAAGACAGCGAATTGCTGCATCTGCTGGCCGCGGAAGCGGCCGACAATGTTGACCACCAGGATCATCTTAAGGAATGTTCGCGATGTGCCGCGCGCTACGAGGAAGTCGCTCGTGACGCCGACACGATCACGAGCGCACTCACGCAGGCCGCCGATAACCTGATCAGCCGCAAACGGTTTGCTGAAACTTACGCTTATGCGTGGTTCGGCGACGGCTTTCGCATCGCGGCGATCTTTGCCGGTGCGACGGCCTTGGGCGGCGCGGCAGCCTTTGCACTGTTGCTGACGCTCGGACGGCGTCCGGCGTCTAACCAGCTTGCGCAAACAGCGGCGAACAGATCCGCCAGCAAGGTCGCCTCGATCCAGCGACCGGCCATGACGAGCCGGGCCATCGCGTCCAACGATGCGGTCGCGGCGGGGTCGAGAGGCGCGCTCTATAACGCCGAAGCGCTGACCAACGATCCGCTCGCGGGTTTCGCGTATGGCGATTCACTATCGGCGGCAGATTCGAACACGAACGATGACATGCTTTTTTGTGTACCGGGAGACGACGGCACCATCTGCTCATCCGCAGATCAGGGTTAGCCGATAGACGAAACCGTGGAGACGACTCGATGAAACGTAAATTAGGAATAACTATCGCCGTGGCAGTATTGGTGGCATTGGTCTTCGTGCCCCGGCTGGTGCGCGCACAGCTGCACCACCACGGCGGCACGGGTCAGTGTGGAATGATGGGACATGGCGGGATGATGGGGCACGGCGGAATGATGGGAATGGGACCGCTGCCGATCTTTCTGCGCGCCGCCAACCTGACCCCGGATCAGCAAGCGCAGGTCAAAAAAATCATGGAAGACAACCGCACCACGATGCACGGCCAATTTCAGCAGATGCATACGGCGCGTGAACAGATGGCGGCGAAACTATTTTCGACCGGCCCGGTGACGGCGGCCGACCTCTCGACGCAGACCCAGCAGATCGCGCAGGCGCAGCAGCAAATGCTGCAAAATGAGCTCAACGTGGCGCTGAAGGTCCGGGCGATTCTGACGCCGGCGCAATTGCAGAAAGTCGCGCAGTTCCATCAGCAGTTCGAGAACCTGCATCAGCAGATGCGCGCGTTGATGGGAGCGAATGCCCAACCGGCCGAGGGTCCGCCGCCGCCCGATGCGCCGCCACCGGTGTAACCGTCAGGCCGTCGCACCTTGAGGGGTGATTGACGGCGAAGCTGGATCCCAGTCTCACCCTCCTCCGGGTCTGGAGATCAGGTCGGCGGGCTCCCGCAGGGCGCTCGCCGATTTTCTTATTGCGGCGCGCACGGCGCATAAATTTTTTGCGTGCGTGCCGCGCATTAATCGACGCTGTCCTTCGAGACGTATCCCTCCAGGCCTTTGTTCGCGCCGTCGAGCACTTCGATCTGGTAACCGTCCTCGTCGCTGATGACGACCTTTACCGGCGTACCGTTATCGACCTTCTTCGCGACCAGGCTCGCGCCGAGGCCGCCGATCATCCCGGCCGGTCCGCCCTGGCTTTGCAGGTTCTTCAGACGCTCGAACGAGGCCTTGTCAGGGAACACCGGGACGGTGGTATCGCCGCCGTGCGCGACCAGTTTGTGACCGCATCCTGCGAGCGCCAGCGCGGCGATTAGGATCGCGGATCCAAGAATTAGATTCCTGCCTTTCACGATGATAGCTCCCTGAATAGTCTCAAGCTCCGCACCAGTGTAAACTGCCCGCTTTCGGCTAGCTTGCCAATTGACCGCTCTCTACGTTCCCGCAGGAATCCGTGCCCGCAGGAGCTCACCCCTACCGAGCAGCGCGAAGCGTCAATCACCGAAAAGGCCAAATTGCCGCAACCTACGACGCATGATACTTTCTATGCTCTTATCCGGGAAAGCCCGGATGTCACCTGGATGTCATCATCATGCGAATCGGACTGATCTCGGATACCCACATACCCGAGGCCTGCGACCATCTGCCGGCGCCGGTCTTCGAGGCATTTGCGGGCGTTGATTTGGTGATGCATGCGGGCGACGTTTACGTGAATCGGGTGCTCGACGAATTGGCACAAATTGCGCCGGTGATGGCGGCTTTGGGCAATGGCGACGAGGGCCTGGACGGCCATCGCTTCAAGCTCGCTCCCGACGAACGGGTGCGCGTCGCTCATTTGCTGGAGATCGAGGGGGTGCGGGTCGGCCTCGCCCATGCGCTGCCGACGCCGGATGAGACCTCGGACGAGGTTTTCGAGCGTGCGATGCACCGGCATTTTGGCGGAATCGTGGACGTGTTGGTGATCGGGCATAGCCACCTCGAAGGCATCACGCGCTTTGGATCGACGCTGGTGGTAAATCCGGGCAGCGCGACGTTGCCGCGCAACCTGGTCGACGTTCCGGGCACCGTGGCAATTCTGGAAATCGCAGTTGGCGGCCGCGTCACTGCCGAAATTATTCGGCTCGGTTAGCGGTACGAGTCGCCCTACGGCGGCTGTCGCCATCGAGCGCCGAGGAGGAATCTCTTTGTCGGTTGAAAATGCTCCCGCGTCGCAGGCCGCGCCGGCCCGTACGGTCACGATGGAGAAGCTGGTCAATTTGTGCAAACGCCGCGGCCTGGTTTTCCCGACCAGCGATATCTACGGCGGCTTAGGCTCGACCTTCGACTATGGCCCGCTCGGCGTCGAGCTGAAGCGCAATGTGAAGGAAGCTTGGTGGCGCGAGATGGTGCAGCGGCGCACCGACGTGCTCGGGCTCGACAGCGCCATCCTGCAACATCCGCGGACGTGGGAAGCCTCGGGCCATCTGCAAAACTTCACCGACCCGCTGGTGGACTGCAAGAACTGCAAGCAGCGCTTTCGCGCCGACCATGTCGAGGGCGATCGCTGTCCCGCATGCTGTGGCGAACTGACCGAGGCGCGCCAGTTCAACCTGATGTTCAAGACCTTTATGGGACCGCTCGAAGACACCGCCAATACGGTTTATTTGCGGCCGGAAACGGCGCAGGGCATTTTCGCGAACTTCGCCAGCGTGATCGATACGCAGCGCGTGAAGCTGCCGTTCGGCATCGCACAAACCGGCAAGTCGTTTCGCAACGAGATCACGCCCGGGAATTTTATTTTTCGGACGCGCGAGTTCGAGCAGATGGAGATGGAGTTCTTCGTCAAGCCCGATCCGGCCGAGGAGCAGCGCTGGTTCGATTACTGGGTCGGCGAGCGCTTCAACTGGTACGTGCGCTACGGTATCGCGAGCGACCGGCTGCGGTTGCGGCCGCACGCGCAGGACGAGTTGTCGCATTATTCGCGCGGCACCACCGACGTCGAATATCTCTACCCGTTCGGCTGGGGCGAGCTTGAAGGAATCGCGCGGCGCGGCTCCTTCGATCTCGATCAGCACGCCAAGTACAGCGGCAAGGATTTGACCTATTTCGACGAAGAGGCGAAGGCGCGTTATCGTCCGTGGGTAATCGAGCCGGCGGCGGGCGTGGATCGCGCGATGCTCGCCTTCATGCTGGACGCTTACGATGAGGACGTGGTCGAGAACGAAACGCGCATCGTGCTGCGGCTCGATCCGCGGCTGGCGCCGATCAAAGTCGCGATTTATCCGCTGTTGCGCAAAGGCGGACATCCTGAAAAAGCGCACGCGGTGCGGGAGATGATCGCGCGCTACTTTACGACGGCTTACGATCAGGCGGGTTCGATCGGACGGCGGTATCGGCGGCAGGACGAAATCGGCACACCCTTTGGCGTCACCATCGATCATCAGACGATGGAAGAGGACACGGTCACGCTGCGCGATCGCGATACCACGCAACAGGAGCGGTTGCCAATCAGCACGCTGGTGGCGACGTTGGTCGATCGCATCGGATGGTATCGCGAGGCGTAGCGAGTGCACGGGCCGGGGCGTACAGAATACGTGCGGCGTACGGGACAATTATAATTTTGGGAAATCATGCCGGCGCAGACCGGTGGGGGAGTTGAGTTCGATGGCGCGGGTTCATCCGGAGATTTATTTTTTTGGCGCGGGCGCAGCCGAAGGGCGCTCGGAGATGCGTGATCTGCTGGGCGGCAAAGGCGCGAACCTGGCCGAGATGGCCTCGCTCAAACTGCCGGTGCCGCCCGGCTTCACGATTTCCACCCGCGTCTGCAATTACTATTACGACCACAACAGCAAGTACCCGAAGGGGCTCACCGAGGCGGTGGCGAAGAGCGTCGCGCGCATCGAAAAAGCTTTGGGCCGAAAATTCGGCGACGCAAAAAATCCGCTGCTCGTGTCGGTGCGGTCGGGCGCGCGGGTCTCGATGCCGGGCATGATGGACACCGTGCTCAACCTCGGCTTGACCGACCAATCCGTGCTGGGGCTCGAGACCGTGAGCGGCAGTCCACGTTTTGCGTGGGACTCCTACCGGCGCTTCTGCCAGATGTACGGCGACGTCGTCCTGAAGCTGAAGCCCGAGGACAAGAACGATCGCGATCCGTTCGAGGAGTTGATCGAGCGCAAGAAGACCGCGCGAGGCGTTCACGACGACGTCGATCTTTCGGTCGAGGATCTCAAGCAACTCGTGAGCGAATTTCGCGACCTGATCCGCAAGCGCGTCGGTCGCGACATTCCGCAGGATCCGCGCGAGCAGCTTTGGGAAGCGATCGGCGCCGTCTTCGGGTCGTGGAACAATGATCGGGCGGTCGCGTACCGCCAGTTCAACAACATCCCGGGGGACTGGGGCACCGCGGTCACCGTGCAATCGATGGTCTTCGGCAACCTCGGATCCGATTGCGCAACCGGCGTCGCCTTCACGCGCGATCCCTCGACCGGCGAAAAAGGCATCTACGGCGAGTTCCTGCCGAACGCGCAGGGCGAGGACGTCGTCGCCGGCATTCGCACGCCGCTCCAGATCAGTCTCGCCGGAGGACGCAAGTGGGCGCAGTTCGAGGGCGTCGGCGAGGCGGACCGCGCCGCGCGCTTCCCGACGCTGGAGGAGAGCTTCCCGCCGGTTTTCAAAGAGTTGCTCAAGATAGCGGGCCGGCTCGAAAAGCATTTCCGCGACATGCAGGACATGGAGTTTACCATCGAGCGGGGCCGGCTCTTCATGCTGCAAACGCGCACCGGCAAACGCACGGCGGCCGCCGCGGTGCGCGCGGCAGTCGAGATGGCGGAGGAAAAGCTGATCGACAAGCGCACCGCGCTGATGCGCGTCGATCCGCTGCAGCTCGAGCAGTTACTTCATCCGGGACTCGATCCAAAATCCGCCAAGACGGTGATCGCGCGCGGATTGCCCGCATCTCCGGGAGCGGTCTCAGGCGAAGTAGTTTTCTCGGCCGACGAAGCCGTCATCGTGCATCAAGCCGGACGTCCGGTGATTCTCGTACGGATCGAGACGTCGCCGGAAGACATCCACGGGATGCAGGTGGCGGAAGGCATCTTGACCGCGCGTGGCGGCATGACAAGCCACGCTGCGGTGGTCGCTCGCGGGATGGGGAAATGCTGCGTGGCGGGCTGCGGCGCGCTCGAAATCGATTACAGCGGCGGCGCGCTCAAGGTCGGCGATCGCGTGATTCGACGGGGCGAATACATCACGCTCGACGGCACCAGCGGCGAGGTGATGGCCGGACGGGTACCAACCGTAAAGGCTGAGATGTCCGAGCAGTTTCGCAAGTTCATGAAATGGGCCGACCAGGAGCGCGACCTCGGCGTGCGCGCCAATGCCGACACACCCGGCGACGCCCGGATGGCAATCGAATTCGGCGCCGAGGGCATCGGGCTGTGCCGCACCGAGCACATGTTCTTCGGTCCGGGACGGATCGACGCGGTGCGCGAAATGATCCTCGCGGAGAACTCCGAACAACGGGCGCGCGCGCTCGACAAGATTATTCCGATCCAGCGCGAGGACTTCATCGGGATTTTGCGCGAGATGGCCGGCAAGCCGGTCACGATCCGGCTGCTCGATCCGCCGCTGCACGAGTTCCTGCCAAAGGACGACGAGGAGATTGGCAAGCTCGCGGTCGATATGGGCGTCGATCCGAAGCGCCTGAAACAGATTTCCGAAAACCTCGCGGAGTTCAATCCGATGCTTGGTCATCGCGGCTCACGCCTGGGCATCAGCTACCCGGAAATCTACCGGGCGCAGGCCCGCGCGATTATCGAGGCGACGCTCGAATTGCGGCGGGAAGGCGTCAATGCGATGCCCGAAATCATGTTGCCGTTGATCGGCGAAGTGAAGGAGTTCGAATTCCTGGCCAAGGAAATCCGCGAGGTCGGCAGCGAAATTATCGGTAAAGGAAAAACCAAACTGACGTATCAGATCGGCACGATGATCGAAGTACCGCGCGCGTGCATGGAAGCCGAACAGATCGCCGCGGTCGCGGATTTCTTTTCCTTCGGCACCAACGACCTGACGCAGATGACCTACGGTCTGTCGCGCGACGATTCGGTTAAATTCCTCGATGACTACCTCAAGCGCGGCATCTACAAAAAGGATCCGTTCCAGGAACTCGATGCCGACGGCGTCGGCGACCTGATGCGCATCGGAATCGAGCGCGGGCGCAAGGGCAACAAGAAGATCAAAATCGGAATCTGCGGCGAGCATGGCGGCGATCCGGCGAGCGTCAAACTGTGCCATCGCCTCGGACTCGACTATGTATCGTGCTCGCCTTTCCGCCTGCCGGTCGCACGACTGGCGGCGGCGCAGGCCGCGATTGAGGGACGCAAGTCGAAGCGCGAATTCAAGGATGTTTAGGCAATCGCGGAGCAAGCGAATTTTACGATGCCGGATCAACCGAGAAAGTCGTCAATGATGATTGGAGGAATCTCCAGGTTCCTGACTTGATTGTTACGCATGATTCGCAGCTGCACGATCTCGCCCGGACGATGACGATTGATGGCCTCGTAGAGCGCTTTGCGTTCGTGAATATCCGCGCCGTCGGCGCTGAGCACGAGGTCGCCCTGACGCAGTCCCGCCTTCTCGCCCGGACTTCCCGGCATTACGCCCGCGATCACCACGTGTTCGCGCAAGGTGTAGGACAGCACACCGAGCCATAGTCGCCGAGGCGTGCTCACCCGATGGCCGTGGCGCAGCAGTTCGTCGCGTCCGGAGAGAAAGCACTCGCCCGGGATGCCGAGGATCGGGCGGACAAGATCCGCGGAATTGAGATAGGAGACCGCGATTAACTGCCCCTTCGAGTTGCAGATCGGACCGCCGCTCAGTCCAATATTGAGCGCCGACGCCGTCACGCATACGCAGCGGTCGAGCGTAAACTCCCACGGCGCATCGTACGGTCCGAGGTAAGTGATCAAGCCGGTGTCGGCGCAGCGTTTCTCGCCGCCCAGGCTCGAGACGATGAAAATCTCCTGGCCCAGTTCGCAGCTCTCGGAGGAGACCGGATCGATGTGGGGATAGCCGCGCCCGTCGATTTGGAGCACGCCGAGACTGGTCGTGAAATCGCGCGCCACCACGCGCGCCGGTATTTGATCGCCGTTAACCAGCGTCACCACCACGTTCTGCGCGCCCATGATCATGTAGTTGACGGTGACAATCACGCCGTCATCGCTGACGAGGGTGCCGGTGCCGCGGCGATCGGTGCCGAGACCGATCGCGACAGACGGATGCGACTCCGGGACGTCGCAGTGAATACTCACTGTCGCCCGCGCAACCTTCTCCAGCAAATGTACCGACGCGTTCACAACATCTACTCCGGCAACACCCTATCAGGCTCGTTCAGCTTAACCATTCCTGAAACCGCGTCAACGCGCTCGTCATCGGGGTCACCCTTGACATCTGGCGCAGTGCGGGTTTACGCACAAGCTGAAGCGTCAGCGAAAGGTGGTGGCCGAGATGCACGATTTGATTATCAAGGGCGGAACGATCGTGGACGGTAGCGGCGCGTCTGCGCGACGCGCGGATTTGGCGATTGACGAGGGACGCATCACGGAAATCGGCACAGTCACGGGCGCTGCGACGCGTACGATCGACGCCGCCGGGCTGATCGTCGCACCCGGCTTCATCGATCCGCACACGCATTACGACGCGCAGATCTGCTGGGACCCGCTCGTCACCTGTTCGTCGTGGCACGGCGTGACCACCGTGATCATGGGTAATTGCGGCGTCGGTCTGGCGCCCTGCAAACCCGCGGATCGCGACGTCGCGACGTGGAACCTGGTACACGTCGAAGCGATTCCATACGAGGTTCTCAATCGCGGACTCACGTGGGACTGGGAATCCTTCCCCGATTACATGGACGCGGCTGAACGTCGCGGCGTCGGCATCAAACGGCTTCATGGCGGCGCTTTCGCCGTTTCGCCATTGGGTGATGGGCGAGGAGGCGACGGCCCGCGCGGCGACGGAGGTCGAAACCGATCGCATCCGCGGACTGCTCGATGAGGCGGTCGCGGCGGGCGCCTTTGGCTTCTCGCTCACCGTGATGCCGCAGCATCTCGGCTACAAGGGCCAGCCGCTCGCGTGCCGGCTCGCCAGTCACGACGAACTGCGGGCGTACTCCTCGGTGCTGCGCGATCACGGCGGGGCGATCGAAATCGCCTTGACGAAGCAGCCGTGCGCGGTGTCGGACAAGGAATACGCACTGCTCGACCTGCTCTCATCGGCGAGCGGCCGGCCGGTAACGTGGCTCAACTTGCGCGATCGCGACGATGAGCCCAACGCATGGTCGGAAACGCTCACCCGCGTCGCCCCACTACTCGAGCGCGGATGTGTGCCGCAGGTCGCTGCGCGCCCATTAGTGATCGAGTTCCATCTGCGCAATCCGTTTTTGTTGGGCAGCATGAACTCGATGAAGCCGGTCTTTGGCGACCAGCCGATCGAAGCACAAAAACAATTTTACGCGGGCGCGGACTTCCGCCGCAGCTTCCGCGAGGAACTCAAGCGCCGCACCGTTTTCCATGACATCTGGGATCGTGCGCAAATCAAGGAAACCACTAATCCTGCGCTCAAAGCTGCGGAATGGAAGACTGTCGCCGAGGTTGCGCGCGGACGCGGATGTGATCCGCTCGACGTCTTTTTCGACTTGGCCATCGAAGACAACCTCAACCTCGTTTATATGATGCCCTTGCTCGACATTAACGAGGAACGCGTGGCGAAAAAGTTCAGCGACCCGCGCACAATGATCGGCATCTCGGACGGCGGCGCGCACGTCGATATGCTCTGCAACGCGGGCTACCCAACCTACCTCATCGGGACCTTCGTGCGCGAAAAGGGCGCGCTCACACTGGAGCACGCGATCAAACGCATCACGTCGGAGCCGGCCGCTTTCTTTGGTATCGCGGGGCGCGGAACGCTCAAGCCCGGGATGTTCGCCGACGTCGCAATCTTTGACTACGACAAAATCGGATCGGCGGTGCGCCCCGAAATCCGCAACGACCTGCCGGGCGGCGGACGCCGGCTGGTGTCGGAAGCCGAGGGCATCGCGTACACGATTGTCAACGGACAAATATTGTTCGAGAACAATCAGCACAGCGGAGCGTTTCCGGGCCGGGTGCTCCGATCGGGCCGCCCCGAGATTTAACCGCGGAGCAGAGACGAGGAGAAGATCCAATGACATCGTTCAAAGTCGTATCGGCGGACTCG
>Ga0209415_10011243_pt1 | contig 15095 bp, 11 predicted proteins | sample PeaSoiSIISIP2007_FD_187696 | JGI IMG/M metagenome (GOLD analysis project Ga0209415, IMG submission 187696) | Peat soil microbial communities from Weissenstadt, Germany - SII-SIP-2007 (SPAdes) (version 2) | ecosystem: Environmental > Terrestrial > Soil > Wetlands > Peat | place: Germany... | reverse complement strand
GGTTCCGGCGGCGGGGGCGGCGGTTCGGGCAGCAGCGGCGGCTCCTCGGGCAGCGGCGCCTCCGGGGGCTCGGGCAGCGGGTCGGCCTCCGGCGCGGGAGCCGGGTCGGCCGCCGGCGCCGCCACCGGCAGCGGTGGCCCGTCAGGCGCTGGAAGCAGCCCCACCCCCTCCCCGGCGGCAGGAACACCGACGCCGACCATCACCTCCGCCCCGGCGATCGCCGTGATCGCCAGGGCGAGCATCGACTCGCACGCCCACCTGGTCCGCTTTGTCCTGCGCTCATCCGGCGCTGCGGCGCCGGGCTTCCAGTGCGCCCTCGTGCGCCACGCCGGCCGCGCCTCGTCGAACCAGCGTCCTCGCTACACCGCCTGCGGCGCGGTGCGCGTGTACCGCCACCTGGCGCCCGGCCGCTACACGTTCTACGCGCGGGCGCGCACGCCGGCCGGCACCCGAGCCACCTGGGCGCGCCGGTCCTTCTCGATCCACTGAGCGTCACTCAGCCGGCGTTGAAGTACTGGCCGACCGCGGTCGCCAGCCCGCGAGCGATCGCACGCTCGCCGCCGGCGCTGGCTGCGATCGACGCCTCCGTCGGATCGGTGATGAACAGCGGCTCGATCAGTGCCCCCGGCATCTCACTCGGCGCGGAGAAGTAACCCTTCTTCGGCGGACCGAGGATCAACAGATGATCGTAGGCCTGGTCGGCGACTGTGACCGACGAGCCGTAGCCAACGTCGTTGTGAACGCCGTCGTCGGGAATCCCGTCGCCGGCCGCGTTCAGCCGCGCGAGCACGTCGCGCTGCACGAGCCGAGCGAGCGTGCGGCTGGCGCGCCAGAACGGCCGCGCGGCGTCGAACAGCGTCAGGCTGCCGCCGAGCGAGCTGTAGTCGCTCGCATTGAAGTACACGCCGATCAGGATGTTCGCCCGCGCTATGTTGGCGCAGGCGTCCCTTGCGGCGAGGTCGTGATGGACGCCCTGCCCGGTGAACAGCCCGCCCGAGAAGTCGCCCGGCAGCGGACGCGCGACCGCGCCCGCCGTCGTGCGCGAAAGCACGACCCGATAGCCGTCGGCGCGCAGCAGCGGCAGCGCCGCCAGCGCGACCCGCAGCGTCTCCGTCGCCTCATGCACCGGCTTGCCGGTCAGCGTCACGCCGACGGCGCCGGGGTCCGGGCCACCGTGGCCCGCGTCGACGAAGACCGTGCGCCCGAGCCGCTGCGCGGACGTCGGCGCGAACGCCACGCACGAGCCTGTGGCGAAGCGCGACGGATCCACCGCGCGGCCGCCGGCCACACCCGCGGCGTTAGCGGCCGGCGAGGCCCCCGCCCCAGCCGCCAGCGCGATGCTCGCAACGACGCCGAGCAGCGACGCCCCGGTCCGGTGAGTCGGCGGTCTCGTGACGCTGACCCTACCGGCGGGCGAGGCGGCGTGCGCGTCGCAGCGACTGGCTAAGCTTAATCGCGAATTCGTCCGATCAAGCGGATGGATGTGTCGTGATCGCGCTGGCGGTGTCGCCCTGACCCTAGGCAGTCCGGTCGGGCCCGCCCCCAGTCGTGCACGCACTCGCTGAACTAATCCACCGACGCGCCCGGCTCGTACTGATCGTGACGCTCGTGCTGACCCTCACCGCCGGCGTGGTCGGCGCCGGCGTCGTCGGCTCGCTCAGCGACGGCGGCAGCTCGGACCCCAATGCGCCGAGCGCGATCGCGCAGCGCGAGATCGTCGCGGCGACCGGCCTCTCGTCGGAGCCGGGGGTGCTGGCGCTCGTGCGCATGCCCGACCCGGTCGACAGCGCCCGCGACCGCGCGCTGGTGGCCCACGTGGTGGGAGTCATGCGCTCTCAGACCGCGCTCGCGAGCGTGGTCAGCGTGCTCGACGCCCGCGATCCGGCGACGCTCGTCTCCCGTGACGGGCGTGCGACGGTCGTGCTCGGCTTCTTCGGCGCCCGTGCGTCGGGTAACAGGGCGACGGCCGCCGCCGAGCGGATCAAGCGGGAGCTCGACCGCACGCCGGGCGTGACCGTCGGGGGCAGCCAGCTCACCTTCAGTCAGCTCGACGACGCGATCTCAGCGCAGCTGCCGAAGGTCGAGCTGATCGCCTTCTCGATCCTGCTCCTGCTTTCTCTGATCGCCTTCCGCGGCCTGGTCGCCGCGGCGCTGCCGCTGATGGTGGGCGCGATCGCCGTCGCCGGAAGCCTGCTGATCATGCGCGCCCTGGCGCAGGTGACCTCGCTCTCGGTGTACTCGCTGAACCTGGTGACCGGGCTCGGACTGGGGCTCGCAATCGACTACTCGCTGTTCGTCGTCTACCGCTACCGCGAGGAGCTCGCCCGCTGCGGACATTGCTCCGAGGCCCTCGAGCGCACGCTCGGCACCGCCGGACGCACCGTCGCATTCTCGTCGCTCACGGTGTCGGTGGCGCTGCTCTCGCTGCTCGTCTTCCCGCAGCGCATGCTCTCCTCGATGGGCATCGCGGCGGCGATCGTGACCGTCTTCGCCGCAACCGCCGCACTGATCCCGCTCGGCGCGGTGCTGGCCCTGCTGGGCCCCCGCATCAACGCCCTGTCGCCGGCGCGGCTGCAGCGCGCGCGCCGGCGCGCCGAGGGAGCTGCCGCGCAGGGCCGCTGGTACCGGCTCGCGATGGCGGTGATGCGCAGACCCGGCTGGGTCGCCGCGAGCTGCGCCGTCTGCCTGCTGGCGGTCGGCCTACCGGCGCTGAACCTGCACCTGGGGGCCACCGACTCCCGTGTGCTGCCGCCCGGATCGAGTGCCCGCGTCGTCGACGCGGCATTGGCCGGCGAGTTCGCCGCCGACGCCGTCAACCCGGTCGTGGCGCTCGTCCACGCACCCGGAGCCGGAGCCGCCGCGTTGGGCGACTATCGCGCGCGGCTGGCGCACCTGCCCGGCGTCGCGACGGCACAGCCCGCCGTACGGATCGGTCACGCGCTGTGGAGCATCGACGTGCTGGCATCCGATCCGCCGCTGAGCGGCCCCGCGCAGCAGCTGATCGGCGAGATCCACGCCGTGCCGACGAGCCTGGACGTGACCCTCGCGGGTGTGGCGGCCGAGCAGTACGACCAGCACCTGAGCCTTCGTTCGCACATGCTCCTGGCGCTGCTGATCCTCGCGGCAACGACGCTGGCCGTGCTGTTCAAGATGACCGGATCGGTGGTGCTCGCGGTCAAGTCGCTGATCATGAACCTGCTGACCCTGAGCGGGGCGTTCGGCATTCTCGTGCTGATCTTCCAGGACGGCCGCCTCCAGGGCCTGTTCGGCTACACCGCCACGGGAACGCTCGAGCAGACGAACATGATCATCCTGTTCATCATCGCCTTCGGCCTCTCGACCGACTACGGCGTCTTCCTGCTGGCGCGCATCAAGGAGGCCCACGACGCCGGCGCCTCCGACAGGGTCGCCGTCGCCACCGGGCTCGAACGCAGCGGACGCGTCGTCAGCGCGGCCGCGCTGCTGTTCTGCGCCGCGGTCGGATCGCTCGCGGTGTCGAGCGTCGCTTCCCTGAAGGAGTTCGGGGTCGGTGCGGCGCTCGCCGTGATCATCGACTCGACGATCGTCCGCGCGCTGCTGGTGCCGGCGCTGATGGCGCTGCTCGGGCGCGCGAACTGGTGGGCTCCGCGCCCGCTGCGACGCTTCGCCGGGCGGTCCTGGATCCACCCCGCCGACCTCGTGCGCCGGCGGATCGCGCCCGACCACGCTCCCGCCACGCCGCTGCCGCCCCGCCTCTGAGGCGCCCACCCGCGATGCGCTCGCACACGTCAGGTGCCGACGCGCCTTTCGTGGGCGATGATCCGTGACTCGGGCGCTGCAGGCGCGGGGTCGAGCCTGCGCATGCTCTAGGCTTCGGCGCGGCGTAGGACCATGTAGCCGAGGCGAGGATCGCGTCCACATGAAGACTCTGCTCACCGAGCCGCCCGTCGCGATCGATAAGCGACCCGGCGCGGGCGCAGCGCCACCGTCGCGGGTTCTTGTGCTGTACGAGTCGACGCGGAACGGTGCCGCCGCGCTCCGCGAGGCAGCCGGGCTCGCTGACGAGCGCGCGCACCTGACGGTCGTTTCGCTCGCGCCGCAGAGCGTCGCTCCGCGCTGCTGCGCTCGCGGCCCGGGGGTCGAGGTCGTCAACTGCGTGGTCCGCGACGAGGCCGAGCGCGACCTCTCCGAGGCACGGGAGATCCTCGGTGACGCTGCCGCTCGGGCGACATTCAAGAGCCTCGTCGGCGGACAGGATCCCCCGCTCGGCGAGTGGGCCGCGGGAAGATCCTTCGATCTGATCCTCCTACCCTCGCGCCGGCTCTCGGTCAGCGGTCACCCGTTCGCGCGCCGGTTGCGACGCCAGACGCGCGCCGCGCTTCGCCTCGTCCGGTAAGCCGAACCGGCGCGCACGAGCGGCGTCCGCCGACCGTTGGCACGGTGTCAGAGTTTCTGACGCTCGTGCGCCCTCAATACACCGTGCCCGTGCTCGACCATTCGTCTGTCGAAGCCGTGGCACGTGTGCGCCGGCGTGTCGGCGCACCTACCCTTTGGCCATGCCACGACGGACGCCCTTTCTGTCCGCGTGCCTGTGCCTGCTGGTCGTTGGTGCCCTGGTGGTCCCCGCAGCACGGTCGGTCCCGACACGATCGGCGCTCGGGGTGCGCTCGGTGCCCGTGCCCGCCGCAGGACGCACGGTCAACACGTCGCAGCCGGCGCACGTCGTCGGGCGCGGCAACCCGGCCGGATGCACCTCGGCGGCGGTGGTGGCCGCGGTGCGGGCCGGCGGGATCATTCGCTTCTCCTGCGGGCCGCGGCCCGTCACGATCAGGCTGAGCGCGACCATCAGGGTGATCAACACCAGCCGACAGGTCGTTCTCGACGGCGGCGGGCTGGTGACGCTGAGCGGCGAGGGTCGGCGGCGCATCCTCTACATGGACACGTGCGATCCGGCTCAGGTGTGGACCACCTCACACTGCCAGGATCAGGCCTCCCCCGAGCTGGTCATCCAGAACATGACCTTCGTGGACGGCAATTCGACCGGCCGGCGCTTCGACGGCGGTGGTGGTGGCGCGATCTTCGCGCGCGGCGGTCGCCTGCGCATCGTCAACTCGCAGTTCGCCGATAACCGCTGCGACCGTGACGGGCCGGACATCGGAGGCGGAGCGGTGCGGGCGCTTTCACAGTACGACAACCTCCGGGTCTACGTCGTCAACAGCCGCTTCACGGGCAACGTGTGCAGCAACGGAGGCGCGCTCAGTAGCATCGGCGTCTCCTGGACGGTGCTGAACAGCCGCTTCGTGGGCAACCGCGCTGTGGGCAATGGCGCGAACCCGGCGCAGCAGGGAACCCCGGGCGGCGGCAGCGGCGGGGCGATCTACAACGACGGCGATCAGATGGCTCTCACGATTGCCGGCACCCTGTTCGCTCACAACGACGCCAACGAGGGCGGCGGCGCGATCTTCTTCGTCAGCGACGACCGCAGCGGCACCATGGCGATCGCCCACAGCACCCTCGACCACAACCGCAACGCGGGCTTCCAGACCGCCGGCCTCCCCGGGATCTTCTTCCTCGGCGCCCGCAGTCCTGCGATCACCGCGTCCGTCGTGCGCTGAGCACGCAGCGCATCCCGGCCAACACGATTGAGCGATGCGGGCCGTCCATCAGGGCCGTGAGAGGGGTTCCGCTGCGATCGTGCACCGGCCGAGCCAATCACCGACGACCGACGGGATTGCCGGCGCGAGCCCGGCGCCCGCGATCGCATGCTCCCGCAGCGTCAGCCGCCCATCACGAGCCGCCGCCGGGCAACTGGCAGGCGGTCGCGGCCCTGCCTGAACGCGGGCGACCGCACCTCGATCGAGCTTGGGAGCTGGAAAACCGCGCCGTTGGTCCATCGCAGCGCCCGAGCGGGTTGCTGGGCATGGTCGTCGCCGGATCCGGGAGCCGATCGCGGCGGACACGCCGCGCTGCGGACGTGGCGCGGGGCGGCGGGTACGCTTCGCATATGGCCGGACCCGTCACGGCGATCCTGTCGCAGTCGCAGCTGGCGACGCTGGCGGCGCACGGGGAGGAGCGCATCGCCGAGGTGGGCGACGTCCTCTTCCGGGTCGGCGACCCGCGCTACCCCTTCATCGCGATTCTCGAAGGCGAGGCGTCGATCCTCGACGCGACGGGGCACGAGATCGTGCGCCACGGCCCGTCGGGATTCCTGGGCGAACTGAACCTGCTCTCAGGCCAGACGGTCCTCGTCACGGCGGTCGCCGCCCAGACGATGCGCTACATCGCCGTCGATCGCGACGAGCTGCGCCGGCTCCTCTTCGAGGATGGGCCGCTATCGGATCTGCTGCTCTCGACGTTCATCGCGCGGCGGGAGGCGCTCCAGGAGGAGAGTGTCGGACTGGAGATCATCGGTCCGCACACCTCGGAGCCGACGCGCCGGATCGTCGAGTTCGCCGCGCGCAACCGCCTCCCGTACACGTGGCGCGATCCGCAGCGCTCGGATGATCCGTCCGTTGCGGCGCTGATCGCCGCACTCGACCCCGACGAGCTTCCGCTCGTGACGTTGCCGGGCGGGTTGGCGCTTCGCAATCCGTCAAACGGCGTGCTTTCCCGAGCGCTGGGGATCGGAGTCGAGCTCGCCGCGCGCGAGGAGGTCGACCTCGTCGTGATCGGCGGCGGGCCGGCCGGCCTCGGCGCTGCAGTGTACGGAGCGTCGGAGGGCCTGCGGACGCTGGTCGTGGAGGGCACGGCGCTGGGCGGACAGGCGGGCACCTCGCGACGGATCGAGAACTACCTCGGCTTTCCTGCCGGGATCAGCGGCTCGGAGTTGACCGGTCGCGCGGTGACGCAGGCGCGGAAGTTCCACGCGCGCACCGCAACCCCGTACCGCGCCGTCGCACTCGAACCCGGAGGCGAGCGCCACATCGTGCGTTTGGAGGAGGGTCACGAGATCACCGCCCGCGCGGTCGTGCTCGCGACCGGCGCCGACTACCGCCGGCTACCGATCACCGACGTCGGCGATTACGAGGGTCTGAGCGTCTTCTACGCCGCGGGCCCCCCCGAGGCAGAGCGCTGCGGCGCCCAGCGGGTGGCCGTGGTGGGCGGCGGCAACTCGGCGGGCCAGGCGGCGGTCTGGCTAGCGCGCGGCGGTGCACTCGTGACGCTGCTGCATCGGCGCGCTGACCTCGCCGAGACGATGTCCGATTACCTCTTGCTCGAACTCGAACGCTACGGCGTGGTCGTCCGCAACCGCAGCGAGATCGCGCAGCTGCACGGTGAGAACGGCGAACTCGAGGCGGTCACCCTGCGCGACGGCGAGCGAATCCCGTTCTCGTTCCTGTTCCTGTTCCTCGGTGCGACACCCTGCACCGACTGGCTGGGCGACGTCCTCGCACGCGACGACGACGGCTTCGTGCTGACCGGGACGGCCGCCGGCGCGGGCGGCCTGCTCGAGACCAGCGTGCCCGGCATCTATGCCGTCGGCGACGTCCGGTCGGGCTCGGTCAAGCGCTGCGCGACGGCCGTCGGCGAGGGGGCGATGGTCGTGCGCTTCATCCACGAGCACCTGTCGGGCGTCCCGGCGTAGGCGCGGTCGGACGCACCCACAGCGACGCGCGCGGGCACAGGCCGCGACGGCGTCTGGCTGGACGTTCGGCGCTTTTCGTCATGTTCTTGCCCGTCCGTGTCGATTGCATCCGTTGACGGTCGCTTCCTTGCCGACCACAGCCCGTAGCTGACTGAGCCGACACCTTTTGCTTCCGCCCTCAGTCACGTAGGTCTAGGAGCGGCCTTTGCGCCGCGGCAGGGAGGGTCCATGTTCTCTTCAACCGATCGACGGTCGCGGGCTGCGCTTCGCGGGCACCACGCCCGCCGCCGTCTGGCTTGCGTGGCGAGCCTGCTTGCGGTCGCCTCGTTGGTGACGGTTCCGCTGGCGCTCGGCGCACAGGCACCCGTTGGCCTGGGAACCGCCGGGAACTTTGCGGTGCTTGCAGGCAGCACCGTCACGAACACCGGCCCGAGCGTGATCAGTGGCAGCGTCGGTCTGGCGCCCGGCTCCGCCGTGACCGGCTTTCCGCCGGGCATCGTGCTCGCCGGAACAATTCAGGTCGCAAACGGCGTGGCTCTCCAGGCCAAGGGCGACCTCGTCACGGCCTACAACGACGCCGCGGGGCGCAGTTCGACTGCGACCGTCTCCGGTGATCTGGCCGGGCGCACGCTGAAGCCGGGCGTGTACACCTCCGCCTCCTCGCTCGGTCTCAGCGGCCAGCTCACGCTGGACGCCCAGGGCGATCCAAGTGCCGTCTTCGTCTTTCAGGCCGGATCGTCCTTGATCGTCGGCTCGGGCAGCCAGATCAATCTGATCGGGGGAGCGCAGGCCTGCAACGTCTACTGGCAGGTTGGCAGCTCGGCGACGATCGGCACGAGTAGCGCCTTCGTCGGCAACATCCTCGCCCTCACGTCGATCACGATGACGACAGGGGCAACGCTGCAGGGCAGCGCGCTGGCGCGAAACGGCGCAGTCACACTCGACACCAACACGATCACCAGAGCCACCTGCGCGAGCACCGGCGGTGGCAGTGGCGGCGGCAGTGGTCCTGGCACAACCGGTACGACCCCCGGTGCTGGCACGCCCAGCGGTACGCCCACCACCCCGGGCGGCGGCACGACCAGAGGCGCGACCGGCGCCAGCGGCACCAGCGGCGCCAGCGGCGTACCGGGCGCCACCGGCACCGTCAAGCCCAAGCACCCGAAGAAGCCGAAGCCGCTCAAGCCCTCCACAACAAAGCCGCCGGCCAAGCGACACGTCAAGCCGGTGACGCCGACACCGGTCGTCCCGACCGCGCACAAGCCGCCGGCGTTCACGGGTTGAGCGCCATGAGACGATCGATCCCAAACAGGCTGCGAGCTGCCGGCGCGCTCGCCGCGGCACTGGCGCTCGCGGCCGCCACGACCGCGCTCGGGGCGCCCTCGCCACAGCATGCGCAGCGCGCTCCCGCAACCCAGCGCCTCGCTGTCCTCAATCACGACACCCGCGCCTTCCGTAAGCCGAGCACGGGCTCCGGATCAGCCGGCGAGGTCAACGAGGTGCGCCCGATCACCGGCGAGCGCACCGTGCTGCCCGTCGTCGCGACCGTCGACGTGCACGGCGAGCAGTGGTTCGATGTGCTCCTTCCGGGCCGACCCGACAGCCACACCGGCTGGATCCAGGCGGCGAGCGTGTCGCAGGCCGCCACGGACTGGCGCATCATCGTGGACCTCTCCGCGCGTCAGGTGACCGTCTACTTCGCCGGACACCTCACGCGCACGTTCCCGGCCGTGGTCGGCAAGCCGTCGACGCCGACCCCGACCGGGAGCTTCTTCGTCGAGGAGACGGCCCCGCTGGCCGCACAGGTAGCGGGCGCGCCGTTCGCGCTCGCGCTGAGCGCGCGCTCGAACGCGCTGGCGCAGTTCGATGGCGGCCCGGGACAGGTCGCGCTCCACGGGATCGCGAACATCGGCGGCATCCCCGGCACCGCCGTTTCGCACGGCTGCGTGCGCCTCACCACGGCGGACATCACCTGGCTCGCAACACGCATCAGCTCCGGCGTCCCCGTCACGATCACCAACTGAACAGACGCGCTGGGCGGGCACGCCCCGCTCCCGGCGGCGGCCGCGCCGGCCTCGCCTATCCCGACTCGCCGATCAGGATCTCCGACCCCTCGGGCGGCAGGAGGTGATGGGGGCCCTCGCCGAGCACGCGCGGCGAGAACCAGCGCTGGGCGATCGCGGTCGGCACGATCGCCGAGAGCACGACGACGGTCACCAACAGCGAGAACTGCGTGCGATCGATGATGCGGGCGGTGAGGCCGTAGAGCGCGCTGATCGTGCCGAAGGTGAGCCCGGTGCTCATCAGGAGCGTCAGGAAGGTCGCGTTCTCGGGGGCGTGGCGACGAGCGAGCGGATAGACGAGGCCGAGCTTGGGGCCGAGCTTCGCCGCGACCAGCACGCTGAGCACACCGACGTTCGCGAAGACCGCGGCGAGCGAGACGTTCATGCCGCCGCGAACGAAGAAGAACGGCGTGAGGAAGGCAAAGGCCACGATTCGCAGCCGCCGCTGCTCCTCGCGGTGGCGCTGGTAGTGGCGCGACATCACCAGACCCAGCACGAAGGCGGGAAGCACGGCCTGGCTGTTCGCCGCCTTGCCGAGCACCATCAGGCCGAGCAGGACCGCGAACACGAGCTTGACCTCGGGCTCGATCACGCGGTCGCCGTAGCGCCGAAAGAACCACGGCGAGAGCTTCGGCAGCCCGACGATGACCGCGACGGACACGACGAGGAACACCGGGAACCACGCCGTCGGCGTGATGAAGATCAACGACAGTGCGATCACCGTGCACATGTCCGTCACGAAGCAGGCGCTCATGATCAGCTTGCCGATCCGCAGGCTGTTGAGGCCGGTCTCGACCAGAACCGCGTACACGACCGCGAGGCTCGTGGTCGAGAGGGCCGTGCCGGCGATCAGCGACGCCTTCGCGCTCCAGCCCAGCGGACCGAGCGCCACGAGCGTCGCCACGACGAACGGCCCGGCGAACGAAACGACGCCGATCGCGATCGAGGCGCCGAAGCGCTCACGGAAGTCGTCGGGGTCGACCTCGGCGCCGGCCAGGAAGGTGAGTACCACCGACGCGAAGCCGGCGATCAGCACCAGCCAGCTCTGATTGGGGTTCAGGCTGAAGATGTTCCCGAGCGCGACGCCGAGCGCAAGCTCGACGAGCGCGACGGAGATGCCGAACTCGACCGAGACCATGCTCGCGAGCAGGACCGCTCCGATGAGGATTGCTGCGAGTGAGGTGGGATCCATGAGGCCTCCACGATGCGTCGGGGGACGATGTCGTAGAGGCCATCAGCGGCGGGCGCCGCGGTTATGAGCGAGCCTCATCGCTCGCCCCGATCATACCGCCGCCGGCGGCGCCCGCAGCACGCCGCCCGGCCCGACGCGCGCGACCCACGCGCTGAACGTGTGAGCTCCCCAGGCGTCGTGGAAGTGCACCGTGACAACGCGCAGCATGTGCTTGCGCAGGCGTTGCCCGTTGGCGATGAAGACCAGCCAGCCGTAGGGCCTGTTCAGCAGCTCATAGTGGTCGCCGAGGCGCTGGTGGGCGCCGTTTGAGAGCACGAGGTCGCCGTGACGCACCAGACCGAACCGCACGCCCGGCTCGATCGGCTGGGTCGAGATGTCGCTGGCCCCGAGCTGGAACCGGATCGTGTGGCCGCTAGGGACGACCCGGTCCAGGGAGGCGACGATCGTCGCGATCGGGTGGTACTGGTTGACGTGCGAGTCGGGGCGCTCGGTCGCGGCGACCGCACCGCCTGTCGCGACGACCCCGCCGAGCGCCGCGAGCGAGGCAAGGACACAGGCGACCCGCAGCGTGGCGGCGGGGGAACGCGTGAGCACGCTCTTCGCACGTGCGCGCGCCGCGGCGCTCGCCGCCACGAGCGCGCGCCCGCCGAGCCACAGCGCCCAGGCGAGCACGAGCCAGACCCACAGGCCGAGCATCGACCCCCACCACGCGGTGTAGCCGATCGTCCCCGCGAGCAGCGGAACGACCGGCGTCTGGGCCACGTTCGCGTCCAGCGCGGCGCCGAGCACGAGCGCGATCGCCGCCGCGGCGGCGATCTCGTGACGGCGCCGGCCCAGACCGATCGCGAGCACCAGCACGAGCGCGGCGAGAATCGCGAGCGTCGAGTCGCTCGCGCCGGTCGACGGCGGGACGCGGACGTCGTGCTTGCGCTGCCAGATCGATCTGGGGACATACAGCCACCACGGCTTCCAGCCGACCGCGTCGACCACGGCGTGCCAGCCGTCGGCCGCGCCGAGCGTCGTCCCCCGATGGCTCGTCGTCTGAAGGATCAGCGTCAGGTTGCCGGAGCTGTGCTCGAGCTCGTCGAGCAGCGGCGGCGCCCAGCACAACGCCACCACCGCCACGGCGGCCAACGCCCAGCGGCCGAACGCCCCGGGCCGCCGTCGCGGGCGCGGGCGCTCCCCGGCCTCGCCCGTCTGCGCCCCGAAGCGGCGCCGGCGCGCGACCTCCCGGGCGGCGAGCCCGCACAGCGCGATCGCCAGCAGCCCCACGGCCGGCGCGAGGTAGGCGAGATGCGTTTGCGTGACGAAGCTCGCGACGAGCGCCGTCAGCGGCAGCAGGCGATGATCGCCGCAGGCCAGCGACCAGCAGAGGAAGATCAGCAGCAGGAAGGGGAACAGCGCCGCCGCCGGGTTCCAGACGTCGTGGAATGACTCCGACGCGAGCGACTGGCACATCAGCGCGATCCCGATCGCCGTTAGGAACATCAGCACGAGACCACCGCGCCGCCGGGCCAGCGCCACGCAGGCGATGATCGCCAGCGTGTTGACCGCCCCCATCGTCACCGCGAGGCTGGCGGTGCTGCCGAGCCGAGCCGGCAGGGCGAGCAGCCAGTAGAGCAGCGGCCCGGGGCTGTGGACGACCTGACCGGTCACGTTGCCGGCCTCGGAGTACTGGCCGACCAGCGGGGAGTGCGAGGTCAGCACATCCCATGCCCGCGTGACGATGATCCCGTCGTCACCCGCGGGCTGCCAGCCGACGCTCACCGCGTGCACGGTGGAGACGAGCACGGGGATCGCCGCCGCCAGCCCGGCGGCGATCGCCGGCAGCGCGCGCACCAGCCACGCCGCGAGCCGCGCCAGCCACACGCCGAGCAGCAGCAGCGACAAGCCCGCGGCCGAACGCAGGGCCGAACCGCGGCGGTGTCCTGCGGAGTGACGCTCGTGTGGGAGCGCGACGCCACCCTGGCGCGCGCTCGAGGTCACATGATCGGTGCTCGTGGCTCGTCTCCCTCGCTCGCCTGGAGTGTCCTCGATCGGCCACCGCCATGCGCTCACGCGGGCGGCTCGGCCGCGCTCGCGGCCGCCGCGGCGGCCTGGCCCGGCGCGATTTAGACTGCAGCCGTGTCGAAGTTCTGCCGCCACGGCACGGCCGCCGAGCGCTGCCCGATCTGTCACGCGGGCGTCGAAGCCGCCGCGCGCGCGCCGCTTCCCAGCCGCCGGCGCGACCCCGGCGACAGCCGCCCGCGCAGCCAGCTCAGCTCGCGCGGCGGCCTGACCGTGCGCCATGAGGCGCGCAGCGAGGACGACGGCTACCGCTCGGCGCTCGCACCGGGGCTTCGCTCGACCGCGGATGCGGCTCGGCTGGCGGGCGAGATCGGCTTCGCCGCGGGGCGCCTGGAGGCGCTTTCCGCAGACCCGCCCGGCCTGTACGCCCGGATCGCCGGCGACGACGACCTCGAACAGGCCACCTGGCTCGCGTTGCTCACCGCCTACATCGGGCCGCTCGAGAGCCCCGACCCGTTCTCGGCGATCGAGTCCGCCATCACCCCGTGGCCGCAGCTACCGGCGCTCGCCGAGGTGCGGTTCGGGCCGCGCGGCACACACGAGCCGGCCCGCGCGGCGGAAGCGCTCGGCGCCTACGTGCGCCTCGCACGACGCGCCGGAAGCCAGCAGCTCGCGCTGATGGCGGACCACAGCTGGGAGCCCGAGCAGCGGTTTGCCCGCATGCACGAGCGCCTCGCGCTGCCGGGGCTTCACCGCCGCGCGCGCTACGAGCTGCTCGTCACGCTCGGCCGGCTCGGCCGCTACCCGCTGCGCGCTCCCAGCCTGCTGCTGACCGAGGATGACGCGGTCACGCTCGCCGCCAAGCGCGTCTTCGGGATCGGCGACCGGCTGACGCTCGAGCGCCGCGCGCGCGAGCTGGCAGCCGCCGCGCAGGTCCGCATCGAGTCGCTCGATCTTGCGCTCGAGAACTGGGCGCGCAGCGAGCGGATCACGCAGGGCTTCGCAGCCGGCGGCCTGGGCGGCGCCGACGAGCGCGCCGAAAGCAGGGCGGCCGAGGCGCTCGGCTGCTGATCAGACAGGGCTCGCCGTGGCCACCGAGCACGGCGGCCGACGCACCCCAGCCGGTCAGTCCAGCACGGCGCGCTCGCCGAGATGCGCGCCGACCTTGCGCTTGACGCGCTGCAGCGCGTTGTCCACGGTCTTGGTGTCGCAGTACAGGCGGCCGCCGATCTCCTCGTAGGAGCGGCCGTCGAGGTATAGCGCGAGCACGCTTGACTCGAGTGTCGAGAGGCTGGTCGAGAGGCAACCCACGAGCGAGCGCAGCTCCTCCGAGGAGATCGCCTGCCTGGCCGGATCGTTGACCGACGGGCTGGCGATCAGGTCCTCGAGCACCGGTGCGTCCTCGTCGGCGCCGGCGCCGGCGGGCGAGGAGAACGACACGTAGTGGTTCAGCGGCGTGTGCTTGTTGCGCGTGGCCGTCTTGACCGCGGTGATGATCTGGCGCGTGATGCATAGCTCGGCGAAATTGCGGAAGCTCGACTCGCGGTCGGTGCGGTAGTCGCGGATCGCCTTGTAGAGGCCGATCAGCCCCTCCTGGATCAGATCCTCGCTGTCGCCGCCGGCAAGGAAGTACGACGAGGCCTTGAGCCGCACGAACCCCTTGTAGCGGGCGAGCAGACGGGTGTAGGCCGTCGGGTCGCCGGATTTTGCGAGCGCGATGAGAAAGCCATCCTCAACCTGAGGTTGAGCGTAAGACTGTCTGGAGACTTGGGCCACGAGCGGTTCCTTTTTTCGTGCCTTGGACAGGCAGGATTGCTCAGTGACGCACTCCTCCCCTGGCGCCGACTGCGGATATGTTCAAGACCTTAACCTGAGGTTTAGCCTTGTTGTAACCCGGCACCTTAACCGCAGTTATGGAGTCCTGTCAAGGGCTCGCCGCTGATGCAACACCTCGTACAGCAGCGCCCCGGCCGCGGCGCTCACGTTCAACGACGTGATCTGACCCGCCAGCGGCAGCGTCACCAGCGCGTCGCAGCTCTCCGCAACTCGCCGGCGCAGCCCCCGGCCCTCGCTGCCGAACACGACCACGACACCGCCGCCATAGTCCGGCTCGGTGTAGTCGGTCGCGTCCGCAGAGGCCACCGTGCCATAGCACCAGCAGTCGGCGCGGCGCGCCGCCAGCAGGAAGTCCGCGAGGTTTCGCGCGCGCGCGATCCGCAGGTGCTCCACCGCACCGGCCGAGGCGCGGCAGACCGCCGGCGTTACCTCC
>Ga0209415_10011241_pt1 | contig 15097 bp, 13 predicted proteins | sample PeaSoiSIISIP2007_FD_187696 | JGI IMG/M metagenome (GOLD analysis project Ga0209415, IMG submission 187696) | Peat soil microbial communities from Weissenstadt, Germany - SII-SIP-2007 (SPAdes) (version 2) | ecosystem: Environmental > Terrestrial > Soil > Wetlands > Peat | place: Germany... | reverse complement strand
GACCAACGTGGTCTTGCCGTGGTCAACGTGGGCCACGATCGCCACGTTGCGCAGGTCGTCGCGTGAGCGCATGGACCACTCCAGCGTACTCGCCGTGTCATCGGCCCCGGTCGGGTGCGATGACCGGCCGCGGGCCGGAGGAGCCGGGGACGGCCCGTTCGTGCCTGACGAGCCGTTTGTGTCTGAGGTTCCGTTTGTGCCTGAGGATCGGTGCGATCAGGGGCCGAGGCCCGATGCGATCAGGGGCCGAGGCCCGATCGAGCGAGCCGCCGACGGTGGGCCGGCCGTCGAACGCGGTGGAACAGGGCATCGACGAACAGGACGCTGCCCACGCCCAGGACGACACCGCCGAGTGCATCGCTCAGGTAGTGCCACCGCAAGGCCACCAGGGCGATGGTCTCGAGGGCCACGACCGCCGATCCGATGACGACGATGGCCGCCCGGCCCTTGCCGCGCGTGACGAGCACCAACACCGTGACGACGGCCGTCACCACGGCGGCGGTCCCCGACGGCCAGCACAGGGCGTGCTCGAACCTCCGGCCCACCAGGATCTTGGCTACTTCGGCCAGACCCACGGCCAGGCCCGGTCCGGCCAGGCAGGCCAGGGCCCGGCGGCGGTCGCTGCTCCAGATCGATCCCCCGGCCAGGAGCGAGACAGCGGCGGTCACCGGGGCCAGGCCGAGATCGGTGAGGGCGCGGAGGATCGCCGAATGGGCGACGGCCGGGAAGACGGAGAAGCCCCAGCTGTCGACGGCGTTCTGTCCCGGTTCGAAGCGGAGGACGACCCCACCCGCGATGACGGTGCCGAGCACCAGGCAGGTGGCCAGCAGAGACGCCCCTTTGACCGGTCGGACCGGCGTCGGCGTCCCGTGGTCGGCGCTCGTCGAGGGTGCAGCCGATGCGTGCAGTGCGGTCGTCACGTCGCGCCTCAGAGGGTGTCGTGCACTCTTGGCTGAGCACGATCTCCCCCCACGGTACCGCCCTTTGCCTCCCAGACGATGCCGGTCGGGGGCCCGGCGGCCGCCGTCCCCGGCCCGGTGGCGGGGCATGTCTGTAGTCTCGGGTGGTGTCCGGCCGGCCTCTGCCCGAGGTCCATCCGATGCCGCCCGGCGCCGGGGGGCGCGCCACCCGGGCCCGGGATGCCTGGGGACTGCTGCGCGATCCGACGGCGCATCTTCGCCGGCAACGCGACCGATGGGGTGAGACCTTCGTGGTCGACGCTGCCGGTCACCGTCTTCTCTGTGTCTTTTCGCCCGCCGGTGTCCGCAGCCTCTACGGCTTCGCCGAGCACGAGGCCAGCTTCGGCCTGGCCACCTACGAGCTCATCCGTCGGAAGGTGCCCGACGAGCTCTTCGCCGGCCGCCGCAACACCCCGCACGACCTGTTCGGCCGCCAGGAGACCGAGCGTTATCTGGGCGGACTCGAGGACGCGATGACCATCGAGATCGACGAGCTCGGCCGGGAAGGTCAATTCGAGATCTTCGCCGAGGCGCGCCGGCTCGGGCACCGGCTCGGTCTCGGCTCGTGGGCCGGGGCGGAAGCGGCCTCGGCCCGCTATCTCGGCCGGCTGATCCCGCTGTTCGACCGGCTGGACGGATCGGAGGCGTTCGTCCGGCCCGGTCGGACCCTTGTCACCACGGCCACCGGCAAGAGGTTGGAACGGCGGGCCATGCACGGGATCGAGCGGGTGGTGGCCGAGATCTGGGCCGGCCGCCGCGGCCGGGCGGCGGAGGGCGACGACTTCCTGGCCCAGCTGTACCGGTCTTTCGACGATCTCCCGGCGGCCGAGCGCGACGTCGAGGTGGCACGCGACCTGATCCTGATCCATATGGGTTCCCAGTCGAATCTCTATGCCGCCCTGGCCTGGACCCTCGTCAATCTGCTGTTGCACCCCGAGCTGTCGGCCCGCGTGCGCGACGGGGAGGAGGGGTTGCTCGAACGCTGTGCCTACGAGTCGATCCGGATGGCCCAACGCTCCATCACCTTGCGCCAGGTCCTTCGCCCCGTCGACCTCGACGACGGGATCCGGACGTACCGGGTGAGTCCCGGAGTGATGATCGCCACCATGTTGTCGGTCACGAACACCACGGCGGCCCACGGGCTCGACCACTTCGATCCCGATCATTACCAGGGCCGTCGGTTGGCACCGTCGGTGGTCCTTCCCACCAAGGAGGTGGTGAGCACCTTCGGTCACGGCATCCACACCTGCCCGGCGCAACGCTTCTCCATCTCGTCCATTGCCGTCGCCGTCCGCCGGCTGCTCGAACGGTTCGACATGAAGCCCCGTTTCTCCGATGCGCGGCCCCGGAGCCGACAGATCGGCGGCGTGGCGCGCGCCGAGTGTCCGTGCGTCGTGCACTACCGGGCGCGCCCATGACGTCGGGTCGGTTGGGGAGGACTTGGGGATGACGACGGCGGAATCTGGGGATATCGCCGTGTCGTCTGGGGACAGAGAGACGAATTCTCTGGACAACGTAGGGATTTCTCGTCTGCGTCTTGACCTTTCGGAGGGCCGGGCGCAAAGTGTGGGAAGTCGGGTGAATGACGACCGCGCGGGCACCGGAGAGAATCGCTGCAAGGCGAGATCGCCGAGTGAACACACGGAGACGGGTTCCCCGGTCAGGCAGGGCGGTGCTGCGCCAGAAGGTTCCCTGGGACCAAGCGGTGCAACGCTCGCACCGGGGTCGTCCGGCCCCGGATGTGAGCAGCCCACCTTCGCCGAGGGCGTGGGCCCCGAGGAGTGCGGGCGGCTTCGGCCGAACCGGCTACTCGGGGCCTCGCCGCGTCCGGGGTGCCGATGAGGATCCTGTCGCTGCTGCCGTCGGCCACCGAGATCGTCTTCGCTCTCGGGCTCGAGGACTCGCTCGTCGGTGTCACCGCCGAATGTGACTTTCCGCCTGCCGCGTGTGACAAGCCGGCCGTGTCCTTCCCGACCATCGGCACCCCGTCGCACGCCTCCGCCGGGCGACGCCGGGGCGCGGCGGAGGTCGACGCCGCCGTGGCCGCGGTGGTGGCCTCCGGCGAGCCGCTCTACCGGCTCGACGAGCAACGCATCCGGGCCCTCGGTCCCGAACTGGTCCTGGCCCAGGATCTGTGCCGGGTCTGCGCCGTGCCGTCGGGCGACGTGACGGCGGCCCTCGACCGGCTCGGGTGCCGGGCCCGGGTGCTCTCGCTCGATCCCTCGACACTCGACGAGGTGCTGGCGGCGGTGACCTCCGTGGCCGAGGCGGCCGGCGTGGCCGAGCATGGCCGGCGCTATGTCGCCACCTTGCGGGGCCGTCTCGACCGGATACGCCGATTGACGGCCGGGGCCGAGCGACGGCGGGTGCTCGAGCTCGAGTGGTCCGATCCGCCCTTCGTGGGCGGCCACTGGGTGCCGGACATGGTGGCGGCGGCGGGCGGGGACGTCCTGCTCAGCCGGACGGGGGTTCCGTCGGTGCCGCTGACGTGGGAGCAGATCGCCGGGGCCGGGGCCGACGTGGTGGTCTTCGCCCCCTGCGGCTACGGCCTGGCCGAGGCCGTGGCCGAAGGAGAGGGCCTGCTCGGGCGGCCCGAGATGGCCTCGGTCGGCGAGGTCTGGGCCGTCGACGGCGGTGCCTACTTCTCCCGACCCGGTCCCCGGGTGGTCGACGGGGTGGAGTTGCTCGCCTCGGTCCTGCACCCCCGGCTGGTCCCGCCACCACCGCCCGGTCGGGCCCGGCGGCTGCGCTGAGGCGCCCACCACCGGCCGACCGGTCAGCGGATGACGAAACGGCTGTCGCCCTCGACGGGCTCGTCGGTCACCTCGACGCCGCTCACCCGGGCGTGCGGCGGACCGGTCCGGCACCACTCGACGAGGGCGTCGACCGAGGTGGCCGGCCCTTCGAAGACAGCCTCGACCCGGCCGTCGGAGAGGTTGCGGACCCAGCCGGCCACGCCCACCTGTTCGGCCCGGAACCGGCACGAGGCCCGGAAGCCCACAGCGTGGACCCGACCGCTCACGAGGACGCGCCGGCGGACGCCGGTCACCGATGGGGCAGGGAGGCGGGCTCCGACAGGGAGTCCATGAGGCAGGGATCGGAGGCGTCGTCGGTGCACCGTTCGCATTCGAGCTCGAGGGTGCAGTGGGCGATGGTGAAGGGCCCGGCCACAGCCTGCTTGACCCGGTCGCCGATGGCCTGGGCCTCCTCGAGCGAAGGATGGCCGATGACCATGACATGGGCCGACAGCGCCCGGACCTCGCTCGACAGGCTCCAGACGTGGAGGTCGTGCACCTCGGCCACACCGGCCACGGTGGCCATGGCCCCGGTGAGGGCGTCGAGGTCGACGTCGGCCGGGGAGGATTCGAGAAGCACGCCGAGACTGGCGGCCAGCAGCCGGTAGGCCTCGACGATGATGAGCGCCCCCACGGCCAGTGAGGCGATGGGATCGGCGAAGCGGAGATGGGCGTCGACCAGGATGAGCACACCGGCGGCGGCCACCACCAACGAGGCCGCGGCGTCGGCCGTCATGTGGAGCGCGGCGGCCCGCATGTTCAGCTCCCGTCCTCTTTCGCGCAGTATCCACGCCGCCAGGGCGTTCACGGCGAGGGCGCCGAGGGCCACGCCGACCACGATGCCGCCCTCGACCGGTCGGGGGTGAAGGAGGCGGTCCACGCTCACGACGACCACGGCCGCGGTCACCGCCGCGATGAGCGCGGCGTTGGCCAGGGCGGCCAGGATGGTGCCGCGGTGATAGCCGAAAGAGTGCTCGGGGCTCCGGGGCCGCAGGGCGAAGCGGACGGCCACGAGGGACATGGTGAGGCCGGCCACGTCGGTGATGTTGTGGCCGGCGTCGGCCAGCAGGCCCGACGAGTGGGCGACGAGGCCCGCCACCAGTTGGCCCGCCGCCAGCGCCACGTTCACGCCGAGCGTGGCGGCCAGGCGCCGTGTTCGGCTGCTCCCTCGGCCCATGATCTGGCCCGCTCCTCGTGTTCGTCCTGGTCACAGACTACCGGGGCCGGCTGACGAGCTCGGGCCCCTGTCAGGCGGCGGGGCCGAACCAGGAACCGTCGGCCTCGCCCGTCCGGTAGCAGGAGGCCAGGTGCCTGAACCAGGCCACGCTGTCCTCGAGACCGCCGGGCCGGAAGGCATCGGTCCACAGGCGCCGGTGCTCGGCCACCACCGCCTCCAGCCCGGCACCGAGGCGGGCCCGGTCCCCGTCGGCCACCGACGCCAGGCTCCCGTCGCCGGCCAGCCGCAGCCGGGCGTCGCCGCAGGCCAGCCGCAACAGCTGCACGGTGGCCCGGATCTCGTCGAGCACCCGACCGCCGTCACCGCGGCGGGGACGGGCCCGGCCCACGGCCGCCAGGACCCCGTCGAGGGTGCCGTCCACCGCGTCGAGCTCGCCGGCGGTGAGCCCCCGGGTGGCGCCACGGCCGACACGCCACTGGGGCAGCAGGATCGAGAAGACGAGGGCCGACATGTTGGGGACCTGCGGCGTCACCATCCGGGGGATCCGCCCGAGCTCGACCAGGGCGCCGCCGAGGGCACCGGCCGGATCGTCGAAGGCGTGGACGTCGAGCATGGTGGCGAGCGTCTCGAGATCGAGCCCCGCGTGGGCCTCGGCGCACCAGCTGAAGGCGGCAGCGGTGGCGAATCCGGGTTCGGACACCACCGGCTGCTGGTGGTGGCCCATGTCGCCCCAGTCGGTGACGAGCATGCCGGTGGCCCCGTGGGCCAGACCGGCGACGGCGGCGCCGGCGATGTTGCCGAGCATGTTCTGCATGCGACCGGAGATCGACAGCCAGCTGGAGGTGCCCGGGCTCATCCAGAACGGCACACCGGCCGAGGCCAGCGCCTCGGCCCGCGCCGCGAAGGGGTGGTTGTCCTCATAGCCCCACTCACAGACGGTCACCCCCTCAGGGACGCCGGCCAGCAGGGCGGGGTCCGCCGACAGGACGTCACCCCAGACGAGCGGCGCGCGCCCGGCCATCACCGGCAGCGAGACCAGGCGCCGGAGCCAGTCGATCCACTCGGGGTGCCGTTCGGGCGGCAGTTCCCAGGGCTCGTCCAGGCCGATGTGGATGCGCGGGCTCCTGACCACGGGGACGAGCTGGGCGAGCAGATCGCTCACCAGCGCGAAGGATCCGGGCTTGGCCGGATCGAGGGTCATGGGCGACCGCCTCACCCCGAAGACCCAGTCGAAGCCGTCGGGGGCGATGGCCAGAGGTCGGTAGTGGTCGTGACAGAGCCACCGTTCGAAGTGGCCGAGGGTGTTCTGATTGGCCACCAGCTCGATGCCGCGCGACCGGCAGTGGTCGTCGATGGCACGCAGGTCGTCGGCCGTGTACGGGTCGGCCCCGCGCCAGACCTCCTCGTGGCCGGCGTAGGCGAAGGTGTGCTCCATGTAGAGCTGCAGTTGGTTCAGCTTCCAGCCGGCCAGCCGGTCGATCAGCGCGAAGAGGGTCTCCTTGGTGGGGACCCGGTCGCGGGCGACGTCGAGCATGACGCCGCGGACGGCGAAGTCGGGCCAGTCGGTGATCCGGCAGGCGGGCAGGTCTGTGGGACCGGCGGCCCCGGTGTCGGCCCCCGTGGTCGCCCCGTGGCGGAGCTGGGCCAAGGTGGCCTGCCCGTGGCGCCGCCCGGCGTCGTCGGCCGCCACCAGGGCGATGCCGTCGTCGCCGATCTCGAGCCGGTAGCCCTCGGCCGGCAAGGAGCCGTCCCGGGACTCGGTGACAGGTCCGTCGGGGACGCGTCGGCCGTCGGGGGAGAGCGTCAGCGACCGGGGTCGGGGGAGCAGGACCGGTGTGCTCAGCTCCCCGCCCCCCAGGGGGCCTCGGCCCGCAGGCCCTGGCCCACCATCTCGGCCAACTCCGTCCGCACCACGGGAAGGTCGTCGGCATGGGTGACACCGATGCAGCGGCCCGTTCCGGCCAGGACCCGGACCCGGCGGCCCGCCCGGCCGGCGGCGGTGCCGGCCTCGGTGCCGGCCCCCGACACGATCGTCCCCACGACCTCGGGCAGCAGGACCTCGGCGTCCGACGACGGCGCCTCGCCGGTGACGGTGCCGTTGGCGTCCACGTCGGGGTGCACGCGGCGGACGGCCTCATCGAGAACGGGCCAGATGGCGGCCGTGAATCCCCACAGGTTCATCGATACCGGTGTCTCGCCCGGCAGCTCCTTCGGCTCGAGACCGTCGTCGGCGATGAAGCGACCGTCGCCCTGGAGGGTGACCCGCCGCCTCTCCACCAGGCCCCGCAGCCATCCTTCCCCGTCGACCAGGCAGGTGCCGCGCGTCACCGGATCGACCGAGACGACGGTGTCGCGCAATTGATAGGAGACGAGCGCGTGATCGGCGGTCGAGCCGAGGTGGCGGGCGAGCCGTTCGAGGGCGGGGACGCCGTAGATGTCATCGGCGTTGATCACGGCGAACGGCCTCTCGCCGACGACGGCCCGGGTGCCGAGCACGGCGTGGGCCGTTCCCAGGGGGAAGACCTGCCAGGCCACGGAGACGGGAACCGAACGGGGCCAGACGCGGCGGACGTGATAGGCGATCGCCGCGCCCGAGGCGGGGCCGAGGACGAGGACGATCTCCCCGAAGCCGGCGCGCCGGCCGTCGCCCGCGTTCAGGTCGATGACCGCTTCGCCGTGCAGGCCGACGGGGGCCAGGGGCTTGCAGCCCCCGTAACGCTTGGCCATGCCGGCGGCCAGCATCACGAGGACGGGCCGCCCCGCGGCTCCGTCGTCCCCGGCCGTCAGCCCCCCCATCGCAGGACAACGCTGGCCCAGGTCATGCCCCCACCGAAGCCGGACATGAGGACCGTCGCCCCCGGGACGAGCAGTCCCGTGTCGAGGGCGTCGGCCAGGGCCAAGGGGACCGACGCCGACGAGGTGTTGCCGTACCGGTCGATGGTGACGACGCAGCGCTCCTCGGGGATGCCGAGACGCTCACGGGCCGCGGTGATGATCCGGGCGTTGGCCTGATGGGGGACGAAGACGTCGACGTCGGACGGGTCGAGACCGGCCCGACCGAGAGCGGCCAGCGAAGATTCGACGACGGCGCGCACGGCGTGGCGGAAGATCTCCTTGCCGTTCATGAAGAGGAAGCCACCCGTGTCGCACTTGAGCAGGTGCCGCAGCGCCCCGTCGGCCCCGAGGTCCCACGAGAGCAACTCCCCGGGTCCGTCGGTCGCCTCGAGAACCACGGCGCCGGCGCCGTCGCCCACGATCACGGCCAGCGACCGGTCGTCCCAGTCGGTGATCCGCGACAGGGTGTCGCTGCCGATGACCAGGATCCTCCGGGCGCCGGCGGCCGCCATGCCGTGGGCGACGACGAGGCCGTAGACGAATCCCGAGCACGCCGCGTTGAGGTCGAAGGCGCCACCGGACGTCCCGAGCTCGTGCTGGACGGTGGCCGAGGTGGCGGGGACGACGGCGTCCGGGGTGGTGGTGGCGAGGACGAGCAGATCGATCTCCCCGGGGGCGAGCCCGGCGCGTTCGAGGGCCTGGCGAGCGGCGAGGACGGCGAGCTGCGAGGTCGTCCCCCCGATGTGGCGCTGCTTGATCCCGGTCCGCTCGGTGATCCAGGCGTCGCTCGTGTCGAGGGTGGCCGAGAGGTCCTCGTTGGTGACGATCTTGTCGGGCACCGCGATGCCCCACCCGCGGATGACCGCTCCCGGCACCGTTCAGGCCCCCTGGAGGACGTGGATGCCGACGACGGCGGCGTCACCGGAGATGATCCCCCCCGTGTTCACGGCCATGGCGATCCGGGCCCCGAGACGCTGGCGGCCGATGGCCCGGCCGAGCAGCTGCTGCACGAGCTCGGCGATCTGGCAAAGGCCCGTCGCTCCAAGGGGATGTCCCCGGGCCACGAGGCCCCCGCTCGGGTTCACGAAGACGGCCCGGCCCCCGATGTCGGTGTCCCCGGCGGCGGTGGCCGCCCCGGCCGTGCCGGCCGGGAAGAAGCCCAGCGACTCGAGGGCGTAGAGCTCCTCGGCGCTGGTGGCGTCGTGCAGCTCGATCACGTCCACGTCACCGGGCCCGACGCCGGCCTCTTTCCAGGCATCGGCCACGGTCTCCTCGAGACGCTTGTGGTAGTCGAGATCACCGTTTCCCGATCGCAGGATGCTGGCCCGGACGCGCGGGGCGCCGCGGACCGGACCGGCCACGAGGACCGCCGCGGCGGCGCCGTCGGTGAACGACGAGCACATCAGCCGGGTGAGCGGACCGGCGACGACGGGGGCGGCGAGCACCTCCTCGACGGTGACCGGCGTCCGGAACTGGGCCAGAGGATTGCGCGAGGCGCAGCGGCGGGCCTTGGCGGCGGCGGCGGCGATCTGGTGGACGGTCGTCCCGAGCACGTCGATCTGGTGCCGGACCCAGCGGGCGTTCAGGCCCATGAGGACGCTGCCCGCCTCGTTCTCGATCGTGGCCCGGAGATGGGCCCGCTCGTCGGCCGGCAGTCCGTCCTCGATGCCGGCGATGGTCTGTTCGCGATGGCCCGTCCACATCTTCTCGACACCGACCACGAGCACCGGTGACTGCCCGGCCCGGGCGCCCATCACGGCGACGTGCATGGCCGAGGAGCCACCGGCACAGGAATTGTCGACGTTCACCACCCCGGCGTTCCCGAGACCGGCCTCGCGCAGCCACGACTGGCCGCGGATGCAGCCCTGGTCGTTCAGCCGGCCGCCCAGCGCATTGGCCATCACGACGAGACCGACGTCGCCCGGCGACAGGCCGGCGTCGGCCAGAGCCTCCTGCACGGCGTGGCGGGCGAGCGCATCGGGCGTGAGATCCCGCCGGTCCATGGCCGTCATCCCGACGCCGACGATGCTCACCTCTTGCGTCACAGCGACCTCGTTTCGCCGGGGATGCGGTGGCCAGGAGAACCGTGCCCGGGCACGCGCCTCATGGTACCCGGAAGGCCAAGACGGGCCGCAGTGGGCGACCACCCGCCGTCCCCCGACGGCGTGGCGCACGGAGCCGGGGCCAGCCACGGCACAATGGAGGTATGCCCGAGTTGACCGAAGAGGAAAAGAGCCGACGCACGGACGATCTGAACGATCTGATCGAGCTCATGCGGCCGGCCGTCCAGAGCGACGGCGGCGACCTCGCCCTCGTGGCCGTCGACGTCGAGGCGGGCACGGTGGAGGTCCAGCTCCAGGGCGCCTGCAGCTCGTGCGCCATCTCGTCGGCCACCCTGCAGGGCGGGGTGGAACGGATCCTGCGCAGCCGGCTCGACTGGGTGACCGAGGTCCGCGGCGGGGTCGACGAGTCGGCCGATCCCTTCGAGAGCGCGGCCCTCGGCCAAGGCGGCTACGTCCCCAAATGGTGACGCCCGATTCCCGGTCGCCCGATTCCCGGTCGCCCGATTCCCGGTCGCCCGATTCCCGGTCGTCCGGCCGCAGTTCGTCCGGCCGCAGTTCGCCCGGTCGCAGTCAGGCGGCGAGGTCGGATTCCTCGACTGGGCCGTAGCGGATCAGGGGTTCGAAGAGGTCGAGCACCATGCGGTCGGGGTCGGTGATGCCGCGCATCGGTGGCGTGGACAGCCGACGGGCGGCGAAGCGCCGGGCGACGGCGGCCTTGCGGGCGTCACCGTCGCGATCGAGCGCCCAGGCCGCCTGCTCCACCAGCAGCGCACCCTGGGTGGCGTCGGCCAGCAGCTCGGCGAACCGGCGGCTGTGCAGCAGGGCCATGTCGTCGGGCGCGCTCTCGAGGTAGGCGGCGGCGTCGGCGGCGTCGGCCAGCGCCGCGGCCACCGTGTCGATGGTGGTGGATAGGACCTTGTGGCCGATGGCGGAATCGAGCGCCAGTTCCATCCGGCCGAACAGCGCCAGGTGGGCCTGTTCGCCGCGCATGGCGCGGCGGACGTCGATGCAGAGGATGTTCTCGGTGCCTTCCCAGATGGTGTGGCACTGCGCGTCGCGTAGCTGACGGGCCATGGGCCAGTCGGCCATGTAGCCGTTGCCCCCGAACACCTCGAGGGCGGTGGAGGCGGCCCCCACGGCCAGACGGGTGCAGCGCATCTTGGCCAGTGGCACCAGGATGCGGCGGATCAGACGACCGGTGTCGGCGTCAGACGACCGGCGCTCCACCGCCGCGCACTCGTAGGTGGCGGCCATCCCCGCCTCCAGATCGACGAGCAGGTCGACCAGGGTCTCGCGGACGAGCGGATAGGAATCGATCCGGTTCCCGAACTGGCTCCGACGCGCCGCGTAGATGGCCGCCTCGAGGAACGACCGCCGGTGGATGCCGAGGCCCATGATGGCCACCCCGAACCGCGAGCCGTTCACCATCTCCATCATCCGGTTGATGCCCCGGCCGTCGCGCGCGGCGTCGCCCGGTCCGGTGCCGGCCGGGGCGGCGGCGCCGGCCAGCCAGGCCAAGGCGCCGTTGAGGGTGACCTCACCGGTAGGGACACCGACGGTGCCGAGCTTCGGCTTCAGGCGCTTGATGCTGAAGCCGTTGGGCGAGCCGTCGGGGAGATGGCGGGGGACGATGAAGGTCCCGAGGCCCCGGCTCCCGGCCGGGGCGCCGTCGGGCCGGGCCAGGATGACGAAGACGTCGGCGTCGACGTTGGAGCAGAAATGCTTGTCGCCGAAGATCCGCCACTCGTCACCGTCCTGGACGGCCCGCGTGGTATTGGCGCCGACGTCGCTTCCGCCCTGGCGCTCGGTGAGGAACATCCCGCCCTCCCACGCCTCGGTCGGGTCGATGCTGCGCAAACGGCGGACCATGTCGTCGGCCACCGCCGGATCGACGTGGCGCTCGATGATGTCGGCGGCGCCGGCGGTCATGCCCAGACCGCACAAGATGGCCGTCTCCGCCTGGGACACCAGGTAGTTGAGCGAAGCCGTCACCACGGCCGGCGCCGGCCGGCCGGCGTAGCTCTCGAGGCTGACGAAACCGTTGCGGACCAGGTCGGCCTTGCTGTCGGTCCAGGTGGCGTTGTGCTCGATCTCGCCGACGTCGTACCCCCAGCGGTCGTAGCGGCGCAGGGTAGGGCCGTGTCGGTCGGTCTCCTCCGCCCGGGGGGCGATGACCTCGCCCACGAGCGGGCCGAAGCGCCCGACGTGCTCCTCGGCGAAGGCCCGGTCGGTGGGATCGGACACGTAGTGGTCGAGGAGGAACGACAGGTTCGGGTCCATCCGGTACCAATCGAGGCCCATGGCCTGTTCGAACTCGGCGTAGTCGGGAAGCATGCCCCCCATCGTACGCCCGGCCCCCCCGCCACATTAGTTAGCAAATCTAATTAGAATGGTGAACGATGACCACAGCACCGCCCGAGAACACCACGGCGAGCCCCGAACCGGGCCCCGGGACAGGTCCCGAGGCGGGCCCCGAGGCGGGCCCCGGCACTACCGCGTCGAACCCCGTAGGGGGCCCACCGGCGGTCCGGGACTCCGAGACCGAGCTGGCCGCCCGGCTGCGGTTGGCCGTCCTGCGGCTGTCACGGCGGCTGCGCCAGCAGGTGGCCGGTGGGGTGACCTCGACGCAGGTCTCGGCCCTGGCCACGGTGGAGCGGCTGGGGAGCCCGACCCTCGGTGAATTGGCCACATCGGAACGGGTGCGACCGCCGAGCATGACCAAGATCGTGGTCGGACTGGAAGACGCAGGTCTGGTGAGCCGCCGGGTCGATCCCCTGGACAGGCGGGTGGCGCGGGTGATGCTCACGGCCGAGGGACGCCGTGTCGTCCAGCGCAGCCGGTCGTTGCGGACGGCCTACCTGGCGCGCCGGCTGCGACGTCTGTCGGACGCCGAGCGGGCGTCGCTCGGGGAGCTCGTGCGGCTGCTCGAGTTGTTGGTAGACGAGCCGTGACCCGGCTCCGCGGCGCCGTGAAGGGGACGTTCCGGTCGCTCCACGTCCGCAACTACCGGATCTACTTCATCTCGCAGCTCGTGTCCGTGAGCGGGACGTGGATGCAGACCGTGGCCCAGGCCTTCCTCGTGCTCCACCTGGCGCCGCATGCCCGCGCCGGGATCTATCTCGGACTGGTGACGGCCCTGCAGTTCCTTCCCATGTTGTTGTTCGGGACCTGGGGCGGGCTCATCGCCGACCGGGTCGACAAGCGCCGGCTGTTGTACGCCACGCAGTCGACGGCCGGGGTGCTCGCGCTCGTCCTCGGTCTGTTGACCGCCGTCGGAGCCGTCCGGTTGTGGCAGGTCTTCATGCTCGCCACCTTTCTCGGCTTCGTGAACCTGGTGGACAACCCGGCGCGCCAGACCTTCGTGCTCGAGCTCGTGGGTCGAGACGATCTCCCCAACGCGGTGAGCCTGAACAGCGTGGTGATGAACTCGGCCCGGGTCATCGGCCCCGCCATCGGCGGCGCGCTGATCGCGCTGGTGGGTCTGGCGGTCTGCTTCGAGGTGAATGCCGGCTCCTACCTGGCCGTGATCATCGGGTTGTCGCTGATGCGCCGCCGGGACCTGCAGCGGACCGCCCCCGTGGCGCGTGGCAAGGGCCAGCTCCGCGAGGGACTGCGCTACGTCTGGCGGACGCCGGGGCTCCGCCAGCCCCTGTTGCTCGTGGCCGTGGTGGGGACACTCGCCTACAACTTCCAGGTCGTCCTGGCCCTCTTCGCCCGGTTCACCTTCCACGGCGGTGCCGGTGTCTACTCGGCCCTGACGTCGCTCATGGGTGGGGGAGCGGTGGTCGGGGGCCTGCTCATCGCCACCCGGAACCGACCGAACATCCACCGGCTCACCGCCATCGGTATGACCTTCGGCGCCCTCATCCTGGCGGTGGCGGCGTCACCCAACCTGCCTACCGCCCTGGTGCTCATCTTCCCCATGGGGGCGGCCTCGATCGCCTTCATCGCCACGGCCAACGCCACCTTGCAACTGCGGGCCGAGCCCTCCATGCGGGGACGGGTGATGGCCCTCTATGCCATCGCCTTCCTCGGGACCACCCCCATCGGCAGTCCCCTGGTGGGATGGATCTCGCAGGCGTCGAGTCCGCGGGTCGCCCTCGCCGTGGGCGGGACGGCCACGGTGGTCGCCTCGTTCGTCACCCGGCGCCACCACCGGCGAGCGCACGAGCGGGCGGCCGGGCTCGAGGGGACGGGGCTCGAGGGGACGGGGGGCGACGTCGCCGTCGTCACCGAGGTGGAACCGGGAACCGAACTGGGCGTGGCCTAAGCGCGCTTCTGTTCCGGCTTGGGCTCCTTCGGCAGTCCGAGGACGCGTTCACCGACGATGTTGCGCTGAATCTCGGCTGTGCCGCCCCAGATGGTCTCGGATCGGGAGAAGAAGAACGAGGTCTGCAGGTCGCTCACCGGATAGCCCGGGTTGCCGCGCCGGGCCAGGGGGCCGTCGACGGGGTCGCCGTCGCCCCCCGTGCCCGTCAGGATCTGGCCTTCGAGGCCGAGGATGTCGATGGCCAGGTTCATGGTCTCGCGGTGGTACTCGGACCAGTACATCTTGTTCGTCGCGCCGAGCGCCGCCGCGTGGTGGCTGCCGTGGAGGGCGTCGGTCAGGGAGCGGAAGCCGTTGATCTGCATGATCTTCACCTTGGACCAGGCGTGGGCCAGGCCCTGGCGGATCTGGGGATCGGTGGCGCGGCCGCGGAGCTTGGCCGCGGCGATGATGCTGTCCAGTTCCTTCTGGAAGCGGCGATGGCCGGTGGTGGACGACGAGCCGCGTTCGAATCCGAGGGTGGTCATGGCCACCTTCCAGCCGTTGTTGACGCCGCCCACCACGTTCTGGAGGGGGCAGCGGGCCTCGGTGAAGTAGACCTCGTTGAACTCGGCCGAGCCGTCCACCTGCTTGATGGGGCGGACGTCGACCCCGGGCTGCTTCATGGGCAGAAGCAGATAGGAGATACCCGCATGCTTGTCGACGTCGGGGTCGGTGCGGGCCAGCAGGAAGATGTAGTCGGCGAACTGGGCCTGGGTCGTCCAGACCTTCTGGCCGGTGACCACCCACTCGTCACCGTCGGCCACCGCCCGTGTCGTGAGCGAGGCCAGGTCGCTGCCGGCATCGGGCTCGGAGAATCCCTGGCACCACGAGATGGTGCCGTTCAGGATCTTGGGGATGAATTCCTGCTTCTGTTCCTCCGTCCCCCATTGCAAGATGGTGGGACCGACCAGGGTGTCGCCGAAGAAGTCGGCGCGCATGGGTGCGTCGCGGCGGGCGAA
>Ga0209415_10011239_pt1 | contig 15098 bp, 15 predicted proteins | sample PeaSoiSIISIP2007_FD_187696 | JGI IMG/M metagenome (GOLD analysis project Ga0209415, IMG submission 187696) | Peat soil microbial communities from Weissenstadt, Germany - SII-SIP-2007 (SPAdes) (version 2) | ecosystem: Environmental > Terrestrial > Soil > Wetlands > Peat | place: Germany... | reverse complement strand
ACGGCGCTTTTTCGAGTCAACAGAGACGAGGGTGCGCCGATGAAGTCGCCGGTTTGCGAGATGCTGGGGATCGAGTTCCCCCTGTTCGCCTTCAGCCATTGCCGCGACGTGGTCGCCGCGGTCAGCCGCGCGGGCGGGTTCGGGGTGCTGGGCGCCACCGGCCACACGCCGCAGTCCGTCCACACCGAACTCAAGTGGATCGACGAGCACGTCGACGGCAAGCCCTACGGCATCGACATCCTCGCGCCCGAGAACATGGCGACGGCGGGCGAGAAGGGGGTCACCTACAACTCCCTGCGCTCCCGCGTGCCGCAGGAGCACCGCGACTTCGCCGCCAAGCTGCTCGCCCAGGCTGGGGTCGAGACGCTCGACGTGCAGGTGTCGGATGATCGCGCACAGCCGTTCGACCCCGAGCTCGCCATGCGCACGCTGGAGGCGGCCTTCGAGCATCCGATCAAGCTGATCGCCAATGCGCTGGGCGTGCCGCCGCCCGAGATGATCGCGATGGGCAAGAAGCACGGCGTGCCCGTGGCTGCTCTGGTCGGCGCCAAGGAGCATGCGCTGCGTCAGGTCGCGGCCGGCGTTGACATCCTGGTCGTGCAGGGCACCGAGGCCGGCGGCCACTGCGGCGAGGTCACCACCATGGTGCTGGTGCCGGAGGTGATCCGGGCGATCAAGAAGATCCGCGACGTGCCGGTGCTGGCGGCGGGCGGGATCATGACCGGCCAGCAGATGGCCGCCTGCATGGCGATGGGCGCGGCCGGCGTGTGGACCGGCTCGGTCTGGCTCGCCACGACCGAGAGCGAGACCTCGGAGATCTTCCGCGAGAAAATGATCGAGGCCACCAGCCGCGACGCGGTTCGCGTGCGCACCCGCACCGGCAAGCCGGCGCGCCAGCTGCGCTCTGCCTGGACCGAGGCCTGGGACCGCAGCCCCGACAGCCCGGGCCCGTTGCCGATGCCCCTGATGACGCTGGTCAGCGAGAACGCGCTACGGTCGGTCAATCGCGCCGCCGAAGCCGGCAACGAAAAGGCCCGCGACATGGTCACCTACTTCGTCGGCCAGGGCGTCGGCCTAGTCGACCAGGTGCAGTCCGCCGGCCAGGTCGTGCAGACCTTCAAGGAGGAGTTCCTCGAAGCCGTCGAACACATGAACGCGCTCCTGGACGACTAGGCCCCGGTTCGTACTCGCTCGGGAGATGGGGGCTAGGGCAGGTCCGTGCGCAGGTCGACGTCGTAGAGGACGCCGTCGTCGGGGGCGGGGACGAGCGCGAGTTGGGCGGGATCGAGGGCCGCGAGCAGGCCGCCCGCGCCCTTGTCGCCCTCGAGTGTGAGCAGGTCGCCGAACAGGGCGCGGCTGAACAGCACCGGGTGCCCCCGCTGGCCGTCGAACACGGGCGCGGCGGCCAGTGCGTCGCCGGCCAGCGCCTCGGCCAGGGGCTCGAGCACGCCCGGCGGCACGCGCGGCATGTCGCCCAGGAAGAGATACGCGCCGGCGCAATCGGCCGGCAGGCTCGCGATCCCGGCCTTGAGCGAGGCGGAGAGCCCGCGTGCGTGGTGTTCGGCATGCACGAGCTTCAGCCGCATCGCTTCGCCGCGCCCCTCGAAATAGGCCCTCGCCGCCGCCGGCACGGCTTCGTCGGCGCCCCAGACCACGGTCACCGTCATGACCGGCGCGGCGATGGCGGCGGCCAGCGCGCCCTCGATCAGCATGCGCCCATGCCAGGGGGCGGTGAGCTTTCCGCCGCCGAACCGGGCGCCGAATCCGGCCGCCAGGACGATTGCTTCCAAGGCGCCCCCTGTCGCCAAGGCCCATTCCTTTCTATGTTCCGCTTCGACGATGACGCCCTACGACGCCTCAACCCCCCGGTCCACCACGGCCAGGCCGCCTCTGATCGACGGCTTTGGCCGCACGGTGACCTATCTGCGCGTCTCGGTCACCGACCGCTGCGACCTCAGATGCGTCTACTGCATGGCCGAGCGCATGGTCTTCCTGCCCAAGGCCGAAGTGCTGACGCTGGAGGAGCTCGACCGCATCGCCTCGGCCTTTGTCAGCCTTGGCGTGAAGAAGCTCCGCCTCACCGGCGGCGAGCCCCTGGTGCGCAAGGGGATCATGACGCTGATCGAACGGCTGGCCCGGCATCTGACCTCCGGCACCCTCGATGAGCTGACGCTCACGACCAACGCGACCCAGCTGGCCGCGTTCGCGGGTGACCTGGCGCGCGTCGGCATCAAGCGCATCAACGTTTCCCTCGATACGCTGAAGCCCGATCTCTTCGCCCGCATCACCCGCGGCGGCGACCTCGGCAAGGTGCTGGGCGGGATCGAGGCCGCACAGGCGGCGGGGCTCGCGGTGAAGATCAACGCCGTGGCGCTCAAAGACGACAACGCCGCCGAGATCCCCGAGTTGATCCGCTGGGCGCACGGCGCCGGCATGGACATGACGCTCATCGAGACCATGCCGATGGGCGAAATCGAGGCCGACCGCACCGACCAGTTCCTTTCGCTGGCCGACGTCCGCCGCGACCTCGAGAGCTATTGGACCCTCTCCGACCTGCCGCTCACGACCGGCGGTCCGGCGCGCTATGTGCGCATCGCCGAGACCGGCGGGTGCCTCGGCTTCATCACCCCGCTCAGCCACAATTTCTGCGAGGGCTGCAATCGCGTGCGCCTCACCTGCACCGGCACGCTGCACTCCTGCCTTGGCCGCGAGGACGCAAGCGACCTGCGCGCCGTCATCCGCGCCGGCGCCGACGATGCGGCGCTGGAGGCCGCCATCCGCCTGGCTATCGGCGCCAAGCCGAAAGGGCACGATTTCCACATCGAGCGCGGCGCGAGCCCGGCGGTCGCCCGCTACATGTCAACCACCGGCGGCTGATGACGAGGATACTGATGTTCGGCCGCCTGGCCGACGTCGCCGGCTGGCGCGAGCGCAGCCTTGCAGAAACGCCAGCCACGCTCTTTGCGCTGAGAGCGCTGCTTTCCGAAGAGAGCCCGGCGCTGGGCGCAGCCCTCGCCGGCAAGGGGGTGCAGGTCGCCGTCGCGAAGGCGATCGTGCGCGGCGATGTCGCGCTCGCGGCGGGCGTCGAGGTCGCCTTCCTCGCGCCGATGAGCGGAGGCTAGGGGTGTGACCGTGCGGCTGACCACCGAGCCGTTCGACCCTGGCGTCCTGCTTGCGGAGTTCAGCGCTGGCCGGGCCGAGACCGGGGCCGTCGTCACCTTCACCGGCATCGCCCGCGCCTCCGACGGCCAGGTCGAGCGGCTGGAGCTCGAGGCCTATCCAGGATTCACCGATACGGAGATCGAGCGAATCGCCAGCGCGACCAAGGCGCGGTTTTCGCTGCACGCCGTCCTGATCGTCCACCGCCACGGCGAGATCGCGCCCGGCGAGGCGATCGTCTTCGTGGCCACCGCCGCCGCCCATCGCCGCGCCGCCTTTCAGGCCGCTGACCAGCTCATGGACTATCTCAAGAGCCGCGCCCCGTTCTGGAAGAAGGAGCACGGTCCCGACGGCGCCCGTTGGATCGAGCCTACCGACCAGGACATGGCCGACGCCAAGCGCTGGGACTGAATGAATTCGGCTCTGAACAGCGGGGGCTGACGGGTTGGGGCCGCTTTGCGCTAGAATGAGGTCGTGCGGCCTGGAGCTCCTTCAATGAACGCCCCCTTTCCCGCCCCCGGCGGCAAGATCGACGAAGGTTATCCCTTCACGCCGGTCCGCATCGCCGTGCTCACCGTCTCAGATACCCGCGACGAGGAGAGCGACACCTCAGGCCACGTGCTTGCCGAGCGGATCAAGGGCGCTGGCCACGAGCTCGCCGCCCGCGCGCTCGTGCCCGACGAGAAGGTCGCCATCCGCGCCAAGGTCATGGACTGGGTGAGCTCGGGCCAGGTCGACGTGATCCTCACCACCGGCGGGACCGGTCTCACCGGCCGCGACGTGACGCCCGACGCCATCGAGCCCTTGTTCTCCAAACGCATCGACGGCTTCTCGGTCATCTTCCACATGGTGAGCTACCAGTCGGTGGGCCTCTCAACGCTGCAGTCGCGCGCGACCGCCGGCCTGATCGGCGACGTCTTCGTCTTCTGCATGCCGGGCTCTAACGGGGCGGTGAAGGACGGCTGGGACAAGGTGATCTCAGCCCAGCTCGACAGCCGCCACCGGCCCTGCAACTTCATCGAGATCATGCCGCGCCTGAGCGAGAAATGAGTGAACTCAGCCATATCGACGAGGCCGGGCGCGCGCGCATGGTCGATGTCTCGGACAAGCCGGCGACCGAGCGCGAGGCGGTGGCCGCCGGCCTCGTGCGCATGAAGCCGGAGACGCTGGCGCTCGCGCTGGCCGGCGGTTGGAAGAAGGGCGACGTCGTCGCCGCAGCCGAGATCGCCGGGGTGATGGCGGCAAAGCGCACCGCCGAGCTCATTCCCATGTGCCACCCGCTGCTGCTTTCGAAGATCGCGGTGCAGGTGTCGAAGGACGCCGGCGGCCTGGGTCTCGCGGTCACGGCCCGCGTGCGGACGACCGGCCCGACCGGGGTCGAGATGGAGGCGTTGACCGCGGTCTCGGTCGCCTGCCTCACCCTCTACGACATGCTGAAGAGCGCCGACCGAGCGATGAGCATCGACGGCGTGCGCCTGATTTCGAAGACCGGCGGTGCATCCGGCGAATTCCGCGCCGGCCGATGAACGACCTTGCGGTCGAGGAGGCCCGCGCCCGCATGCTCGGGCTCGCGGTCGACCTGCCGAGCGAACGCGTTCCACTGGAGGCGGCGTTCGGCCGCGTGCTTGCCGAGACGATCGCCGCCGAGCGCGACCAGCCGCCCTTCAACGCGTCCGCCATGGACGGCTGGGCGGTCTCGGGTGCCGGCGTGGACTTCAGTATCGTCGGCGAAAGCGCCGCCGGCCATGCCTACGCAAAGACGCTGAAGCCCGGCGAGGCGGTGCGCATCTTCACCGGTGCGCCGGTTCCCGACGGCGCCGAACGGGTGGTGATCCAGGAGGAGGCGGAGGCCAAGAGCGGCCGGCTCACGACGCCCCCGGCCGATGACGGCGCCCACCACATCCGACCGGCCGGCGGCGACTTCCGCAAGGGCCAGACGCTGCTCGAGCGCGGCGCGCGGCTCGACGCCTGGCGCATCGGGCTGGTCGCAGCCGCCGGGCGCGCTTCGGTCGCGGTCGCCCGGGCGGTCAAGGTCGTCCTGGTCTCGACCGGCGAGGAGATCGTCCCGCCTGGCGGTGATCCGGGCCCTGACCAGATCTTCGATTCCGGCGGGCCGACGCTCGCGCGCCTCATCGCGCGCTGGGGCGGCGCCGAGCCGGTGCTGCTGCGCGCCGGCGACGACGCCGCGGCCATCGCGCGCACGATCGCGACGGCCGGCGGCGACCTGGTGGTCACGCTCGGCGGCGCCTCCGTCGGCGATCACGACCTGGTCAAGCCGGCGCTGGCGGAGCTGGGCCTGAAGCTCAGCGTCGAGACCGTGCGGATGCGCCCGGGCAAGCCGACCTGGTTCGGCGTGCTCGCCGACGGCCGGCGCGTGCTCGGTCTGCCGGGCAACCCCGCCTCGGCGCTGGTCTGCGCAGAGCTCTTCTTGCGCCCTCTGCTGTCGGTCATGCAGGGCGCCGAGCCCGGCCCACGCCTTCTGACCGCGCGTCTCGGCGCGCCCATGCCGCCGAACGGCGGGCGCGAGCACTGGGCGCGCGGGCGGCTCAGCTCAGCCGACGGCGCGCTCGTCGTTCAGGCGATGCTCGATCAGGATTCGTCGCTGGTGAAGGTGTTCGCCGAAGCCGGCGCGCTCATCCGCCGCTCCATCGGCGCGCCGGCCGCCGACGCCGGCGCGGTGGTCGACATCCTGCCGCTGGAGCGATTGTAGGCCCACAGCAAGATCGGTCTCTGACCGATATTGCCTATCTCTTTCAGACTAGCGCGCGCTCGGACGCAGAAGCAGTTCCCACTTTTGCCGAGCGCGCCACCCTCTCCGCGACGATCTCGCCGATCACCGCCACCGCCACCTCCCAGGGCGCCTTGCCGCCGAGATCAAGCCCGATCGGCGCGTGCAGGCGCGCCAGGTCCGCATCGCCCGCGCCGGCCGCCTTCAGTCGCGCATAGCGCTCGGGCAGGCGACGCCGCGCGCCGAGCACGCCGATGTAGGAGGCCGACGTCGGCAGCGCCGCGACCAGCGCGTCCTGGTCGGTGTCCCAGTCGTGGGTGGCGATGGCGATCGCCGTCCAGGGGTCGACGCCCATGCGCGCCAGCGCCTCGGCCGGTTCGGCGCGGCTGTAGGCGACGCCGGCGAGCGGCGGCGGCTCGATCGGCCCTTTCGGGCGGATGAGCGTGGTCTGAAACCCGGCCTGGGCGCCCAGGCTGGCGATCGCCAGCGCCGTGGGGTCGGCGCCCACCACCGCGAGCTTCGGCGTGGGCTCATAGAGCCGCGTCATCAGGAAGGGGTTGTCGGAGACCAGGCAGACCTCGCCCGGAACCGCCCGCCCGGGCTCGACGGTGCGCTCCCTGCCGTCGGTGCTCCAGACGGCCGGCTGCCGGGCGTCGGTCAGGGCGAGGAGGCGTCCCGCCGCCTGGTCGTCGGGAGCGATCCGCTCGACCAGGATCTCGATGCTCGCCCCGCAAAGCAGGCGGATGTCCGGCCACGGGCCGCCCTCGCCGTAGACCAGCCGGCGTGGCTCGCCATCGCTCAGCGTCTCAGCTGCGTGGATCGCGACGTCGCCCTCGACGCAGCCGCCGGAGAGGAAGCCGGCGACGAGGCCGTCGGCGAACACCATCTGGGTCCCTGGCGGCCGCGGGCCGCCGCCCTCGACCTTGTAGAGTGTGACAAGAGCCGCGGGTTCGCCCGCCGCAACCGCGCGCCGAAGCGCCGGGCGCACGTCCTCGGCGAGCCCGAACAGCGGCCAAACCGGCAGGGTCAGATCCATCGCTCCTGAGGTTGGGCGCGTTCGCGCCCGCGTCAAGCGCTTGTCTTCAGAGGGCATTAACCGCCCTCAATTCCGCTTCCTTAATCGTTTCCCCCCATCTTGAGCCGCTGATCAAGGCGAAAAGCCGCCGGTGGGGTTGTTCCTTGAGCGTATCGCTTTCCAAGCTGGGCTTTGGGGCCGCGCAATTTCGCCTCGGCGGACCCCAGATCGCGCGCGGACGCCCGCCCGAGGCCGAGGTCGGCGAGATCTTAAGCATAGCGGCGCGGTCGGGCTTAACCGTGTTCGACTCCAGCGTAGGCACGACCTACGCCGAGGACGTCATCGGCCAGCAGCTGCCAAGGCCGTGCCGGTTCCGCGTGGTGATCAAGACCGCCCGCGCCGACCGCGGCCCGGACTATGTCGAGGCCGAGGCCCGCGCGACCTTGCGCCGTCTCGATCTGCCGCGCGCGGAAGCCGTCGTCGTGCAGTCGGCGGGCGATCTGTTCGGGCCGCACGGCGACGACGTCTGGGCCAGACTCCTGAAGCTGCGCGACGAGGGCCTGTTCGAACTGGTCGGCGTTTCGGTCTTTGCCTCCGACGATCCGCTCGGCATCGTCAAGCGCTTCAAGCCCGACATCATCCAGGCGCCGGCCAGCCTGCTTGATCAGCGTCTCCTGGTCGACGGCACCCTTGCCACGCTCGCGGAGTGGGGCGTCGAGGTGCAGCTGCGCTCCATCTTCCTGCAGGGCCTGCTCTTCCTGCCCCCTGACCGCATCCCAGGTCCGCTCAAGGGCGCCGCGTCCAGGCTGTCGCGCGCGCGACGCATGATCGCCGAGGGCCGTTCGGACCCCCTGCAGGCGGCGCTGGGCTTTGCGCTCTCCAGGCCCGAGGCCTCCTCGGTTATCGTCGGCGTGGCCAGCGCGGCCGAACTGCAGGCGATCATCGCCGCCGCGCTCAGCCCGCCTCCCGATCTCGACTGGACCGAGATGGCGCTGGACGAAGAGGCGGCTCTCGACGCCGACCGCTGGGCCGTCGCCTAGGCCGCTCTCATTCGCTCAACCTTACGCCGAGCAGGAACGTCCGCCCGGGCTCGCCGAATCCGAACGCCTCCTCGTAGTGGGCGTTCGCCAGGTTGGCGATGCGCGCCGTCAACCGGACGCGCTTGCTCACTGCATAGCCGCCGGCGAGATCGGCCACGGTGAACCCGCCGCGCACCACGGGCGTGAAGCCGTCGAGGTCGGTGTCGATGTCCGCGCCTTCGCCGCGCACGCTCAGCGCCGCGTCGAGTGGACCTTGCGTCCAGAACAGACTGGCCGACCCGCTGTTCAGCGGAACGCGCCTGAGATTCAGGTGCGTCGTCGCATCGATCGCGTCGGTGTAGCTGTAGGTCGCGCGGACGCGAAAGCCCCAGGCCAACATGGCTTCGCCTTCCACCTCGACCCCGCGCGAGCGGGTGCGGGCGATGTTGATGTAGCGGCCGTCGACGAAGGCGAGTTGGTCGGTCAAGTCCAGGGCGTAGACGGTCGCTCGTGCGTACAGCCGGTTATCGGACGACCGCCAACCGATGCCGCCGTCGTAGCCCTGGGCATGCTCGGGCCGAAGCGGGACCGGCGGGGCGAAACAGAAGTCACAGGCCGTCTCGCTGATCGTCGGGGTCTTGAAGCCCTGGTCGAACGAACCCTGCAGGCTGAAGCCCAGCGGCAATGCATAGGTCGCGCCGACGCGCGCCGTCGTCTGGGCGCGGAAGCGGTCGGGAGCGTCGTAGCGCAGACCGACCAGGACCGTCAGCGGCGGCAGCGGCTTTGCGCGCGCGAGCGCGAAGGCCGAGGCGGCCCCGAGGTCGAGCTTCGCGCCGGTCGAGAGATTGGCCGGCGTGTTCTCCCGCTCGACCCCGATGATCGCGGACAGCGCGTCGCTGTCCGCGCCCTTCGTCACCGTCCAGCGATAGACCTGCCGGCGCGCGTCGAAACCGAACACACCCGACTCGCCGTGGTCGCCCCGCTCGATGTCGTAGCTCGAGACGCTGAGCTCGTTCTGCAGGCCCCAAGGCCCCTGGGCGCGGGCGCGCAGGAAGGCCTCGAGGCTGTCGCTGATCTGCACGTCGTTGGTGTCGGAGAGGAGGAACGCCGGCGGCGGGAAGCCGTCGATATCGGTGCGGGCGTGGCTCCAGCGCAGCTGCCCGTCCAGCTGGAAGGCGTCCGACGGGGCCCAGCGGCCGCGCAGGTCGAGCGTCGTCTCCTGGTCGCCGTCGGGCTCGCTGTTGCGCAGCCCCGGCAGACCGAAGCGGGCGTAGCTGTTGCGCGTGTCCGCCGCCGAAACGCCGGCGGTGGTGAACCCGGCCGCCGTGACCCCGAACGCCCAGGCCTGATGACTCACGCCGACCGACGCGACCACCCGTCCGGTGTCCAGCGATCCTCCATCGGCTTCGAGGCTGACGCCGTTCGGCTCGGCGGTGGTGAAGGCGATGACGCCGCCGATCGCGTCGGAGCCCCAGAGCGCCCCTTGCGGCCCGGTCAGCACCTCGATCTTGGCGATGTCGCCCAGGTCGAGCGGACCGAAGTCGAAGCCGCCCTCCGGCTGCGAGGCGTCGTTCACCGGCACGCCGTCGATCAGCACCAGGGTCTTGTCGTCTGTGGCCCCGCGAATCGAGACGCCGGTGGCGCCGCCGAAGGGGCCTGTGGCGCTGAGCGAGACGCCGGGGGCCAGGGTAAGGACGTCGGAGGCGAAGACGGCTCCGACGGCCCGGATGTCCTTGTCTGTGATCACGTAGGCGTCGGGCGTGCTCGCCAGGGTCGCGGCCGGAACACGCTCGGCGGTCACGATGACGTCGGGCGTTTCGGCGTCCTGCGCCCATGCGATGCTCCTCGCGGCGAGCGCGGCGGCGATGGCCGTGGCGGCGAATAGAGGTCTTGTTGCGCGGTTCATGGCGCGTCCGTCCTTTCCTTTGGGACCGGTCACGCCAGGAGCGGGGATCGCTAGGGGCGCAGCGGCGGTCGATTGCCGCTGCGACGGACGACTTGCGGGGCAAGCCGCTCCCGCGCCTGGAGCCTGGACCCGGACCCCCGGACGAGCGACCTGGACGGCAGGTCTCCTGACTTGCGGGTCACGGGCGTTCGGTCCTCGCCTTCCCAGCGCCCGATGGGCGCCAGTGGCGCACGCCCTCAAGAAGGGGCGTGAAACGGACCCGAAGCCTCGCCGCCTACAGTTGCGGGCACAGCGCGGATTTGGGGCGAACCCCGCACCGCATTCCCTCTTGGCCCCCGGCTTCCCGGGGGACCGTCCAACTTGCCTTATCGATCAGGCGCGCCGGGCCGGCAAGGCCAGGAAATCTACCCGCCCTTCGCCTTCGTCTCCTCGGCCCATAGCGGGGAGGCCCCCTTCATCAGGCGGATCTGGAAGCGCACCACGCCGACGTCGGTCTTGGACTTCGCGTCGGCGAGGATGACGTCGTACCAGATGTTCTCCGTGCGCGGGCTTTCCGACAGCTTCAGCACCTTCGTCCGCGCCAGATAGTCGACCTCGGCCAGCGGCGGGCCGGCAAGGTTGCGGATCTCCAGCGCGCCGAACAAGCCCACCGCCGTCTTCTGCCGCGCCAGAACAGCTCCCCGCGCCAGGTGGGCCAGATGGACGACTAGGCCCGGAGGCAGCACGTTCTTTTCGCGGTAGATCGGCAGTTCCTCCGTGATCGTCTCCAGCTGCGCGAGCAACGCCTTGCGGTCGACCTTCACCGGTGTGTCGTGGGTCTCATCGCCCACCTTGAAGTCGGCGAGGATGCGCAGGCGGCCGGGGCCGGCCGGGTCCTGCATGGCCATACGGCGAACCAGCTCGGCGCCTGGGTCCTCAGGATCGAGGCTGGCCGTATTCTCCGAGATCTGGTCGCCCTGCTCGTTGTACTGCCGCAGGCGCGCGCGCTCCTCGCCCGGCTCGGCCACCGCCCGCACGCGCTCGTTGTCGACGGTCGCCTGGGTGAAGAAGGACGAGAGCCCGCCGCGCTCGAACCACTTTTCGCCGTAGATCTTCACGATCAGCGGCGCGAGCTGGTTCATGTGCACCGAGCCCGGCACGGTGCCGCCCTTGAAGCCCAGCTTGGTCGCGACGGTGTCGTCGTGGATGGACCCCGCGCCGCGCGCAGCCCGTACCGCTTCGGGGCGCCCTTCGGCCATGTGGGCCTGGAACATGTTGCGCGGGCTCTTGAACTCGGTTTCGAGCTGCGTGGTTGTCTCGCCCATCGACCGTCTCCTCTTTTCAGCCGCCCGCCAGTTCATCCCCCTCACCGCATTCGTCAAGCCGTTGACGGTGTGGCGCGCGCGGTCCTAGCGTTGAAACGCAAGAAGAAAGATCAGGAGGATCGCCATGGCCGACTTTGGCGGAGACACCGAAGCCTTCCGCGCCGAGGCGCGCGCCTGGTTGGCGGAGAACTTCCCCAAGAGCCTCGCCGGCAAGGGCGCGGCCGGGCCGCAAGCCGTCGGCGGCGAGCGCGAGGAGACGGCCGACGACGACCTCTGGCGCAAGCGCATGGGCGAGGTGGGCTGGGGCGTTCCCACCTGGCCGAAAGCCTATGGCGGCGGGGGGCTCACCCAGGCCGAGGCCGTCGTGCTGCGCGAGGAGATGAACCGCATCGGGGCCTGGAACCCGATCGGCGGGATGGGCGTGATGATGTTCGGCCCGACCCTGCTCGAGTACGGCACTGAGGCGCAGAAGAAGCGCCACCTGCCGCCGATCACGCGCGGCGAGCTGCGCTGGTGCCAGGGGTTCTCCGAGCCGGGCGCCGGAAGCGACCTCGCCGGCCTCTCGACCAAGGCCGAGGACAAGGGCGACCACTTCCTCGTCAACGGCCAGAAGATATGGACCAGCGGAGCCCAATACGCCGACTGGTGCTTCTGTCTCGTGCGCACCGACCAGACCAAGAAGCACGAGGGGATCAGCTTCCTCCTCATCGACATGCGGACCCCGGGCGTCGATCCCCGGCCGATCAAGCTCATCTCCGGCGCCTCGCCGTTCTGCGAGACCTTCTTCACCGACGTCGTGGTGCCGAAGGAGAACCTGGTGCCGCCGCTGAACGGCGGCTGGACGATCGCCAAGCGCCTCCTGCAGCACGAGCGGAACGGGATCGCGTCGGGCGCCGCAACCGCGCGGGCGGATCCGAAGGCTCAGCTGCCCAACCTCGCCAAGCACTACGTCGGCGTCGACGACACCGGCCGTATCGCCGACGCCGACCTTCGCCAGCGGATCATCAGCTACGAAATGGAGGCCAAGGCCTTTCAGCAGACGCTGGCGCGGGCGCAGGCCGAAGCGCGCGGCTCGAACCGCGGCCCCAGCGCCACGACATCGATCATCAAGAACGTCGGCTCGTTCCTCCGCCGCGACGGGGCGGAGCTGACCATGGAGATCATGGGCCACCAGGGCGTCGGCTGGGAAGGCGAGGACTTCACGCCCGCGGAGCTGGCCGCGACCCGGCTCGTGCTCTCCTCGAAGGCGGGCGGCATCGCCGGCGGCTCCCAGGAGGTGCAGTGGAACATCATCTCCCGCCGCATCCTCGGCCTGCCCGACCCGAACAAGGAAAACGCCATCGCGATGCGGTGACTAGCCGCGCCGCGAAGGCGGCGCGGCCCCATTTCACAACGAAGGGCACTAAGAACACGAAGCGCACAAAGGCAGACAGCCACAACGCTGCGGCCACCCGTCCTTCTTCGTGCCCTTTGTGTCCTTAGTGTCCTTCGTGGTTGAAAGCGGACGGCCCGCTCTCGCGGGCTTTCAGATGTCCAGCACGATCTTGCCGAAGTGCTCGCCGGCTTGCATGGCGCGGAAGGCGGCCTGCGCGTCGGCGAGCGGGTAGCGCTTGTCGATCACGGGCTTGATGCCGTTGGCTTCGATGGCGCGGACCATGGCCTCGAACTGCTCGCGGCTGCCGACGGTGATCCCGCTAATGTGGGCGTTCGCGCCGAAGATGGCGGCGACGTTGACGTCCTTGGAGAAGCCGGAGAGCACGCCGATGACGTGGACGTGGCCGCCCAGCCGGACCGCTTGGATCGACTGGGCGAAGGTCTCCGCGCCGCCGACCTCGATCACATGGTCGACGCCCAGCCCGCCGGTCAGCGTCCGCGCCTCGCGCGCCCAATCGGGCGTCGTTCGGTAGTTGATCCCGTGATCGGCGCCCAGCGCCTTCGCCCGCTCGAGCTTCGCATCGGAGGACGAGGTCGCGATCACGACCGCGCCGGCCGCCTTGGCGAACTGCAGCGCGAAGATCGAAACGCCGCCGGTCCCCTGCACCAGCACGACGTCGCCGGGCTTGACGCGACCCTCGACCATCAGCGCCCGCCACGCGGTCAGCGCCGCGCACGGCAGGCAGGCCGCCTCCTCGTCGCTAAGGCTTTCCGGCGCCTTGGACACGCCGTCCGCGCTCAGCGTGATGCGCTGTTGCGCGACGCCGTCGAGGGCGCCGCCGAGCGCGGTGGCCAGCGCCGGCCGCGTGGGCGCGCCGCCCATCCAGCCTTGGAAGAACAGCGGCGCCACCCGATCGCCGACAGCGACCCGCGTCACGCCGTCGCCGACCACCTCCACCACGCCGCAGCCGTCGGAAAGCGGCACGAGCGGCAGGCGGGCCTTGATCCCCGGGTTCTGGATCGTGGCGAGGTCGCGGAAGTTCAGCGAGGCGGCCTTCATCGCCACCCGCACCTGGCCTGGCCCGGGCTCGACGGGCTGCCGCTCGACCACCGCCAGGTGGTCGATCCCGGGCTCGCCGTCGAGGACGAGGGCGCGCACCGGCGCTCAGGCCTGGGCCGTCGCCGCGGCCGCCTTGCGCGCCTTGCCGCCGGAAGCGGAGACGATCAGCTTGATCAACTCCTCGGTGACCTTCGGCTCCAGCCCCTCCGTGTGGCCTTTGTCCAGCCGCACCACGTCGGCGATCACGCGGCCGTCGCGGGCGTTTGGATAGACGAAGACCTGCGCAGCGCCCGGACGGGGGAGCAGGCCCCAGCCCTTGGTCGAGCGCTCGATGCGCGAGGTGTCGTAGATCTGGCCCGGCTCGGTGTCGACGATGTCGGCGCGCCGCTGGCGAAGGCCCGCGCCGTATTTCTCCGCCCAGGGCGATGTCTCGGGCAAGCTTTTGATCTCGTGCTCGCCGACCGCGAAGATGAACGAGAAGTCGCAAGCCGGATCCTCGAGGGAGATGGGCGGAGGCGCCATGCGCGTCTGTCCGGGCTGCAACGGTGGTCCGAACCCCTCGGCGCGTTCGGCAGGCCCGAGGCGGCCGCCGGACAGGCTGAGCCAGCCGTCAACGCGCTCCTGGAAGAATGGGTCTTCACGGAGCAGCCGCCGGCTGGTCATGCCGCCCTGGCTGTGCCCCACGAGCCAGAAGGCGGCGATGTTCTCCAGGCCGTACCTGTCGAAGACGTAGTCCACGATGTTGTGCAGGTGCGCATCGTCGGCCTCGCCGACCCAGCGCCGCGCCGGCTCCTTGGTTGCCGCCGAGGGAGTCGCGACGACCAGCCGGTACTTGTCCTTGTAGTCGACGGCCGGGAAGTAGGCCTTCTGCCAGGCGCCGACCGAGCCGCCGCCGTGCAGGTTCAGAAGGAAGGTGACCTTCTCGCCCGGCTTCAAGTCGTCCGGGTCGTCCAGGTAGAACTTGCGGCCGGTCTTCTCGTCGACGGCGCTGATGCTGCCCATCGCGTCTTGCTCCCATTTCATTCTGTCTTTGCCCACGCTTGTCGCGCCGTGTTGCGCGGCGGGCAAGAGGGGCTTCGGGGTCAGGCCGCCGCCGCGGCCAGCGCACTCGCCTTCCCGCCCGGCGCGGTCACCATCATCTGGATCAGGGCCTCGGTGACCTTGGGTTCCAGACCCTCGGTGTGGCCCTTGTCCTTGCGCACGACGTCGGCGATCAGCCGCCCGCCCCTGGCGTTCGGGTAGACGTAGACCTCGGCTGTCCCGGGCCTCGCCTTCAGGCCCCAACCCGGCGTGGAGTTCCCCTCGCGCCCGGTGTCGTAGACCTGCCCGGGCTCGGTATCGTCGATGTCGGCCCGCCGCTCGCGCGGCCCCGCGCCGTATTTCTCCGCCCAGGGCGAGGTGTCGGGGAGGCTGGTCATCTCGTGCTCGCCGGTCGCGAAGATGAACGAGATGTCGCAGTCCGGCGCGACCGCGCGGCCGGGGCCGGGCTGGCCGGGCGGCGGCGCGGGCATACGCGGCCGCTCGCCGGGGAAG
>Ga0209415_10011238_pt1 | contig 15098 bp, 14 predicted proteins | sample PeaSoiSIISIP2007_FD_187696 | JGI IMG/M metagenome (GOLD analysis project Ga0209415, IMG submission 187696) | Peat soil microbial communities from Weissenstadt, Germany - SII-SIP-2007 (SPAdes) (version 2) | ecosystem: Environmental > Terrestrial > Soil > Wetlands > Peat | place: Germany... | reverse complement strand
ACGCATTGTCTTTGCTCCTCCATTGTAAAGACGACGCGCACATGATAATCGTTACTATTTCGGCCGCACTACACTAGAAGTTGCAAGAAAACGCGCCCGCAAGCGGGCGTTGGCAAGCTGAAGCGTGCCCTACCGTAGCTGGCCTTCGACTTCGCGGAGCCAATCGGGGGGCTTCAGGACCTCGCGCGGTTTGCTGCCATCGGGGGGGCCGATGATGCCATCGCGCTGCATCATATCGAGGATGCGGGCGGCGCGGCCATAGCCCAGGCGCAGGTGGCGCTGCAGGGTTGAGGTGGACGCCTTGCCCATTTGCAGCACCAGGCGCACGGCCTCTTCGTACATCGGGTCGTGCTCTTCGCTCGCCACTTCACCCGCGGCTTCAGGGTCTTCTTCATTGGGCGGCGCGACGAGGAATGACTGGTCGTACTCCGGCGCGGCCTGCTGCTTCCAGAAGTCGACGACGCGGTTGATTTCGGTTTCGGTGACGAAAGCGCCATGGACGCGGGTGAGGCGCGACGAGCCGGGCGGCAGGAACAGCATGTCGCCCTTGCCCAGTAAGTGCTCCGAGCCCATCACATCGAGGATGGTGCGCGAATCCACGCGTGTGGCGACGCGGAAGCTGATGCGCGCCGGGAAATTGGCCTTAATCAGCCCGGTGATGACGTCCACGCTGGGACGCTGCGTGGCCAGCACCAGGTGCATGCCGACGGCGCGCGCCATTTGCGCCAGCCGCGTAACGCTCTCTTCCACGTTTCGGCCTTCCAGCATCATCAGATCGGCCAGCTCATCGATCAGGATCAGGATGTAGGGCAGCGGGCGCAACTCCTCCTGCGTCTCATCCGGCTCGGCGAACAATTCGCGCGGCTCTTCCTGCATCTTGCGGATCTTCTTGTTGAACTGCTCGATGTTGCGGACGCCGTATTCGGCCAGCAGGCGCAGGCGCCGCTCCATTTCGAGCACGGCGTTACGCAGCGCATTGGTGGCCTTCTTGGGGTCGATAATCACCGGCGTGAGCAGGTGCGGAACGCCCTCATACATGCCCAACTCGACGCGCTTGGGATCGACCATGATCAGCCGCACTTCGTCGGGCGTGGCCTTATAGAGAATCGACATGATCATGGAATTGATCATCACGCTCTTGCCCGAGCCGGTGGAGCCGGCGATCAGCAGGTGCGGCATGCTTTCGAGCGCGGCCACGCGGATGCGGCCGTTGATATCCTTGCCCAGCGGGATGGTCAATCGCGAGTGCGACTGCGCGAACTCCTCGGATTCGAGCATCTGGCGCAGGCCGATCAGCTCGCGGCGGGTGTTGGGCACTTCGATGCCGACCGTGGGCTTGCCCGGGATGCGCTCGATGAGGATGGATTCCGCCTGCAAGCCGAGGCAGAGATCCTCGCTGAGGGTGGTGATGCGGCTGTACTTGATGCCGGCCTCGGGCTTGAATTCGAAGGTGGTGACCACCGGGCCGGGATTGATCTGCACCACATTGCCGAGCACGTTGAACTCTTCGAACTTGGCCTTGATGCGGCCGGCGGTCTCCTTGAGTTCCTGCTCGTCATACGCGCTGCGGCCGGGCACTTCGTTGAGCAGGTCGGTGGATGGCAGATCGTACATCATGCGGCGCGGCTCCGGCGGAGCGGGCGGAGGTTCGGTTGGCGGAGGCACGAGGGCGGGCGCAGGCTCCGGCGTGAGGTCTTCGATGGGGCAGATGGGGATCTCTGCGACGGCTTCAAATGCCGCACGCTCCGGGGGTTTATCCAGGCTGGCGGTGGTGCGCGTTTGCCAGGGCGGCGCGTCATCGGCCTGCGCCGCTATGGTTGGAGTGGCAATCGTGGCCGGCTTCACTTTCTTCTGCCGCTTGGTTTGCGCGGTATCCGCCCGGTTCTTCGCAGCCAGGGCGCGTCTCTCGGCGCGCAGGCGCGCTTTTTCGATGGCGCGGGACCGCATCCGTTCGCGCCACAGGCGCCAGCCGAGCGCAAAACGCCGGAACCAGGCGGCCGGGCCCGCGAACCATCGGCTGGTCTGTTCCAGCGCAAAGCTCGAAACCAGGTAGAGGGAAATCACCAACGCGGTGGCCGTCACCAACAGCGCGCCCGCCAGATTCAGCGAATCCACCAGACCGGTGGCCAAGGCCAGCCCGAGCGTGCCCCCCATGCGCACCGTGCCGCCGAACAGGCGCAGCGGTACGAAGGAAAGCGCGGCGCTGGCCGCCAGCGACATCAGTAAAGCGCCGGCGATCTTGGCCGCGCCGGCCCGCAGCTCGTCGGAGCGTATCCATTTCCAGGCCAGCCCGAACATCAGCAACGGGAATAAAAATGACGATGCGCCGAACAACTGCAGACAGAGGTCAGACAGATATGCGCCAGGGTAGCCGATTAAGTTGAGAGGGCGCGAAGAGGCAGCCGTGTTCCAGGAAGGGTCCTGGACATGGTACGAAACCAGACTCAACAGCGTCACCAGTCCCGCGAACAGGAGCAGGAAACCGGTGGCTTCGTTCAGCCTCTTGTGCTGGGTCGGCGATAAAAGCTTCATCACGCTGGCCGGCGGATGAAAGCCAGAGCAAGCACTATTATGCCAAAAATAATCCGATAGTAGGCGAACGGACGTAAGCCGCTGCGCCGCAAATAATGCAGAAACCAGGCGATGACCGCGCACCCGGAGACCGCGCTGACCGCCACGCCCACCACGAAATTCGTGGTGATGAGGTCATGCAGGTGGTGTTGCTTGTGCATGTCCCAGAGGGTCTTCGCCGCGGCGGCGCCGATCACGGGCGTGGATAGCAGGAAGGAAAAGCGCGCGGCTGCCGGGCGGTCCAGGTTGCGGAACAGGCCGGCGCTGATGGTGATGCCGCTGCGCGAAACACCCGGGATCACAGCTAGTGCCTGGGCCAGTCCGATGGTCAGCGCGTCCGGTCCGCCCACCGCCGCCATGTCGCGCTGCTGGCGGCCTACATTTTCCGCCACCCACATCAGCACGCCGATCGCGATCAGCATGACGCCGATGACGAACGGGTTGCGCCACGCTCCCTCGGCCTGTTTGTTGAATACCAGGCCGGCCACGCCCACCGGAATGCTGGCGATTGCCAGCAGCCAGAGCAACATGTGATTGTGCTTGAGCTGGTCGTCGTGTCCGACGCGAATTCCCAGGCCCTGCCCGATGATCTGCACCCAATCCTTGAAGAAGTAGAGGAGCACAGAGAGCAGTGTGCCCAGATGCAGCATGATGTCGAAGTCCAGGCCTTCGGTGTTCCAACCGAGCAGCCACGATGTGAGGTACAGGTGCGCTGTGCTGGAGACGGGCAGAAACTCGGTCAGCCCCTGCACGATGGCCAGCAGGACCACCTGGTAGATTGGCATAAGCAACCAGGGTACGGCATCGGGGAAAAAGTTGGCAAGGGTGTTATCGGTGGGGCACGCTTTAGCTTGCCCGCGATCCTGAGCATCATGACAGCAGCCAAAGCGATGCTATGATAGCAATTGTGAGAACCACTGTCACCCTGGATGCCGATGTCGAGAGGTTGCTCCGGACGTCCATGCGGGAACGAGGGATCTCCTTCAAAGAGGCCCTCAATGAGGCTGCGCGGTTGGGGTTGCTGCGTGGGAAACAGAGGGCCACCCGAAGGTTCGTGCAGAAATCGTTTCGGCTGGGAGACGGGCAGGGGTTCCGCTGGGATAAAGCCTTGGCCCTGGCAGAGGCGATGGAAGACGAAGAGCTGAGCCGGAAGCTATCCCTGCGCCAATGATTCTGGTCGACGCCAATCTGCTGATTTACGCGGTCAATCGGGACGCTCCGTTGCACCGCCGCGCGAAGTCCTGGCTGGAAGCCTCGTTGGCGGGGCCGGACACAGTCGCCTTTTCCTGGAACGTTCTGTTGGCGTTTCTCAGACTCACCACTCGGCCGGGCCTGTTTCGTCGCCCCCTCTCCTGGGCAACCGCCTTCGATGTGATCGCTTCCTGGCTGGATCAACCTTCCGCGACAGTGGTATCGGCCGGTCCGCGGCATCTCAGGATTCTGCGCGAACTACTGCTGCCACTGGGCGCGGGCGGCAATCTGACCTCCGATGCGCACCTGGCGGCGCTGGCGATCGAACACGGCGCCGAGTTGTGCTCTTCGGATGCGGACTTCGCCCGCTTCCCTGGCCTGCACTGGCGCAATCCGGTGGCGTAGGCGGCCGTTTCCTAAGTGCGGCCTCGTGTCTTTGACGGCGGGCAGGCGCTTCGAGGAGGAGCGGGCCAGGCGTGCCCGGCCCGTACCGTCGGCGCCAGGACAGGTTAGCGATCTTAGCCGGTGCCCGCGGTCAGCTCGATTTCTTCGGCGAGTACTTGGCGAGCACGTCCAGTAGTTTTCTTGCCGCGGCCGGCGTCGTCGCGCCACTGTTGAGGATCTGGCGGCTGGTCCAGGGCTTGCCGTACATGTTGCGGTTTTCGTCGACATCGCTGCGCAGCGTCGCGCCATCCAGCGACGCGCCGGCAAAAACGCCGCGGGAGCGCGACCAGGAAAGGATTTCGGCGGTCATCAGGGCGTCGGTTTGCGCGGTTGCATCGCGGCCCACCGGGCCCAGTGCGGCGGTGGCTTCACCACCGATTGTGAACTTGGTCTGGTTGAGGCGCCTCATGCCGCGCTCGTTCATCACCAGCAGAACCACGTCGGAAGAGGAGAAGCCGATCTGCAGGCCAAAGCTGCCGCCTTCGATACGAATCGCGGCAGGCGGGCCCCAGCCCTGGCCGCTCGCGGCGCGGCAAACGGCAAATCCCCTGCCGTATTTGCCGCCGACCACAAAGGCGCCCTTTTTCAGTCCCGGCACGAGCACTAAACAGGATGACTTGTCGAGCAGGCTCTGCGGAATGGAGCGATCCGGAGCGCTCATGATCTCGGTGAATAGCGAAGCGGCATCGTCCAGCCGCTCATCGGTCTTGCGCGTATCTTCTTCGGCGACCAGCAAGGTCGAGCCCAGGGTTATTGCCAACGTCAGCGTGAGCAGTCGCATAATCTTTATGGTAGCGTGGGCCGGAACCATGCGCCTGGGCGTGTTGGCACGTACGGAACGGGACTGGGGCGCGCGCGTCTTGGAAGTCCGGACCGGGCATGCCCGGCCTAGGGGCGCGGAGAAGGAGTTCGGCGAATGAGCTTCGACCCCGGGCCCGGGTCTTTGTCCGTTCGCTGATCGTCCAGTTTCCATAGACGCAGCTCGTTCGGGCCAGCAACGTCTACGCGAAACCTGGCATTCGGGCCGAGTTCGGCGCAGTCGTGGCAGATGTGGTGCTGAACCTCAAACGTGAGCGTCTTCGCTTCCACGCGCGGCGATAGCAACGGCACGGGATGCTGTGCGGCTACATGCCACGGACTATCAGTGTCACTGCGTTCCTGAAAATAAAACACAATGGTGCCACTGATTCTTCCGTCGGCCTCATCGATCTTGAGATCGATTCCGGGGAGGCCGTTCAGCTTCCCTTCCCACGTTCCGGCGAACGGAGAGTTCGTGTGAGGCACGGCCGAAGACTGCGCGATGGCAAACGTCGCGGCACATGTTAGTGCTGCCAATGCAGCGATGATCGGTTCCCGCTTCGTTTTCACGTCACCCTCCTATGCCGCCGGCCCTTTGGCCAGGGACGCTGTCGCCAGCATGCCGCCCAGCCCCATCGTCTCCACCGCGGAAGATGGCACGATCACCATGGAGCCACGCTCCTTAATGGCTTCGTACAGCATGTTCATGGCTCGCAGGTGCAGGGCCACGGGATTGTCCTGGTAGGTGGCCGCGGCCAGCGCGAACTTGTCGGCGATCTCGGTTTCGGCCTGCCCTAAAATGTTGCGCGCCTGCCGCTCCCTTTCCGCCTGGGCCTGCCGCGACATGGCGTCTTCCAGCGCCTGGGGGATGCGCACATCGCGAATTTCCACCGACTGCACGGTGATGCCCCAGGGGTTGGTCTTCTCGTCCAGAATGCGCTGCAATTCGTGGCCCAGCGACTCGCGCTCGGTGATCATCTGCGCCAGCTCATGCCGGCCGATCGATTCGCGCAACGCGGTCTGGGCGCTCAGCCGGATGGCTTCCACGAAATCCTCGACCTCGAGAATGGATTTCTCCGCGTTCCAGACCAGCCAGAAAAGGATGGCATCGACGTTGACCGGCACGGTGTCGCGCGTCAGCGTGGATTCGGCGGTGACATTCGCCACGCGCACACGCTGGTCGACGTACCGGCTGAGACTGTCGACAACCGGAATGATCGTAAACAGGCCGGGCCCCCGTAGTCCGCGGTAGCGGCCCAGGCGCAGAACCGCCACTTTCTCCCACTGGTCCGCGACCCGGATGGCGAACAACAGGTAGAGGCCGATCAGCGCGCCGGCCGCCAGACCTACCGGTGAATTGATCCCGGCGCCGACCGCCGATCCGGCGATGATCGAGATGACAAACAACGCCACCCCGAGGTTGCTGAGTTTGAACCGCTGCATAATATTCGGCGTCATGGGGTTACCTCCTCTTCGTTTGCGCATCGTTGGCATCGTCGCGCAGTTCGTCTAACAGGTTCTCGACCGTGAATCCGGCGGCGCCGGCGCGCGCCACGAACTCGGCCACCAGCTGGGCGAGCTGGCGCTGGCGCTCGGCGTCATCGCGCTTCACCTTTTGCCGGCTGATAAAGGTGCCGGTCCCCTGCTGCGTTTCCAGGACTCCGCGGATTTCCAGTTCGCGATAAGCGCGCACCACGGTGTTGGGGTTGATGGAAAGGTCCACCGCCACCTGGCGCACCGTGGGAAGCTGGTCGCCCGCCGCCAGCGCGCCCGCCGCCATCCCGCCCGTCACCTGGTCGATCAACTGCCGGTAGACCGGCATACCGCTTTTGAGGTCCAGCCGGAAAGCGAAAGGTGTCCGCGCCGTGGGTGGCTGCTTGGTCATCTATATTGCTAGTGTATTAGTCTATTAATACATTGTCAAGAAGATTTTTCACTGCGTCCGAGGTAGGACAGACGATCGGTTTTTGTCGTCTGTCATGCGTGGCCAAAGCATAGAACCTCGACAGACGACAAGAACCGATCGTCTGTCCTACCTGGGACTGGCAGGTCGGGGACCTGCCCCACTATGCCAGGTAGCGCTGGAGGTCGTCGCTGCGGAAGCAGTGGGCGAAAGCGGTGTCGCGGGCGATGCGGTTGGTGCGGACCAGTTCGGCGAGCGATTGCTCCATGGTCATCATGCCCTCGGCGCGGCCGACGGAGATCTGGCTGCGGAGCTGGTGGTCGTCGCCCTTGCGGATCAAGGCGCGGGCGGCGTCGGTGGCGATCAGGATTTCGGTGGCCGGCCAGCGGCTCACGCCGTCCAGTCCGGGCACCAGTTGCTGCGCGACGATGGCGGCGAGGGCCAGCGACAATTGCTGGCGGATCTGCGGCTGGTTGGCGGCAGGGAACGAATCGAGAATCCGCGCCACCGCCTGAATGGCGTCGTTGGTGTGCAGCGTGGAAAGCACCAGGTGGCCGGTCTCCGCGGCGGTGAGCACGGTGGCCATGGTCTCGGCGTCGCGCATTTCGCCGACCAGGATCACGTCGGGCGTCTGGCGCATGATGCTGCGCAGGGTTCCGGCGAAATCCGGCGTGTCGCGGCCGACTTCAATCTGTTCGATGATCGAAGAACGATTGGCGTGCTGGTATTCGACCGGATCCTCGATGGTCACCACGTGCGCCTGCCGCCGGCTGTTGACGACGTCGATGAGCGCGGCCAGGGTGGATGTCTTGCCGCAACCGGTGGGTCCGGTTACCAGCACCAGGCCCTGACGCCGCTCGGCCAGTTTCGCCAGCGCCGGCGGCAGGTGCAGCGACTCGAGCGAGGGAATCCGCGCCGGCAGCAGGCGGATGCTCGCCGCCAGCGTGCCACGCTGGTGGTGCAGGTTGACGCGGAAGCGGCCCAGGCCCTCGCGCAGGAAACTAAGATCCGCGGAGCGGTTTTTTTGCAGCTCTTCGAGTTGCGGCGGCGTGAGCAGCGGCAGCACCAGGCTGCGCACGTCGTCGGCTTCCAGAGGTGGACCGGAGCCGGGCGCCAGCGCGCCGTTGACGCGCAGCACGGCAGGAGCCCCGGCGATCAGCAAAACGTCGGAAGCGCCCCGGGCGGCGGCGAAAGAGAGCAGCTTGTCGAGCGAGCCGGTCGCGTCCGGCGCGCGCGAGGCCGGCTTGTTGCCGGGCGCAGCCCGGTTCAGTTCGGCGACGATTTTGGAAAGCTCGCTATCGTATTCGCTCATACACTGTGGGGCAGACCCCCTGGTCTGCAGCCGGCCCCCTGGCCGGCTTTTCTTGAAAGTGCGGGCGCCTGGCTCTTCGATAGGCCAGCGGGACGAGGGCGTCCCGCGCAGACCAGGGGTCTGCCCCACCACTCAGAAGTATAGCGGGTGCGGTACCATCCCCTTTTGAAGCTGCTGATTTTTTCCGACATCCATAATGATTGGAAGACGCTCGAAAGGCTGCTCTCCGTGCAGGCTGATTTCTATATCGCCGCCGGCGACCAGGTCACCTGGGCCAGGGGTTTCGAACGTTGCGGGGAGATTCTCGGGCGGCGTGGAAACCAGGTTTACGTGCTGCCGGGCAATCACGAATCGTCGGACGATGTCGCCCAAATGTGTGCGCGCTTCGGCCTGCACAACTTTCACGAGCAGCACATCCAGGTTGGCCGGTGGCAAGTCGCCGGCCTGGGCTACTCCAGCCCAACGCCGTTCAACACGCCGGGCGAGTACAGCGAGCCGCAGCTGGCCGAGCGGCTCGCAAAGTTCGCCGATCTCGACCCGCTGGTGCTGGTGTGCCACGCGCCGCCGCATGGCACTGCGCTCGACCAGATCCGTCCCGGCCTGCACGCCGGATCGCGCGCGGTGCGCGAATTCATCCAAAAATCGCAGCCGCACTATTTCTTCTGCGGCCACATCCACGAGACGGAGGGGGTGGAGATCCGCATCGGCCGCACACTGGCTCGCAACGTGGGTAAAGCAGGCTATTTGTTAGAATTGGATTGAACCCACATGACCCTCGAAGAATTGGAACGCCAATACGCGCCGCTTCGCGACCAGGCCCTGGCCGTGCGGAGGTATCTTTGACGCCCCCGCGCAGAAGCTCGAACTAAGCCGAACCGAGGAGCAGGTCTCACAGCCGGATTTCTGGGCGCAACCCGAGAAAAGCCAGAAAGTGATGCACCGGCGCAAGCGCCTGGAAGAGGCGATTGCCGACGACGAGCGCATTCGCGCCTTGACCGAGGACCTGGACACCATGTTCGAACTGGCGCGCGAGGGCGAAGACGTGGCCGGCGACATCGAGCGGGATGTGAAGACTTACGCCGAATACGTGGATCGCCTGGAGACGGCGATGCTGCTTTCGGGCGAGAACGACGCGCTCAGCGCCATCGTCACCATCCACCCCGGAGCCGGCGGCACCGAAAGCCAGGATTGGGCGGAGATGCTGCTGCGCATGTACCTGCGCTGGACGGAGCGGCACGGCTTCCAGACGGTGATCACCGACCGGCTGGAGGGCGAAGGGGCGGGCATCAAATCGGTCACCTTCGAAGTGAACGGCGAAAACGCGTACGGGCTGCTGCAATCGGAAGCCGGCATTCACCGCCTGGTCCGCATCTCGCCGTTCGACGCCAACGCGCGCCGCCACACGTCGTTCGCCTCGGTGTTCGTTTACCCGCAGGTGGACGACGAGATCAAAATCGATATCAAGCTGGACGATCTCCGCATCGACACCTTCCGCTCTTCGGGCGCCGGCGGGCAACATGTCAACATGACGGATTCGGCGGTGCGGATCACGCATTTCCCCACCAAGACCGTAGTGCAGTGCCAGAACGAGCGATCGCAGCACAAGAACCGCGAGAGCGCCATGAAGCAGCTTCGCGCCAAGCTCTACGAGCTGGAGCTGGAAAAGAAACGCGCGGAGACGCGGAAAACCGAAGACTCCAAGCTGGAGGCCAGTTTCGGCAGCCAGATCCGCAATTACGTGCTGGCGCCGTACCGGCTGGTAAAGGACCTGCGCAGCAAGCTGTCGCTGGGGGACGTGGACCGCGTGCTGGAGGGCGACCTGGACGGCATGATCCACGCCTACCTGGTGTGGCGCAAGACCGGCAGGATCGCCGGCGACGATAAGGACGAAGCGCCGGAGTGAGCGCCGACCAAACCAGCGTCGCCCACGCCGCGGAGTTGATCCGCGCCGGGCGCCTGGTGGCTTTCCCCACCGAGACCGTCTATGGGCTGGGCGCGAATGCGCTCGATGCGGCGGCAGTGGAACGCATCTTCGCCGCCAAGAAAAGGCCGCACTCAAGCCCGATGATCGTGCACGTGGATTCGATTGCCATGGCTCGCTCGCTGGCGGCCGTTTGGCCGGAGGCGGCCGAAAAACTGGCGCGCCGCTACTGGCCGGGGCCGCTGACACTGGTGGTGCCGAAGCGCAGCGTGGTGCCGGATATCGTCACCGCCGGCCTGGCCACGGTGGGGCTGCGCATGCCCGCGCATCCGCTGGCGCTCGATTTGATTCGCGCCGCGCAGGTGCCGATTGCCGCGCCCAGCGCCAACCGCTTCACCGAGCTTTCGCCCACCACTGCGCAGGACGTGCCCGGCCAGCTTGCCGATTTCGTGCTGGATGGCGGCCCGGCGCGGGTCGGCATCGAATCCACCGTGCTTTCGCTGGCCGGTGCGCCCCTGCTGCTGCGGCCGGGCGTGATTCCTCTACCCGAAATCGAAAGTCTGATCGGGCCGGTGGCGATAGCCGCGGCCGCCGCAGAGGGGCCGCACCCATCGCCAGGCATGCACCTGCGGCACTACCGGCCGGCTACGCCGCTGTATCTGATCGGCCCCGGCGATCCGCCGCCGGAAGGCCGCGGCGCCCGGCTGCGGCTTGGTCAGGAAATGCCCGCCGATCCGCGCGAGTATGCCGCGGTTCTCTATCGAACACTGCACCGTTTGGATGGCGAGGGCTGGGAGTGGATCGCGATGGAGCGACCGCCGGAAACGCCAGAATGGGCCGGTGTGCTGGACCGGCTGCGGAAGGCGGCGGCGAATCAGTGAGGCGTGGCGCGGACAGTCCTGTCTGCAGCGTCGCCAGTCCTGGCGACGTTTCCTAGCCAGCGGCAGACTATCGCGCGCACCAACAAAGAAATGTCGAGATGACTCTCGACACAGCAGGCAAGACTGCCTGCGCCACGGCGGATCTACCGGTCCAGGGCCAGAGTCGGGAAGGTGCGGGAAATGTGGTCCTGCCAGGTGAGGCTTTCCTCGTCCACCAGCGACCACAACAAGCCCACCCCGGTGCAGACGCTCAGGCAGGAACCGAGCATGCGGAGCAAGCGGTGGCGTGGCTCCAACGGGAAGCCGTCGAATGTGGTGAGCTGCAGGCGCGTCCACCGCATGCCCGGCGTCTCGGTGCCGGCGATCACCGGCAGCAAACCGTAAGTGAAGCCGACCAGCAGCAACGTGCCGCCGAAAACCATCAGATTGGTTTTGTTCAGGACGACCTGACCGCCGAACAGGCGAAACGCCAAAAGAAACCAGCCATAGGCGATCAGCACCAGGCTCCAATCCAGAGCCGCCGCCACTGCGCGGTGCAGCGGCGTCGCCACCGGCGCATCGCAGTAAATCCTGGCCTCCACCGTGGTGCCCAGGGTGCGCGGCTTGGCGGGAGCTGCCTCCAGGAATTCCAACTTCCCCTGCCCATCCGGCGCGCGCCTGCCGGTCTTGGCCTTAGGCTTGCGAGTCGCCGCTTTCGGGCGGGCCGGCGCGATCAGCACCACGTTCGATGCCAGCCTGTCGGGAAAAAGCGAAGTCTGTACGGCGCGGCCCATATCCCGCGACGGCCGCGACGCCGCCGGCTGCGAAGGAAACTCCAGCGCCATCCGCCTCGGCTCGGTCGCCAGGGCTCCCGCGGTCACCAGACTGAATCCGCCCGTCAACCGGTCGTCGGCTTTGCGGCCGCAACGGCGGCAGCGCTGTTCGCCCTGCCCGAGTCGCGTCCCGCAATAGCTACAGGTCATCGTCTTCACACTGTGAGCGAAGCGCACGGAAGCCTTAGCAGACATTCTGTGGTACCGTCTGTGGTTGAGGCCCTTTCCGCCAAGCTCTCTTACCTTTCTTAGCACAGGCGGGCCAGCTTGTCACGGAAATTCTTATAGCTTTACCTGCGTTTCTCTGGTTACTGTATTGTTTTTGCTGGCGTTAGTAGGCGCGGCCAGCGCCCAGCAACCAGTCCCGGTTCAGCCCACTCCGCAAGCCGGCACCACAGCGCCCGCTGCCCAAACCAGTGCCCCGGCAAAAGCAGCCCCACCCCAGCTTCCCGATCACAAAACTCTCGAACTCAACCAATGGGTTTTCTGGGCGGTTAATCAGAAGTCGGAGGGTCCCGTGAAAGAGGGCCACGGCAATGTGCAACTGGAAAGCAAGGCGCTGCTGGCGCGCGCCGACGACATGGTATATAACGAGGACACTCACGAGTTGGTCGCCACCGGTAACGTTTACTATCACAGCTTCGAAAAGAACGAGCAGATCTGGTGCGACCGCATGGAATACAACACCGAAACGCAGAAGGGAAAGTTCTACAACGTGCGGGGCGAATCGATGCCGAAGACGGTGGTTCGCCGCGGCATCCTGACCGGCAACAGCCCGTTTCACTTCGAAGGCAAATGGGCGGAGCGCATCAGCGACAAGTACCTGCTGTACGACGGGTGGATCACCAACTGCAAGATGCCTGCTCCGTGGTGGAAACTGCGCGGGCCGAAATTCGACATCATCCCAGGCGAGCGGGCGCTGGGCTATCGAAGCACTTTCCTGCTCCGCAGGATACCGCTTTTCTATACGCCTTATTTCTACCACTCGCTCGAAAAAAGGCCGCGCCACAGCGGATTCCTGCTGCCCAACCTGGTGTCGAGCTCGCAGCGCGGCCCCATGGTGGGTTTGGGCTATTACTGGGCCATCAACCGCAGCTTCGACGTGACCTATCGTTTCTTCGATTACACCACCAGCGCCTTTGGACACCACGTGGATTTTCGGGGCAAGCCGCGCGAGGGCACGGATTTCGATGTCATCCTTTATGGCGTGCAGGACCGCACAGGCGTTGTCCCTGGCACTACGCCGGTCGAGCACTACTCCGGCTTCAACCTCTATGCGCTTGGTCACCTCGACCTGGGCCACGGCTGGACTGGCATCGCCAATGTCAACTATGTCAGTTCCTTCGACTTCCGCCAGGAATGGTCGGGATCCTTCAATGAAGCCATTGGCTCGGAGGTTCATTCCATCGGGTCGGTGAGCAAGGACTGGTCCAGTTTCCGAGTGGACATCGTCACGGCACGCCTCGAGAATTTTCAAACCACCGAGGTGCCGCTGACGCAACCCAATGGTGAGGCGCCGGCGGTAACCAATGCGGTTCTCATTCACAAGCTGCCCGATGTTGAATTCGACGGCCGCGACCGCGCGATCTGGAAGAACCTGCCCATCTGGTTCTCGTTCTATTCCGCCGCGGGTCTGCTCTACCGCTCGGAACCAATCTTCAATTCCAACTTGAACCTCGGCGGACCTCAGGGGAACACGCTCTACGAAACGTTCCGCACCGAGCAGTTCACGCCGCGGCTGGAACTCGCGCCGCACATCACCAGCGCTTTACACTTCTGGCACTTCGATCTGGTGCCGAGCGCGGGCGTCAATGAGGCGGTCTACGGGCAGAGTCAGGCCGCGGACCCGCTGGTCTCGCAACAGGTGGGCTATGTGGCCTACCAGGTGTCGGGCGGCAAGCTCGTGACCAGCGCGCGGGACTTCTCCCTCGACCTGATTTTTCCTTCGCTGGCGCGCGTCTTCGATAAGAAGACGATCTTCGGCGACAAAGTGAAGCACGTCATCGAGCCGCGCGCGACTTACCGCTACGTCACCGGCATCGGCAGCGACTTCGACCGCATCGTGCGCTTCGACGAAACCGACCTGTTGAGCAACACCAACGAGCTGGAGTTTTCGCTGGCCAACCGTCTGTATGCCAAGCGCGGCGATTCCGTCAGGGAGATCCTTACCTGGGAACTGAAGGAGAAGCGCTACTTCGACCCGACCTTCGGCGGTGCGGTGGTTTCCGGCCAGTCGAACCTGTTCGCCGCCACGGCCGATCTGAGCGCCTATGCGTTCCTGATCGGCCCACGCAGCTATTCTCCGGTGGTTTCCATGCTCCGCGCCAGCCCGGTCAACGGCCTGTCCGTGAACTGGCAGGCCGATTACGATCCCCGCTTCCACGCCGTCGTCGATAGTGGTTTTTCCGTGGACTACCATTGGCGGAAATACTTCTTCTCGGCCGGCGACTATGAGGTCCACACCAACCCGCTGTTGGTTCCGTACGCCAACCAGTACCGGGGACGCCTGCAATATGGCGATCCCAACAAACGCGGCTGGAACGCCGGCATTGAAGCCGTCTACGACTATCGGCAGAAGGTGCTGGAGTACACGACCACCATGGTTACCTACAATACGGATTGCTGCGGCTTCAATGTGGAATACCGACGTTACAATGCGGGGATCCGCGACGAAAGCCGAATCGAGTGGTCGTTTTCGATTGCCAATGTCGGCACGGTCGGCAGTCTGAAGAAACAGGACCGGCTGTTCTAGACAGGCGGGAAGCGCGCTTTCCTGTAGCCGCACGGCGGGCCGAGCCGGTTCGCGGGCTGCGGCGTGGATGACCTCGCAGGCGCCTTCCTGAGGCGGTGGACCCCAGAAAATGATAAAGGCCCCAAGTTTGTTAACTTGGGGCCTTGCACTCAGAGAGTGGCGGCGGGAGGGGACTCGCCGCCAAGGATGCTGTCTGTACTTGCCATATTAACCGTTTCAGATCTGATTGTCTATAACTGAATGAAGATTCTTGTGGGAAACTTCTGTCCTCGCGGGCTGGTCTGGACGTGCTGCGGAGTTTCTCAACGCAATGCGGGTAAAAATCCCGTAGGGGCCAAGGACCGGGCCTGCCCGGACCCTACGAGTCCCCTAATAGCGGCACCCTCGGGCAGCACAATATAACGTTATCGAAAATGGGAAATGGTGTGCCAGGCCGGACAAATTAAAAGGCCCCGAGCTGGGTATCTCGGGGCCTTGCACTCAGAGGGTTGGCGGCGGGAGGGGACTCGCCGC
>Ga0209415_10011237_pt1 | contig 15098 bp, 11 predicted proteins | sample PeaSoiSIISIP2007_FD_187696 | JGI IMG/M metagenome (GOLD analysis project Ga0209415, IMG submission 187696) | Peat soil microbial communities from Weissenstadt, Germany - SII-SIP-2007 (SPAdes) (version 2) | ecosystem: Environmental > Terrestrial > Soil > Wetlands > Peat | place: Germany... | reverse complement strand
CGCCTGCTTCTTCGCATGCAAGCCTGTGTTCAGGGTGCGCCTTACCCGGCGTTTCTGCACGTTTAGATCATGTTTACGGCTCATATCGCACCTCCATGAAGGGCATTATATACGTAGATACTTCTCCCAATCAGGGGATCGGATGCCTAGCTGCAATAATTTGTCGCGAACAGCAAATGTACATTATAATGTACAGAATCAAATTTGAGAGTACAGCCCATGGACACAACGTTTACCGAACTGCGCAATAATGCCAAGGCATTTTTCGATGCCGTTGAGAGCGGCCAAACGGTGCGGGTGTTTCGCAACGGTAAGGCGGTCGCGCAAATCGTTCCGATCAAGGAGGCGGTTCCGGCCTGGAAGCGCGATTTTACGCCGCTCGACATCAAGGGCCTGAGCTTGAGCGCCGAGGTCTTGAAAGATCGCGCCAAATCGCGGTGAGAATATTCCTCGATACTTCTGCGCTCGCAAAACGCTATATAGCGGAGAAACATTCGGCCAAAGCACGGTCTTTGTGCCTTCGAGCGGAACGACTGGCGGTCAGCATCATTTGTCTTCCGGAACTCATTTCCATGCTGCAGCGCTTGGTACGGGAGCGTCGATTGAATGAGACCAATTACCAAGCGCTCAGGGCAGTGATTCTCGATGATCTTGCGGATGCCGATATTTGCGAGATTACGACCGATGTCATGAAGCGTACGATCACGTTACTCGAAACCAATGTGCTACGAGCGATGGATTCCATTCAGGTCGCTTGTGCCTACGTTTACGAGGCAGATGTGTTTGCGTCGGCTGATCGCCGCCAACTCGCCGCCGCCAGAAAGCTCAAGCTTAAGATCATCGACTTTTCGTGAGCTGGAACGCGATTGCGAGGGCGCCTTCAATAAGCCTTGTCGTCCCGAAAAATCTTGAACACAGTCAGCAGCAAAATCTTGATGTCGAGCATCGGCGTCCAGAACCGCAGATAATCCAAGTCATAGTTGACGCGCGCCTGCATATCCTCGAGTTTTTCCGTCTCGCCGCGGCAGCCGTTGACTTGCGCAAGCCCCGTGATGCCGGGCAGCACCTTGTGCCTGACCATGTAGCCCTTGATGAGCTTGCGGTATTGCTCGTTGTGGGCGACCGCGTGCGGGCGCGGACCCACGAGGCTCATGCGTCCCTGCAAGACGTTGATGAGCTGCGGCAACTCGTCGAGCGATGCACGGCGCAGGAAACTGCCGATGGGCGTGATCCGGGTGTCGGTCTTTTTGGCCTGCTCGATTTGGTGGCCGTCTTCGGTGACTCGCATCGTGCGGAATTTATAAACGGCGATCTCGCGGCCGTCCAGTCCGTAGCGGCGCTGCTTGAAGATGATGGGGCCGGGCGACGTCAATTTGACGAGCACGCCGATCAGTACGAATAACGGCAATGTCAGTAGCAGGATGCCCGCGGAAAAAACCACGTCGGTGAGCCGTTTGGTCACCCCGCGATAGCCGTAAAAAGGTGTTTCGCACATGGCCACGACCGGAATGCCGTGGATGTCGCCGGAGCGCGCCTGTATGAGGTCGAATACGAAGATATCCGGTACGTAATAGATCGATGCGGTCGTATCGCGCAGATCGTCGAGCAAATTCATGACGCGCTGTATATGTCGAATCGGCAGCGCGACGAAGATGATGTCGACGCCTTGCTCGTTGACGAACTTCGCGACATCGCTCAAATTGCCGATCAGCCGGTTGTCCGATTGCATTGCGAGCCGGTCGACGCTGCGGTCATCGAAGAACCCGGCGACCTGGATGCGCATGCCGGGATTCTCCTTGAGGCGATTGGCGAGATCCTGGCTGCTGTTGTTGTAGCCGGCGAAGATCGCCTTGCGATTGTCAAACGCGCTCATCAAGAAGCGCCGCATGATCTCGTGCATGACATAGGTGGTCATGAGCAAGGCCGCGGGCGTCACGAGCGCCCAGATCACGAAGACACGGCGCGGGTACGCATCCAGCGTTGTCGTGAGGAGGCCGATCGCGACCAGCGCCACCAACAGCAGCACCCAATGAACCAGAACGTCCGCCATCGCGACCGTGCGCTGGGAGGTCAGCTGGGTGCTGACGTCACGGGGTGCGCGAATCAGCACGAGGCATAGCACGACGGCGACGATCGCGCTGATTGTGTCGAACCGCATGCTGTAGAACACGACGGACCAATAGAGGCAAATGACGGCGACCAATGCCGGCATTACCGCCTGTGCGCCGGTCATCAGCGCGATCAAAAAACTTTGCTTGACCAATACCGGTTGAGCCATCACCTATCCATAGAGCCTGGAACGTCAAGCATGAACCGCCGCGCGACTCAAAACTCGCCCGCGCACGACATAATCTAGATACATTATCATCTATCAACCGCTGCCAATGCGTGAACTGATTCGACAAACGGGCGCGGGTTATGTTCACCGATCATGCGTCGCCTGGGCCATTTGAGAGCCCGGCGAGCCAAAATGGTATTCTAGACCGCTATGACTACTGTCCCCTTACTCGACCTCAAGGCCCAATACGCACAAATTCGCGCCGAGGTCATGCCTGTCATCGAGGAGGTCTGCGCGAGCCAGCAATTCATCCTCGGCGAGCATGTCCGCGGGCTCGAGGCCGAGGTCGCGCGCTATAGCGGCGCCTCGTTCGGTATCGGTGTCTCCTCGGGCACCGATGCGCTTCTGCTCGCGGTCATGGCGCTCAACATCGGCGCCGGCGACGAAGTCATTACCTCGCCCTATACCTTTTTTGCGACCGCGGGCATCATCGCGCGCGTCGGCGCGAGGCCGATATTTTGCGATATCGATGCCTCGACATTCAATCTCGCTCCGGCCGCCGTCCAGAAGTTTATCGATCGCGATTGCCTGATGCGCGACGGCTGCCTCGTCAATCGCGTCACGGGCGGCCGGGTTCGCGCGTTGTTGCCCGTGCATCTGTATGGGCAGTCCGCCGATATGGGCCCCCTCATGGAGATCGCGCGCCGTTATAGCCTCAAGGTCATCGAAGACGCGGCCCAGGCGATCGGCACCGAAACCGCCGATGGGGTGCGCGTCGGCTCGATCGGCGATATCGGCTGTTTCTCGTTCTTCCCGAGCAAGAATCTCGGCGCTTTCGGCGATGCCGGATTGTGCACGGTCAATGACGCGGATCTCGCCGAACACCTGCGCGTGCTGCGTGTGCACGGCGGCAAGCCCAAGTATTATCACGCGTTCGTCGGCGGAAATTTTCGTATCGATGAGTTGCAGGCCGCGGTGCTGCGCGTAAAACTGAAATTTCTGGACGGCTGGACCGAAGGCCGGCGGCGCAACGCCGCCTATTACGACGCCGCGTTTGCTCGTGCTTCCTTAGGTTCACACCTGGTCACGCCGGCCGCGATCGATGGCGGACGGCACATCTTCAATCAATACATCGTGCGCGTCGCGCGCCGCGACGAACTCAAGAAGTTCTTGGGCGAGCATCGCATCGGTACCGAGATTTATTATCCCGTGCCGCTGCATTTGCAGCAGTGCTTCGCGTACTTAGGATATCGAGCCGGAGATTTCCCGGAATCCGAGCGCGCGGCCGCCGACACCTTGGCCTTGCCGATTTTTCCGGAACTCACCGAGGCGCAGCTCGCGCACGTCGTCGCGAGCGTCGCGAAATTCTACGCGTAGCGGCCCTCAGTGCCCCGTGGCGGCCTAGCTGCCGCCCGCGCCGCTTCACGCTCCGGCTTTCTTGAAATCGTCGGGCAGCAGCTGGTGCCGCGAGAGCAGCTTGTAGAAATCCGTTCGATTGCGTTTCGCGAGGCGCGCGGCCTGGCTGACGTTCCCCGTCGTGATCTGCAGGATCTGCGATAGATAATTGCGCGTGAACTCGTCGCGCGCCTCATCGAACGAGGGCAATCGCGCGCTGCCGCCGCCCAAGGATTGCTGCACGATCTCGGCCGTGATGATCGGGCCGTGCGAGAGCGCGACGTTCTGGCGCACGACATTATAAAGTTGCCGCACGTTGCCGGGCCATTCCGCGGTCGCGAGCAGCTCGACGGCTTCCGGCGCATAGATTTTTCTCTGGCCGATTTCCTTCGCGAGTTGTTCGAGAAAATGCGCGACCAGCAAGGGGATGTCCTCGCGCCGGCGGCCCAAGGGCGGTATCTCGATGTGCACGACATTGAGCCGGTAGTACAAATCCTCGCGGAACTGGCCGCCGAGCATCAACTGGTTCAAATCGCGATGTGTCGCCGAGATCACGCGTACATTGACCGCGATCGGCTCGGTGCTGCCGACGGGGCGGATTTGATTCTCTTGCAGCACGCGCAGCAGCTTGACCTGCAGCGGAATCGGCATATCGCCGATCTCGTCGAGCAGTATCGTGCCGCCGTCGGCACTCTGGAACAGGCCGACCTGGGCGCGCGTGGCGCCCGGAAAAGCGCCCTTCTCGTGGCCGAATAGTTCGCTCTCGAGCAGATTCTCGGCCATCGCGCCGCAATTGATCGCGACGAACGGCTTATTGCGCCGCGGACTCGCTTCGTGGATCGCGCGCGCGAGCAGCTCCTTGCCGGTGCCGGACTCGCCGGTCAGCAGCACGCGCGCATCGGTGCCCGCGACCATGTTCGCCTGTGCGAGCTTGTCTTCCATGATCTGGCTGCGCGTGATGATGTTGGCGCGCCAGTCCTCGTCGACGTGCGCGAAGCCGGAAAACTTGAGCGCCTTTTGCACGTGATCGAGCAATTCCTGCTTATCGACGGGCTTCGTCAAGAAGCCGAACGCGCCGCTTTGGGTCGCGTGCACGGCATCGGGAATCGTGCCGTGCGCGGTCAGGATGATGACGCGCAAGCCGGGCCAGCGGCTCTGCAACTCCTTGAGCAGGCCGATGCCGTCCATGTTGTCCATGCGCAGATCCGTGATCACGAGGTCGGGGCGGAAGCGCACGCAGGCGGCGAGCGCCGCGGCCGCGCTCTCGACGGCCTCGACTTCGTAATTCTCGGCGCGCAGCCGTATCGTCAACAAGCGCAGCAGACCCGGATCGTCGTCGACGACGAGGATTCGCGCCTTGCGCTTTTGGGGCGTCACGCTGTCACGCTTTCCCGATGGCAAGCCGAACGATAACGATGTGGTGGCGGCATTCGAATAAGCGTTCACGGCGACTTCTCCCAATGATAGTCACGGATTCGTGGGTACAGTCGAGGCGCGATCGTTGATCGAACGCTCGATGTGCGTAACGGCCTCTAGTTTAGCCTTGGCCTCCTCTAACGCCTTGCGCAACCGCGCATTTTCGTCAGTTTCTGCCGCTAAACGCCGGTTGCTGGCCGCCAGTTTGTCGTCGTCGCCATGCGTGTCCCGCACGGCCGCGTCGCGCAATCGCTTGGCCTCGGCCTGAAGAATCAGCTGCTGCTCGACCTCTCTGAGCTCGATCAGCGCGAGCCAACGCTCCACCGGTAGTAGAGTTTCGGGTCTCGCGAGCAATTGCGACAACTGTCGCTGTGCGGCGACGGGATCCGCGCCGCTGTGGCCGGGTGTCGCGAGGGCGAGTGCATAGCGCAACCGGTTGCTCGTCGTCGGCGTCAGTTCCGCAGCGTCCTTGACCGACTGGAAGGTTTCCGCCTGACTCGCCGGGTCGCGCTGCGGCAGATTGCTCATCATTTCAAGGATGGGCGCGATCGGGCCCGTATCAAGGGGCACGCGCTCGGTTTCCACCGGATTGGCGGCTTTTTGACCGCCCGAGCTGCAGCTGCTCATCGCAATCAGGCACACGAGACCCGCGAGCAACCGCGACGATCTATGCGGCATGGGCTTTTTCACGTGCGGCCGTGGCGCTCGGGTGCAGCGGCAAGCGCACGCGAAAGTGGGCGCCGCCGGCCTTGGCTTCGAGGATCTCGATGCTGCCGCCGTGCGCATTGACGAATTCCGTGACCACCGACAGCCCGATGCCGGTGCCCTTGACGTGACCGCCTTGGGGCGTTTTTCCCTGATAAAAGGCTTCGAAAATGCGGCTGCGCTCCTCGGCGGGAATGCCGGGACCGCTGTCCATGACGTCCATGATCAGTTGTCCGCGATCCGCACGCGCGTGGATCGAAATCGTGCCGCCGCGCGGCGTGAACTTGATCGCATTCGAGAGCAGGTTATCGAGGATCAGGCGCAGCTTGCCACGGTCGGCCATCGGCGTGAGGTCCTCGACCTGGACATCGAGGCGCACGCGCTGGGCGACGAGCGTGAGCTGCTGATTCTCGAGCACCGATTTGATCAACGGCCGCAACTTGAATTCGCTGATTTCGAGGCCGACGCTCTTGGCCTGCCAGGCGCTGAATGACAGTAGATTTTCGATGAGACGCTGCAGCTTCATGCCGTTTTCCCGCAGGATCGCGGTGACCTCTCGCTGCGCACTCTGCAATTCGCCGACGGCGCCGTCCATGAGAAGTTCCGTGCCTTCGCGGATATTGGCGAGCGGCGTCTTGAGTTCATGAGACATGTGTCGCAGAAAGCGATTTTTCTCTTGCGCGAGGTCGAGCAGGCGCCCCCGTAGCCATTCGAGCTGGGTCGCGAGGCGCTCCAAGTCGGCCGGTCCGCTGATCGAGATCGGCCTGGAGAAGGTGCCACGCCCGAGCTCGCTGATCGCCCGGTCGATCGCCCGGATGGGTCGGCCGAAGAGGTAGGTAAAGAGTCCGACGACCGCGAGCGTCATCGGCACGAGCAGCAGCGTTTGCCAGAAAAGGTGCTGCTGGGCGCGTTCCGCCTCGAGTTGCAGGCTGCTGAGTTCGGCGTCGATCTGCGCGTTGGTCCGATCCGATATCTTCGTGACCAAATCCGTGAGCGGCGCAAATGCATCGATCGCAGTCGCCATCCTCGGCGAATTCGGCGGCGCCTCCTTGAGCTCTTGCAGCAAGCGCAGGGTTTCGCCCTGCAAGACGTTTAGATCGGCGCGCGACTCATCGTTGACCGGCAGGTCGAATAGTTCCTTGGCCGCGGCATTGAGCCGAGCGTTGTTGCGTGCATAGGCATCGAGGAAATCGGTATTGCCGATGATCCGATAGAGGCGCGCATTGCGCTCGAGCGCGCTGATCTGTTCGAACAGCAGCTGGTTGTTGCGCGTTCCCTGCATGCCGTGAATCACCAATTGTTCGCTGCGGTTCGACAGGCGGTTCATCTGCACCGCGGCATTGACGATTGCGAACAATAGCGGCGCCGCAACGATCGTAAAGCCGACCAGCATGAGGCCGCTCAATGACTTGGGACGGGGCATACGCATATCCGCCTAGTCTAGCAGCGTGACAACGCCAAAGTGGTGACCGCATCGACCCTGTATGCTTTGCGCGGTGACACCGGATACCCCCTACGCAGACCTCTCGCCCGACGCGGTGTTGGATGCGCTCGAGAGCGCGGGTTTTCGCTGCGACGGCCGAGTGCTTGCGCTCAACAGTTACGAAAATCGCGTCTACCAGATCGGCATCGAGGACGGCGAACCGGTGGTCGCGAAGTTCTACCGCCCGGGTCGCTGGAGCGACGCGGCCATACTCGAGGAGCACGCCTTCGCGCTCGAACTCGCGGCCCAGGAAATCCCGGTGGTGGCGCCCCTGGTGCAGGCGGGTAATTCACTGCATGCCCACCATGGGTTCCGGTATGCGATTTTTCCCCGCCGTGGCGGGCGCTGGCCGGAGCTCGGCACGACCAACGAGCGCGAATGGGTGGGGCGGTTTTTGGGGCGTATTCACCGCGTCGGGCGCGCCGCGCGCTTCCTGCACCGGCCGCGTTTGAATACCGAGGAACTGGGGCGAAAGGCGCGCGATTTCGTGCTCGACGGCGATTGGATGCCCGATTATTTGGCCGACAAATACAGCGACGTCACCGAGGAATTGTTGATCGAGGTGGAGCGCCAGGCCGCCGATTGGGGCGGCGCCACGCTCGGGCGCATCCATGGCGATTGTCATCGCGGCAATATATTGTGGACCGACGCCGGGCCGCATTTCGTCGATCTCGATGATTGCCAGACGGGTCCGGCGATCCAAGACCTTTGGATGTTGTTATCGGGCGGTCAACAGGAAATGCGCACCGTCATGCGGGATTTGGTGACCGGCTATGAACAGTTCACACCTTTCGACCGCGGCGAGCTCAGGCTCATCGAACCGTTGCGCGCGCTGCGCATGATCCATTACTCCGCATGGCTCGCGCGGCGTTGGCACGACCCGGCATTTCCCAAGGCATTTCCGTGGTTTGCGGAGCCGCGCTATTGGGAGGACCACTACCGCGCGCTCGACGAGCAGCTCGCGGCGGTGCTTGGGCCGGCGCTCGAACTTTAGGCGGCCGCGTCGCATTTTGAGCGATCGCATCGCGCTTTGACCTACGACGTTGTGAAGCGGCGGATATTTGAGGATCATAGACGCATGATGAAACCGGGTGTTTTGGTGCTTTGCAGCGTGTTGCTGACCGTGGGCTGTAACCGCGATGCCGCACATTTCATGAGCGGCAAGCCGGCCCCAGCGAAAAAGGCCGCGCCGGTCCCGGACAAGGGTCCTAGCGCGGAGCAACAGACAGCCGGGATGACGGCCGCGGTAGCCCTCGGTAAGGCGACTGTGCCGGCCGGGCTCAAGTTTGAGCTTGCCGGTCGTCCCAAAGCCGGGCAAGCGCTCGATATCACGCTGGCGCTGCTGCCGCAGGTGCCCGGGGATGCCACGATCCAAGTCAACCAATCCGACGGCCTGGAGGTCCCCAAGGCGCAATCTGAGCTGTCGCTGCCGGCGCTCGAGGAAGGCGGGGTTTATCGCCAGACGATCAGCGTGACTCCCTCGAAGGACGGCATTTTGCTGCTGGGCCTCAATTTGACGCTCAAGCATGACGAAATCGAGGAATCGAGGGGCTACTCGGTGCCTATCATGGTCGGCGACCCGCCGGCGAAATAGGCGCACTGGGCCGGAGCTAAACCCCTATAATGGGCGGTTTCCCGGGGCCCCATTGTGACGCAGAAACTTCGCAACATCGCCATTATCGCGCACGTCGATCATGGCAAGACCACGCTCGTCGATCAGCTGCTGCGCCAGTCCGGCACGCTCGATGCGCGCAAGGATTTGCAAGAGCGCGTCATGGATTCGAACGCGATCGAGCGCGAGCGCGGCATTACGATTCTAGCGAAGAACACCGCGATCACCTGGGGCGACTACCGCATCAATATCGTCGATACGCCCGGCCATGCCGACTTCGGCGGCGAGGTCGAACGCGTGCTCGCGATGGTCGATTGCGTGCTGCTGCTCGTTGATGCGGTCGACGGACCGATGCCGCAGACGCGCTTCGTGACCCAAAAAGCCTTCAAGCACGGCCTGCGCCCGATCGTCGTCATCAACAAGATCGATCGCGACGAAGCGCGCCCGAGTTGGGTGCTCGATCAAACTTTCGATTTGTTCGACCGACTGGGCGCCACCGACGCGCAGCTCGATTTCCCGGTCATTTACAGCTCGGCGCTGCGCGGCTACGCCGGATTGGACTCGACGGTGCGCAGCGGCGACATGCAGCCGCTGTTCCAGACGATCGTCGATCATTGCCCGCCGCCCGATGTCGACGAGGAGGGCTCGCTGCAGCTGCAGGTGGCCTTGCTCGATTATTCGAGTTATGTCGGCGCGATCGGCATCGGCCGCATCAAGCGCGGCACGATCAAGAAGGGCATGGCGGTCACGGTTGTCGACCGCGACGGTAACCAGCGTTCCGAGCGCATCACGCAGGTATTGGGTTTCCATGGGCTTACGCGCGTCGAAGAGGACTCGGCCGGCGCCGGCGACATTGTCGCTTTCGCGGGTATCGCCGAACCCAAAGTCTCCGATACGCTCTGCGATCCGCTCAATGTCGAGCCGCTGCCGAGCATGACCGTCGACGAGCCGACGATCAGCATGACCTTCGAGGTCAATACCTCACCGTTCTTGGGCCGGGACGGCAAGTTCGTCACGAGCCGGCAGATTCGCGAGCGCCTCGAGCGCGAGGCGATCCACAACGTCGCGCTGCGCGTCGAGCCGACCTCGGATCCCGATAAGTTCCAGGTTTTCGGCCGCGGCGAGCTGCATCTCGGCGTGCTGCTCGAGAACATGCGGCGTGAGGGCTATGAGATGGCGGTCTCGCGGCCGCGCGTCGTCATCAAGCAGGTCGATGGATTGCCGCAAGAGCCCTACGAACAGGTCGCGGTCGATGCCGACAGCGAAGCCCAGGGCGACATCATGTCGGCGCTCGGCAGCCGCGGCGCGGAGCTCAAGGACATGCAGGCGGACGGCCGCGGACGCGTGCGCTTGGACTACCTGGTGCCGTCGCGCGGACTCATCGGCTTTCAGACGGAATTTCGTACGATGACGCGCGGTACGGGTCTGCTGCACCACGTGTTCGATCACTACGGCCCGTTGGTGCAGCGCGAATTGGGTCAGCGCGCGAACGGCGTGTTGATCGCCAACGGGCAGGGCACGGCGCTCGCCTACTCGCTGTTCAGCCTGCAGGAGCGCGGGCGGCTGTGTATCGGCCCCGGCGAGGAAGTCTACGAGGGCATGATCATCGGTCTCAATAACCGCGATAACGATCTCGTCGTGAATCCCCTCAAGGGCAAGAAACTCACGAACATGCGCGCGGCCGGCAAGGACGAGAACGTCGTGTTGACGCCGCCGATTCGTTTCTCGCTCGAGCAAGCGATGGAATTCATCGATGACGACGAGCTCATCGAGATCACGCCGAATTCGATACGCCTGCGCAAGCGCAGCCTGCGCGCGACCGAGCGCAAGCGCTCCGAGCGCGAGGTCGCAGAATAAGTCGCCCAGTGGGCGACGATTCCCGCCCGGCATCTCCCGCGTCGTCAGTGCGCGACATCGCGCGCGATTGGCGCGCGATTTAACCGATTATTGGGCAAACCGAGACGCCCGTCACGCCCCCGTTGCGGGATCTCCCTAACATCGAATGCAGGTTCGGTGCAAGGTGCGCCGGCATGTGCCTATGGGGGTTTCCCGCAGTTGTCACGCGATATCGCCAACGCAGTTCGAAGCCTGCCGTCGCTGCCGACCGATGACTACAATCGTCTGCTCGAACGCCAGCTCAACGAAGCGGGAAGCCAGAACGGAGAGGTCGATTACGCCTCGCTGCTGAGGATCATTAGTTTTCATTATGATCGGATCGATGCCGAGCGCCGCGGCATCGTGCGCTCGATGCAGATCATGTCGGACGAGGCGCAGGCTCTGACGCGCGAGATTCGCGAAGAAACCTCCTCGCATCTGCAGGCGATTCTGGATAACGTCAAAGACGCGATCATCACGATCGACGAAACCGGCCACATCGAAACCTTCAACCCGACCGGCGAGCGCATCTTCGGTTACTCGCAGGCGGAGATCCTCGGCAGAACACTGGATTTCTTGTTGCCGGAAATCGATTCGCGCGGCACCCGCGAGTTTCTCGAGCGCCTGGCGACCAAGATCGACGATACGCACGTCGACCTGGCGGCGCACCAAGTCTTCGGGGTTGCCAAGGACGGCAACCGCGTCGCCGTTGAAATCGCGGTCAGCAAGGCGAATCTGAATCGCCGCGACGGCTACATCCTCTGCGTGCGCGATATTACCGAGAGGCACCTCGCTGAACAGTTGATGCGCGAAAGCGAAGCCCGATACCGCACGCTCGTGGAACATGCGCCGGAAGTCATCGTCGTGTTCGACGTCGATTTGGGCAAGTTCGTCGACGTCAACGACAACGCCTGCCGCTTCTTCAAGATGGATCGCGAGACCTTGCTCGCGAGCGGACCGGGCATGATCAGCCCGGCCCAGCAGCCCGACGGCGCCGCTTCATTCGGCGTGCCGCGCGGCTACATCGACGGCGCGCTCGCCGGCGAGGCGCCGGTCTTCGAATGGGTACACTGCGACTCGGCGGGTCAAACGATGCCCTGCGAGGTGCGCTTCGTGCGCCTGCCGAGCTTCAATCGCCGCTTGATTCGCGCGAGCATTACCGGTATCGCCGAGCGCAAGCGCGCCGAGGCGATTGCCGCGGGCGAGCGCCGGGTGTTCGAAAAGATTGCCGCCAACGCGCCGCTGCGCCCCGTTTTGGAATCGATTGCGGAAGTCATCGAGCGCGTCATGGAGAAGAGCTTCTGCGCGATCAGCCTGCTCGATCGCGAGCGGCAGATCTTGAACTTCGGCGTCGCGCCGAGCTTGCCGCGCGCCTTCATCGTCGGCATGGACGCAACGCCGATCGGCCTGCGCTATGGATCGTGCGCGGCAGCCGCATACCACTTGCGGCCCGTTCTGGTCGTGGATATCGAGGCCGACGCGTCTTGGGAGTATCGGCGCGACACGGCACTCGGGGCTGGGCTGCGATCGGCCTGGTCCGTGCCCATCCTCGCCTCGGATGGCCAGGTCGTCGGCACGGTCGCCGTGTATCGCGGGCAGGCTTGTCTGCCCGATGCGCGCGATCTGGAATTGATGACGCGCATGGCCCAGATCGCGGGTATCGCGATCGAGCGGCGCGCGGCCGAAGATGCGCTGCGCGACAGCGAGGCGAAATTTCGTGGGCTGTTTGAAAACGTCATGGAAGGCGTCTACCAATCGACGTACGAGGGCCGATTGCTCGCGGTCAACCCGGCTTTCGTGCAATTGCTGGGCTATGACACGCCCGAGGAACTCTACGCGCTGCGCGCCGAGTCGCTCTATTGGTATCCGACCGACCGAACCGCGTTCATACGGCGCATGGAAAGCAATGGCGAGGTGCGCAACGAGGAATGGGTCATGCGCCGCAAGGACGGCAGCATGCTCGTGGTCGTCGACAACAGCCGGGTCATACGCGACAAGCAAGGCCGCATCTCGGGATTCGAAGGCACGATAGCCGACATCACCGAGCGCAAGAAAGCCGAAACCGCGGTATTTCAAGCCAAGGAACGCGCCCAGATCACGCTGCAGTCGATCGGCGATGCCGTCATCACGACCGATTCCGAAGGGCGTATCGATTACATGAATCCGGTCGCCGAGAGCTTGACCGGTTGGGAGAACCGCGAGGCGCAGACACGCTACATCTTCGACGTGCTGAGCATCGTCGATGAGACGACGCGGGAACCGAGCGAGTGTCCGGTCATGCGCTGTCTGCGCGAAGGGCAGGTCTTGGGTCTCTCGCAACATACCGTGCTCGTCAATCGCGGCGGCAAGGAAATCGCGATTCAGGATTCGGCGGCGCCGATTCGCGATCGCGCCGGCAACATGATCGGCGCCGTCATGGTTTTCCACGACGTCAGCAAGGAGCGCCGTTTGCACCGCGCTCTGCACTATCAGGCGAGCCACGATGCCCTGACCGGACTCATTAACCGGCGCGAGTTCGAAAATCGCCTGACCGCGGCGGTCGAGAGCGTGCGCATGGATGCCGACTGCCGCCACTCGCTGCTGTATCTCGATCTCGATCAATTCAAGCTCGTCAACGACACCTGCGGGCATCCCGCCGGCGACCAGTTGCTGAAGCAAATTACCGGCGTGCTGCAGTCGCGGGTTCGCGGCGGCGATACCCTCGCGCGCCTCGGCGGCGATGAGTTCGGGATTCTGCTACAGGGCTGCGCGCTCGATCAAGCGATGCGTATTGCGGAAACCTTGCGCCAGGCCATCCGCGATTACCGTTTCATCTGGCAGGACGGCCTGCTCACGGTCGGCGTCAGCATCGGCATCGTCGAAATTACGCGCGATACGCCGACCGTGGCCAACGTCATGAGCGCCGCGGATGTCGCCTGCTATTCGGCCAAGGACCTTGGCCGCGACCGCGTCCAGGCCTACAAGCCCGACGATGTGCCGGAACGCCATCGCGAAATGCATTGGGTATCGAAATTGACGCGCGCCTGCGAAGAAGGCCGTTTCGATTTGTTCTACCAGCCGATCGTACCGATCGGCGCGACCGTGCAAACCAACGAACACTTCGAGGTCATGCTGCGCTTACGCGACGAATCCGGCGGCTTGGTCGCGCCCGCGGAGTTCATTCCGGCCGCGGAGCGCTACAACATCATGCCGTCGATCGATCGGTGGGTCGTCCGGCACGCGCTCGAGCGGGTCGTGCATCGCAGCGGATCGGGCATCAAGCCGTATACGATTGCCGTGAATCTATCCGGCAACTCGCTCAACGACGAACGCTTTCTCGAGTACTTGATCGCGGAGTTGCCGAGCCACAATCTGGTTCCGGGCGCGATCTGCTTCGAGATCACCGAGACCGCCGCGATCGCGAACCTCGGCAACGTCGTGCATTTCATGCGCGAGTTGAAGAGCCGCGGCTGCCATTTTGCGCTCGATGACTTCGGCAGCGGCCTGTCGTCGTTCATGTACTTGAAGACACTGCCCGTCGATTACCTGAAGATCGACGGGCAGTTCGTCGAGAATGTCGCGCGCGATCCGGTCGATCGCAGCATGGTCGAGGCGATCAGCCAAGTTGGCCGTGCCATGGGCATCCACACGATCGCCGAGCGCGTGGAATCGGCCGAGGTGCTGCGAACGCTGGCGCACTTAGGCATCGGTTTTGCTCAGGGCTTCCACATCGCCCGGCCGCGTTCGATCAGCGACTTTCCGTATCTCAAGGAAACCCTGCGCAGCCCTTGAAATAACGGCGTCGCGGCCTAGGCGTTCCGGCAAAGATAAGTCGATTCTGGTCAGCTTTATATCGCTCTATTGCAAGGGACTCGGCATTTTCCGGCCGAAGCAATCATTGCCCTTAGGTTTTTCATCGGGTTGCTCCGGCCTTACGGGGGGGGGTCCCCACGGTCACGCGCGCAAACTGCGGCTGGACAGGGGTAAAGGAAGGTCCTATAATTAATTCAGTATCTATTCACTAAAGCACCCCTGTCGAGCGTTCGCGTCGCATGAAAGAGTCACTGGAAAGCAAGGTATTGAACCTGCTCATACTGCACGGCGAGGGCTTGAGCGCACCGGAACTATTGGCGCAGCTGCGCCCGCGCGTCAGCCAGCCGACGCTCTGGCGCACGCTCGATACGCTGCGCGCGCATGGCGCGCTCACCCGCGAAGGTAAGGCCCGGGCCACGCGCTATCATGCCCGTGCACGTACCGACGTGGCGGCCCTGCGCTCGCGGCGCATGCATGAGAGCGTTGCCAAGCGACTCTTGCGCGAACCGGCCTTGCGGATGCAAGCGCTCGAACGCCTCGAC
>Ga0209415_10011236_pt1 | contig 15098 bp, 12 predicted proteins | sample PeaSoiSIISIP2007_FD_187696 | JGI IMG/M metagenome (GOLD analysis project Ga0209415, IMG submission 187696) | Peat soil microbial communities from Weissenstadt, Germany - SII-SIP-2007 (SPAdes) (version 2) | ecosystem: Environmental > Terrestrial > Soil > Wetlands > Peat | place: Germany... | reverse complement strand
CCTGGTCCCGAACCAGGTGCTCTACCAGGCTGAGCCACTCCCCGACATGGGCAGAAGTAGAAAAGGAACCACTGAACCAGCAAAGATCAAGAGGAGATTCGGGGTCCTGGAAGCCCGAATGCATTCGCAATTATAGCATCCTGGTGCTTGACCAAACCGGTACGCGACGGCTGCGAACGCGGGAGAAATGCGAGTCGGGTGCGAAGACTTTTCGCGCACGGGAAGCTCCTGTTGACGATACGGGAATCTGTTCTCTGTCGCCATTCTTCTATTACACGGCAGTTCGGCGCGGCCTGGATGCGGATCAGTCGCGGAATCTGGTGAGTTCGGTCGTCCGGGAATGATTTTGGCTTGCCCCGGCGATTAGAGGATTCTAATTTGGTTTGCGGACTTTGCCATCGGAGATGAAACGTAGCAGTGCAGTATCGGCGGCGGAGCGGCATTGTTTCAGGAACGTCGCTTCCGGGCTGATGATTGCGTCTTCGGAGGCTTTCTGCCGGATGCTCTGGCGCATTTGATCGCCGGCTTCCGTTTCGTTGGTCATGACCTGCATGTAGAACCAGATGAAATGGCGCATCTGGTCGACGGCGGATTTCAAAATTTGCAGGGAATCCATCTCCGGAAGCTGGCTCAGGGCTTCCATCAGTTCGGGGTCGCTCGGGGCTTCCATGGCAGCACAGTTCAACTGCCGCTGAATCGCCCGCAGGTCCTCGGTTACGCGCAGAACCCGCAGGTGGAGATCATCGAAATAGTTTTCATGATCCATGAACTCGCAAACCTCTTGCTACGACATCTCAACATCTCACCGGCAAGGCGGTGCGAACAGATGTCCCACGGGCATGCGCTTTCGTAATTGACCCGATTACCTTGGTCTGCTGGAGCTAGGGAGTGGCCTGGATTCAGCGGATTGCCGCGACTTCGGCTGGCAGTAGGCTACCCGGGAGGCGAGTGCTCGGCCGCCGGTGATGAAGCCGCTACGCCGCTTCACGTCCAGAACCGCTCCGGTGTTGCCATTCGCGCTAGCCACAATTGAATACCACGGCAGGATTCAGCGGATTGTGGTTGAAACGTCAGAGGCGGGACGAGCGGCAAGCGAAACCCACGTTAAGACCATCCACTGACGGAGATTTCGAATGAGTTCCACCGAGGCTTCACGGAAGTATTGAGCTACTGTTGCTACGATCCCGCCTGTTTTTCCTCCATTTCCAGCAGCGCTTTCTTGCGCTCCACGCCCCAGCGGTAGCCGGCCAGTTCTCCGTTCTCCCGCACCACGCGATGGCAAGGGATGGCGACTGCCACGGGATTGGTGGCGCAGGCTCTGGCGACGGCGCGCGAGGCTGTGGGCTGGCCGATGGCTTTGGCCACCTCGCCATAGGAGCGGGTTGTGCCCAACGGGATGGACTGGAGATAGGTCCAAACCCGAAGCTGGAATGCAGTCGCCTCGATGTCGAGCGGAAGCGAGGAATTCAGCTTCCTGCCGTGCAGAAAGCGGAGCAAGTCCTGTTGCCAGGCGTGCATGGCGTGATCGTCACGGCGGCGCACGGCGAAAGGGAACTCATGCTTGAGCCCGTTTTCCAGTTCGTCGTCGGAGTCGGCAAACTGGATTGCACAAATGCCTTTGTCGGTGGCGGCGATCAGCATCCGTCCCAGAGGAGAATCGACGCAGGTATAACGAATGACGGCGGCAATGGCGCCGCGGCGGTATTTGTCGGGCGTCATGCCGAGTTGTGCCGCAGTGCGCTCGTACAAACGGCTGCTGGAGCTATAGCCGGCGTCATACATCGCTCGGGTCACTGAGTGCCCGGCCTGTAGATTGCGTTTGAGCCGGTTCATGCGGCAGGAATCGGCATAGGCGCGGGGTGAAACGCCGAGAACCGCCTTAAAGGTCCGCTGCAGATGGAATGGGCTTTGGTGGAAGACGCGCCCCAGGCGTGCCAGAGGCACACTTTCATCCAGGTGCTGTTCGATGTAGCGGCACACCGCCTTGACCATCTCCACCTGCGCATTGCCACCGGCGAATTGAGGACGGCAGCGTAAGCAGGCACGATAGCCGGCCTTTTCGGCATCTCGCGGCTGCCAAAAAAAGGTCACATTCTCGCGCCGGGGACGTTTCGCGGGGCAGGAAGGGCGGCAGTACACGCCGGTTGACGAAACGGCGAACACGAATTTACCGTCCTGGCTGCTATCGCGGTCGAGAACCGCCTGCCAGGATTGCTTCTCGTTGCTCTGGGCCATTTGTGGGGCTTCCGTCAGATTGAGTATCGCATTGGCTGTGATCATGGCAAAAGGTTAAGCCACGTCGTGCGCGTGAGCTATCCGGATCTTGCCGTCAAAGTTCTTTTTCTGGCCGGCCCACTGCGCGCGGCAATTCCTCAGGATGTTCGGTACGATGTCTGGTACTTAGGATGGCTTCCGAATCCGCACCATGAACCAGGACAACAGCCCGCAGGGTACGCTTTCGGCAGAGGTAGTCGCTACCTACGTTGCTCACGAGATCACGCCGGCTGCGTCGCATCCTGCGGCGGAGTGGCAGGGGGCCGTTCCCATTACATTCTGCGCCGACTGGCAGGGCGAGAAAGCTGATCCTGGCCGCGAAACCCAGATTCGTGTTCTGTGGTCGCGCCAAACCCTCTATCTGCGTTTCGAATGCCGCTACCGTGAGTTATTCCTGTTTCCAGATGCCGACCCGAACGGCCGGCGTGACCATCTTTGGGACCGCGATGTCGCGGAAGCGTTTTTGCAGCCCGATCCATCGCACCAACGCTGCTACAAGGAGTTCGAAGTCAGTCCCAATGGAATGTGGATCGACCTCGAGGTTTTTTCCGGAGGGGTTGCTGATCTCAGGAGCGGGCTGCAGCGTTCGGTTGTTGTAGATCAGATAAGTCGGGTTTGGATCGCTGAGATAGCGATCCCCATACGGGCGCTGACTTTAGACTTTAATCCGAATGAAGTTTGGCGGGCCAACTTCTATCGGGTGGAAGGATCTCAGGAACCGCGTGCTTACCTGGCTTGGCAGCCCACAGGAACCCCACAACCGAATTTTCACGTGCCCAATGCCTTTGGGAGGCTGCGATTTGCCGGCCCTCGCAAACCTTAACCGGAGTTTCTACCGCTTGGCGAGTTTACCGCCGAGCCACACAAAGCGTACATTAAGGACGCTCTGAAACGGAGTGACGGAGGATCAACATGAAGCAATCTCTTCGTATCTATATAGCGGCGCTTTCATTTTTCCTGCTTACGCCCATGATCTTGTTTGCTCAGCAGCCGAAGCCTGGCGTACTCAATGCCCAGGATCTGAAGCGCCTGGTGCCGGCGACTTATTTCTTCCGCGGGCAATCCGCCACGGTGCAATTGCGCAATTCGAGCGGGTTCAGCAACGCCGATGGCAAGCTGGTTCTGGCCGGACTCGTCGACACTTCCGGATACGCCTCCAACGTAGCTGCGAAGTACCAAGGATTCTTCATTACCGAGGTGAAGCTCAGCATCGAGGGGACCGAGTTAGCGCCAGGCGCGTATGGTTTCGGTTTCTCCGGTGAGGGGAAGTTCCTGGTAATGGACGTAGGGGCCAACGACCTGTTCAGCGTTGCTGCCCATGTCGACGAGAAACTGCCTCATCCCGTGCCCCTGAAAATCGTGGCCGATGGCGATTCCTTCCGGCTCTATGGGGGCAGGAAATGGGTGAGTTTAAAGACAGAGTAGTTAGGCGAATCTAGTGTTGCAGGGGCCGCAGCGGTCCCAGAACGGCCGATATACCCGCGCGCCGGCGCAGTTCGTTGAGCAGAGCTTGGGCGGCGTTTTGGTACGTCTTGCTGGGATCGGATGGGTCGGCCCACACCGCGTCGTAAACCAGCTGTGCCGCTTCTTTCGCATCGATGAGCAGTGCCGCCTCCGCCAAGTCAGCCCGTTCCTGGAGGTGGTCATAGCAGCCCTGACATACGGTGGCGGGCTCGAATGAACCCGGATGGTTTTCCAGTTTGACACAATGGAAACTTTCGCTGGCGTTGATTTGCATTTCGCCCGCGAAGCCCTGCAACTTGAATTCCCGCAGAAAGCGCTCCCGTTCCTCTTCCAGCACTGCAGGATCAGGTGTTTGCTCAGCAGAATCCGGGGTCAGAGCGGGCATAATGGCCGGTGAAACACGCTCTGGACTCTTGCACACCGGACAAGCCGCCACGTCAGCGGCGTAGTAAGTTCTGCATTTTGCGCAAGGCAAGCCATAACCCGATGGTTTGCGCACCGGCTGGGGCAGCGTCGCCTCGGCCTGCGCCAGCCCTCTGGCGGGAGGCAGGCTGACATGCGCCTCCGGTTGTACGCCATCAAATGTAGATTCTGTTGTGTTCATGCGGTGCTCCCTGGGTCGGCCGAGTGCAAATCGGGCGTGCTGGGTCTGGACTAGATGCCATTCTAGTGCTCCAGCCTCTTCTGTCATCGGTACGGTAGTGCACTTTGGATATCGTCCATTTGGGCAAAGCAGTTGAGTCGCCAAACTATTGCGGCGCTAACGCGCCGCAACTGCGACGTGCGTTCTGGTCTCTCCGGTTTGTCCCATGTTCCCCGGTGTCAAATTGAGATGAGACAGATCTAAGCGAATCCACGGTGGCCTCGTTCTCGCGACCCACGCAGTGGGCATGGGATTATAGGAACGCGGCCTCGATAGTGGAGGCGACGGCATTCGGCAGTTGACGGGACAGCCCCCGGTTGAGTAACGTTAAAGGGACCTGTTCTGTCAGGCACCCGGAGGACCTATGTTGGAAGGCCTTTTTCAACCGATGCACTTGCTGGTCATCTTCTTTATTGCATTGCTGGTGTTCGGTCCCAAGAAGCTGCCCGAACTCGGCAAGGGAATCGGGGAGGGTATTCGTGCCTTGAAGGACGGCATGAAGGACACGCCGGCGGAAGCTGCCAAGCCCACGACGACCACGGATGTGAAGAGCTAACCCGTTGCCATCCGCATCGCTCGCAGCTTAGTGTTTGCTCATTGCCCTCGTCTTATTTCTCTTCTCACCGTCGGCGGTGCCCAAGGCAGAGACCTGCGACGGCTTTGGAAAAGCCTGCATCCCTGCTCTAACTAACTGAATCAAATACCTTATCGGGCTGGCTGGGGGAGCTTTCGAACCAGCGAGTTTTTGCCTCACATGGTGCGGTGACGTTTTGTGTGGTCCGATATTCTGGTTTCGCCTTCCGGTTTGTGGGCGTGCAGTAAGCGCGTCAGATCGCTGAAAAGCCTGAGGATTCCATGTGGATCGTTCGCCTAGCGTTAAGACGGCCCTACACCTTTGTAGTCGCCGCTGTATTGCTCTTGATCCTGGGTCCGCTGGTCATTCTCAGCACTCCGACTGACATCTTTCCAAACATAGATATTCCGGTGGTCAGCATTATCTGGAACTACCAGGGGCTCGATGCTGAAGACATGTCGAACCGCATCGTCTTTCAAACGGAACGGGCCCTCACCACCCTGGTTGACGATATTCAGCACATCGAGTCGCAGTCCTTGAATGGCGTGGCGGTGGTCAAAGTTTTCTTCCAGCCGCATGCGCAAATCGACAAGGCGATCGCCCAAGTTACGGCCATTTCCCAAACGCAACTCCGGATGTTGCCGCCGGGGACGACGCCGCCCCTGGTCATTACGTACAGCGCGTCCAGTGTGCCCATCCTCCAGCTCGCACTGGAAGGGCAGAACCTTTCCGAGCAGCAACTGTTTGACTATGGCGTGAATTTCATCCGCACTCGGCTGATTACTGTTCCTGGCTGTGCGGTCCCATACCCATACGGAGGAAAGCAGCGCCAGGTCGAAGTGGACCTGGATACAAACGCGCTGCAAGCCACCGGCTTATCTCCCATGGACGTGGTCAACGCGATCAGCGCGCAAAACCTGATTTTGCCCTCCGGAACCTCCAAGATCGGTGCTTTCGAATACGACGTCGACATTAACGGCACTCCCCAGACAGTCGATGAACTGAATCAGTTTCCAATCAAGACGGTCGGAAACACCACGATTCATGTGGGCGACGTAGCCCACGTCCGTGACGGTTTTCCCCCGCAAACCAATATTGTCCGGGTGAATGGCAAGCGTTCCGTGCTGGTGACAGTGTTGAAAACGGGCAATGCTTCCACTCTCGACGTTGTCTCGGGGATCAAGAAGCTGCTGCCTCAAATTGCCGCCAGCGTCCCGCCGGAACTGCAGATTCATCCTTTGGCGGACCAGTCCCTCTTTGTGCGTGCGTCGATTGACGGCGTAATTAAGGAGGCCACCATTGCCGCCTGCCTCACGGGTCTGATGATCCTGATTTTCCTGGGGAATTGGCGAAGCACGCTCATCATCGCGGTTTCGATTCCGCTCTCCATCCTCACCTCGATCATCGTGCTCAGCGCGCTGGGCGAAACCATCAACATCATGACCCTGGGGGGGCTGGCTTTGGCCGTCGGCATCCTGGTGGACGATGCCACCGTCGAAATCGAAAACATCAACCGGAACCTGGCGATGGGCAAGGAGGTCGAACATGCGATTCTCGATGGCGCACAGCAGATCGCGATTCCGGCGTTCGTCTCCACTCTCGCCATTTGCATCGTGTTCGTGCCCATGTTCCTGCTCGGCGGCGTGGCCCGGTATCTGTTTGTCCCGCTCGCCGAAGCCGTCGTGTTTGCCATGCTGGCGTCCTATCTGCTCTCGCGGACGCTAGTGCCTACCATGGCCAAGTACTTATTGCGCGGCCACGAATCCGAGGCCGGCCACGCGCCCGCCCCCAGCCGCAATCCTTTGGTCCGCATGCAGATCCGCTTCGAGGCCAGCTTCGAGAACTTCCGTGAGCGGTATCACTACTGGCTGGATCGCTGTCTGCACCACCGCCGCATATTCTTGCTGACATTTGTGGCCGGGTGCGTGGCTTCGGTCGTGTTTCTGGTTCCATGGTTGGGCCGGGACTTTTTCCCGGCGGTCGACGCGGGCCAATTCAAGCTGCATTTGCGCGCGCGCGCCGGCACCCGCATTGAAGAGACGGCCCGAATGTGCGATCTGGTGGAGCAGTCCATCCGACAGCAGATTCCCGCGGCGGAGCTCGACACCATCATCGACAACATCGGCCTGCCTTATAGCGGCATCAATCTTTCCTATACCAATTCCGCACCTATTGGCATGGCCGACGCCGATATTATGGTCAGCCTGAAGCCGGGGCATCGCCCCACCGCCGACTACATCCATGATCTGCGGCTGCGGCTTCCGGAACAGTTTCCCGGGGCCATCTTCTCGTTTTTGCCGGCGGACATTGTCAGCCAGATTCTGAACTTCGGCTTGCCCGCCCCCATTGATGTCCAGATCGCGGGCTACGACCAGAGCGCCAACCGTGAATTTGCTGACCAGTTGCTCGAGCGCCTCCGGCAAGTGCCCGGGACGGTCGATTTGCACATTCAGCAACCCTCGGATCAGCCCTATCTTCATATCGATGTGGACCGCACCAAGGCACAGGAAGTCGGTTACACGCAGCGCGATATCGCCACCAATCTGCTCATCTCGCTCAGCGGCAGTTTCCAGACCACGCCCGAGTTTTGGCTGAATCCCAAGACCGGCGTGAGCTATTCCATCGCGACGCAAACCCCGCAGTACCGCATCGATTCGTTGCAGAGCCTGGAGAATATTCCGGTGACCGGGCCCAGTGGAGCCCGGCCCGAGATTCTCGCCAGTCTCGCATCCATCCATCGCGGTGCTGGAGAGGCTTTGGTATCACACTACGACATCCAGCCGCTGCTTGATATTTACGGGTCAGTGCAGGGACGTGACCTGGGGGGCGTGGCAATGGATGTTGAAAAAATCGTGCAGGATAGCCAGAAAGCAGTGCCTCGCGGCTCACAGTTGACGGTTAGCGGACAGATTCAGACCATGCACACCGCTTATTTCGGTCTGCTGGGGGGCTTGGCGTTCTCCATCATTCTCGTGTATCTGCTGATTGTGGTGAACTTCCAATCGTGGCTTGATCCTTTCATCATTATTTCCGCGTTGCCTGCGTCGCTGGCCGGAATTGTGTGGTTTCTTTTTGTGACCCGCACCACCATCAGCGTGCCGGCGCTCATCGGTTCTATCATGTGTGTGGGCGTGGGTACGGCCAACAGCATCCTGGTCGTAAGCTTCGCCAAGGAGCAAATGGCGGAAGGGAAGGACGCCCTCAACGCGGCGCTCCAGGCCGGCTTCACACGCTTCCGGCCGGTGCTCATGACCGCGCTCGCGATGATCATCGGTATGGTGCCCATGGCTTTAGGTCTCGGAGAGGGTGGTGAGCAGAACGCGCCGCTGGGCCGCGCCGTGATCGGCGGCTTGTTGTTCGCGACTGTGGCTACGCTCTTTTTTGTGCCCGTATTCTTCAGTGTGCTACATGGCCGGCGCAGCCGTTCGGTGCTGCTGGAACCGAAGCACTAAGGTGGATTGCGGGTAGTCAGAGTTTCAGGAGTTTTCTTATTCTATGAGGGTTGACGAACAGCACGGAACAGACCAAACCACGATTGCTCCTTCCGCGGGTCCGCCGCACAGCCGGGCGACGCGCCGCTGGTGGGTGTTGCTCCTAGTATTGCTGGTTGTGCTGGTAGTCGTGATCTCCGGCATTTTGCCGCGGGTTCGAGCTCGCGCCACCCTCGCCAGGGAAACCGCGGAGATGGCAATCCCGACCGTAGTGGTGGTCCGTCCGAAACACACCTCGCCGGCGCAGGAAGTTGTCCTGCCCGGGAACGTGCAGGCCTATATTGATTCGCCGATTTACGCCCGCACCAACGGGTACCTGAAAAGCTGGTATGCCGATATCGGGGCCCATGTGAAGGCCGGCCAACTGCTCGCGGAAATTGATACGCCTGAGGTGAACCAGCAGCTCCGGCAGGCGCGCGCCGATGCGGCCACTGCCGAGGCCAACGTGCATCTCGCCCAAATTACCGCCGAACGTTACTCGGGGTTGTTGAAAACCGATTCGGTTTCCAAACAGGACGCCGATAACGCGGAAAGCGATTACGCCGCCAAGAAAGCCGGCGTGCTCTCCGCGCAGGCCAACGTGAAGCGTCTGGAAGACTTGCAATCGTTCGAAAAAATCTACGCTCCTTTTAACGGCGTGATCACCGCGCGCAACACCGACATCGGCGCGTTGATTGATTCCGGCAGCAGCGGCGGCACGCGCACGGAACTCTTCCATATTGCGCAACCCGGCAGGTTGCGGGTCTACGTGAATGTGCCGGAAGCGTATTCGCAAGCCGCCAAACCGGGGTTGACTGCCGACCTCACGCTCGCGGAATTTCCCGGCCGCCGCTTTCAGGGGAAACTGGTTCGTACCGCGGATGCCATCGAGCTCGCCAGCCGCACTTTGCTAGTGGAGATTGCGGTGAATAATCCTACCGGGGAACTTCTCAGCGGCGCCTACGCCGAAGTCCATTTGAAACTGCCGACCCCAAAATCGTCTCTCATCCTCCCTGCGGATACGCTGATGTTCCGTTCGGAAGGTCTGCGTGTCGTCGTGGTGAACAATCGACGCACGGAACTGAGGCCCATCACGCTTGGCCATGACTTTGGATCGGAAGTCGAAGTGGTTGCGGGCTTAACCGGCGATGAGGCGGTCGTCGTCAATCCACCAGATTCGATTGAATCCGGGCAGGAGGTCCGGGTTGTAGCGCCATCCGCGGAAGGAGCCGAGCAGTGATGCGTCCTGGGCAGCCGCTTTCCTCCGGAGGGAAACTTGTTCTCGCGCTCGCGCCTGTCTTGATCCTGTTGGCGGGCTGCGCAGTGGGACCGCGGTATGCCCGCCCTTCGATGCCCACGCCTCCTGTCTACAAAGAAACTCCGGAGAACTGGAAACAGGCTCAGCCCTCGGATCAGCTGATTCGGGGAAAGTGGTGGGAGATTTATCAGGATGCCGAACTGAACGCTCTTGAAGAAAAGATTGATGTTTCCAACCAGACTCTCAAAGCGGCTCAGGCCCAGTTCATGCAAGCCCGTGCCCTGGTACGGTTCAATCGTGCTAACTACTATCCGACGGTGACTGCGGGCGCCTCAGCCAGTCGAAACCGGCTCTCGGAGAACCGCCCGCTGTCGAGTTCCACCACGAATTACACCGATCTGGTTCTGCCGATCGACGTTTCTTACGAACCCGACCTCTGGGGCCGGGTGCGGCATACCGTCGAGGCCGCTCGCGCCAACGCGCAGGCCAGCGCTGCCGACCTCGAGGCTGTGGGACTCAGCCTCCATGCTGAGCTAGCCTTGGATTATTTCCAAGCGCGGGCACTGGACAGCGAAATTCAGCTGCTCCAGTCCACCGTCGCCGCCTACCAGAAGGCTCTGGATCTAACGGAAAACCGCTACCAAGGCGGCATTGCGTCGCAGGTGGACGTGGCCCAAGCCCAGACCCAGCTGGAGACCACGCGCGCCCAGGCCATTGACCTGGAGGCGCAGCGTGCCCAGTTCGAACATGCCATCGCGGTCTTGACCGGACTGGCGCCTTCCGGCTTCACCCTGCCTCCGGTCGCGCTCCATGCAACCCCGCCCGCGACTCCGCCAGGCCTGCCTTCCGATTTGCTGGAGCGACGTCCCGATATCGCTGCAGCCGAGCGCAGCATTGCCGCGGCCAATGCGCAGATCGGTGTGGCCAAGGCCGCGTATTTTCCTGCGTTGACCTTGAACGCCTCGGGTGGATTTGAAGGCACCAGCATCACCAACTGGCTCAGTGGCCCAAGTGGGTTTGCGGCCGCTGGACTCGCCGCCCTTGAGACCGTGTTCGACGCGGGAAGCCGGAGGGCGGTTTCCGACCAGGCCGTGGCCGCCTACGATCAGTCCGTCGCCAACTACCGGCAGAACGTGCTCACCGCCTTTCAGGAGGTAGAGGATAACCTGGCCGCGCTGCGCATCCTCGAGGAGGAGGCCAAGACTGAGGACGCAGCCGTGGCGGCAGCGGAACACTCACTGGCTCTTTCCACGAATCGCTATCGGGGCGGCGTTGCCACGTACTTGGAGGTTATTACCGCGCAGAGCGCGGCCTTGTCGGATGAGCGCACTGCGGTTGAGATTTCCGGCCGACGCATGATGGACAGCGTCCTTCTGATCAAGGCCTTGGGCGGGGGCTGGAATGTTGCCAATTTGCCGACGGTGCAAAACTCCTCGCACTCGCGGTCCACGGCCGGGCAATAATCTCGCTCTCCGGTTCTTGCCGAAGCCTTCAGACCGGTGATCTGAGCTCGGCGCTAGCGCCATTTGCAGCAGAGCAGATGTACACAGCGGGCTTGATCCCTCTCTCTCGCTGGTAGCTTTCCGCGATTTTCGCGGCAAAGGATTGCGCATCGGCGGTATTGACCAAGTTGACGGTGCAACCGCCAAAGCCGCCCCCGGTCATTCGTCCACCCCAATATCCCGCCAGACCCTCAGCCAGTTCGACCATGGTGTCGAGCTCCTGGCAGCTGACTTCATACAGGTCGCGCAGGCTGCGGTGCGATTCCCGCATCAGTTGCCCGAAACCGTTCAAATCGCCATCGGCCAAATATTGGGCCCCTTTCAATACTCGCGCATTTTCCTGCACTACGTGCAAGCATCGCCTGTAGATGATGCCGGGCATTTCCTTGGAGTGCTCTTCCAACTGTTCTAACGATACATCCCGCAGAGCGCGAATTTTTGGGGAGTGTTTCGACAGAATCCTCACCCCCTCCTCACATTGCTCGCGCCGGCGGTTGTATTCGCCGCTGGCATGTTCGTGCTTGACCATGGTGTTGCAGATCACCAAGCGAACGCCGGGGGGAATAGGAATGAGCTTGAACTCCAGCGAACGGCAGTCGAGCAGCAAAGCATGGCCGACTTTGCCGAGGCAGGAAATGAACTGATCCATGACCCCCACCCGCGCGCCGATGAAGACGTTTTCAGCACGCTGGCAGAGTTTTGCGACTTCGGGCAGAGGGAGGGAGGCTCCATTCAGGCTCATCAGGGCCAACGCACTGGCCACTTCAATCGCTGCCGACGAGCTGAGTCCAGCGCCGATTGGAACATTGCTTCGCACCAGCAGATTGGCGCCGTGAATGGGATAGCCCGCCTGCTGGAGCATCACCGCAACCCCCAGCACGTAATCGCACCAAGCGCCAACCCGTTGTTGCGGAAGATTGGCCGCATCAAATTCAAACTGCTCAGGAAACTCCTCCGACCGTATAATCAACCTGCGCTCTGATTGCGGAGAAATGGCCACCTGGGTGGAAAAGCCGATGGCGCTGGGCATTACAAAGCCGTCGTTGTAGTCGGTGTGCTCTCCAATCAAATTCACCCGGCCGGGAGCGCTGCAGACTCGTGGCGCCACGCCAAACAAGTCTTCAAAATGTTGGGCCAGCTCTGCACGCTTCATCGCACGAGTCCTTTACAATGCACGAGTCGTTCAGCAGAATGACGGGTCAATACCAGATTGGTGGCCGGGGCGATGTAATCGATTACAACTTATAAATCATAACCCTCGGTTCCGCAATGCGTCGAACGGTGGTTTGGTCGGGGCGCTTGTGCTGTACGGTATTCGCTGACCTTAGTCGCCAGGACTTACCTTCTTGAACCTCAACGAAGATCCGCATCGCCGATGGAACCCTCTGACGAATGAGTGGGTGCTGGTGTCTCCGCAGCGCGCGGTTCGCCCCTGGCAGGGACAGGTTGAAAAGGCAGTTCCGGTTCACCAGCCCGAATATGATCCCACCTGCTATCTGTGTCCGGGAAACGCCCGGGCGGGCGGAGTCCTTAATCCGGCGTACACAAATACCTTTGTCTTCGACAATGACTTTGCCGCACTCAAGCCCAACGTTGCTCATGACCTTATCGACGTCGAAAACACGGGGCTGCTGGTCGCGGAGGGCGAGCCTGGGCTCTGCCGTGTGATTTGCTTCTCCCCGAGACACGATCTCACACTGGCCACCATGCCGGTGCACGACATCGAAGAAGTAATCCGCACTTGGACGGCACAATTCACGCAACTGGCGGCCATGGAGCAAATTCACCACGTGCAGATTTTCGAAAATCGTGGAGCCATGATGGGCGCCAGTAATCCGCATCCGCACTGCCAAGTTTGGGCGACCCACTCCGTGCCTGAAGTCCCTGCCCGGGAATTGAGTTCTCAACGAAACTATTCCCGCGATCACCGGGCTTGCCTGCTTTGCGACTACGTCAAGCTCGAAGAACGGCAAGCGGTTCGTCTGGTTTGCCGGAACGACGGTTTCGTGGCGGTGGTGCCTTTCTGGGCAGTGTGGCCTTTTGAAGTCCTGATTTGCAGCCGCCGGCACCTGGGAACACTGGCTGAGTTTACCCAGGAAGAAGTCTGGCAATTGGCTCACCTGCTGAACCGGGTTACCTCAACCTACGACAAGGTGTTTGATGTTCCTTTTCCCTACTCGATGGGGTTTCACCAGGCTCCCACGGACGGCGGTCCGCACCCGGAATGGCATTTCCACGCGCACTTTTACCCGCCGCTGCTGCGCTCCGCGTCGGTCCGCAAGTTTATGGTTGGCTTTGAGATGCTGGGGACACCGCAGCGAGACATCACTCCCGAGACCGCGGCGCAGCGCCTGCGGTCGCTCGCTGGAGATTAGCAGTTGGAATGCGTCTGCTCGAAGGGCCTCATCCCGCATTTCCGCGATTCAGGAATGACCATGCCGAGGCGATAATATCTTCCAGTTCCGGATGCCGCGGCCTCCAGCCCAGTTCTTTCTGGATTTTTTCTGAGCTCGCGATCAGCACCGCCGGATCGCCGGCCCGGCGCGGCGCCTCCTCCACCGGAATCTTTTTCTTGGTTATGCGCGACGCGGTCTCAATGACCTCCCGCACGCTGAAGCCGCGTCCATTTCCCAGGTTGTAGATCAGCTGGTCGTGAGTCTCCAGGCCCTGCAGAGCAAGGAGATGGGCGTCCGCCAGGTCGAGCACATGAATGTAGTCGCGAATGCAGGTGCCATCCGGCGTGGGATAGTCGGTACCGAAGATCGAGATGGCGGCGCGCTTGCCGAGGGCGGCTTGCAGCACCAGCGGAATCAGGTGCGATTCAGGATTGTGCCGTTCCCCGAGCGAACTGGTCGCGCCCGCGGCATTGAAGTAGCGCAAGCTCGCATAGTGGAGGCCGTGAATGCGATGGAGCCATTCGAGCGCGCGCTCGACCAGAAGTTTCGACTCCCCGTAAGCATTGGTCGGCTTCAGCGAGTCCGATTCCCGGATGGGAACGTGCTCAGGTTCTCCGTAAAGGGCGGCGGTGGACGAAAAGACAATCTTTCTGACTCCGGCGGCGATCATAGCCTCCAGCAAGATTAGAGTGGCGGCCGTGTTGGCGCGGAAATATAGCTCGGGGAGACGCATGGATTCCCCTGCTTCAATGAGCGCGGCGAAGTGCAGCACGGCATCAAAAGAGTGCCCTTTGAAAAGCTCATCCAAAGTCTGGCGGTCGGCAATATCGCCGGCCACCAATTCCGCGCCGGCCGGCACAGCATCGCGGTGTCCCCGACTCAGGTTGTCGTAGATAACGACGCGATGCCCCGCGGAAACCAGCTGAGCGGAAACTATGCTGCCGATGTAGCCGGCGCCGCCAGTCACTAAGAGCTTCAACGCGTTGTCCTCCAAACCTGCAACGACTATATGCAAGATTCATGGGCAAACTGTACTTTTTTACTGTAATCGTTTACATTGCTTGCGCGCAATGCGGCTTCCAGGGAACGGGATGGCTCAGCGCTGCTGAGTTCCACCCACAGTCCCCAGACGAGTTAACATTGCGGGATATCGTGTTGTCATTCTTGCCCTTTCGTTTCCGCGCCAATCCGTCTGCGGGAGGCATCGATCCATGTTGAGTGCCATCGATTGGACCATCCTGGTCATCTATTTCGTCTTCGTCCTGGGCATTGGAGTCATCCTCAAACGCTACGTGCGGACGAGCACGGACTTCTTCCTTGCCGGCCGTTCCATTCCCGCCTGGGTCGCCGGACTCGCCTTCCTCTCCGCCAATCTGGGAGCGCAGGAAGTTATCGGAATGGGAGCCTCCGGAGCAAAGTATGGCATCGAAACCAGCCATTTCTATTGGATCGGCGCCATTCCCGCCATGGTCTTTGTCGGCATCTTCATGATGCCGTTTTATTACGGCTCCCCCCCC
>Ga0209415_10011235_pt1 | contig 15099 bp, 13 predicted proteins | sample PeaSoiSIISIP2007_FD_187696 | JGI IMG/M metagenome (GOLD analysis project Ga0209415, IMG submission 187696) | Peat soil microbial communities from Weissenstadt, Germany - SII-SIP-2007 (SPAdes) (version 2) | ecosystem: Environmental > Terrestrial > Soil > Wetlands > Peat | place: Germany... | reverse complement strand
GGGTCCCCGTCACCATGATCTCGGCGTATGAACGCGACCAGCGGCAGCCCACCCTGACTACTCTGCTCAGGCTGCTGCGCGCGGCCGGGTTCGACCTCCGCCTGCATCTGGCCGCCTACGACCCGCATGACGACATTCTGGCGGGGCTGGAGGCAGGCCGCTCCGAAGCCGAACGACTCCGGCGTGATCGCCAGCTCCAGGCGTGGCGCCAGGCCACCCCTGCGGCGGAGGTGGCGTGAGCGACCATGAAGGTGCCGGTAAACCGGAGCTGAACGCTGCAGCCATAGTCGCTGTACTCAACCGGCATCAGGTGCGCTACGTCGTTATCGGGGCCTTCGCCGCTATCGCGCAGCAAGCCCCGATACCAGCGACTAGACACATCGACCTGACGCCGGAGGCAAGCCAGGAGAACCTGACGCGGCTGTCGCTAGCGCTGAAGGAGCTTGGCGCGCGGATCCGGACCGACGAAGTACCTGACGGGCTGCCGTTCGACCACGATGCCACATCCCTGGCGGCAGCCGAGGTATGGAATCTGATCTGCGCCGATGGCGAGTTCGATATCTCCTTCCATCCCTCAGGCTTTACCGCCGGCTACGCCCAGCTCGTGGTCAACGCGCACCGCCTTCGCGTGGGCGAGGTGGAAGTCGTCGTCGCTGACCTCGCCGACGTGATCCGGTCTAAGGAGTCGGCCGGCCGACCCAAAGACCTGCGCGTGCTGCCGATGCTCTACCGGCACCAGTCCGCGCGCGTCAGTGGAGGTGGTAGCAGAGTCAATGGATAGTGCCTTCACAGCCTCCTGCCGGATCGCATCACGGGTCCGGCGTCCGCGGTAGGCAGCAGTACTTCCTCCATGGCGCTGAGTATCAAGAGTGACGAGGCGACGATATGGCAAGGGACGCCATCCGGCGGGGCTCAATTTCGGCGACTGCGTAGCGGGCCATCCGGCACCGCCTGGACGTGGACATGGACGATCACAGACGGTGAACGTCACCCGTCGCCAGGCCGGCTCACCAGGATGAGCACAGAGCCTCGATGGCACGGCGGGCGCGGTCTTCGACTCCGGGGCCGAGCGCGTCGGCGTCGGCGTGGCCGGCGCCCATGGCCCGGGCGGCGTAGCGGACGTAGACGCCTTCCAGGATGCAGGCGAGCTTCCAGTAGGCGAACGCGACGTAGAAGCTGAGGTCGGTGAGGTCGCGGCCGGACCGCGCTGCGTAGCGGTCGGCCAGCTCGGCCCGGCTGGGGAACCCGGCTAGCCCCGTGACGGCGAACTGCGCGGTGGCCCCGGGCAGAGCCACGGGGGCAGACGGAGCCGCAGACGGAGGCGGGGCCGCAGACGGAGGCGGGACCCCAGACGACGTCGGGAGCCCAGACGACGACGCGGGCTGGTCAGCGGCCGACGTCGGCGGCCGCGCGGCCGGGTGCTCGGCCCAGTAGGCCAGCATCGTGCCCAGGTCGGCCAGCGGATCGCCGAGGGTGCTCAGCTCCCAGTCCAGCACCGCGCGGACCCGCCCCTGGGGGGACATGATCGTGTTGTCGATCCGGTAATCGCCGTGCACGATGCCGGCGCCGTGCTGAGCAGGCATCTGCTCGGTGAGCAGCCGGTGGACCTCGTCGACCAGCGGAACCGCGCGGTAGACGCCGACCTCCCGGGCCTGCTGCTGCGACTGCTGAAACTGCCCGTGCCACCGGCGCAGCTGCCGTCCGACATAGCCGTCGCGCCGGGCCAGGCCATCCAGCCCGACGGCGTCGATGTCCACGTCGTGGATGGCGACCAGGACGTCGACCAGCTCTTCGCCGGCCAGCTTCCTGGTTCCCTCGTCGAGTATCGCCTCCGTCTCGGCCGGCTCGCGCAGCACATGCCCGTCGACGAAGTTCATCACGTAGAAGGGCCGACCGTTGACTGCCTCGTCGGGACAGTAGCCGAGGGCGGCGGGCACCGGGACGGCCGTGGCACGCAGGGCTGAGATGATGCGATGCTCACGGCCCATGTCGTGGGCGGTAGCCAGGACGTGGCTGATCGGCGGCCGGCGCAGCACGAGCCGGCGGCCAGCCGCGTCGGTCACGGCAAAGGTCAGGTTGGACCGGCCGCCAGCGATGAGCTCGAAGCTGAACGGCGCCGCCAAGCCGTCGATGTGGTCAAGCAGCCACGCCGTGACCCTGGCCGCGTCGATGCCCTCGGCCATCCGGGCTAGCGCCCCTCGCTGAGCTGAGCCTGGAGGCGGCGCATGCCCCGGAGCCAGCGCTCCCGGTCCTCGGCCCTCCGGCGCTCGTAGGTGGCAACCTCCGGATGCGGCAGGATCAGGAAGCGCTCGTCGGCGATCGCCTCGATGACGCACGCCGCGACCTCGTCGGCCGTCAGGACGCCGTCCACCGCCGCCTGAGCGCTCGCGCCACGCTCGCTCCACGTGGCCGGCGTGCCGCCGTGCCCGACCTCGCGCAGGCTCGTCGCGCCCAGGTTGGTGCTCACAGCCTGCGGGCACAGGCACGACACGGCGATGCCCTGGTCCCCGTAGGTGATGGAGAGCCACTCCGCCAGAGCGACCACGGCGTGCTTGGTCACCGCGTACGGCGCCGAGCCGAGCTGAGTGAGCAACCCGGCGGCCGACGCGGTGTACACCAGGTATCCCTCGCCGCGGGCGAGCATGCCGGGGAGCACCGCCCGCGCCAGGTAGACGTGGCTCTGCACGTTGATGGCCCAGATCCGGGACCACGCCTCGTCGGTGACCTCGACGCCGCCGCCCACGATGATTCCCGCGTTCGAGCAGAGCAGGTCTATCCGCCCGAAGGCGTCCTGCGCCGCCGCGACCAGGGCCTCGACATCCGCCGGCCGGGCCACGTCCGCCGTCACCGCGAGGGCCCGGTGACCGCCGGCCTCGATGGTCGCCGCCACCGCCGCCGCTCCCTCGCCATCGACATCGGCGACGACGACGGCCTCCGCGCCGGCCTCGGCGAATGCCAGACAGAGCGACCGGCCGATTCCGCTCGCGCCGCCGGTGACGACGGCAACCCGCTGCCCGATGCGCATGATCAGGTCCAGGGCATCGCGGACCGCGACGCCCGGTCGGCCCAGGCGGCCAGCTCTGGGTCAGCGGCGAGCAGGCTGGCGTATTTCTTCCGTGCCTGCTCGCGTTTGGCGGGGATGTACTCCGACGGCCACACGCCGGGGTGCGGCTGGTAGCCCTTGAGCACGTTGCGCGCGACGGTCACCTTGTGCACCTCGTCGACCCCGTCGGCGATGGCCATGGTCGGCGCGCTCACCCACATCGCCTGCAGCGGCGTGAGATTGGTCGTGCCTAGGGAGCCCATGATGTGCAGCGCACGGTAACTCACCTCGCGCAGCACCTTGGCGCAGGTGTACTTGCAGGCCGCGATCTGGGTCCTGGCCTGCCTGGTGCTCGAGTTGTCGATGGTCCACGCGGTCCAGAGCACGAGCAGCCGCAGCATGTTGATCTCCGCATAGGAGTCGGCGATCGCCTCCTGCACCATCTGATGTTCGGCGATCACCTTGCCGTGCGATTCGCGGCTGAGCACCCGCTCGCACATGATGTCGAACGCCAGCCGGACCTGAGCCACGGTGCGCATGGCGTGGTGGATCCGGCCGCCGCCCAGGCGGCGCTGCGCGAGCACCTTGGCGCCGTCCTCGGGTCCGAGCAGGTGGTCGAGCGGAACCCGCACGTCGTTGTAGCGGATGTGATTGTGGAGGGCCGGATATTCACCGATCTCTACCCCGGGCGTCTGGCGCGGCACCACGAACATGCCGTTGGTGCACATCACGAAGATGATGTCGGCCCTGGCCCCCGCGCTGGTGAACCACTTCTCGCCGCTGATGACCCACTCATCGCCATCGCGCGTGGCGTGCGTCTGGAACAGGCTGGGGTCGGACCCGCCCTGCGGCTCGGTCATCGAGAAGGCCGAGAAGATCTCCTGGTTCATCAGCGGGTACAGCCAGCGGCGCTTCTGGTCCTCGGTTCCGTACGCCGCGAGCATCTCCATGTTGCCCGTGTCGGGCGCGGCCGTGCCGAAGATCACCGGCGCCGAGCGGTAGCGGCCCAGGATCTCGTTGAGCAACGCCAGCTTGAGCTGCCCGAAGCCGGGGCCGCCGAGTTCGGAGTCGAGGAACAGCGCCCACAGGCCACGGTCCTTCACCTGCTGCTTGAGCGGGTCGGCCAGCGCCCGCGCCTTCGGATCGCGTGAATAGGCCGCGCCGGGAAACACCAGGTCGAGCGGCTCGACCTCGCTGCGGCAGAATTCGTCAACCCAGTCGAGTTGCTCCTGGAACTGCGGCTCGGTCGAGAAATCCCACGCCACAGCGTCCTCCCAAGGCGGACCGCGCGCACCCGGTTGGACCGAACGCATCGCCGTGCCCTTTGACGGCCGGTGAACCGATGGACCAAGTGTAGTAGAACACGATTCTAAAAGCTCGTTCTGCCGAGAACGGAATGTGTGGTATGTCGGGATTATCGGAGCCAGCGCCGGCCCCGCCAGGCAAGCCGGCCTCCATACCGCGCGCCAGAAGGTCGCCCAGGCCGGGAAGCATGGTCCTCCCTGGACCGAGGCCGCGGCGCTGGCCGGCTGACCGTGGCCAGCGTGATGCCGCTGCCGCGACGCATGACGCGCGCGACGCCAGCGCCCGAATCCCAGACGGCCGCCGCGCCGCGTGCGATCGGCACGGGCACGGGCACCGGCAAGAAGATTCCGGTCCGCGCTCCAGTCAGAATGCGCGGGTCACCGCATATTGATGTTGGATGGATCGGCAGCTGTCGCCCATGACGCCCGCTTTAGCTCCGCATGGCGGGCGATTCCACATCATGGGCACTTAAATAGGGTTTAACAACCGACCCTCCGCGATCTCGTCCGGGTGCGCGGGACTTCCGCCGCCCAGTCAGAGCCTGAGGTCCCTTGAAGCTGGCATTACCGGCGAGCGGTAATAGCAGGAGCGACACTCGGACAAGAACTAGGCCGGAGGGTGATCGACGTGATTAGCACTGTGATCAACTTCCCCTTCACGGGGTACCAAAAAGGGGATCTCCGCGAAGAGTTATTCTGGCAGATCGTCGAGACCTCCCACAAAGCGGCCGCGGAGCCCATCATCGTCGTCATCGGCGAGGACACGATCGCGCGCGATGGCGCTGAGGCGTTCCTCGGCGACCCGCGTGTCACGCAATACGGCCTGCACGTGCACCGGACCTGGTCGGTCGACACCTGCCAGACCTGGCTCGCGGGGTGGGCGGTCGCCCTCCGCATGCAGCCCTGCACCGGCGTGACCGGCGGCCAGCCGCACTACCTGCCCATGCCGGGAGACGACGATCGTATTGTCCTGCTCCCCGGCGACATCGACGCGATCGCCGACCGCCGGGCCTTCTTCGCGGCGGGACTGCGCGGGTTCCTGTCGATGAACGGGTTCAGCGACATCGTCGTAGGTGACTTCGAGACCGGAGAGAAGCTCGGCAGCAAGGACCTGATCGACCTGTACGGGACCTACCCGCTGTTTGCCCTGTGGTTCCCGGAGATCGCCGTGGCCACCCGGGACAAGTCGATCTGGAAGCCCCGGTCGGAGTTCCTGAACGTCCGCGTGCGAGTCCTGCGGGAACTGCTGCTCAGTAAGCGCAAGTTCGCCTACGAGCAGACGCTCAACATGCTCATCCATTCGTGGGACTTCGCGAAGTCCGGCTGGAAGTATCACATTGTCGCCCATCGGCTCGGCGTGCTCGCCGACGACCCGGATTCGCGGAGCATCCCAGGCTCGATCGACCAGATCGAGCGGACCGAGCGGATGCTGAAGATGATCTGGCGTGAGTTCCAGTTCAGCGACGCCGGGGTCAGGGCCAGGAAGGCGGCCGGCCAGGCAGCCGCGCTCGCCGCGGCGGACGAGGTGTCCGCGGCCTACAAGGAGGCATACAAGACCGAGTTCGACCGCGTGCTCAGGTGGGAATCGGCGCAGATCCTGGAGCAGTATGACCGTCTCGAGTCAACGTCGCGGGCGATCGAGGCCGTGGCGCGGGTCACCGTGCTCTCGTTTATCGCCCAGTAGCCCCGGGTCAGGTCAGCTTGCGCCTGGATTCAAGCAGGGCCTTGCGGACGTCCTTGAAGGCAGTCTCCAGGCCGGTGCGCACCGTGTCCGCCATGCTGGACGCGGTTGACGTAGCGTCCTCGAGCTGCCGCCGGGCGTCGGCCCACCGGCCGCGAAGCTGGTCCATCAGCGCGGCCAGCTTGTCACTGGTCTCCATGGCGCCGAGGTGCATCTGAACCTCGAGATTCTCGATGCGCCCCTGCCACTGGTCGATCTGCGCCTCGGTCAGCTGCTTGTGCAGCTCGGCCTGCCTGGCCTGGAGCTTGCCGATCTGGGCTTCCAGCTTCGCGATGCGCTCTTCGTTCGTCATGAGTCGAATCTCGCTTACGGACGCCGGACCCGACCAGAGGCCAAGGTCCCGGGCCGCGAGCACCGGCAGAAACCCAGCCGGACCGTCACCGGCCCAGCGGTGCCGCGATTACGGCGAAGCCTGAGCCCCGTGGCGCTCGCCGCCGCGATGCCGGTAGGCGAGGAACACCCGGTTCGAGTCGTCCGACACCGGGCCGCCGTCCAGGTCCGTCTCTTCCAGCAGCTCGAAGCGCTCAGCGAGCGCATCGTGGATGCGGGCCAGCGGCACGCCAAGCTCGGGGATGCTCTCGTGATGCAGCCGGAACTGATCGCCGTGCAGCCACTCGAAGATCCGCACATCCCAGATCGACAGTTCGCCGCCACCTGGCGTGACGTCCATGATCACCGTGTTCTGGCCGAAGTCCGCGGCGAACGCGGGCCCCTGCCATAGCCTGCGCAGCCTGCCGACGGTGTTCACGTCGAAGACGAACAGCCCGCCCTCGGCCAGGTGCTCGTGCGCCCGGTCGAACAGGTCGAGCCAGGCGCCGAAGCTCGGCAGGTGATTGAGCGTGTCGAAGACGCAGATCAGCACGTCGAACCTGGTGCCAAGCGCGAAGCTGGTCATGTCAGCCCGGACGAGGCGCGCCGCCGGGGCGTTGCGGGCCGCGGCCGCGAGCATCTGCGGCGACAGATCAACGCCGGTAACCGGCATCTGCGCGGCCAGCCCGGCGAGCACGGCGCCGGTGCCGCAGCCCAGCTCGAGCAGCGAGCCAGCGGACGGCAGGTAGCGCCTGATGTAACCCCGCACTCGCTCGATGTCGGGGGTGCGGTCGCCCATGATCTGGTCGTAGAACCCGGCGAATTCGGCGTACGCAGCCACGCCGCCATCATGCCAGTCTGGCTCGCGTTCCTGGCCGGCTGGGCTAGCCAGGCACGTCCATCCCGGCGCCTTTGCCGCGGATGTAAAGAAAGACCAGAGCAATGCTATTTCTACTATGGGCCCCAGCACGCACAACAGCGATGGTCGCTATTTAGCCGCCAATCAGGAGGCTATGCGCTAGGCCAGATTGTGCCGGCGACCGACGAGGTCACCCATTCGTGATCTGCCCGCAGTTCCCAGCGCACGGCAGCAGAGCGCAGACTTGACTCAAGGCGCTTCGGCCGGAAGTGGAAAGAGGTGCTGGTGATGGGGCTGACCTGGAGGGACCTGGCCTCGTCCATCCTCATCGTAGTGATCATCCTCGCCTACGCGGCATTCATACAAGGTACGAGCCTGCTGCTGATCTCCAGCGCCTGGGCCACGTCCGCGCTGCTGCTCGTGCTCAGCGCTGGCTGCGCGGTCATCGCGGCCGGCGACCTGCATACCAGGCCCCAGCCGCGTTCGGGCGAGATCTTCAGGAGGATCACGACCGTCCTCGGCGCGATCGCGCTCGCCGCCGGCGCGATCGGGGTGATCGCCAACAGCGTGCACGCGCTGGAGATCCTCGTCGCGTGCACGATCGCGCTTTGGACGACAGCCACCTTCTGGCACGTGCTCAGCATCGGATCGGAGGAGTGAGCCGTGCTGACCGGCGAAGGGCCACTGCGAAGGGTGCGCCAAGCAGGGGAGAGGCCCGACGAGCCATGTCATTTGCCGAGCCATGCCAGGAAACCGCTGTCGGCAACTCCCGACATGGCTCAGCCAATCATTGTAACAGTTCCTAAATTACAGAGCTCCCGGCTTAAGCACGAACATGCCCTTTGCACCTCCCTGCAGTCCTGACGTGCGAAAACGCACAAAGTGCAACCTTTCATGAAGGTAGTTCGACTTGAGGCGGATGTCAAGAGAACGCCGTGGCCGATCACACCGTCACGGTCCAGGCGAGATTCATAGCTGGCTGTACGAATGTTGCCCTGCTGAAAGGTGATAACAGTGTGGCCATTCGGATACTCGGCCGTTTCAGTGCCAGACTGGCGCTTCCGCACTCCCGCCGTCGCCACCCGCGGCCGACGTGTCGGGCCCGCTGGCCAGCCAATTTCCGGGCCGTCAGCGAGATACCGTCATTGACTGCCGCCAGCGGTGCTCTGTACCGTTTCAGGGGTATGTGGCGTTATTGAAGCGGACCGTGGCAGCGTCCGGGGCTGGGCGGTGGTGAGGGACGTGGCAGACAAGTTGCTGGTCCGGTTCGCGGGGGAAGGTTCGGGCAGCGGCGGGCTGAGCTGGGGGCAGCAGACGATCTGGCGGGCTTTCGAAGCGGTCGGATCGCCCATCTGGCTGACTGGCATCAGACCGTTGCCTGCGGGCTCGACCGCCCAGGACGTCGCCGATGAGCTGGCGTTCATCATGAGCCGGAATCAGTCGATGCGCACCCGGCTGATCATTAGCGACGACGGCCCGATCCAGCAGGTGGTGTCTGCCTCGGGCGAGATCGAGCTGCCGATCATTGACGTGGATGACGACGCCGACCCGCTCAAGGTCGCCCGCGCGATCGAGGAAGACTGGCGCGATCGCGATCTCTGCTACGACTACGCGAACGACTGGCCGGTCCGCACGGTCGTCATCAGGCACGCTGGCGCGGCCACCCACCTGGTCCAGGCGATCAGCCACCTGGTCAGCGATGGCTTCGGCGTCATGGCCCTGCTCGCCGATCTGGCCGCGCGGGACCCGGTGACGGGAGCGGCTGGCGCGCCCAACACCTCGATGGAGCCGCTTGAGCAGGCGCAATGGCAGTCCAGCCCGGCCGGCAAGCGACGCAGCATGATGGCCGAGCAGCACTGGCAGCGCCTGCTGCGCACGATCCCCGCACGAAGGTTCGCAGAGCCGGCCGACAAGCCGCAGGCTCGTTACTGGCGGGCAACGTTCGACTCGCGAGCGGCCTACCTCGGGATCCGGGCGATAGCCGCGCGCACCTCGGTCGACACCTCGCCGGTGCTGCTCGCCGCGTTCGCCGTCGGGCTGGCCCGGGCTGGCGGCAGCAACCCCGTGGTTCCCCGGGTATACGTCAGCAACAGGTTCCGGCCCAGGCTGGCCAGCACGGTCAGCCCGATCGCGCAGACCTGCCCGTGCGTGATCGATGTCGCCGGCGTCAGCTTCGAGGAGGCTGTCAGAAGGACCTACTACGCCTCGCTGACCGCCTACAAGCACGCCTATTTCGAGCCAGTCAAGATACGGGAGCTGCTCGCCGCGACCAGTGAGGAACGAGGCGAGGAGATCGATCTGTCCTGCATTTACAACGACAAGCGGCTGTACAGTCCGCGAGGAGCGGGGGATTCCCGGCCGACGCCGGAGGAGATCCGCGCCGCGCTGCCGCTCAGCACGCTGTGCTGGGAGGAACGGCCGGAACCTGAAGACCTGTGCAACATCATGATCGAGGACTCGCCCGAAACGATCAACGTCCTGGTGCTCGCCGACAGCCAGTATGTCACGCAGAGCCAGGTCGAGACCTTCCTTCGCGAGATGGAGGCCATCGCGGTGCAGGCCGCGTTCGACCCGGATGTGCAAACCGGCATCTAGCGGGCACTGTCTGGCGGGCACGGTCGGGCGGGCACTGTCTGGCAAGCACTGTCTGGCAAGCACGGTCGAGCGAGCACGGTCGAGCGAGCACGGTCGGGCGGGCACGGTCCAGGACACCCGGGCCCGTTATCGCACAACTGTCGCCAGCGGGCCGTACCTGGCCAGGCAGGCACGGAATGCGGCCAGGGCGGCCGGATGGTCCTGTAGCCGCCAGTCCTGGTGGAACTGGTACGGCTGCATGTGCTGGCTCCGGTTGAACCAGACCAGCCCGAGCATGCCGTGCCTGCGGATGCCGGCGAACAGGTCGGCGATCTCCCACGCCTGCCGGTTGTACAGGGGCCCCGCCGCGGTCTCGCCGACCATCATCGGGGTCGCCGGGGCTGCCTGCCTGACCAGCCGGATCGTGGCCCCGAAGATGGACTCGAAGTTGTCGTCCGGGAAGTAGTAGTAGCCATCGAGGGCGACCACATCGACGTAGCCGTGTCCCGGCCACCAGGGCATCGGGTCCGGGTTGGCGTTGTGCATCGCCGACGGCTGCCAGAACCAGGTGATCAGGGAGCCGGCCGAGCCGTCCAGCACCTGATGGACGTGCCGGAAGGCTCGCACGTAGTTCGCCGGGCCGTCGCTCCACGACGCGCGCCAGGAGCCGTTCATCTCGGGGAAGAACGAGATGGCGACCGGGTCGCCAAGCCGGGCGATCGTGCGCCCGAAACTGCCCAGCCAGGCATCCGAGCCGCCGCCCGCGGCGATCTGGCTGGCATTGCGGCCGTGGGCGCCGGGATACAGCTCGAGAATCGGCTCGGCATGGCTGGCCGCCGCTGTCGCGATCACATGGGCGAGCCAGCGGACCGGCGTCCCCCAGACCACGTATGTCACTGTCAGGGCTGCCTGGCCCACTTGCGAGTCAAAGCTGGTCAGGCTCTGCCCGGCGGTGAATACCCCGAGCCGCAGGCCGCGGGTGAACCAGTCAGAGACGCCGGGGGTGTTGCGGGGCGGCCCGCTGGCTTTCGGCGCCGGTGACTTCGGCTGGCCGCTCGGCTGGCCGGGCCGGGGAACTGTCCAGGATCCCGAGGGCCGGATCTGGGCTGGCGGTGACTGCGCCTGCCGGGACTGGCCGGACCGGGACTGCTGCGCCGCGGGACGGGAGGCGGGCGAGTCCGATGGGGAGATGACCCACGCCACGAGGCCGGCGATGATCGCCAGGGCCACGGCTGCGATGCCGACGAGCGAGAGAAATCCGACTGCTCGTGACCTCACACATTCCTCCACCGGGTTCAGCCAGCCGACCGCGGCACGCCGCGGTGTGCGCGGCTAGCGCTGACGGGACTGGCCAGGCTGGCCGACTGGCCGGCCCATCTCCGACTGCCGGGCCGCCCGGCAGCCGCGCCGCGGCTGCTCCGCCTGCGCGACGAGGACCCGGGCTGACGACAGCGCGATCCGCGATCTATCCGTGCAGTACGATACGCGGACACTTAGGCGAACTAGCCCATCCTCGCCGAGGGCTGTGGCACCGGCAACCGGTTCCGGCCGATGCCGTGCATTATTCGCGTCAGCCGCCGTGGTAGTCCGGATTAGGCACGAACGCGACCTGCCCTGCGCCGGCGCCGCTCGCGGAGTGAGAAAGAACGGCGTGCGCGGCAAATACGGCACCGGCAAAGGCGAAAGCGGCTACCGCGATCAGAGCAATGAGCCGGGAGTAACACCGTGCTCGCATTTCGTGCCTTCCCATCATTTCAGATGTTATCCACCCGCGAATGCTACCGCCCGGACCCGGCGCATGAGCAACGCTGCGCGGCTGCCGATGGTGAACGACGCCGCGGTGACGGGCGGCACGCACCCGGAGGGCCGCCTGCCGCGCCGCTCGGTCGAGACTGGCGCGGCCTGGTCTCGTACCCTTGACCCGTGCTCGGTCTCCCGGCTGGCATCCGCGGCTGCCTATTCGACCTCGACGGCGTCCTGACCAAGACGGCGAAGGTGCATGCCGCCGCCTGGAAGGAGATGTTCGACGGCTACCTGCGCGAGCGGGCGCGGCAGACCGGCGAGCCGTTCGTGCCATTCGACCCGGTCAGGGACTATGACGAGTACGTGGACGGGAAGCCGAGGGAGCAGGGCACTCGCTCGTTCCTGATGTCCCGCGGGATCGATCTGCACGATGGCGGCAAGGATGACCCGCCGGGCGCGCAGACCATTCACGGACTGAGCGACCGCAAGAACGCGATCGTGCTGCGCCGGATGCGGGCGGACGGCGTTGAGGCCTATGACGGCTCGGTCGCCTATCTCAGGGCCGTCGCAGCCGCGGGGCTGCGCCGGGCCGTGGTGTCATCCAGCGCCAACTGCCGTGACGTGCTCGCCGCGGCTGGGATCGAGGACCTGTTCGAGGCCCGGATCGACGGCATAGTCGCCGAAAAGGAGCATCTGCGCGGCAAGCCGGCGCCGGACACGTTCCTGGCGGGCGCACGGGCACTCGGCCTGGAGCCGGCGGCCGCGGCCGTGTACGAGGACGCGCTGGCCGGGGTCGCGGCCGGCCGCGCCGGACGGTTCGGATTCGTGGTGGGGGTGGACCGGGCCGGGCAGGCGGCGGAGCTGAAGGCCCGCGGCGCCGACATAGTCGTGACCGACCTCGCCGAGCTGCTGGACCGCCGGTGATAAGGCAGGCGGCGTTCGCCGTGGAGCCGTGGTCCCTCCGGGAGACCTCGCTCGACCTGGAGCTGCTGGCCCAGACAGAGTCCGTGTTCGCCTTGTCCAACGGCCACCTGGGGTGGCGCGCCAACCTGGATGAGGGAGAACCGCACGGCCTGCCGGGAAGCTATCTGAACGGGGTCTACGAGGTACGGCCGCTGCCCTACGCCGAGGCCGCGTACGGCCTGCCGGAATCCGGGCAGACGGTCATCAACGTGACCAACGGCAAGCTGATCCGGCTGTTCGTCGACGACGAGCCCTTCGACGTCCGCTATGGCGAGCTGCGCGCGCACGAGCGGCTGCTCGACTTCCGGGCCGGCGTGCTGAGCCGCCGCGCCGAGTGGGTGTCGCCGGCCGGGGGGTCGGTCCGGGTCACGTCGGTCCGGCTGGTGTCCTTCACCCAGCGAGCGGTCGCGGCAATCTGCTACGAGGTGGCGCCGCTCGACGGACCAGCGCGGATCGCCGTGCAGTCCGAGCTGCTCGCGAACGAGCAGCTGCCGCCGCCCGACGGGGACCCGCGGGCCGCGGCCGCGCTCGAGCGGCCGCTCGACGACGAGTTCCAGAATGCCAGCGGGACGTCTGTCGTCCTGGTGCACCGGACCCGGCGCAGCGGACTGCGGGTCGGCGCGGCGATGGACCACCTGATCGACGGCCCGGCCCCGGTGCAGGTCGAATCGCGGGCATTCCCCGACGGCGGCGTGGTGACCGCCGCGACCTTCCTTCAGCCGGGGCAGACGCTGAGGGTGATCAAGTTCGTCGCCTACGGCTGGTCGGGCGAGCGGTCGCTGCCCGGCGTGCGTGACCAGGTCTGGGCTGCGCTGAGCGCGGCCCGGCAGACGGGGTGGGACGGGCTGCTCACCGAGCAGCGCGCGTTCCTCGATGACTTCTGGGACCGGGCCGACGTCGAGATAGCCGGGGACACCGAGGTGCAGCAGGCGGTGCGGTTCGGCCTGTTCCACGTCCTGCAGGCCGGCGCCCGCGCGGAAGCACGGGCGATCGCCGCCAAGGGCCTGACCGGGCCCGGCTACGACGGGCATGCCTTCTGGGACACCGAGACGTTCGTCCTGCCGGTGCTGACCCTGACGGCGCCCGATGCCGCGGCCAGCGCGCTGCGGTGGCGGCATAGCACCCTTCCCGCGGCGATCGAGCGGGCCGCACAGCTCGGCCTTCAGGGCGCGGCCTTCCCGTGGCGGACAATCGCCGGCCAGGAGTGCTCTGGCTACTGGCCGGCCGGGACCGCGGCGTTCCACGTCAACGCGGACATCGCGGACGCGGTGGTCCGCTACGTGGACGCGACCGGGGATGAGGCGTTCGACCGCGGCGCCGGCCTGGACGTGCTGACCCACACCGCGCGGCTGTGGCGATCCCTGGGCCACCATGATGACTCCGGGCGCTTCCACATCGACGGGGTCACCGGCCCGGACGAGTACAGCGCCATCGCCGACGACAATGTCTACACCAACCTGATGGCCCGGCAGAATCTGGAGGCGGCGGCGGACGCGGCGGCCCGGTATCCGGACCGTGCGCGCGAGCTCGGCATCGACTCGGAGGAGGCGGCCAGCTGGCGCGACGCCGCCGCGGCGATATTCATCCCGTACGACCAGGCGCTCGGCGTGCACCCGCAGGCCGAGGCGTTCACCAGGCACCAGACCTGGGACTTCGCTGCCACCGCCGCCGATCAGTACCCGTTGCTGCTGCACTTTCCCTACTTCGACCTGTACCGGAAGCAGGTGGTGAAGCAGGCAGACCTGGTGCTGGCCATGCACCTGTGCGGGGGGGCCTTCACCAGCGAGCAGAAGGCTCGCAACTTCGCCTACTACGAGCAGCTCACGGTCCGGGACTCGTCCTTGTCCGCCTGCACCCAGGCGGTGATCGCCGCCGAGGTCGGGCAGCTCGGGCTCGCCTTCGACTACCTCGGCGAGGCCGCCATGATGGACTTGCGTGACCTCGAGCACAACACCCGCGACGGCGTGCACATCGCCTCGCTGGCCGGCACCTGGGTCGCCCTGGTCGGCGGCTTCGGCGGTCTGCGCCACCGGGCCGGCACCGTCAGCTTCGCTCCGCGGCTCCCGGAAGGACTCACCAGGCTCGCCTTCCGTCTCCTCATCCGACAGCGGCGTCTGCGGGTCGAGGTGGCCCGTGATGCCGCGACGTACACCCTGGCCGAGGGCGAGCCGATGGCGATCCTGCACCACGGCCAGGAGGTGAACCTCGTCGTCGGCACGCCGCAGACCCGGGCGATTCCGGCAGCGCCGGCCAGGCCGCGGCCGAGCCAGCCGCCAGGGCGGGAGCCGGTCCCCCGGCGGATCAGCGAGCAACCTGGCTGAACCTCGCCCCGTGGTCATCGACGACCTCGACCTCAGCGAGGGCTACCCGGCCCAGGACATGCTCCGCCGCGTCGGCCAGCTCGGCTGACCTCGCGGAATCGCGTGCGCGGTCAGGATCGGGCCGGGCGGCTCGCCGACGGCTGCCTGGTGGCCGGGTAGCCGGCGGCCAGCGCCTGCTATCGCGCCCTGGCTGCCGGGGCCAGGCCCGCCCAGGCACTCGCCACGGCAGCCAGGGCGGGCGG
>Ga0209415_10011234_pt1 | contig 15102 bp, 9 predicted proteins | sample PeaSoiSIISIP2007_FD_187696 | JGI IMG/M metagenome (GOLD analysis project Ga0209415, IMG submission 187696) | Peat soil microbial communities from Weissenstadt, Germany - SII-SIP-2007 (SPAdes) (version 2) | ecosystem: Environmental > Terrestrial > Soil > Wetlands > Peat | place: Germany... | reverse complement strand
CCTGCTTTTCCGTCAGCGCGCGGAAAAAGCCCTGCCCCCGCCAGTCACGGCGCGTGCCGCCAACCCAGGTGTAGAGCACGCGGCGTCCCTCGAACTGCACGTCGTCGCGCAACCGGTTGACCAGGTCGACCAGCTTCGGCTCGGTTTCGGGAACGTGGATCTCGTGCGCCACCTTGAACGAAACCGGCACAACGGTTCCGGGATCGTCGGGTAGGGACGCCGTCGCGAGCAGGATGAGGTGCGCGCGGCCATTGAGCCGCCGGACAATTTCCGCCGCGGTCTTCTTGCGAGGAAATTCGCCGAAGAACTCCTCGATGTACTGGATCTCGAGCGCACCCTGTTCGAGGTCGTAATGCGTGATGCGATATTCCACGATCGGGAGGCGGCATTGTACATCACCGACTAACACTTTTTGCGATCCTTGCCCAACTGTCGCGCAGTGACACGGTGCGATTGAAGACGAGCGCGCCAGGAGCGCTGTCCGGGTCGACCGCAAAATACCCGAGCCGCTCGAACTGGTAACGGCTACCCGCAGCGGCGCCTTGGAGGCTCGGTTCCAGTTTGCAGTCGCTCAGCACCTCGAGCGAGTGGGGATTGAGATTCGCGGTGAAGTCCTGGCCCTCTTCGAGCTCGTTCGGATCTTCTTTTGTGAAGAGCGTCTCATAGCACCGAACTTCCGCCTCGATGGCATGAAACGCGGTAACCCAGTGAATAGTGGACTTCACCTTGCGTCCGTCGGGTGAGTTGCCTCCCCGGCTCGCGGGATCGTAGGTGCAGTGAACCTCCACCACCTCGCCGGCTTCGTTCTTCACCAAGCCGGTGCAGGTGACGAAATACGCATAGCGCAGGCGCACTTCACGGCCCGGGGAGAGACGGTAATACTGTTTAGGTGGATCTTCCCGAAAGTCGTCCTGTTCGATGTACAGGACGCGAGAGAAGGGAACCGTCCGGGTCCCCGCGCTGGCGTCTTCCGGATTGTTGACCGCCTCCATCTGTTCAACTTGATCCTCGGGATAGTTGTCGATCACCACGCGCAGCGGCCGCAGGACCGCCATCACGCGAGGCGCGCGCTGGTTCAGGTCCTCGCGAACGAAATATTCGAGCAGCGAAAGCTCGGTGGTGCCATTGGTCTTGGACACGCCGATCCGCCGGCAGAAGTTGCGGAGCGCCTCGGGCGTGTAGCCGCGGCGGCGCATTCCACAGATGGTGGGCATGCGAGGATCGTCCCAACCGTGGACATATTTCTCCTTCACCAGCGTCAGAAGCTTGCGTTTGCTCAACAGCGTATAGGTGAGATTGAGCCGATCGAATTCGTACTGGTGTGGCCGGTAGATGCCAAGCTGTTCCACGAACCAGTCATAGAGCGGGCGGTGATCTTCAAATTCCAGGGTGCAAATCGAATGCGTGATTCCTTCGATCGAATCGGACTGGCCGTGCGCGAAGTCGTACATCGGATAGATGCACCACGTGTTGCCGGTTCGGTGATGTTCGGCGTGAAGGATGCGGTAGATCACCGGATCGCGCAGATTCAGGTTGGCCGAGGCCATGTCGATTTTCGCGCGCAGAGTTCCAGCGCCGTCGGGAAACTCGCCGGCCTTCATGCGCTCGAACAAGTCGAGATTCTCGCGGACCGGGCGATTCCTATAGAGGCTCTCCTGTCCTGGTTCCGTCAACGTGCCGCGCTGCTTGCGGACTTCTTCGGCGGACAAATCGCAGACATATGCCTTGTGCGCCTGAATCAACTGGACCGCCCATTCATACAGCTGGCCGAAATAATCGGAGGCGTAGAACAACCGATCTTCCCAATCGCCACCCAGCCAGTGAACGTCTTCAATGATCGAATCGACGTATTCCGTCTCCTCTTTCGATGGATTAGTGTCATCGAAGCGCAGATTGCACTTACCCCCAAACTCGGCGGCTAGTCCAAAGTTCAGATTGATCGACTTCGCATGCCCGACGTGCAGGTAGCCATTCGGTTCCGGAGGAAAGCGGGTGTGCACGCGGCCCCCATATTTATTGGTCCGGATGTCGTCGAGGATGATATCACGGACAAAATTGGTCTGGACCCTTTCCGGTTCGGCGCGGGAACCGGCTGGTGCATCGGGCGATGAATTAGCAGGATTCCCGCGATCGTTCTTGTTTGTATCCATTACGATATTCCTAACATTTGGAGGGCGCGGACGATGCGCTTCAAGCACGCCTCACGGCCGAGCACAGCCAGTGTTTCAAAAAGAGGCGGTGCGACTTTACGTCCGCAAACGGCCACGCGAATGGGCTGGAACATCTGCCCGGTCTTGATCTTCAATTCCTGAGCGCCGGCTCGCAGCGCGGCGTCAAGCGCGTCGTGGCTGAAGTCCACCGTGGCGAGTATCCCCCGGGCTTGTTTCAGAACCGTGCGCGCCATCGATAGATCGCCCTTCTGCGGGATGAGCTCCGCGGGATCGTAGGGCGGCAATTCGTCGAGGAAGAAAATATCAGCGGTCGTCGCGACGTCGCGTAGCAGTTTGATACGCTCCCGGATCAGCGGCGTCACTTCCAGCATCCGCCTGGCGTCGACGCGAAAACCTGCCGCCTGCGCGAACGGCAGCAACTGGGGGGCCAGATCCTCTACCGGTAACGCTCGTATATGCTCCGCATTCAGCCACACCGCTTTCGGGTCGAAGGGATCCTCTTCGGTGAAATTCACGATCGCATTGTGGTGATTCACGCCTTCAAGCGTGAATGCGTCGACCAGCTCCTGGCGCGACATCACTTCGCGATTGTCCTTGGGCGACCATCCCAGGAGACAAAGGAAGTTGACATAAGTATGCGCGAGAAATCCGCCGTCCCGATAGGTGGTCACGCTGACCACCGGCCCGTGTTTGCGTTTCGAGAGCTTCGATCCGTCGGGCGCGATCAGCAAGGGCAGATGGGCGAAGTGGGGAGCGCCGCCTCCCAGGGCCTGGAAGATCAACACGTGTTTGAAGGTGTTCGTCAGGTGGTCCTGGCCGCGGATGATGTGGCTGATTCGCAAGTCTACATCATCGGCGCAGGAGGCCATGTGATAGGTCGGCAGCCCGTTCGATCGCAGCAGCGCGAAATCCTCGATGTCGGCGGTGGATTTCGACTGCGGACCATACACCAGATCCTGAAAAACGACTTCGGTTTCCGGCTCGCGCGGCACGCGAAAGCGGAGCACGAAGGGCTCTCCTGAGGCGGCGCGACGGTCGCTCTCTTCCTTTGAAAGCTCGCGCATGCCGGCGTTGAACAGCCAGGGGCCGCCGGCGTGGGATTTCTCGTCGTCTGAGTTCACCGCCGGCGTGAAGTCGCGATAGCCCATGCCTTTCGAGAAGATTGCGTTGGCCATCCGGCCGTGTAGGTCGAGCCGATCGGACTGGCGGTAGAACTCATCCCATGCGAGATCGAGCCACTTTAACCCATCGAAAATCGAATCGAGCGAGGTCTGGGTGTTGCGCCCGACATCGGTATCGTCGATGCGAAGGATCATGACGCCGCCGTTGTGCCGGGCGTACAACCAGTTGAAGATGAAGGTCCTAGCGCTGCCGATATGGAGATATCCGGTAGGCGAAGGGGCGAAGCGGACTCTGAGCATGGAACTTTTAGAATAACAGCCGATGGCATCGCGGCCCGGCCGATCGACCGAAAATCCGGGCAAGACGCCGGTTTCAGCTCGCGCTTGATTCGGACGAGGACTGCCTCCGGGCTGCTAGCCAGTTAGCCCGCAAAGGGTGCGGCGGCGCCCTCATTTCAGCCAAGCAACAATGCCGCCGCACGGAGTTTACCCGCCCCGGGTTTTGCGGGCTGTTGCTTAGAAGCCCGATCGGTGGAACAACACGACCGCCGATCCGCCGATGCGGCCTTCGGAACCTTGAACGTATCCACTGGCCTTCCGCGCGCCGACGGCGGCTTCGCGCTGACCCGTGCTGGATGTGGGAGGGATCGCCAGCACTATTCGCGGGGCCGCTGAACTCGTCTGGCATTGAGCACGCTCCAGGTCCGGCCGGAAGAATTCATAGTAGGCGATGGATGCGGGCGGGACGACCTCGATACACGCTCCTTGATCGGCCTGACCGGCCAGGAACGAAGCGGCTGCCTGCCAGTCGTCGCGCGGCGCCGTGAAGAACAGAGTGCTTTGACGAACGCACACCGCGAACAGCAAAACGGCGAGGACCGCGGCCGCACGTGGGCGCCGTTCAAATGCATTCGCCGCCAGGATGGCGATGGCCGGCAGGACCCAGAGGAACTGGCGAGCGGCGAGGAAGTAGTTTCCGGCCGCATCGGCGGCAAGGACGCTCGCTATCGGCACTGCGATCAAGAGCAGAAGGAGGGTCTGCGCGCGTGGGGAAGGCCGCCGCGTCGCGATGCCGAGCGCGCACAGGATCGCTAGCAATCCCGATCCCCAGTAGCCCGCGCCGGCCACTTCGCGAAAGATCATCAGAGGAGTTTTGGCCGAGAAGGCGAAGTGAAATCCCTCGCGCACGATGCCGGCCTGCCAGTCGGCTTTGGACCACAAATACCATGGCACGAAAGCGGCAGCGGCGACCGCCAGCGCAGCGGCGCCGAACCGTGCTGTTCGGAATTCGCGGCAGGCAATCGACCACGCCAGGTGCGCGAGCGCGACCGAGCCGGAGTAGGGCTGCGTATAGATGGCGGCCAGAAGCGCCAGGCAGTAGGCGGCGGCGCGCCCCGGAGTGGCCTCCTTCGCCAGCCGAACGTAAAGTAGAGTTGCGAGCGTGGAAAAGAAGAGGGCTTGCGAGTAGACCCTCGCCTCCGCCGAGTAGCGCAAGGCCTGGGGCAAAATGGCAAACAGCGCAGCGGCGAGCCAGCCGTGGGGCATGCCGAACTCAGCCGCCAGAAACGCGACGGTGAAGACCGTGGCGATACCGAACAACGCCGCGGGCAAGCGCGCCTTGCGATCGCTGTACCCGGTTATTTCGAGAGTATATTTCTCGGCCAGGTACCAGAGCGGCACCGCGCCGGCATTCAGCGGAACACGGGCGATCGTCTGTGCGGCGGTGGCCTCGCGCGCTGTGATGAGGTCGAGAATCTCGTCGATCGAAAGCGGAAGCGCGCCGAGCAGGGTGATGCTCGCCAATGCGAAAACCGTGGCGGCTAGCAGAGCTCCACGCATGCTGGGTCACAGTCTAAACCATTTTTTGATTTCGCATAGACCAGTTTCACACGGCAAGTGACAGTGTTCTCAAAGGCTAAACGCATCGAAGACCTCACGTTATCCCTGAAACTGGTCTAGCATCGAACGCCCGAACGGCTTTACGGTGTTGCCACGCCGGTACCGGCCGGTACTTTGTGGATTTCCTGCAGGCTCCAGACTCGAATCGGATCGCGACGGCGCGAGGCGATGGCTTCGACCGAAGCGCGAGCGCCGCTCATCGTCGTGACACACGGCACGCGGTAGGTGACGGCGTTCTTTCGAATGGCCTTCTCGTCGCTGAAAGCGTGAGCGCCGCTGGTGGCGGTATAGATGATCAGATCGATGGTGCCGGCTTTCAGGAGATCCACGGCGTTGGGGCGGCCTTCGTTCACCTTGAATACGGTCTTCGAAGGAATTCCGGCCGCGCGAATGGCGGCGGCGGTGCCGCGCGTCGCGGTCACTTCGAACCCAAGATCCTTAAATCGCTTCGCCAGCGCGACGGCTACGAGCTTGTCGCGGTCATTCACGCTGATGAAGACCCGGCCTTTGTCGGGCAGCGGCGTGCCGGCGCTCAATTGCGCTTTGGCGAACGCCTCGCCGAAATTTTCGCCTACGCCCATTACTTCTCCCGTCGACCGCATCTCCGGGCCCAGCGTCGGATCGACTCCGGGGAATTTATTGAAGGGGAACACTGGTGATTTGACGAAGAATTGGGGCACAGTCAGTTCGCCCGTCTGATCGGTCAGCTCCGCGAGCGTCTTCCCCAGCATCAGGCCGACGGCGATCTTCGGCAGAGGTACGCCGGTAGCCTTGCTTACGTAGGGAACGGTGCGGGAGGCGCGGGGATTCACTTCGAGCACGTACACCGTCCCCTCCTTCACCGCGTACTGCACGTTCATCAGGCCGATGACGTTCAGCGCACGGGCCAGCTTCTGGGTGTAGGTTCGGATGGATGCGAGCACTTCCGCGGCGAGCGACGTGGCCGGAAGCACGCAGCTCGAATCGCCCGAGTGCACGCCCGCTTCTTCGATGTGTTCCATGATGCCGGCAATCAGCACGGCGCCGGTCGAATCCACCAGCGCGTCGACGTCCACTTCGGTCGCGTCCTCCAGGAATCGATCGATCAACACCGGGCGATCCTGCGAGAAGCTCACGGCTTCTTGCATGTAGCGGCGGACAGTGTCCTCGTCGTAGGCGATCACCATGGCCCGGCCGCCCAGCACGTAGCTCGGCCTGACTAGAACCGGGAAGCCGATGGATCGAGCCACCGCGCACGCTTCCTCCGGATTCGTCGCCGAGCCGTTGGTGGGCGAAGGGATCTTCAGATCATCGAGAAGTTTGCCGAACCGTTTGCGATCCTCGGCTAGGTCGATGTCTTCCGGATCGGTGCCGATGATGGGAATGCCTGCATGCTTCAGCGGCAGAGCCAACGTGAGCGGCGTCTGCCCGCCGAACTGGACGATCAGGCCGTCCGGCTTCTCAGTGTCGCAAACGTTCAGGACTTCTTCGAGTGTGAGCGGCTCGAAGTAGAGACGGTCGCTGGTGTCGTAATCGGTGGAGACAGTCTCCGGATTGCAATTCACCATGATTGACTCGACCCCGAAATCCTGTAAGGCGAACGACGCGTGACAGCAGCAGTAATCGAACTCGATGCCCTGGCCAATGCGATTCGGACCGCTGCCCAGGATCATGACCTTCTTGCGATCGGAAGGTGCGGCTTCGCATTCCGATTCATAGCTCGAATAAAGATACGGCGTGAAACTTTCAAACTCCGCTGCGCAAGTGTCCACGCGGTTGAACACCGCCGACACGCCCAGTTCCTTGCGGCGAGCGCGCACTTCGAGCGGTTTCACGTTCCAGGCCCGTGCCATGAAGTTATCGGAGACTCCGTCGCGCTTGGCGACAGAGAATTGTTCGCGAGTGACGGACTCGAGCGACGCGGTTTTCAGATCCCTTTCGAGGTCCACCATTTCCCGCGCCTGGCGCAGGAACCACGGGTCGATCGAGGTCAGCGCGTGTACCTGCTCTTCCGTGTAACCGCGGTCAAAAGCGAATCGAATATACCCGAGCCGATCGGGGTTCGGCGTGATCAACCGCGGCTCGATCAAATCCTCCACGTACTTGGCAGCGCCGTCGGCCTTTCCGGTTTCCAGGCTACGCATGCCCTTGCCCAACGCCTGCTTGAACGTGCGTCCGATAGCCATCACTTCGCCGACGCTCTTCATCTGCGTTCCGAGCACCGGTTCAGCGCCGGGGAATTTCTCGAACTGCCAGCGCGGAATCTTCACGACGACGTAGTCGATGGTCGGCTCAAAGCACGCGGGCGTCTTGCGCGTGATGTCGTTCTTGATTTCGTCGAGCCGGTACCCGACGGCGAGTTTGGCCGCGATCTTCGCGATGGGGAATCCCGTGGCTTTCGAGGCGAGCGCGGAGCTGCGCGACACGCGCGGATTCATCTCCACGATCACCATGCGTCCGGTTTGCGGATCGATGGCGAACTGGACGTTCGATCCGCCGGTGTCGACGCCGATCTTGCGCAGGCAGGCGAGCGACGCGTCGCGCATCATCTGATATTCTCGATCGGTCAGGGTCTGCGCCGGCGCCACGGTGATGGAATCGCCGGTGTGAACGCCCATCGGATCGAAGTTCTCGATGGAGCAGACAATGATCGCGTTGTCGGCCTGGTCGCGCATCACTTCGAGCTCGAATTCCTTCCAGCCGAGCACGCTCTCCTCGATCAGCACCTCGTGGACCGGGGACAGATCGAGCCCACGCTCCAGGATTTCCTCGAGCTCTTCGCGGTTGTAGGCGATGCCGCCCCCGGTTCCCCCCAGGGTGAAGCTGGGCCGGAGGATCACCGGGTAGCCGATGCGATTCGCGAACTCGAGACCCTTTGCCATCGAGTTCACGAGCTGCGACTGCGGCAGGTCGAGACCGATTTCACGCATCGCGTCCTTGAACAACAGCCGGTCTTCCGCGCGCTTAATCGAATCGATCTTCGCGCCGATCAGCTCCACGCCGTATTTATCGAGCACGCCGGCTTCGGCCAGCGCGACCGCGAGATTCAAGCCGGTTTGACCGCCCACGGTGGAGAGCAACGCGTCGGGGCGCTCGCGCCGGATCACTTCTTCGGCATACTGGACGCTCAACGGCTCGACATACGTGCGATCCGCGAGATTCGGATCGGTCATGATGGTGGCCGGATTCGAATTGATCAGCACCACTTCGTATCCGTCCGCGCGAAGCGCTTTGCATGCCTGGACGCCGGAGTAGTCGAATTCGCACGCCTGGCCGATGACGATCGGCCCGCTGCCGACAATCAGGATGCGATGGAGGTCCGTGCGGCGCGGCATGCTTATGCCTTTCCCATCAATTGGACGAAGTCCTGAAACAAGTAGTGCGAATCGTGTGGGCCGGGCGCGGCTTCCGGATGATATTGCACGCAAAACACCGGATGCGAACGATGCCGGAAGCCTTCGAGTGTTTCGTCGTTGAGGTTCATGTGCGTGATCTCGATGTCGTTCAAGTTGAGCGAATCCGGATCCACCGCGAACCCATGGTTGTGAGAGGTGATCTCCACTTTTCCAGAAATCCTGTTTATCACGGGGTGATTTGCGCCGCGATGGCCGAACTTGAGTTTGTAGGTCTTGCCGCCCAGCGCCAGGCCCAGGATTTGATGACCCAGGCAGATGCCGAAGATCGGCACATGGCCGATCAGTTTACGAATCTGCGACGCCTGGTAGTCGAGCGGTTCCGGGTCGCCCGGTCCATTCGATAGGAAGACGCCATTCGGTTTCAGCGCGAGTACATCTTCCGCGGTGGTGCCCGCGGGGACCACGGTCAAACGGCAGCCGGAGTGGACCAGGCGCCGCAGGATGTTCCGCTTCATGCCGAAATCGTAGGCGACCACGTGATAACGAACTTCCGCCGGGTCGCCCTCGAGGTCGGATGGGGAACAGGGATCGAGGCCCTTGGTCCATTCGTAACGCTCGGGAGTCGAAACCCGCGTGGCGAGATCGAGCCCGGTCATGGAGGGGGATTGACGGGCTTTTTCCACTAGTTCCTTGCGATCCGCGGACATCGCCGATAAGACGCCGCGCATCACGCCGCGCGATCGCAAATGGCGGACCAGCGCGCGAGTGTCGATGCCGGTAACCACAGGAACGCCGCTACCGGTCAGAAATTCTTGCGCGGTTTCGTCAGCGCGCCAATTGCTTGCGAGCGGCGAAAACTCCCGTACCACCAGACCTTCGATGTAGGGGTGCGCGGACTCGCTATCCTGCTGGTTCGCGCCGTAGTTGCCGATCTGCGGGTTGGTGAGCACCACGATCTGGCCGGAGTAGGAAGGATCCGTGAAGACCTCCTGGTATCCGGTGATGGCGGTATTGAAGACAACTTCACCGGCCCGCTCCGCGCGCGCACCAAAACTCTGGCCCTCGAAGACCGTACCGTCTTCCAGGGCGAGGACTGCTGGGTTCAATTGGGTCGATGCCTCCAGGGGGGAGTAAGTTCTATTTCACCACAGCGCGGCATCCTGCATCCACCCTGTACACTGGAATTTATTCCGCACATGATCACCGAGGTCGCTACCACAACCTTCGAGAAATTCGATCTGGACGCCGGCGTCACGCTTTCGCCCGTGGACGTCGCCTACGAGACCTACGGCGCGTTGAACGCCGGCCGGTCCAACGCGATCCTGATCCTGCACGCCTTTTCGGGCGACGCGCACGCGGCCGGCGAGGGCGGCTGGTGGTCGAACATGATCGGTCCCGGCAAGGGCTTCGACACCGACCAGTACTTTGTAATTTGCGCGAATGTCCTCGGGGGCTGCCGGGGCACCACCGGACCTTCTTCCATCAATCCCGAGACGGGGGCGCCCTGGGCCATGTCCTTTCCGGCGGTCTCGATCGGAGACATGGTCCGCCTCCAAAAGATGCTCATCGATCATCTTGGTATCTCGCGCCTCCTGGCGGTGGCCGGAGGTTCCATGGGTGGAATGCAGGCGCTCGAGTGGGCCGTTACCTATCCGGATCACGTGGCCGCGGCGTTGCCGATCGCCACCACGGCCCGTCATAGCGCTCAGCAGATCGCGTTCAACGAAGTCGGCCGCGAGGCGATCATGGCGGACCCGGACTGGAATGAAGGCAACTACTACGGATCGAAACCGCCCGCCCGCGGTCTCGCCGTCGCGCGCATGGTGGGCCACATCACCTACATGAGCGACGAGAGCATGCGGCAGAAATTCGGCCGGCGTCTGCGCGCTCCGGATCAGTTCGAGGTGGAAAGCTATCTGCACTACCGCGGCAACCAGTTTGTGGACCGGTTCGACGCGAATTCGTACCTCTACATCACGCGCGCCATGGATTCCTATGATCTGACGCAGCGCCGATCGCTCACCTCGCTGTTCGAGAAGATCCGGACGCGTTTTCTGGTCATCAGTTTCACCTCGGACTGGCTCTACCCGAGCTATCAGTCGCTGGAGATCGTGAGCGCCCTGCGTAGCCGCAACTGCGACGTCGCCTACTGCAACCTCACTTCCCAATACGGGCACGACGCGTTCCTGGTGGAGGTGGATGAGCAGGCGCCTCTGGTGCGCGGGTTCCTGGCAAGCACGCTGCGCGAGATCACCAAAGAGGCCCCTGTCAAGGCGGTCGAATCCTCAGAGAAGGTCAAGGCCTGGAAGGCTTTCGACGTGAGCGGCCGCCGTGCGTGAAGTCTACGGGCGCCGCGACTACGCCATCATCGGCGAACTGATCGAGCCGGGCACACGTGTGCTGGACCTCGGCTGCGGCCAGGGGGAACTGCTCGCGTGGCTCAAAGAAAACAAAAATGTCGACGGGCGCGGCGTCGAATTGACCAGCGCGAGCGTCCAGAAGGCCATCGCGCGCGGCGTCTCCGTGTATCAGGGCGATCTCGAATCGGCCCTCGAAGATTATCCGGACAAGGCGTTCGATTACGTCATCCTCAGCCAGACGTTGCAGGAAACCCGCGATCCTCTCCGTGTATTGCGAGGGATGCTGCGGATCGGTCATCGCGGGATCGTGGCGTTTCCGAATTTCGGCCACTGGCGCGTGCGGATGGCGCATCTGTGGACGGGACGGGCTCCCAAGACCGGTCTGTTCCCCCACGACTGGTACGATTCTCCGAACATTCACTTCCTGACGGTCCTGGATTTCGAGGCGCTCACGCAGTCCGAGAAATGGCGCGTGGAGCGGCGCATTTTTCTAGCGGGCAATCGCGAGGTTCACGTGTATCCGAACCTGATGGCCGAAGTCGCGGTGTTTCTGTTCTCCGGCGGCTCCTAGATCGGCGGCACAGGCGATGGGCCGGCGCCGTTCTTGACCCCGCGAAGTCCGCTGGCCCGCAAAGGGTGCGGCGGTACCCTCATCACAAGCCAAGTAACGCTACCGCCGCGCGGAGTTTACTCGCTCCGGGTTTTGCGGGCTGTACTTAAGGAGCGGACGGCCCCCCGTGCAAACGGCGGAAGGTTGCGATATCATGTGCAGGCATAAAGGAGATCGCATCTCATGAACAATACGCGACGTTCGTTCTTAGGCGGGCTCACTGGAGCGGTAGCCGGATTGACGTATCTGCCGTCCGCGGCGGCCTCGCCGAGAAAGCTCATGTCGATGCTGGCGTCGGTGACGTCCGATAGCGAAAGCTACTGGAAACTGGTGACCGAACAATATCCGGTGCGGCCGGGAAAAGTGATCATGAATGCGGCCAACCTGTGCCCGTCGCCGCGTTCCGTGTCGGACCGGGTGGCGGAGTTGACGCGGGACGAGGATTCGGACGTTTCCTTCCCCAACCGGGCCAAGTTCGGCGAGTTTCAGGAAGAGTCGCGCAAGAAGATTGCGGAGTTCTTCAGAGTCGCGCCGGAAGAGATCGCGCTGGTGCGGAATACCAGTGAAGCTAACAACACCATCAACAATGGCTATGCGTTGACCGCGAACGACGAAATCTGCCTGTGGGATCAGAACCATCCCTGCAATTACGTGGCATGGGAAGTTCGGCAAGCCCGCTACAATTTCAAGATCAACCGCGTCGCGGTCCCCACCACAGTGAAGAGCAGCGAAGAGATCGTGAAACTGTTTGAGGCCGCCCTCACTCCGCGGACCAAGCTGATCTCGATCACGCACGTTTCGAACACCACGGGTACGCGGCTGCCTGCGAAGGAAATCTTCGCGATGGCCAGGGCGAAAGTGCCGGGGATCTATTGCCATCTGGACGGAGCCCAGAGCTTCGGCTATCTCAACTTGGATCTGAAAGACATAGCCTGCGACTCCTACGGGGGCAGTTGCCACAAATGGTTCATGGGACCCAAGCAGGTCGGCGTCCTGTATGTTCGCCAGGAGCAGATTCCGCACCTGTGGCCGAACATCGTTTCGGTCGGCTACAACTCGAAGGCGGATCCGCCAGCCAAGGGCGCGCGGAAATTCGAGTCGCTGGGGCAGCGCGACGACGCGGGCGTGGCCGCGGTCGGGACGGCGGTGGACTTCCATATGGTCGTGGGCCAGGCGGCCCGCGAAGCGCGCACCACGGAGCTCGCCCAGGCGCTCAAGCAAGGCGTGGCGAAGCTGAACAAAGTGAAGATGATCACGCCGATGGATCCCAAGTTGAGCGGCGGCGTCGTCATTTTCGAACTGGTTGGTCTGGATCGCAAACAGACCTCCGCGTTCGTGAACGATCTGTACGTGAAATACGGGGTGGCCGGAGCGCCCACCGGCGGCGTGCGCCTCTGCCCGCACACTTACAACACCATGGAAGACGTGGACAAGACCATTCACGCCGTTAGCACGCTGCTGGGTTAGCCGGCAAAGGGTGCGGCGGCAACTTCATTACAAGCCAAGTAACGCTGCCGCCGCGCGGAGTTTACCCGCTTCGGGTTTTGCGGGCCGTTACTTAGGGGATCCGCCGCGTACCGTCATCGATTCCGAGGCCGGGTTGCCCCAAGCAGCCCGGCTTTCCTGCTTAACGGAGATACACGGAACCAGATCCGATTTCCACCGTGAACGCGGACCACAGCGGCGGAGCTTGGCGCACCCCACTCCGGTTTCGCACGAGCCTTGGACGCGGAGGGGACAGCCATAGATCCCCGTTCCACGCTCGCGTCACCACTCGTTCGGACCAAGCTCGATCGTCAGCAAATCCTTGGCTTTTGGGCCGCCTGGGCGGGCTGGACTCTGGACGGCATGGACTCGGTGATCTACGCGCTGGTCATGGCGCCGGCCCTGGTCGAGCTTCTGCCGAAATCGGGAATCGCCGCGACGCCCGGCAATGTCGGGTTTGCCGGCTCCGTGCTCTTTGCCTTGTTTCTAGTCGGCTGGGGTTTCTCGTTCCTCTGGGGACCCATCGCCGACCGCTTCGGCCGTACCAAGTCGCTGGCCGCCACCATTCTTATGTATGCCGTGTTCACGGGCGCGGCGGCGCTTTCGACCAACGTCTGGCAGCTCGCGATATTCCGGTTTCTTGCGGGAGCAGGCGTCGGGGGCGAGTGGGCGATGGCCGGCACCTACGTAGCCGAGGCGTGGCCCGAGGATCGGCGCATCATGGGCGCCGGCTATCTGCAGACCGGCTATTACTTTGGGTTCTTCGCCGCCGCGGCCCTGAACTATACCATTGGTGCGCATTACGGCTGGCGCGCGATGTTCCTGTGCGGCCTTGCGCCGGTGACGGTGTCGATCGTTACACTTCTCCGGGTGAAGGAGCCCGAGCGGTGGAAGGAGCACGAGACGGAAGCCAAACGCACTCATCCGCTCAAACACATCCTTGGAAATGAATACCGCAAGCGAACCATTGTCAATTCGCTCTTGCTGACCGTGGCGATTATCGGATTGTGGGGCGGCGCGGTCTACGAACCGACGGCTATCACCATCCTGGCGGGCCGGGCAAACATGACCGGCGCAAGAGCCGCGCAGATGGTTTCCGTCGGAACCGGAATCCTGTCCATCGGAACCATCCTCGGCTGTCTGGCCCTGCCGCCGCTCGCTGAACACTTTGGCCGCAAGCTTACGCTTGCGCTCTATTTCGTAGGGATGATGGTGACGATTCCGCTGGCGTTCGGATGGGCGTTCTATCTGAAGGATGGCCTCGTGCCTTTCATCGCCATCCTGTTCTTCATGGGATTTGCCGGCGGTAACTTCGCGGTCTTCAGCCTGTGGCTGCCGGAGCAGTATGGGACGCGCGTGCGGGCGACGGCGTTCGCCTTTGCGACATCGAGCGGTCGTTTCATTGGGGCCGGCGTTAACTTCCTTCTGGGTGCGCTCGTGCTCAGGATGGGTACGCTGGGGACGCCGATTGCCCTCACGGGCGTCGCCTTTGGGCTCGGCCTGCTGGTGATTCCGTTCGCGCTCGAAACTAAAGGCCGCCGATTACCCGACTGAGCCGAACGCCGGGCGAGTTTCTGGTCGTTGGTGAACGCGCCACGTCCTAACTCGACACCGGCAACCGAGCCGCGGGAGCGGTCACTTCTAAGCGGAAGTTCCCTTTTGTTTAGATACCGCTCCCTCACGGTCACGGCTCAGTTTGGGTTTTCCATGAGCGGGCGAATGTCACCCTTCCGATTAGTCGATGTAATCGTACGCGGGTAGCGTCAGGAATTCTTTGAACTCGGAGCTGGTCATCAGATCCTTGAAGACCTTCGCTGCCTTGGTGAACTCGCTGCCGGCGAATCTCTGCTCGCCAAACTCGGCCTTAAGCTTTGCGAGCTGCTCGTCGGAGATCCGGGTGGCCATCTCCGCCGTCACCGGCCGGCCGTCGTCGAGCTTCGCTCCGAACTTCACCCACTGCCACACCTGTGCACGGCAGATCTCAGCGGTCGCCGCGTCTTCCATCAGGTTGTAGATGGGCACGCAGCCGACGCCGCGCATCCACGCTTCCAGATACTGGAGTCCCACGTCGATGTTCCAGCGCAGACCGGCTTCGGTGATCGTTCCGATGGGTACCGTCAG
>Ga0209415_10011233_pt1 | contig 15102 bp, 15 predicted proteins | sample PeaSoiSIISIP2007_FD_187696 | JGI IMG/M metagenome (GOLD analysis project Ga0209415, IMG submission 187696) | Peat soil microbial communities from Weissenstadt, Germany - SII-SIP-2007 (SPAdes) (version 2) | ecosystem: Environmental > Terrestrial > Soil > Wetlands > Peat | place: Germany... | reverse complement strand
CTTGAATATCATCAAATATCGTGTTTGCTTCAACGAGAATGCTCCTTGGCAGCCAATTCATCGGCCCAGTATCCCTGGCGATTGTAATGTCGATGCAGTCCTGTCTCATAATCCCGGGTTAGCAGAGACGCCTCCGTGTATTCCGGTGACTGCTTGATGGTCTCGCGGAGAAGATTGACGAATACTTTCGTCTCATTCCAACTAACGCTCTCGATCCATCGCGGTGAAACCAGAACCTTTTTCCCCGGCCACCAGTTCCGTGTATCGATGATTAGATAACGAATCGTCCACGTCTCGTCATCTATGACAAAATCCTCGACGTGGCCAATCTCGCCATCTGTGGCTTGGATGTCGTAGCTACTAACATCGTAAGTGCTGCGCAAATGGGGATCGAATTGGCTGTCCCAATACATCGGCCATTCATAATACCCATAGTATGCCTCCTCGAATTGTCGCGAGACGGGCTTGTCATTGTCCAAGGAGGGACTATCCTCAATCTGTTTTTTGGTCAAATTGATGGTGATATATTGCTCTTCTTTATTCACGGAGACCAGCGCATGCGGGGAGATCAATACCTGCCTGCCCGTAAGCCAGTTTCCTGTGTCGGCGATCAGATAGCGAATCATCCAGTGGTGGTCATCAAAGTAGAATTCATTGACCTTCCCTATTTCCCCGTCGAGGCTGTGCAATTTGTAGCTCCTTAGTGTTTTGGCTTTGTTTAGCATATATAGCAATCCTTTCTTAACACCGAGTACAATGTCCGTTGGCTAAAGCGCCCTCCTCCCTGAAATTAAGTTTATCACCACTATAATTACAGCAATTACGAGAAGGAGATGAATTAATCCGCCCGCAGTATATGAAGTGACCATACCAAGAAGCCATAAGATCCCGAGAATAACAACGATTGTCCATAACATGCTTTATCATCCTTCCTTTATTAAGGTTGCCCAGCAAGTTCTACTCGCTGGAAGAATAGGAGCGGTACTGTATGTTGTTTCCACTTATAATGATAACAGAAGATAATGCCAATTTAATGACAATTTTCTTCTGTTTAAAACATAATGCGCAGGAGTGAGAATTTTCATCTCCTCAACCTGCGCATTAAATATTTGTCATCAAATTCATGTGTAAATATAGCAAAACAATACCTATCTTACTATATATTCTTTTGAGGTCTCAATACATCTCACCTCAGTCATTTGCTTTCCCAATATTTTTCTGCATCAATTTCCATCTTTTTAAGTCTAGTATAATAGTCGGAATATTCCGTTAAATGCGCAAGTGCAATTTTGCCTGTAACTAACGGATCATTATCTGTAACATTTGTAAGTGGATCAATTGTGCCATGTTCAAGCTCCACGTCCATTCCCATTCTGAATTGTTCTATATTAAATTTACTCCAGTTTATTCCAAGCATTTCTCCAATTTCCTTAGCTTGTTCACTCGTAAATACTTGTTCTTCTGACATAAAAATCACACTCCGTTAAAATATTTTTATAATGTTCCCATCCAAGGGGCGAAATATGATTCAGCAGCTCCTCTTTGAAATCCCCTTTATCCTTTCTGAATTCGGCGGCTTTGGCCAAATAAACTGTATTCCACACGCTGATCGCATTGATAATTATGTTAAGAGCGCTGGCTCGTTGGAGTTGGTCCTGAAGTGCGCGTTCACGAAGCTCGCCAAATTTACCAAAAAAATTGCTCTAGCTAATGCGTTCATTGCACCCCTTTGTTTAATCCCCGATGGATTCTTCGTCGCAATGCCTCGCTTGAGATGTAATCAAGAATAAATATAGTCTTTTCGATTCGCCTCATTTCACGCAGCGCGATAGCCAAACTATTCTGTCGGGAGTAAACTGCTAGAGCAAATGGAAGGGGAGAAGAAAATTGAGATGATTGAGCAAATTAAGAAAGTGTCGCCTATCGCATGGCAACATATCAATCTTGGGGGGAAGGTTCAATCTAACCGGTCAGAGAGAACCACTGGAAATTGTAATGCCCCCGCTTGTCAAGACACGATTTTGAAATATTTAAGATAAACTCCTTTCTTCACAATCAGTCTTATTTCTATTATGGGGAGAGTGTGTTTACCGCCTTTTCTTTGGGATCGGCTTGACGTGGACCCCTACATCGAATGCTGCAATGGGTCGAAGTCTGTGGCTCAAAGGATGTATTCCTCCACTTGAATGTTTGTTATAGTACTCCTTAAAAGACTGAATACAACTGACTCCACCTAACCATATTAGAAGTTCGATTTTAATTTTTTATTTTTTGCTAAATAGTTTATTCCTGCTCTAATTGTTTCACTTAAAATTTGAACATAATCTATTGCTATTTCAGCTTTTTCTGTCATTTTGCTTGATGAGTGAGCTATATTCTTTTCTATTATTTCAGCAGTAGATGCTAGAGTTTGAACTCCTTCTTGTAACTCTCCAGTTATCGCTGAAATGTTAGAGGCTATTCCAGGCAATGAAGAAATAGTATTATCAATGTTATCCTTGTTTTTTCTAAGTGTATTCTTAACCTCTTTTAGTACGCTATTTATATTACCTACTGTAATAACTAAATATACTAATAGAGTAATACCTGCGACTAAAAGTATAAATGCAAAAACATCATTAAGTGATATTGTAACTGCCATATAGTCACCTTTGCCCTTTTAGATCTTCTTTTATATCTCGAAGGTTGTCCTTACCGTCCATAATATCAATTCTAACAGCATCAAGTTTATCTTTGCCTTCTTCGAACTTGTCTTTGCCTTCCTTGACAAGCTCGTCTACTTTTTCCTTGCCTTTTTCTACAGTCTCCAATGCTTTGTCTTTAAGTTTATTAAGTGACCTATTAATATCATCAGATTTTGGAGCGATTAATAGTGCCGTAACAGCTCCGGCTGCAGCACCTAAGGCAGCAGCTAAAGTTAGACCTTTTACTCTTTCATTTCGTTTTTCTTTGTTTAAAGCTTTAACTACATTTTTAACTAAATTCATATTGTTATCTCCCCTTTTTCTCTTAATTAATATTAATATTAACTTTAACATATAATTATTACTTTATTATGACAATAGCATGTTATTTGAACAACATGCTCTGCGAGGGCTAACGTGGGCCGGCACAACGATTGTGGCTACGGAGTAAAATGCGGACAACTCCTAACCGTCGCAGACCGCATATCGGGGAATGTGTTTGGGGTCTTCAAAGAGGAGTAACCTTTAACAATGAGTGGGCACACCTGGGGTAATAATTTGGGGTATATGTGTGTCACTCAACGTTACGGTTACGATTAACAATCGGACAATGGCCTCCATCGTTTCGCAAGCTCAAGCACTACGGCCATAGACCGATTTCGGGTGCCGAAGAAGAACGAGGGGTACGCTAGGAACGTTGGCGAGATTCACGGAGACGCTCGGCGCTTGCCAAGGGAAGTCTCTTTTTCTTTGGGGTATGTCTTTGCGGGTCCAAAGAGACTCCCCAACTCTTAAGCATCTTAGGTGACTCATGTGTCCATGGGATAGCAGCGAGCATATCCTCGGGCTAACGCCCTGCGGTATCCCTCGTGCTACCCGGACACGATCCAGGCGAGTTTAATCCCTAGTAATAAACATCGGCACACTTGTAGCGTTTAAACCGTGAACACCCAGTCGCATTAAGTGCATCTTTTGGCTGATCTAGGATTTGACATGGTGTGCTAACCAGAGCATGGGTCAATATACATTGGTTTTTCTTCTTTTAGTAAATTCTAGATTTAATAGCACCATAAGATGAACTATTTCCGAGTTATGTCCCTTTGAATATGACCTGAGTTTTGACCGTATATAGGGGGTTGTGTAAGTAACGGAACAGAAAACCGGAATAAGCGATCCTTTATTTACCAAGCGTTCATTTTGGACGTGATTCCTTAGATTGGGTGTTTTTGCCCATCCCCTCGAAAAGGTATATTAGTATTTAAGTTTTCACCCAAGGTTAGATTGTAAGTAAACTTGCCGTTTTTGGTACTCTGTAATTCCTATGTATCGTAATGTCATGGATGGTGTTGAATGATTAAAAATATCCATCAAGAGTTCCAGCGATACTCCATTTTTATAAGCATGATAGCCAAACGTTTTTCTCATAGTATGTGTGCCAATTTCTCCGGAAACAATGATTCCTTTGCTATTTCTTTCAACAAGACCAAGATCTTCTGCGGCATTATTTATAATTTTATAGGCTCGTTGTCGCGAAATAGGAATATTGTTGCCCTTTCTGCTTTTGAATACATAATCGTCTGGGATTATCCCAGGCGTTTCTTTAATATAGGGGTCCCGCCAACATTTTAACGAAAATATACGCTAAGACATATCTTGGAAATGAAAAGCCGGTTTTCCTTACTCTAAGGATCACCGGCTGAATTTTTTGGTGGTGGTGGACTTTGAAATAACTCCGGTTGATCTTCGGCTATAGCCTTAGCTCGTCGCAGAAATTCAATCTTAGTAATACCGAACTGTTTACATAGATATTCTATCCGTTCTTTTTCTTCGGGGAAAACATCAAATTTAAGTAATACTTTACCTTGTGCTTGGACCATAATGCCTATTAAACCTCGCTTTAATGTTATTATCCGCTCTATGCGTTTTAGTCTCCACTTAAGATACAACCCCTATAACAAATCTAATATTAATTTTATTCTGCGAATATCGTAAGAACATTATCAATAATTTCAATTGAGTTTATCTTCATCTGCATGACGTAATCTGGCCCTGCATCCTTTAGTTGTTGCTCTGTCAACTCTATCATATCTCCAGTTTTAACAGCTTGAATTATTACTGATGCGTTTGAAATTATTCTATATTTTTTTACTATATCTTTTACTTTCATTATAATCAGATCCTTCCTTCTTGAATTGTGATTCCGTCCTTTTAATACACTCTCCCTTGTGCCGAGTATCGACTCCCGGCTGGCCGTATATGCCTATGGATACTGAATTTTATTGCTTTTTTCTAGCCTTTTTAACAATGCTAATAAAATTATCAATTTTTTCTTGATCCCAACTAGATAACCATTTCAAAAAATTACTTTCTGATTCAGTTAATTCAACATCGTCTTCCATAAGTTCGAGCATAGTAACAAATCTTTTTATTTGAGATTTTAATTCATCATCCAAATTTTGGTAGTGTATCAGATTAACTCACCAAAAATAGATCCCTGCCAATAGCACGTTTAGCACTACCAGGGAATGTTTGATATTTAACTATTTTATTTTTACGATAAGTAGGATAAGTTACCCATTCCGCTACCGTCCAAACGTGCTCTGAAAGTTTTGCAACCATTGCAGGAGTGCGACGCACTCGCTTACCATCGTCTATTAAGTATAATGTCCGAATACACCAACAGAAATTGTACATGCAAATGATTAACATTGATAATGCATTGTGAAATCCTAAATCCTTTGAAAAACCATAAGTATCTCTGGCTTTTCTTGAATTTTGCATACGATCTGTACCATTGACACGTTCTACAATGGCGGTATTAATCGTATTGCTGACTAGAGAAGTTTTAAGTCTCTCCGCGACCAACTCCTCGCTCCCAAATACGATTTCTCTTGTTATAGAGCTCACCTTATTCTTTTCATAGTTTTTGCAAATAGTTACGTAACAAAGATCTTCTGGCATAACATTGACGGGATTTTTCGGAGGTCTTCCCGGGCCTTTCTTTCGTTCAGGGATAACCTTTTTTCCGTAGACATCCTCAATTACTGTCTTGTACGGAGCGTAACAATCACTCGATATCAAAATGTCTTCCCGGCCATGTGTGCGAATAGAAACATCTTCTACTACTTTCTGACAGTTCTCAAGCGTTCGTTTTCCAGGAACGAAACTCAATACAAGCCTAGATTCTGCGTCAATGGCTATATAATCCCATTGATCGCCGAATTCTTTCTCCTCCTCGCTGCAATTTTTTTCTTTCTTTCCAACGAAGCTCCATTTCTCATCGAGTTGTATTTCTTTGGTTTCGGGGGGAAAAGGCCACATGTTCATTGTGAAAATTTTCAGCGACATGCCTAGATTTTTTGATATATCGGCTGACGGTGCCATTACTAACGTTCACCAATCTTCCTGTAGCCCTGGTCCCACAGCCCTCTCTAAGGTGTTCTATTATTGATACTACCTTATCTTCACTTAATCTTGCCTGCTCAAGTACAGTGCCTTTTCTTTCGGAAAAATGTGTTTTGCACTCTTTGCAATAGATCATTCGTATTCGTTTTCCTGTGCCACTCCAACCTTTGAACGATAGATTTCCATTACCTCTCTTACCATAGCAATTACAACGACTATTTTGACAGCAATAATCCTCTATTGGTGGCATCATTTATACACCCCGATATTAGTATTCTTTTTACTATATATCGACTAAATGATGCAATAAATTAGTTAATTCAATAGAAAACCCTATCCTTAGCCTCAAGGACTGTAGCCTTACCATGCTTTTATTCGAAAAGGGGCTGAAAGTGTGTAATCTCCATTCAATTTGGGTTTAAAATCAGATCGATTAGACTTTTCTCACTGGAATCGTTAGCTAATCAGATACACTACCGTAATTTCTAATTATGGTTAATTATCATCCATTTTAAGCTTGTGAAAGAATAGCACTTTAATAAAAGGTAAATGTCATAGTTATGGCATTTTTTTTTGTTATCATCTTAAATCAGAAGGGAAATATACTGATTAATCTAATGTCTTAGATTCACATTATTTACTATTTTTTTGCGCAGCATGAGCCGAGGAATCCTTCACGTCTTTGACTTATTCTACACTTTACCCAACTGAATAATCTGTAAAACCATTAGAATTAATGTCGTATTTTAACGTCCTTCGTAGTTCGGGGTATGTATAGCAACGGAACAAAAAAGTGCAATAAAAAAACATTGTACACCAATAATGTTATTTAATGTAATTAAAATCGAAGCACCACACCTATATCGCTTATATGCCGTGTATTATAAGCCTTACAAAGCATGTGAATCGATAAGGAACTAAGATTATACGACGAGTTTATCACGGCTTCGGTGGGAAATTGAGCATATAGGGATAATTAATATGCTTAGTAACAAATTAAAAATACAGCCGTTATCAAAGAAAAAAGGTGCCGTATATGCGAGAACCATATCTTTACATTCTCGTTGCACTTTTCTGTTCCATTGCTACACAAACCCCAGTTTCAGATGAATTCGCGGAAAATGTACTTTCTGATAATGCGCGCAGAGTTAATTGTTTCCGTCAACATTCACAAAATTTTAGTGATGAGAGGATTTTAAAATGAACTTTTAAAATGGGATGCACTGCGAAATCTGATCACTACCAGAACCTACTGTTGGTTATGTCAACGGCAAAGCAGTTGAATGGATTGAAACAATGAACCACTAACTGAGTGAGTGGACTTTCGGCTTATTAAAGATGAAGTGTTCACAATCATATTCAGCCAGCGGAAATTTTAGGCATACTGGCAACGATGGTCCAGAATACTAACCGTCACAACATGGTCATACAAAGGACATTAGAAAATTGTTTTCTTGTCACAGATGTTTCTTCTAAAGAGAACTATTAGGTGCGGATTATCTCAGACCAACGGTGTTCCAGATACAAAAAGCTTCCCAGAATATACTTGGGTACTGCAACCAAAAACGAAGTTACATTGGAAAAGGGAAGATATATTAAGGCATTATACTTACTAAAAAGCTGAACTCATCTTGTTCAAATTACACTTTGCGGTGGTCTAGCCGAGGGGTAAATATAAGTTGAAGTAAAGCAAAAAAAGGAGAATTTTATTTAATGAAAGAATTGGCTGATCGTACTTTTGGATTTTATATTCCCACAGTAACTTTAATGGGCGTTGGTTCGTCTAAGGAAACTGGTGAGCAAGTAAAAGTACTCGGTGCTAAAAAAGTTCTTATCGTATGCGACGCAGGGGTGTTCAAAATGGGTTTAGCCGATCAAATTAAGGGACTCATCGAAGCAGCAGGCGTAGAAGCGCTCATCTACCCTGGCGCTGAGCCGAATCCGACTGACAAAAACGTCCATGACGGTTTGAAAGTTTACCAAGACAATAAGTGCGATGGTATCGTTTCCCTGGGCGGCGGCAGCTCTCATGACTGCGGCAAAGGCATCGGCCTCATTGTCAATGGCGGCCACATCCGTGATTATGAAGGGGTCAACAAGTCCACAAAACCAATGCCTCCTTTTGTTGCAATCAATACAACTGCTGGCACCGCCAGTGAAATGAGCCGTTTTTGTATCATCACCAACACCGAAACCCACGTGAAAATGGCTATCGTTGACTGGAGAGTAACTCCCAATATTGCCATCAACGACCCGGTTCTTATGTCTGGCATGCCTCCTGGATTGACCGCAGCTACTGGTATGGACGCGCTTACACACGCCGTTGAAGCATATGTTTCCACCATTGCAACTCCGATCACCGATTGTTGCGCCATTAAGGCAATCGTGCTAGTAGCCAACAATCTTCGTGCTGCAGAAGCTAATGGCAGCGACTTAGAAGCCCGTGACAAAATGGCCTATGCTGAATACCTCGCAGGTATGGCCTTTAACAATGCCAACTTGGGTTATGTGCATGCCATGGCTCACCAGTTGGGTGGTTTCTACAACCTGCCGCACGGTGTTTGCAATGCCATCCTGTTGCCGGCAGTTTCTGACTACAATCTAATGGCCAACTTGAAACGCTTTGCTAACATTGCCGTAGCAATGGGCGAAAACATCGACGGTCTCTCTAACCGCGATGCCGCAGACAAAGCCATTGCTTCAATTAAGAAACTTTCCGCAGACCTGGGAATTCCGGCTGGCTTAACAGAATTAGGAGTGAAGAAAGAAGACTTCGAACTTATGGCTAAAAACGCCATGAAAGACGCTTGTGGCTACACCAATCCAAAGGTCCCCACGTTGAAAGACGTCATCGGAATGTATGCGGCAGCTATGTAGTAAAAGCGGTTATTGGAAAACAATAATCGTCGGGACGGTCCTGGCGCTCTCTTGCCTGAAAATGTTTGGAATAAACGAACGGTCCAAACCGATAAACTATTTCCTATAAAGTCAAACACCTCCTACAAAGCAAGCTGTTCTTTTGGAGTAAAATCATGACATTTTCCATCGAAGAGAGAGTTGGTCTCTTCGAGCACAAAACCCCGTCTTACTTGAAACTACTGTCGAACTCGAGTGAATCTTTAATAATTCGAGAATTTCCAGTTTAGCTAGGTGAAAAAACAAATATTCTTCCACTAAAAGTAGGCGGAATGCAATAAAGTTGGTTCAAGGAAAGCCTTGTCCTTACCACCTCGGCGAATGCCATGAGGCTATTTAATTATAATAAGCTTAACCATTTAAAAAGCGTGACCTTTTGATCAATACACATGTAACATTAGTACAATTTATATACTGGTTTAATCCGCTCACTTGCTATGCATTGTAGCAAATGAAGCAGGATCGTAAAATTGCATGTAATGCCACAGCCCTCGCTAAAATAAAACCCGAAGAGCGTGAGAGATACGACCAAACTATTGCAATTACTTTTAGAGCCACACTCGACTCATTGAACCGTCGGTTTCCCAATATATTTAGAGTAGTTTTGGAAACTAATTACCATGGATAAATATGGAACAATGATCCCACCGAGGGGCAACGTAGCTAAGCGATTCAACGAACCAGTAGTAATTAGAATCTTCATAAGCTCCAAAAGAGAACAGCAAACAAACCCACCGGCCGATCGATAGTTAGTTTACAGTATTATACAATTGTCCGTGGTGCGGTTTAGGCCGCTAATACTAAATGCTGATCCAGTATTTCAAGAAATTTGAATCCGCAAACTTTTAACATGGCATCAAGATGGATGTTAATGGAATGAATCATCACTCTCCAAGACCATCGTTTCTTGCCCCGAGCCTTAGCCTTTTCTAAGTTGTAGTCATTGAGAAATCTCTTGTTGACTCGTTCGGCACACGTACTTTTCTTCATTTCTGTTTTCCACGCTTCGCTGCCACGAGGAATTGGAGTAAACAACCGAAGATCCCATTCAGGCTTGGTGTAGAAGGTTCGACCATAGTCCGACGGTGAGCACTGGTCCTTGTGAGAGCATGTCCCAATTTTGCCCATGGCTAAGGGACAACGCCACTTGATGCGGCAACGATCCTTGAGGAACCCATTATGTATCATAGGGATCCCTTCCAAGCAGATGGGTACTCCGTTTTCGTTAAGGGTCATGGTTCCGGAATACTTTGCGTTTCCTATATTTTTAGAGTTAAGGGCGATGATCGGCTTAATGTGCCAGGCATTTAGAAGTTGGTAAGTTGCGTAATTATCGTGGGCGCTGTCGCCTAAAAAACGATCAACCGTGAACTCGGGATACAGCTTACGGAATTCAGCCAATGCAACGATGGCAGAAACTCCATCGAAGCGAGAGGCATCTAACAAGCGCAGATAGACAGGCAGATCTGTCTTTATGTCAGAATTATAGACGGACAGAAAATATCCAGTATAGCCAAAAAACCAAGTTTCGTGGTAACTATCCCAACGCCAGCGTACTCTCGAATCCGAATAGCGGCGAGCACATTCACAGTTGTAAATACCCGTTAAAGCACACGAGCAGGTCTTGACTCCATAGGGACTGGCACCCGTGTTAATACAGGTACCATCGCCGGCAATAGCTAAAGCGCCGGTGTTATCCAAGAGACCTGCCTCAGCAGATGGTTTCACAGCAACTTCGTCAAATATTTGTTAAAGCAGTCTCTCAGGTCTGTGATCAAAAGACTTATCCTGTAAGGCGAGATCAACAAATTTTTGAATAATGCCAGGGTGACGTGGTGGTAGCTTCTGGTTCTTGGCAAGTTCTTACGAGGCTTACGCCGAAAGGGGTGGCGCGAATCCTGATCGGGACAATCAGGATTCGCCAACCACAATCGATTTATCAACCCGTAATGATTACCGACTTCGGGCACAGCATCATGATTAACGCCAATCATCAGAGCAAGAAGGGAATCGGACTTCAGTTTAGCAACCCATTTAGTGATGCTATGTTCACCCAAATGGGACATCAGGATGAAGGAGCGAACAATCTCAGGTTGAAGTTTAGCAGGAGTTCCGGTAGGGGGATAAACCTCACTCACCATAGTCTTGATCCGATCCGAGTCCAGCAAATAAAGTTTGGTTAGAATGTTGGCATACTGTGACACTCGTTTTTTATCTGACAAGTAAAGAGGAAGTGAATTTTCAACCAGAAATTTTTATAATCCGAATGAGAACGCCATAAACCGAGCACAGGACTCACCTCGAAAGTAAGTAGTATGGTAAAAAAACCATCCGCACCGATTTTGGGGAGAGTTGGAAAAAGTCAAGGGTCACCCAAACCATTTATGGTGTAATTAGTTAAATTAACTGGAAAAAGTTTGAGGATTTTGATGCGAAATTTGGAGGAAAAGAAAAACCCTCGAGCCTTGGAATCCAGCGATTCCAGGCATCGAGAGTTTTCGAAAGTACTCATTTAATACAAGGAGAATTGTGATGAAATGTTCAATCAAAAAAACTTGGCTGAAATGGACTATTAGTGCTCTAACCTTGATTTTTGTCGTTGGGTGTTCAAGCCTGAGCAAGCCAATCAGCCCGACCAGTACCAGTCAGAGCAAAACTACTACTCCTAGCCAACTAAATAATCCTACAAGTAGTTCTTCTAATACTACATCAACCATTTCAACAAATCAGCTCACTGATTCCACCAAAACGCTCTTGTTAAATATGATGCAGGTAGCACAACAGGGTAAAATTATTAATAGCGAATTTTCAGTAAAGACAAATAATATCGCAGATGTCGAAAAAGCTTGGGGAAACCCTGATCGAGAAGACTATGTGGCGTCTTCCAAAGGAACCTATTCTACCTATTTGAGTCATAACGTTGCAGTTGGTTTTAATAAAGGGGGGCAAATCTTTGAAGTCAGGTCTTTGTCCGGTAATCAAATCGCAGGCATAACTCTTGCCAAAGTCAAAGAAGTCTTTGGAACTCCGACCTACAACACGACATCCAACAACCAAGAAATTATCGGCTATACGGCAGGACAGGAATTTAAAATCGAAATGGTATTTCCTCAACCTACAACCAATGACGCTAACCCGTTGATGGATCATTACAATGTTCTTTATCCCCAAGGCACAGTTGATAACATGGCGGACGATCCAGGCAGGCAATGGTAATATCATCACCGCACCACCCGTTCAACGGGTGGTATGATTTTAACCCTATAAGGGCCTATTACTGGCAACGCCTGATGGTTGTTACTGCTACCCTTAAGGGGTTTTACGATTGCTGCTTTACATTATCTTCGATTCGATCCGCTTCCACCTTATTTTTGATGTGCTTTTTGGTCTCTTCCTCATTCCTCCCCACCGTATTAAGAGTACTTTCGAAAACTCCCGATGCGCGGAATCACTAGCTGGAGTGAATCCGAATGGATTTGTCAAAGCTTTAAACAACCAACACCAGAGGAATTTTGGCATGACCATAAGTAACAGTAGGGAGAGATTTTAGTAAAATATTCTGATTGATGCAGCATTATTGGCTTAACAAAAAAGATACTATTCAATCTTCCTGCCAAAAACAAAAAAGAAACATAAACCAAACAAATTGACGGATAAACCGGAATAAAAGAGATCAAGGAATATCTGGCTCGCAGGAATCGCCGCTTGATCACTTCAATGGGGATTTCATCACAAATATATTTTGAGGAATTACTGAAAAATATGCTCCATCATGGGTATTTTTGCACAACCCGCCAAAATAGAGGATTAACGTTATGTTGACTAAATTGAATTTCTATTTCAGGGCTTTTTGTGGTTCTGTGTACAAATCGTCCAAAAGTCCGATAGCATGGATCAGCTTGCAAAATCCGGATTTTCTTCTTAAATGAACCCACTCCCCTAAAATTTTGCGATTAAATGTAGCGTAACCGACTTGTGTCACATTCGCAAAATCCATAAGTTTGATTTTCGACGATTTTCACCCTTGAGAACTGATTTCAATTTATAGAAAAAGTTAAGAAATGGCTCAAACTATCAAAATCACGTTCTTTTGATTGCTCAATATAGCTTTAATTACCTGCCCAATACCATATCATGGAATTTGATACATCATGACTGACTCCTAACGTTAATCCCCCATTTTGGCGGGTTGTGCAAAAACACCCTAGATGGGGCCTGTTTTTGTTGTTGATTTGGATTGATTGTTCGACGCGTTAGCCCTTGCACTTGTGGGTAAAGGAGTGAATTATTATCCAGTATATAACAGTTACATTTGGGGGTACACAAAAGCCCGCAAACAATCATTATATCGAAACTTTTGCGAAGATTGAACATTATAATACAGGAGATATTGTAAAGGTCAATAGTCTTTTGGCCCAAAAATATTTAGAAGTCGTGAGATCGGATTCTGAATGTGTTGTATTTAGAGAAATCCAATCATTATATTAGTTGAATTGTCTTTAAATGGACATATTTGAAGTTTATGAGGAATGAACATATGTCTTTAGGTAACGCTTGCATTTTCATGATTGCTGACGGGGGGGGGATATTAGACATTCCTTACTCGCCTATTCTAATACCATAAACATTTACAATCCAGTCTTTAAAAGTTTCATCATAATCTCTAAATTGGGTATTTTTGCCCATCCCCCCGAAAAGGTATATTAGTGTTATTTTAACTGATTATACATCCAGGGTTAGCTCTGGCGGGATGGTAATGGGACAGAAACGGTAATACGATTACCATTTAGCCCCAAATAATTCACCGTTTAGGATTACAGAGTATGATATTATAGCAAAATCGAGTTCATCGGCTATCTGACAGGCTCTTTAGCATGTCTTATTGCTTATTTTACCTTTTCGCGGCGTTGGGCAAAAATACCCAACTTATAGTGCTTCTATAGGTGCGTGGCGTGCTATTCTTACAGGGTCAGTAACGGTCAGTGCATCAGATATTACCCTGACAACAGTCGCAACGAATTAATGGCACCTCAACTTATTACTCTGACTATTTAGTGATGGAACAATGAAAAAGAATTAGGCTAACTCATATTTATTTTTTAAGAGCACCTTCGTCTAATAATCGAGATGAGGGGTGCTCTTGTCATAACCGTCTTTATCGGACTCAAAACCATTCATAAAGATAGCAGCCCATGTATCTAACGTGTTATACTGAATGTATAAAATCAGAAATGACACAGAGGTGACATTGTGACAAATAAACAATTGGGAAAATCGTTTGGTATTGTTCAAATGAAACGTCGGTCTAGTATCACAATAGGGAAGGAGGTTCGCAAAGCACTTAATCTGGCAGATGAAGGCGATGTGTTCGAGATGATTGTTGAAGACGGTCGTATCATTCTTGAACCAAAGAAACTAGTTCCTGCCGACCAAGCGTGGTATTGGAGTGAGGAATGGCAAGCCGGGGAACGTGAGGCACGAGAGGATATCGCATCTGGCCGAGTTATCCGGGCACGTTCGGTAGAAGAACTAATGGAAAAGTTGAATAGTGGTGATGAAGGTGGAGTTTGATTTTACACCACGGTTCAAACGTGCTTATGTAAAATTACCAGAAAAGACAAGAACACTCTTTGGTGATAAAATGCATCAGTTTCTAGACGATTGGCGGCACCCATCATTTCGTGTGAAGAAGATCCAAGGTACAGAAACTGTGTGGGAAGCTAGTCTCAATATGAGTATTCGATTCACGTTTGAATTTTCCAAAGACCAAGACGGAACGGCTATATGCATACTGTTGAACATAGGTGATCACGATCATGTCTTGCGCCCCCCGTACTAACAAAAATCGGTGCAAAGTAATCTCCTAAGCGATTGCTTAAACGTGTCATAAACCAGATATAGCCTGATTATGACATATTCAAACCTTGATCGTTCTAAGCCTTCTATGCTAAAAAAGCTGAAAGCCATACTCTGGTAAGGCTTTCAGCTTTTTAGTGAATGTAACACCTGCGAACCTGCTTAAATCAAGGACTTTTAACAAGGGTACTGAACGTCAGTTAACGGGACACCTCTTCAGTATCCCGTTAATGGTAAAACT
>Ga0209415_10011232_pt1 | contig 15102 bp, 17 predicted proteins | sample PeaSoiSIISIP2007_FD_187696 | JGI IMG/M metagenome (GOLD analysis project Ga0209415, IMG submission 187696) | Peat soil microbial communities from Weissenstadt, Germany - SII-SIP-2007 (SPAdes) (version 2) | ecosystem: Environmental > Terrestrial > Soil > Wetlands > Peat | place: Germany... | reverse complement strand
ACAACGGCTGCCGCCCCAAGAAGCGGCGCCGGGTCTAGCGGGAACGGAAGGAGCACCACCGCAATGGCGCGTTACACGGGTCCTGTCTGCCGCTTGTGTCGGCGCGAGCGGACCAAGCTGTTCTTGAAGGGTGAGCGCTGCTACTCGCTCAAATGCCCGGTCAGCGAGGCGGTCACCGACCGGCACAGCCGTGCCTACCCCCCGGGCGAGCACGGCCGCGACCGCATGCGCCAGGGTTCGGAGTACCTGGCCCAGCTGCGGGAAAAGCAGAAGGCCCGGCGCATCTACGGGCTCCTCGAGCGGCAGTTCCGCAACCTCTACGCCGAGGCGAGCCGCCAGCCGGGGATCACGGGGGAGAACCTTCTGCGTCTTCTCGAGCTGCGTCTGGACAACGTCACGTTCCGGGCCACCTGGGGCGCCAGCCGCGCCCAGGCGCGCCAGCTCGTTCGCCACGGCCACATCCTCGTCAACGGCAAGCGGGTGACGATCCCGAGCTATCGCGTCCGCGAGGGCGACGTCGTGTCCCTCAAACCATCGTCGCGGGAGCTGTACTTCGTGCGTCGCAACCTCGATACCCTCGATCGCCCCTTACCCTTGTGGATGGAGTCGGGCGAGAACCGCACCCAGATACGCGTCACGGCGCTGCCCGAGCGGGAGCACATCGACGAGCCCGTGCGCGAGTCGCTCATCGTCGAGCTCTACTCCAAGTAGCACCCGAGTCTCGCCCACTCCGAGTCTCAGCCACTCAGTCCCCACGACACCCAGGAGTCAGTCGCATGCTCATCATCCAGCGTCCCACCGTCGAGGCAATCGGCGAGGAAGAGGCCAATCGGCAGCGGTTCGCCGTGAGCCCTCTCGAGCCCGGCTTCGGCCACACGCTCGGCAACTCGATCCGCCGGACGCTCCTGTCGTCCATCCCCGGGGCGGCGGTGACCCAGGTCAGGTTCGACGACGCGCTGCACGAGTTCACGACGCTCCCCGGGGTCAAAGAGGACGTCACCGACATCATCTTGAACCTCAAGGACGTGGTCCTGCGCGTCCACGCCGATGACGCCGTGACACTGCGCTGCGACAAGCGGGGGCCGGGTGACGTGACCGCCGGCGACCTGCAGCTCACCGCGGACGTCGAAGTCCTCAATCCCGACCTGCACATCGCCACATTGAACGGCAAGGGACGCCTGGCTATCGACGTCACCGTGGAACGTGGTCGCGGCTACGCGTCGGCGGAACGCAACAAGCGCTCCACCACCATCGGGGTCATCCCGGTCGATTCGATCTTCTCGCCCGTGCGACGCGTGGCGTTCTCGGTGGAACCGGTCCGGGTCGAGCAGTCCACCGACTTCGATCGCCTGGTCCTCGACATCGAAACCGACGGGTCGCTCACCCCCCGCGAGGCGCTCGCCTCGGCCGGCGACACCCTGCGTTCTCTGGTGGGCCTCGTGGCCGACCTCGAGGACGAGCCCCAGGGCCTGGAACTGGGCGAGGTGGGGACATCGACGAGCGGTTCGCCCGATCTGGACCTCGCCATCGAGGACCTCGACCTGTCCGAGCGGCCTCGCAACTGTCTCAAGCGCGCCCAGGTCAATACCATCGGCGAGCTCGTGGAACGCACCGCGGATGACCTGCTAGCCATCACCAACTTCGGTCAGAAGTCCCTCGACGAAGTGATCCAACGACTCGACGAGCGGGGCCTGTCGCTCCGGGTCAAGGACTGAGCCGGCCATGCGCGGCACGCCCCGGAGGGGTCGGCGACTGGGCGGTGACGCGGCCCACCAGAAGGCCATGCTCGGCAACCTGGTGGCCTCGCTCATCGCGGCAGAGTCGCTCGTGACCACCGAAGCCAAGGCCAAGGCCCTGCGACCGGTGGCGGAGAAATGCATCACCGCGGCTGTCAAAGGTGGGGTGCACCGTCATCGGAACGTGGTCGCCCTCATCCGGGACAAGGACATGGCGCACAAGCTGTTCGAAGAGATCGCGCCGCGCTACTCGGACCGGCCCGGCGGCTACATCCGCATCTTGAAGCTCGGCCCCCGCCAGGGCGACAGCGCGCCGATGGCGCGCATCGAACTGGTTTGACCCTGTTCGACCCCGACCTCACGGTTGCCCCCGAGGCCGCCGGGGAGGGGTCGCCGATGCACCACCCCGCCCCGCGCCACGAGATCCCCGCGGTCACGACGCGTCTGCGATTGACCGTCGCGTACGACGGCGCCGGATTCCGTGGCTTCGCCGCGCAGCCCGGGCAGCGCACCGTTTCGGGAGTGCTCGCCGACGCGATCGCCGTGGTCGTCGGTCATCGGGTGGAGCTCGTCTGTGCAGGGCGTACCGATGCCGGGGTTCACGCCAAGGGCCAGGTGGTGCACGTCGATGTGCGCGACGGGGTGGACACCGCCCGCCTGGTGCGGTCCGTGAACACGCTCTTGAAGCCTTCGGTGGCGGTTCGCAGTGCAGAAGTGGCCCCACCCGGCTTCGACGCCCGCCGTTCGGCCCGGGCCCGGCACTACCGGTACCTGATCCTCGAGGACGTCGCCCCCGACCCACTCCTGGCCCCGGTGTCGTGGCACGTGGCCGAGCCGCTCGACCTCCGGGCCATGGCGAGTGCCGCGGACGCCCTCCTGGGCGAGCACGACTTCCGGGCCTTCTGCCGGCGGGTGCCGGGCTCCGACGCCGCCACGCCGATCAACCGGAGGGTGCTCGACGCCCGATTCGCCGAGGTGGCGGTCCCGGCGGGGGAGATCGGACCCGGTGCCCGTCTGCTCCGGTTCGACATCGTGGCGGGGTCGTTCTGCCACCAGATGGTCCGCTCCGTGGTCGGAACCCTCGTCGAGGTGGGCCGGGGACGCCGACGGGCATCGGATGTCAACTGGATGCTGCAGAGCGGTGACCGGTCCCGGGCGGGAGGTGTCATCGCCCCGCCGCAGGGACTGTGCCTGATCGAGGTGGACTACGGCGAGTGACGGCCCTGGACGCGGGGTTTCACCGGCCCCGGCCCCCGTTCCCGTCGCTTGCCCGGCGTGCGCCCAGCGCCTAACGTTGTCCGCTGGCTTCGTGCAGGAGCTGCCCGTTCGCACGGGCCGCCCAGCGGTCGGCACCCGAGCCGGGGGGCGCCGACACGCCTGTCCGGGCCCGGGATACAAGACGAGGATTCTGCGTGCGCACGTTTTCGCCCAAAGCAGCCGACATCACCCGGTCCTGGCATGTCATCGACGCCGAGGGCATGGTCCTGGGCCGTCTGGCCACCGAGGTGGCGTTGCGCCTGCGCGGCAAGCACAAGCCGATCTTCGCCCCCCACATCGACACCGGCGATCACATCGTGGTGGTCAACGCGGCGAAGGTTGTGCTCACGGCGGACAAGTCCGAGAAGAAGTTCGTCTACCACCACAGCGGCTACCCGGGCGGGCTCACCAAGAAGAAGTACGGCGAATTGCTGTCGGACCGACCCGAGGAGCTCGTGCGCCGGGCGGTGCGGGGCATGCTGCCTCGCACCCGGCTCGGACGTCAGCAGCTGAACAAGTTGAAGGTCTACGCCGGCTCCGACCACCCGCATCAGGCCCAACAGCCCCAACCGCTCGACGTGCCCCGCGCCCGGGCCCGGTCGTGACCCTCGGGTCCGGCCCGACGTCCCGCACGCCGAAGAGACAGGAACCACGAACGTGACGACCAAGGTCAAGCTCCCCGCTCCGCTGTGCCAGACCACCGGCCGACGCAAGGCCGCGGTGGCGCGGGTGAGGATCCGCCCCGGTGGGGGGAAGATCACCATCAACCGGCGTGCCTTCGACGACTACTTCAGCTCCGCCACCCATCGCATGGTCGTGACCGAGCCATTGCGGGTCACCAACCTCACCGAGGGCTACGACATCGACGCCACCATCGCCGGCGGCGGCGTGTCGGGCCAGGCCGGCGCCATGCGTCTCGGGATCACACGCTCGCTCGTGGAGCTCAACCCCGAGCTCCGCGCCATCTTGAAGAAGGCCGGATTGCTCACCCGGGACGCACGCGAAAAAGAGAGCAAGAAGTACGGCCTCAAAAAGGCGCGCAAGGCACCCCAGTACTCCAAGCGGTAGCGGGTCGTGGAGCTGCGGTTCGGCACTGACGGCATTCGCGGAGTTGCCAATGCAGAGTTGGGCGCCGAACTGGTCATGGCGCTCGGTCGGGCTGCGGCTCGTGCTCTGCCGACGGCACGCTTCCTGGTCGGGCGCGACACGAGGAGGTCCGGCCCCCTCCTGCAAGCGGCGCTGTCAGCAGGGATGGCGAGCGAGGGTGCCGACGTCGTCGACGTCGGTGTCCTTCCCACTCCGGGCGTGGCATGGCTTTCGGCCCAGCGCGGGTTTCCCGCCGCGGTCGTCTCGGCGTCGCACAACCCCTTCTCCGACAACGGGATCAAGCTCTTCGCGGCCGGGGGTCTGAAGCTGCCCGACGTCACCGAGGCCGCGATCGAAAAGGAGCTGGCCACCATTCTCGAGTCGGCCGGACCCGCCTCGCGTCCGCCCACCGGTCAGGGAGTGGGGAAGATGTGGAGCGAGCCCGAGGCGTGCCTCGGCTACATCGAGCATCTCACGGGGGTGCTCGAAGGTCGCAACCTCGACGGGTTGCGGGTGGTGGTCGACTGCGCCAACGGAGCGGCATCCGCGGTCGCGCCCGAAGTCATGGCGCGCCTGGGTGCGGACGTGCTCGCCATCGCACATACCCCCGACGGATCGAACATCAATGACGGCTGCGGGTCCACACACCCCGAGTTGCTTGCCGCCGAGGTGCTGTCCAGCGGAGCGCACGTGGGGCTCGCACTCGACGGCGATGCCGACCGACTTCTGGCGGTCGACCACACGGGCGCCCTGACGACCGGCGACGAGCTGTTGTCGTTGTTCGCCACAGACCTGTCTCGTCGAGGGAAACTCGCCGGCAACTCGGTGGTCGTGACGGTGATGACGAACCTCGGTTTTCGTCTGGCCATGGCCGAACAGGGCATCGCCGTTCGCGAGACCCAAGTCGGCGACCGGTACGTCCTCGAGGCGCTCAACGCGGAAGGACTGACGCTCGGCGGTGAGCAATCGGGTCACATCGTGTTCCGCGAGCTGGCGAGCACGGGAGATGGTGTGCTCACCGGTGTGCTCCTGCTCGATCTCGTCAAGCGTTCGGGAGCCCCCTTGGCGGATCTGGCGCGCCGGAGTATGCAGCGGCTGCCCCAGGTGTTGCTCAACGTGGCGGCCCCTCGGCCTGCCGACACCGTGGCGGCCCCGGCGGTTCAGGCCGAGGTGGCCGCGGTGGAAGCCGAGCTGGGCGAGCACGGGCGCGTGCTGCTGCGGGCCAGCGGCACCGAACCCCTCGTGCGGGTGATGGTGGAGGCCGAGGACGAGGCGGCCGCCCACTCCGCCGCCGACCGGCTGTGTGCGATCGTGGAGAAGGCCCTGGTTCGGTCGGCATCTCCGAAATGACCGGTGCCGTCCCACGGACGGCGCAGCGTTCCCGCCTGAGGTCCATGACGCCCTAGCCTGGAGACCATGTGCGGCATCATCGGGGCGACCGGAGGTGGCGAAGTACTCGGCGTCCTGCTGCAGGGCCTCGAACGCCTGGAATACCGAGGATATGACTCCGCCGGTGTGGCGCTGCAGTCCGACGGGGTCCTGTGGCGGGCCCGGGCCGCGACGGGCACGCGTTCGCTCGACGATCTCCGGAAGGTGGTGGAAGAAGGCCCGGGCGCGGTCTCGGCCGGCATCGGCCATACCCGGTGGGCGACACACGGCCATCCCACCGAGACCAACGCGCACCCCATCCTCGACTGCACCGGTGCCGTCGCCGTCGTGCACAACGGCATCATCGAGAATTGGCGCGAGTTGGCCGAGCAACTGCGCGACGAGGGACACGTCTTCGTGTCCGACACCGACACCGAGGTCATCGCCCACCTCGTCGAGAGGGAGCTGTCGGGTGGATCGTCATTGGCTGACGCGGTGCGGACGACGCTGCGCGAGGTGCGCGGTGCGTTCGCTCTGGCCGTGATGGCCGCGGGGGAGCCGGGCACCATCGTCGCCGGTCGCCGCGTGTCTCCGCTCATCATCGGAATGGGCGACGGCGACTCGGGAGAAGGGTTGCTGGCGTCGGACATCCCCGCCCTCTTGGGCCGGACCCGGCGGTTCTGGGTCCTCGACGACGACCAGATCGTCGTGCTGCGGCCCGGGTCGATGCGCGTGACGACGTTGCAAGGCAAGGAAGTCGAGCCCAAAGAGCTCAAGGTTGAGTGGGATCTCGAAGCGGCCGAAAAGGGCGGGTATCCCGATTTCATGGGCAAGGAGATCCACGAGCAACCCCGTGCCATCGCCGACACCTTGCTCGGGCGCCTCCGGCCCGACGGGACCGTCGAGCTCGACGAGCTCCGCATCTCCGACGACGACCTACGGCGAGTCGACAAGGTATTCGTCGTGGCATGCGGCTCGAGCTATCACGCCGGGATGGTGGCGAAGTACGCCATCGAGCGCCTGGCGCGCCTGCCGACCGAGATCGACATCGCGTCGGAGTTCCGCTATCGAGACCCCGTCCTCGACAACCGGACGCTTGTCGTCGGGGTGAGTCAGTCGGGCGAGACCATCGACACGCTCCAGGCCATGCGCGAGGCGCGCCAATGGGACGCCAAGATCATGGTGATCTCCAATGTCGTCGACTCCTCCATGGCGCGCGAAGCCGACGGTGTGCTCTACACGCGAGCCGGGCCCGAGGTCGGGGTGGCCGCCACCAAGACACACCTGACCCAGGTCGTCGCGCTCGAACTGCTGGCCCTGCACCTGGCCGAGCTCCGGGGGATGGCCGATCCCGCCGATGCCCGGGTCCTGTTCGCCGATCTGGCCAAGCTTCCCGAGCTGGTCGAGCAGACGCTGAGTGCCGAACGCGAGGCCCAGGTCGCCGCGATCGCAGGCAAGTTCACCGACACCCGCGACTTCTTCTTCCTCGGTCGCCACGTCGGATTCCCCGTCGCCCTCGAAGGTGCGTTGAAGCTCAAGGAGATCTCTTACGTCCGGGCCGAGGGTTATCCCGCGGGTGAGCTCAAGCACGGCCCGATCGCGTTGATCGTCCCGGGCACGGTGGTGGTGGGCGTGGCCACCCGGACACACCTGTGGGAGAAGATGATGGGCAACGTGGCCGAGGTCCGGGCCCGGGGTGCCACGGTCATCCTGGTGGCCAACGAAGGGGACGAGGACACCGCCGCCCAGGCCGACGAGGTCCTGTGGGTGCCGAAGACGCACCCGTTGTTCGCACCGGTGCTCGATGTCGTCCCCCTACAGTTGCTGGCGTACCACATCGCCCGGTTGCACGGTCACGACGTCGACCGGCCTCGCAACCTGGCCAAGACGGTCACGGTGGAGTGACCGCGCCTGGGGGCGACCCGGGCGTGGGGGGCGTCTGTGGCATTGGCGTGGATGCCGTCGACGTCGTCCGGTTCCGGCGGGTGATCGAGCGCCGCCCCACCATCGTGGACCGCTTGTTCACCGAGTCCGAGCGGGAGTACGCCCGGCGCAGCCGTGATCCGGGCCCTCGCCTCGCCGTCCGGTTCGCGGCGAAGGAGGCGGCACTCAAGGCTCTTGGAGTAGGCGTCGGCGCGGCACCCTTCCGCGATGTCGAGGTGGTGAGGGGCGAGAACGGCGAGCCTGGCCTCGTCCTGTCGGGACGCGCCGCACAGCTCAGTGCCGGTTGCGGCGTGCGACGATGGCACGTGTCGTTGAGCCACACCGACACCGTTGCCGTCGCGACGGTCGTGGCCGAGGGAGTCGTGGCCGAGGGATCAGCACGAAACGACGGGATCACGCCTTGAGACCGGTGCTGCGCGTCGAGGAGATGCAGGCCGTCGACGCGGACGCGAGGGCGCTGGTCTCGGAGCAGACCCTCGTCGAACGAGCCGGGACGGCTGTGGCGACGTGGGCGGTCCGCATGCTCGGCGGGACCTACGGACGCCATGTCGTTGTCGTCGCGGGCAAGGGCAACAACGGTGCGGACGGGCGCGTGGCCGCGGCGCGCCTGCGCCGGCGCGGGGCCCGGGTCACGGTCATCGAGGCGGGCGACGCGCCTGATCGCATCGGGCCGGTCGGCGCGGTCGACCTGGTCATCGACGCCGCCTACGGAACCGGATTCCGCGGCACGTATCGTGCCCCCGCTGTGCCCGGGGGCGTTCCCGTACTCGCCGTCGACATCCCCTCTGGGGTCGACGGCAACACCGGCGAAGCATGCGGAGAGCCGCTTCGGGCAGATCTCACTGTGACGTTCGCGGCGCTCAAGACGGGGCTCGTGCAAGGGGCGGGCTCGTTGCTGGCGGGCCGGGTGGAGGTGGCCGACATCGGTCTGGACGTGAGCCGCGCCCGCATCGGCGTGGTCGAGGACGCGGATGTGATCGGCCTTCTCCCACCTCGCCCCCGCGACGCCCACAAGTGGCAGTCGGCTGTGGCCGTCGTGGCGGGTTCGCCCGGCATGACCGGCGCACCAGGTCTGTGCGCCCGGGCCGCGTACCGCGCCGGCGCGGGGATGGTGCGGCTCGGCATCCCCGGCGGCGACCTGGCGGAGCTCCCCGTCAGCGAAGCGGTGGGCGCCCCGCTCCCGGCCCGGGGATGGGTGTCCGAGGCCCTGGCGATGTCACAGCGTTGCCGGGCACTGGTGGTCGGACCCGGGCTCGGTCGGGTCGAGTCGACCGTCTCGGACGTGCGCGAGGTCGTGTCCCGCTCTGAGCTGCCCGTGGTCGTCGACGCCGACGGTCTGTACGCGCTCGGCACCGGTGACGAGATCGGCGCCGTGGTGCGGGGCGGGCCGCCCGCGGTGCTCACGCCCCATGACGGGGAGTTCGCACGGTTGGCGGGCGCTTCACCCCCGCCGGACCGGATCGCGGCCACGCGCGCCTTGGCCGAGCAGGCGGGCGCGGTGGTCCTGCTCAAGGGAGCGACCACCGTCGTCGCCGCGCCGGGCGGGTACGTGCTGTTGGCGACGGCCGGCTCGCCCCGGCTCGCGACAGCAGGGACCGGGGACGTGCTGTCGGGTGTCATCGGGGCGTTCATCGCCCGTGGCGTCGAACCCCATCACGCCGCCGCCCTGGCCGCGCACGTCCACGGGCGCGCCGCGGAGCTCGGCCCGCCCGAGGGCCTCGTCGCGGGGGACCTCGCCGATCTCGTGTCCACGTGGCTGTCGGGGATCCGCCGGTGAGCTGCGCCGCGGTGCGACACGACGCGGCGGTGAGTTCCACGCACGTCAGGTCGCGCCCGGTATGGGCCGAGATCGATCTCGCCGCGGTCCGTCACAACGCATCGCTCCTCCGGCGGATCTCGGCGCCCGCCGCGTTGTGTGCCGTGGTCAAGGCCGACGCCTATGGACACGGAGCGGTGTCGGTGGCTCGAGCCGCTCTCGACGGTGGTGCGACCTGGTTGGCGGTGGCGACGCCCGAGGAGGGCGTGGAGCTGCGCGAGGCGGCCGTCACCGCACCGGTGCTCGTGCTGTCTGAGCCGGTTCCCGAGGCCATGGCCGAGGTGGTCGGCCATGGGCTGACCCCGACGGTCTACACGCTCGGCGGCATCGGCGCCGTGGCGCGGGCCTCGAGCCGTGCGGGTGCCGTCACCGACGTCCATGTCAAGGTCGACACGGGAATGCATCGTGTGGGCGCGCCCCCCACGGAGCTGCTCGAGCTCGTCGGAGCCGTCACGGCGGAGCCGTCTCTCCGTTTCGCCGCGCTGTGGACCCACTTCCCGGTGGCCGACGGCATCGACGGCGAGGACCGGTCCTTCACCGCGGCACAGATCCGTCGTCTCGACGACGCGCGCGCGCTGCTGGCGGAGGCCGGGCACCCGCCTCCGCTCGTGCACGCGGCGAATTCGGCGGGAGCGGTGGCGTACCCGGAGTCGCGCCTCGACATGGTGCGATGTGGCATCGCGCTCTACGGGGTCCCACCCTTCCCGCTCGTCGATCCCGAGCTCGCCGCGGTGATGGCCGACACCGGGGCAACGGCCCTTCGCCCCGTGCTCTCGTTGCGCGCCAAGGTGACATTGGTGCGCCGCCTCGAGGCGGCCGAACGTCCCTCCTACGGCCGTCTCTACCGGCTCACGGACCGATCCGCGGTGGCCACGGTGCCCATCGGGTACGCCGACGGCGTGCCGCGGCGCTACTTCTCGAACGGCGGTACCGTCCTGGTGGGTGGTCGCCACCGGCCTCTGGCGGGAATGGTCACGATGGACCAGATCGTGGTGGACTGCGGCCCGGGCGAGGAGGTCGCGGTGGGCGACGACGTGGTGCTCATCGGGGAGCAGGGGGGCGAGTCGCTCACGGCCTCGGACTGGGCTCGTGCACTCGACACGATCGCGCACGAGGTGCTGTGCGGCATCGGTCCCCGTGTCCCGCGTGTCGTGGTCGACGGGGAGGCAGCGCCATGAGTGGCAAGCGAGGACTGCTGCGGAGCCGTCTCGTACGCGGTGTGGCGGCGGGGACCGGTGCCGCGCTGGCGGCGGGCTGGGCGACCCAGCACCGCCTCGTGGCCCGTACGCACTCCACCCCCGACGACATCGCGGCCGAGGGACTCACCGTTCCCGAAGACTGCGTGGAGCACGTCGTCGACGTCGACGACGGGGGTTCCATCCACGTCATCGAGCGCGGCCACGGCACCCCGGTGGTGCTGCTGCACGGGTACATGCTGAGCTCTGCGTTGTGGGCTCATCAGCTGCGCGACCTTGCCGATCATCATCGGGTGATCGCCCCTGATCTCAGGGGCCACGGCTCCTCTGTCCCGGGCGCGTCGGGTTTCTCCACGATCTCGACCGAGGGCCCGATGGCCGAGCTGCGCGCCGACGCACGCATGGCCGCGGCGGAACAGGGCTCGCCCGGTGTGCGACGCATGGCCGCCGACGTCCGAACCGTCCTCGCCGCGCTGGAGGTCGAGCATGCGCTCGTCGTAGGGCACTCGATGGGCGGAATGGTGGCGTTGCAACTCGCGCATGACACTCCAGCCGACGAGCTGCGTCGAAGGGTGGCGGGCCTGGCCCTGGTGTCCACCACGGCCGGCCCCTTCACGCGGATGCCGGGGCTCGGACCCATGGCCCGAGTATCCGCTCCGGTCTCGGCGCGCGCCGTGGGCCTCGCCGACCGGTTGGGCGTCCGGGCGTTCGGGTCACCGGACCTTCGCTGGTGGCTCACCCGCCTCGGATTCGGCGCCGACGCACCACCGCCCCAAGTTCGTTTCGTCGAGGGACTGCACCTGGCGACCCCGTCGACCACGGTGATCGACCTGCTCCTCTCCCTGGCGATGTTCGACCTGTCGAAATGGCTGGGGTCGCTCGACCTCCCTGTGCTCGTCGTCGTCGGTTCCCACGACCACCTGACACCGCCGCGCCACGCTCTTCGGACGTCCGCCGCGCTGAGCCATTCCCAACTGGTGGAGCTGCCCCGCTGCGGGCACTTGCCCATGATCGAGCGCCGACGCGAGTTCGCGCGCGTACTCGAGGAGTTCGCCGCCAAGATCGGCTAGGGACCCCGGGGTGCCGTGGCCCGGCGGCGGTACCATGCCGCCCGTGGGCACCCTGGCCGAGCTCCGGACCGAGGCTCTCGCCTGCACGCGCTGTGCACTGGCAACGGGTCGAACCCAGGTCGTGTTCGGCGTGGGCGACGAAACGGCCGACCTGATGTTCGTCGGCGAAGGTCCGGGGCGCGACGAGGACCTTGCCGGGGAGCCCTTCGTGGGGCGGTCCGGGAAGTTGCTCGACAAACTCATGCACCAGGAGATCGGACTCGATCGGAGCCAGTGCTACATCGCCAACGTCGTGAAATGCCGCCCCCCCGGCAACCGCGACCCCCTTCCCGATGAGATCGCGTCGTGCCGCCCGTACCTCGAGGCGCAGCTCGAGCTGATCTCTCCCCGCGTCGTGGTCACGCTCGGGAACTTCGCTACGCGCCTGCTCCTCGACACCACGGAGGGAATCCGCCGGTTGCGCGGGCGCTCCTACCCGTTCCGTGGCGGTCACCTCGTCCCCACGTACCACCCTGCGGCCGGCCTGCGAGGCGGGGCCGAGGTGGTGGCGGAGATGCGAGCCGACCTCGTCCGGGCCAAGCTGCTCCTGGCCGGCGATCGACTGTGAGGGAGGCCGCCGGGGACCGTGCCCCGGTGCGGCTGAGAACCGAGTCGGCCGATGGCACCCGGGCTCTCGGAGCCGCGCTGGCGCGTGGACTGCGACCCGGCGACGTGGTGTTGCTCGAGGGTGACCTGGGGTCGGGCAAGACCACTCTGGCCCAGGGCATCGGCGCCGGTCTCGGGGTTGCCGATCAGGTCACGAGCCCCACTTTCACGCTCGTCCGGTCCTACCCGTGCGCGGTCCCGACCGCTTCGAACGACACGTCGGTCGACGCGAGCACATCGACGATCGCAACGTTCCTGCATGCCGATCTCTATCGCCTCGACCGTCTCGGCGAGGTCGTCGACCTTGCCATAGGAGAACTCGTGGAGGACGACGCGGTGGCGGTCGTGGAGTGGGGAGAGGCGGCCGAGCCGGTGCTCGGCGAGGGTGCCATCGTCGTGCGCCTCAGCGAGGGTGGGCCAGACGACGAACGCTACGTGACGATCAGCGTCGACTCGCCGGATGGCAGTCGCCGGGCCGAGCTCATCGGGCTCCTGTCGGCGTGGACCGCACCGTGATCGTGCTGGCCGTGGAGACGGCCACCGAACTGGCGGGGGTGGCGCTGGCTGACGAGGCCGGCGTGATCGCCTCGGTGACGGTGTCGCGCGGGCGACATCACGCCGAGTCTGTCGCTCCCGCCATCGAATTCGTCTGCCGCCGCAGTGGACTGAGTCTCTCGGCCCTCGACGCCGTGGGCGTCGACGTCGGCCCCGGGCTCTTCACCGGCCTGCGCGTCGGCGTGGCAACCGCCCGGGCGTTGGCCTTCGCCTTGGAAAAGCCCCTCGTCGGCGCGGGGAGCCTCGAGATCCTGGCCCACGCGGTGGACAGCTCTGGCGCCACGCCGGGCACGCTCGTGGTCCCGGTGGTCGACGCCCGCCGGGGGGAGGTCTTCACGGCGCGGCTGCGCACGACGGGTGATGGAGCGTCGCGCGAGCAATCCGAGATCCGCCTGACCCCCGAGGCGCTCGCGGCGGACCTGGCGGGTCTCGGTGAATCCTTCGTCCTGGCGGGGAACGGGGCGCGTCGGTACCGGGCGATACTTGGTGCCGTGTCCGGTGCCGTGTTGGTTGGGCCGTCTCTCGACTTCCCCCCTCCGGGGGTCTTGGCCACGTTGGTGCAGACCAGAGCCGCGGCAGGCGAGTTCACCGTCCCGGCCGAGGTGCTCCCCAACTACCTGCGCGACGCCGAGACCCGGATCAATTGGCAGACGCGCGCGCGACGCCCCGCGGAGAGCTGAATGCCGGCGGCATGGGAGGGCGACGGTCCCGGTCCCGGGGGAGAGAGCGCTCCGGCGGGGTCACGGCGTATCGCCGATGTCGTGCGGATCGCACCCCTGCGCCGGCGACACCTGCCGACCGTGATCCAGATCGAGGAGGCGAACTACCCACGCCCGTGGACGTCCACCGTGTTCCTGTCGGAACTGGCGCAGCGTCGGTCGCGCCGCTACACGATCGCGACGATCGGTCCTCTGATCGTCGGCTTCAGCGGGTTGATGGTGGTGAAGGAAGACGGCCACATCACCACCCTCACCGTCGATCCGGCGTGGCATCACCGGAGCATCGGCACCGTGTTGCTGCTCGACCAGGCGCGCGCCGCTCCGAATCTCGGAGTACGGCATCTGACCCTCGAGGTCCGGGCGTCGAACGCGCCGGCCCAGGCGCTGTACCAACGCTTCGGCTTCGCGCCGGTGGGCGTCCGCCGCAACTACTACCCCGAGACCGGCGAAGATGCCATCGTGATGTGGGCGCGCGACATCGACACCTCCGAATACGCCCGGCGACTCTCGGCGATCGACGAACACATCCGGTCCGGGACGTGACCGGCTCCGACGCGCTCGTGCTCGGTATCGAGACCTCGTGCGACGACACGGCGGCCGCTGTCGTCGACCGTGGCGTCGAGGTGCTGTCATCGGTGGTCTCGAGCCAGGTGGACGTACACGCCACCTATGGCGGCGTGGTCCCCGAGCTCGCCGGCCGGGCCCATCTCGAGCTTCTGACCCCGGTCATCGGCGAGGCACTGGGACGGGCCGGGGTCAGCGGCAGGGATCTGCACGCCGTGGCGGCCACCATCGGGCCCGGCCTGATCGGTTCCCTGCTCGTGGGGGTGAGCGAGGCCAAGGCGCTGGCCCTGGCCTGGGACCTGCCCTTCGCCGGCGTCAACCATCTCGAGGGCCACCTCTTCGCCGCGCTTCTCGACCACCCCGGCATCGAGTGGCCCGTGGCCGTGCTGCTGGTGTCGGGAGGCCACACCCTGCTCGTGTCGATGGAGGGCCCGGGTCGGTACCGGCTCCTGGGCCAGACCCTCGACGACGCCGCGGGGGAGGCATTCGACAAGGTGGCCCGGTTCCTCGGCCTCGGCTACCCGGGGGGCCCTGCCATCGAGCGGGCCGCCGCGTCTGGTGATACGGGCGCCTTCGCGTTCCCCAGGGCGATGATGGGCGACGGGCTCGACTTCTCCTTCAGCGGGCTCAAGACGGCCGTTCTGCACGCCGTGCGCCGCCGCCCCGACGCATCGGACGCGGATGTGGCGGCCTCGTTCCAGCAGGCCGTGGTGGACGTCCTCGTGGCCAAGGCGGTGCGCGCCGCGGCCGCGGTGGGAGCCCGGGGTGTGTGCCTGGCCGGAGGGGTGGCCGCCAACGGGGCGTTGCGCGCGGCGCTGGCCGAGGCCTGCACCGAGGTCGGCCTGCCTGCGTATCTGCCCAGCCCGGCCACGTGCACCGACAACGCGGCGATGATCGCGGCGGCGGCCTGGTGGCAGCTCGAGCACCTGGGCGCCACGCCGCTCGATGCCGGGGCCGATCCGAACCTCCGCCTGCCCCTGCTGGTGTGAGGGGGCGGCCGGCCCGGTCGCCGGTTGCCCGAGGCTGGCGCGCCCGCTATCGTTAGCACTCGCAAGGTTCGAGTGCTAAGTGCCTACAGGAGGCTCCCCTGCCATGAAGCTCCACCCCCTCGAGGACCGGATCGTTGTCCGCCCCGGCGAATCGGAA
>Ga0209415_10011230_pt1 | contig 15104 bp, 14 predicted proteins | sample PeaSoiSIISIP2007_FD_187696 | JGI IMG/M metagenome (GOLD analysis project Ga0209415, IMG submission 187696) | Peat soil microbial communities from Weissenstadt, Germany - SII-SIP-2007 (SPAdes) (version 2) | ecosystem: Environmental > Terrestrial > Soil > Wetlands > Peat | place: Germany... | reverse complement strand
CCCCCCGCCACAAGGCCTTTGTCAGGATCAAAAGTGAAGTCCCGCCCTTCGACGATATCGCGAAAGGCTGCCGTTTTGCCATTTGCGTAGACGAAGTCATTCAGGAAGAAACCTGGTACCTTGCCGTTGAACGTCTGGTTGAGCGACTCGCGGATGCACGCCATTAGAGCAGCCCACATCGGGGCAGCTGCGCTTGTCCCACCCACGGGCTCGATCGGAAGTTGGGAACCAGGTGGCTGGCTGACAAGATAGCCGGTGGTTGAGCCGGCATTGCCGGCCACGTCCGGCACGCAGCGTCCCTTTGAGGGAGGTTTGTTGGCCGATTGCAGTGCAATACCCGCATTGCTTTGATAGCTCGGCGCGGTCGTATAGCGATCGCTGACTCCGCCACCGGTCGCGCCACCGTAATAGAACTTGCCTTGTTGCAGGTTACCCAGCTCGTTCCAGACAATCTCCTTGTCAATGGTTCCATTCTTCGCGTAGACCATCGTGCCCCCGACAGCTATTGCGTACGGACTGGTTGCAGGGTATCCCGCATGAGCGGTCTGAGAAAACAGGGTCACTTCCTGTTGGTCCACTTGTCCTCGCATGCTGCTGGAACCTTGATCCCCGGTTGAGACGAATACAGGAATGCCAACGGCGGTCGCATCCCTGAAGGCTTCGTCAATGTTTTGATTCAGCATTGGCCACCCCGGGTCGCCAGCGCTCCCGCGCAGGTCCTCATCCAAGCCATAACTGATTGAAACGGCAGCGTAGTCATCATTGTGGATCGCCTGATCCATGGCATTCAGGTAACCAGCGCCTGTCCAGGGCGCGAAGTAGACATCAATGGTTGCCTTTGGCGCCATCGCTCCGATGACTTCAATGTCCAGATAGACTTCTCCAGTTACCGGACTGTTGACTTGCATTTCCGTGCTCAAAACTGAGATCGAATTCACGGTCGGCGGTGTCTGCAGGCCAATATTCCGCGTGAAATAGTCTGCGAGGACGGATGGATCAAAGCCGCCTCCGAACTCAAGGACTGCCACGCGTTCGCCGGCCCCCTGTGTTGGTGGAAAGTTGTATATTTTCGCCACCTGGTTTGGGTAGAACGAGCCCGGGAACTGGGCTTGCGGGTCCAGATTTGCCGCCCTGCGGTTGACGCGCACACCGTGCCGGACCACAACCGGCATATTATTCAGGCCAAAGACACCCGTGATGATCTCGGCTAACTGTCCTGGCATTCGGATGTCATTTTCGGGGCAGCGAAAGTTTGTACCGGTTCGAGAGTGCTTGTACATGAGCAGCTTGACCCCGAAGGCTCGAGCCATGGCATCAGCTGAACCGACAAGGTGCATCTGTCGCCTGCCTAGATCGACATTCGAAACAGACAGACCCTGCTGTTTGGCCCAATGCTGAACCACGTCTGCATCCTCCCGATTCGAGCCGTAACGTTCCGAGAGTATTTGTCGGGTGATCCCCACACTCCGTTTTCCGGCAACAAATTGTTCGAGAGTCGGTAAACCTTTCTCGCTTTTGCGCCGTAACTTGATAGTGATCTCGATGCGCTCGTTCGGATCAGCAGGGCCGATCAACGGGTTCTTGTGTTCCGGCACCGATCCTTTGAGGACAATTAGTTTGTCAGTCATCCTGGCCTCCTTCTCCTGTTCCGCATGCCGTGATTGGTACTGCTGCTTTGCGATCCCTGTCTTTTTCCGAGAAACCTCTGAGCACAACAAATCGGGCTACATGAGGCGACTCGAGCGTTACCCATACCAATGAAAGGCTACGAGCCGGCCTGCACATCCTCTGGAACATCACTCTTCCGCCCGCGCCGAACCGGCGTCAAGATAGCCCCACCGCGTGCACCTTCGAATGCGCTGAACCGAGTTGCATTTATTCGGTCGTTAGCAATTGAAGACCTCCCACACTCAAAGACTTCCGGTTCACCGGTATCGTCGTGGTGCCCGGTACCGCGAGTAACGAATAAGGGACCACGACGAGGCTTAGTGTTTCGAGGTTCGCATTCCCCATAGCACGAAGCGCATTCGTGATATCAAATGTCTCGTCCATTTCCGAATGCATCGCATGCGAACCATCGTTTCCGCCGGCGGCGTGCCGAAAAAGGGCGACCGACCCTATGAAGGATGGATCGGAACGCGAAAATTCGCCCTCAGTCTTCGCAGCCAGATGAAGGTCAAAGCCGGTGCTCTCGACTAATCCCAGATCCACTTTGGACAGACGCAGAGCCAATCGCCGGGTAGCGGATTGAGAGTCCAGCGCATTGAGCGTGTGGATGGTATTTCCCAGGTTCTGCTTCATCGCTACCGAAAGAGGGATCACTGCCCTGCCGACATTTAGAACGCTTGCCGAGACCTCAGATTCAACCATCAGTTGTGCCGGATGGAATCGAACTGCCAATTGCTCTGCGGCAATTGCCGGTCCCACGTGAGGCAGGGCCAGGGGTTTACAGTTCGGGTCTTCGTACTTGAACCGGACTCCGAGAGCTCTGTAATCGAAATAGGTTTTCCGCGGTTCATTGACGACCTTGCCGTCCGGGTCGAAGAAGAACCACGGACGTTCATTGAACCAGTAGTCGGACGGCAGCTTGCCCCACTGCTTCCCCGGCTTGCACGACCATTCCGCCCAGAGTCTGTCAATGTTGGAGTGGTGAATGGAAAAGATGGGATCGAAACCGGCAGTCGGGGGAGTCGCCATCGCTCCGGCGGTGCCTTCGCCATTCGAGGAGTCGATTATGCCACCGACCGCTCGATGAATCTGATCGTGCGGATAGCTTTCGAGCAGACCTCGTGTCGATGGATCCTCGTCGGCAATGCCGCCCGCAAGACCTTCTCGTTCGGTCTTGCCGAAAAACACTGGCGAGCCCATCGACAAGCTGACGTCCACCGCTGAATCGGAGAGTTCCAGCAGCGGGAGCCCGGTGGCAAACGGATGTTCGTAGCCACAGAAATAGAAATCCCGTTCCGCCAGATACAGGGGATTGATATTGTCGTCTGCATCATTGCTCAGATTGCCGTCGAGGTGCTTGATGCCAAATTCCCTGGGAAATTTTCGATTGCGCTTGTCCGTATAGTTCCAATAGGGCAGCGAGAATCGGTCCTCCTCCGTATGCATACGGAGAACCTTTTCGAAGTGATACGTGTATCCACGGTGCCAGGGAAGAAAATTCGCGGAATTTTCACCATCGTGCGGACACTGATTCCAATATCGCTTTTTGAAGACATTGCTAACGTTCGGATCTTGCGCAGACGCTTTGTTGATGGCGTCCTCGGTGACTCCGTGAATCGCGGCCTGGTAGAACCAGCTCAGTGGATCCGATGGCTTGCGCTGCTTCATAGCCTTCACTCCCTTGCGCAAGGCAGCCACCAGCTGCGTGTCCTGCACGAATTCATCGAGCGGCATTCGCGGAGCCGGGGGAACGGAACTGCCCGGCATCGCGAACACCGGGCCGTTTACGAGGGTCGATGCGGCAGATACCACCAGCAGCTTGACAGCATCTCGACGAGAAAGTGCCATTCGTTCTCCGTTTCGTCTTTCCCTATGGGCGAAGCCACAAGCAAGCGACGGCATGGCAAGCCGATGCGCTCGCCTGCGGACACGTCAATTATTTGGGGAAACGGCGATCCGAAGCCCCCTCGGATGTGAAGCTCAGTGCAAGCTCCACTCTTCAGTTCGCCGAACGGGCAAAGACTACCGCTCGCGTCTACAAATGTCAACGCGAATCTGGGACCGACTTAGTAAGTCACTACACATGAGGAACGGACTCGATCCCACCCATGATCATCGAGGTCAAAGGCTTTTCGGTGAAGATCTGACACCCATATTTGTTTCGCGGTCTTCATCGAGAGCCATCAAGTTCTCTGCTTATTTGTCTTTGTCACCGCACGTCTGGCCGGTCTCTTTGCGGCAGGTTTCCTTGCCTACGCTTCGTCCTTCGACTGGATGGCATGTGCGTTGGCGAGCGCCCGATTGTCGTCGAATCTGATGCGTCCGAGCGAAACCTGCAGCACAACTAAACGGGAAGTCCCTCGGAGAACAATTTCATCTTGTTTCCTGAGTGGACGTTGTTCGTTACAAGCGCCTGCTGAATCTGAACCGGGTCAATGTTCTCCGGGCAAAGGGCCGATAACTCTTCCAGGAAGTTGGGGAAGAAAGCGATCGCTTCTCTGCCGCTCAGCAGTACTGGAGAGGCCAGCAAACTTAAAGCCCACGAATCTTCCTGGGTGAAAGCGGAAATGGCATCGGCGCAGTATCCGTAGCAGACCGCAAGCATAACGAATTTCTCTTGCAAGTTTTCTGACAGCGCCGCCAACGAATACCAGTCCGTGACGCCTGGAGGCCCATCGACTTCGGTGACCGTATCGTCATTCGGGTCTGGGCCACCATGCGCTACAAGAAGAAGGCAATTGAAAGTTGGCGTACTGTCAAAAACGGCGGAGTACTGGTCTGTGTCCGCGGCAAACGCAGGGCTGTTCTCAGTCAGGTCCACACCGCGCTTCCTGAGTTCATCGCAAAGGGTTGTGGTCACGCGGTGCTCAACACGATCGCGGTCGCGCGTGACATCCACGACCAGGACTCTCGGATGGCCCGGAGTCTTCCCTGTGGTCAATTCGGTCACGTCGCCCTCCTGAAGTACATCGAAGCGATTCCTCATTCTCGGCCGAAGCTTCGCACGCCACATTGGCTTCTGCCCAGTCAGTGCGTCCCACGAGTTACCTCTAATAAGGGCAACCAAATAAGGCGCCTTACTGCCATTCGAGACCAGGGAAAGCATACCGCACCCCGGCGGAACCGGTGCTGCGGCCGGTACGGCGAGCGGACAATCGCCGCGTCTGGACTGCTTACGCGTACTATTCCTGGCGAGCCATGGTGCGAATTTCCGGGACGGTTCGTAAATGCGGAAAATATGGGAAGTCACGTCTCGGGAGGATGGCCGGACTGGACGAGGGTGAACTTTCTTTAGGGATGGTTGGGCCTGTCTCCAAGGAAGGCAAACAATACCCTGCGTCCGCCAGGCTCTTTTATCGCCTTTTTCGAGGACTCCGCGGTTACGAAGACGGAATTGATCTGGGCCAAGACCTGAGGATCATCAAACGTCAGAACCCAGCGTCCGTCCTTGGCGTCATCGTCGTGGAAAATACCCAAACTTCGTATCGGCTTCTCGGCTCCAAGCCGTTCGCCCCATACATAGAATGAAATCTTCGCTTCCAATTTCCGCGGGTCTGTCAGGTCGTACGCATAAAAGATGAGGGACTTCCCTTCTGTGTAGAAAATCCGGCCAAAGGCACGCTGGTTTTTGCCGTCTCCGTCCCGGTCATGCACGTCAATGATGTGTAGATTGCGCGCGACCACGAGGTCCCGCACATCACTTCCCTTTTCAGCAAGCTCCCGTTGCTCCGCCAGAGCCGCAGATTGGTCGGAAACTTGTTTTCGAAGTTCACGAAGCTCCGCGTCCTGGAGAGCGAGCACCGTATCACTCGCGTTCTTTTCGGACTTCGCCTTTTCCATCTCTGCCTCGAGCTGCGCGGTGCGAGCGTCCCGCTGTGATTGATCTGACGCTGCCACGGCACTTCCCTTCTCTGCTTCGGTAAGGCGCGAATTCGAATTGTCGTTCGCCTTCATTTCGGATTCGATCTCAGCACGTTGTTCCCGAATCGTAGCCGACATGAACTTCATTTCGGAGCGGGCCGCGGTCAGCTGCTGCTGGAGTCGGATATCTCCGGCTCCGCCCTCTTGGGAAACCGTTCCTGGAGACGACACGGTCGCCTGGCTGGCAAGAACTGGCGGACGGTCAACCGCCACCGGAGGTGACTTCCGCCTGCCGATGATCAAAAAACCAACGATCAGGACGACTGCGGCTACAGCGCCGATGCTCGCGAAAAGCCAACGGTGATTTGTTGCTGGTACTCGGGGCAAGTTCTCGCGAGTTAGCTCGATCCCTTCTGACCTGGCGCGAGCGACAAATCTCTGGGTCATGCCGGTGGGAATCTGGCAGCGAAGATGCCTCGCAGCCAGCTGCGAGAGGGCTTGGGCGCTGATCTGGGTAAAGTCGTACGTCGCGCTGCGACAACTGGGACAGGACTCGAGGTGAGATCGTAGATCCGCTAACTCGTCCTGAGAGGCTTGCCCGCTGGCAGCCAGCGCGCAGAGCTCCTCGTATTGCTCATGGATATTCAACGAGGATCCTCTTCCCTTTCAGCGTGTGTTCGGCGGCCGTCTTCGCTTTTCCTTTGGCCTTGCCGGTTTCCAGCAGGACCTCCCGCAATTTCGCCAGCCCTCGATACAAGTTGTGCCGCACAGACGAAGCCGAATCGCCGGTTTTTGTTGCGACTTCTTCCGCCGTCAATCCCTCGAAATACGTGAGCACGATCACTCGGCGTTGGCGTGATTCGAGGGTCGCGAGAACCTGCTCCACCAGAAAGACCACCTCCTGCGGAGGCAAGCATAGCAAATGTCCAGGCCCATTAAACAGTTCCGCTGGCATCAGGTCGTCCAGTTCTTCCCGATTGTAAAACCGGTTGGACTGGAGATGCTGCCGGCGGTCGATACTGCGGTGGTAGGCGTACTGCAGCAGCCAGGTTTTGAAGCCTCCGCGGTCGGGATTGAATTGGCTCGCGGCCCGGAAGATATCGAGGAACACCTTTTGGACGGTCTCTTCCGCTTCCCCATCATCGTGGAGGATTGCCCGGGCGATTCGGAAGACCAGCGGGCTGTGTCTCTCAAACAAAACGGCGAGGGCATCGTTACAGCCCGTGCGTAATGCGGCCATCAAGTCTTCGTCAGTCAGCATTCGAAGTCGAGAGGGAGAGAGGAGCAAAGTCGCCAGTTCTTCATCCGATAAAGGCATGGGCTCCACCTGAAAGAAGTGCCCGACTATGAGTCAAGAACCAAGAATTAGGAAGCCCCCGAAGAGTTGCGAGCCCTTCCCTCCCAATCGAGTTCACTCAATTGTTCGTGCGATTAATACACACTATAGGTGGGTCGCACAATTGTGGTCAAGTAGCAGATTGTTTCAGGATGTCGCACAAGCTGAATCGCAGCCAGCACAGGGCAAATCCGAAGATTGCGTTCGGGCTCGTGCTGCGACAGCTCCGAGAACAGAGTGGCGATTCACAGGACTCGTTTGCCCATCGAACGGGATATCATCGCAACTACGTGGGCCAATTAGAACGCGGTGAGAAGAGTCCCTCGCTCAATGCATTATTCAACTTATCCAAAGCGGTCGGGCTCCGACCTTCTCAAGTGTTGGAACTGGTAGAGAGACGACTCGGGTTTTGATCTGTTCGGCGATCACCTCTTGACCCGGCTCCCCATGAGAGAACTGTGGGCCACTCCGGGGTCGAATTATCTATGGCGTCATCCTCTGCGGCCAATCGAACCGCGATTTCCCCCCGGCGCACTGCTGGCACATCGACGTCTGCAAAAGAGGCCTCGCCTCGCGTGCAATGGCGGTCCGACAGTCAGTCGGCCCGGTCAGGGCAATATCTTCTACAGCAACGAAGTCGCACTCAAAGTGAAGATCACTGAAATTCTGCACGTCGTTGACGAGATCCAGAATCACTCAAAGCCTGTCATAAACCACTGCTATCGTGAATTCCTGCTCCAGAATGGCGATGCCGAGGAACGCGAGTATCCCGATCCAGAAGACCAGGTGCGTGAAGTGCTGATCCATGGAAACTGCCTGTCACAGAGAGATATTGATGTTTGTGTAGCCTTCGATCTTGGCGAATTTGCAGCCCAGTCCGGATATGAAAATATGCGCGAATTGCACGACGCCCTCGTCACTAAGTGGGGCTGCCCGACATTTACCTGTTGCCTCCCCGACGGCGGCTGGCGACTCGACTGTTGTGTCTGGGCCTGATGCCACGCGACTCCTAGGTCGCCAGCCACTTCGCATAAGCCCTCACGTCAATCATCGGCACGGTGCCGCTCATCTGCAGGCGAGCAATTAGCTCCAGAAGAAACGCGGTTGCGGGCTTTCCTTGCGTTTTCAAAGAGTGACACCCTTTTTCATCACACCCGAAGATGCCGTGTGCCGCAACGCAACCAAGATCGAGACGCCGCTCGTCTTCTTGCTTCAAAGCGTCTAATAAAGGCTGACCCATCGCCGGCCTCCACTCGCTCTCAAACGTCAGCAACCCTCCCAGGATGTAGGGCAGGGGCTTCGGCGGAAACCCTCCGCCCGCGTGCGGAATCGGCAGGCTTGTTCTCATGAGTTTCCGGACGCTCTGGACCTTGTCCTGCGCGTATTTCACGAGTGAGGCGTTGATGACCTGTTTTGCCTCAAAGACCGCGTATACGCTTTCCGCCGGAACGACCACCTGTCCCTGGAACTTAAAGATGAACGGAGAATACTGCCGGTCGAAAATCACGACATCAATCTGCTCGCTGAAATTTCCCTCGCTGTCCACGACATGAGCTTTCGCGGACTGGTAGCGCTTCGGCAGATAATTCTCGAACAGTTCGAGCCAGACTTGCTCGCTCGCATCGCCCTTGGTACCCGGATGACCAAACGACTTACGCGCAATGGCCAGACGCTGCTCGATGTCATCGTGCAGCCCCGCCAGCAATTGAGAGAGGGACCAGTTATTCATGCGTTTTCAGTCCTTACAACCTACGTCAGGACTCCTGTCCCTGACTTTCCTTGAATGGCGGCGTAGGCGGGTGCTTTTCAACCACCTCTTTGGCCAGCTCAAAAGTGATAGCACTCGACGGATAAGCCGCAAGCAAAAGGCCCGGCAGAAATCGCTGGGCTAAATCCGAGTAGGTATACCCATATGAACGCCCGCGCGTGGCTCCCGTTGCGACGACCAGCGAGTGAATTTGCTGAGAACTGAAACCCAGCTCCTCCAGTACAGGCTTTAGAAAAGCCGTCCGCTGCGTCTCGTTCGGCCGCTTGAACGTAAATGTCACTGCCGCCCTGCGACGAACCGCCGGATCAAGCGCCTCAAGGCGGTTCGTGCACATCACCACGATTGCGGGCAGATTGCCGGTTGCGAGATCGTCCACGCCGCGAATGAGCGCGTTTACGCCTGCGCGGTCTTCATGATGCATCTGGCCAAGTTCGCGGGATTGTGCCAGCGCATCCGCTTCATCGATCAGGAGAACGATGCCGGAGTGGCGCTTGCTTCCGCGTCCCGCCCCGCGCTTCGCCGCCTGCTTGACTTCCGCGAACGCCGCCGACAGTAGGCTGGTCATTTCGCCGACTGCGCCGGTGCCGCGCGCATTGAGACTCAGCGCGTAGAGCGTGACGCCGATTCCCGCTTTGCGCGCGACGGCATCGCCGAAAGTCTCAGCCAATATCGTCTTCCCGGTTCCCACATCCCCGGCGAAAATGAACAGCGGAGGTCGATCCCGGAAGAAATCGACAATCCTGATTCTCTGGCGGTGAAACGTGTTGCTCCATGCTGTGAGACTCTCCGGGTCGAGCAGAAGCCTCGCCTCTTTAAGCAGCCGCTCCTTCATTTCGTCGAGGCCGACAAGGGAACCGAACCGCCTGGCGGCGGCCGGATCTGGATATTCACGAACCTCTTCGAAGATGCCGACTTTATTGTCCATCAGGCAACCGGCTGGAAAGTCTGGCGGCTTACGCCGCATCCGCCAGAGAAATAATTACGATCCGATGTCCAGTAGCCTGCCCCGTCGGAAGGCGGATCGCCGGAAGTTCTCTGGATCGGAAGATCGGACTTGAAGCGGACCTGCTGATCGGAGGACAGCTCGAAGTACTTTGCGTTCTGAGTCAGGTAGTTGAAGAAAACCGCTCCAGTGATATCCACGTTCGCGACAACTTTCCCGGCACGGTCGTCCGTAGTAAGCAGGCCATTGGCATCCACCTTGTATCTCCAGGACACGATTCGTTTGCCGTCCTTCTTGTAACCGAATTCGTATTCCCTGAGATAACCGGCATTAAGATACTGCGCCAGCTCCTCCGCGTACTCACGAATCCGTTCTTCCGAAGGTTCTCCATAATAGTGGGCGCAGAGGTGCATGTCAGCCGCCACTTTGGAGGAAACGTAGCGTGCATTGATGATCGTGAAGGTAGCGGATTTCGTAACGCTGAATGTCATGGTTCTATCCCCGGAAAGAAGGTCCCAATACGTCTTGCCAGCACTCAATCGCTCTTCCCCGCGTCGTGGCGAATCGGGCTTCGGATATCGCCTCCAGCGCGTCCTGAGCGGCACTTACGATTTTCTGCCGGTGGGTTTCGTCGTAAACGGCGGCGACGTTGTTCGTTTCATTGACGGGATCGAATATTTCCATCGGCTTTCCCGTCGGCCCCGGCAGCTTGGACGCCGGGTAGTAGTCGGTGAAGGAAATCCGCGTCTTAAGCCGGGACTTCACGATGTAACCGAACACCTTCTCCAGCGCGACCGTGTAATCCCCCATGCTCACGCCGCTGTCAGCCAAGTGCGCGACGATCATCTCGGTCATGAAGGACTTAAGTCTGAACCCGTCGTCCTTGATTTTCTGGAGCCTGACCCACCATTTCACGAGACGGCCCACCTGTGCGAAGTGGTCCTTCTGCTGCGCCTTGCGCTTCCGGATGAAGGCCAGGTGCAGCGGAATGCTGGTGAGAACCGGCTTGCCGCCGTCAAACGCGAACAGATATCCCCGGTCATCAGGGTCGCCCTTGTACTGGACAGGCACGACATCGACGCTCAGCCCGCTGACCGCGTACTTGATGCATACGGAGTGCTTGTTGACGGTAATCTGGTCAGGTTTCATTTGCGGATATGCTTCACGCAGGCGCTCTGCCAGCCAGTTGAGCAGTTCGGGCTCAGCGGTGGGAGTCTTTTCCGCCTTGACGTAAAACGCCACGTCCACATCGTTCAGCGTTTTCAGCGCCGTGCCTTTGGCGAGGCTGCCGGAGAGCAATGTTTTGATGAGGCCGTAGTCGGGGTGATCGGCCGCATACTTATCAAGCTTTTCGCGCAAACGACGAACTTGATCGCGAAATTCTTCCGCGTCTTCCCGGCTGAGGTTTACCGATTCCGCAGCGAAGTCGGCGATGTCGGCATGCGTGATCGCTGCCGCCGAAAAGGGGCCGTCCACCTTGCGCAGCTCAAGCGTGTTCATCGACCGCTCCCATCGCGGTGAGAATCCTTCACCAGCTTCGAGAGCGATTCGCCGCCGGAGCGCTCCCGCAAAGTGTCAAGCCGCGCATCGCCGCGGATTCCGGGCGCAAAATCAGGCCCGTAGGTTTTTCTCAAAGTCTTGATGAGAGTGTCGCCGCGTTTTTGGCGGATTTCGCCGTTCTCGTCGCGACACCGTTGATCAAGGCCAGTGTTGCAGTGATCTTTACTCTTGGCCATGGCCGTTTCTCCACATCACCCGAAAGCGGATATTCTCTTAGAATAACACGCAACCGTCGATTATGCAAGCTAACCATAGTAGACACTATTAATAACCTGTTATTATTATTGACATCAGTGCAGCATACCGCTACAGTTACGCCGGTGAAGTAATCATGAACAATACCGATGTGTTTTACCGGCAGGTTGGTGAGAATATCCGTGCGAAGCGCAAGGAGCGGGGGTTGTCGCAGGAAGGGCTCGCCAAGGCCATCGGTCTCAAGAGACCGTCAATGAGCAATATTGAGAAGGGACGGCAAAACATTCTATTGCATACATTTCGCGACATCGTCGAGACCCTGGGGACGACGACGGATGCCCTGTTTCCCGAACGAACCATACCCGAGCCGCAGAAGATGCCTGATTTGACCAGCTACTCCCCACAGGTTCGGGAGTTTGTCGAGGCAGCTATCAAACCAGCGGAGAAGGAGGAAAGCCATGGCGATCAGAAGACGTAAGATCGAGTCGCTCATTGAAGAGCTTCTCTCTACCTACCAGATAGAGCAGGCTCCGGTGCCGGTGGAGCAAATCGCTAAAGCAAAAGGAGCAAGGATTTTCTATCAGTCGCTCGAAGACAATGTTTCCGGCTTTTTGTACCGGGACAGTGCCCAGGCAGTCATCGGCGTCAATACACACCATGCTCCGGTCCGTCAGAATTTCACAATGGCTCACGAACTCGGCCATTTCCTGCTCCACGACCAGGAACAGCTTCACATCGACCACGAATTTCGGGTCAGACTCCGGGATGATGTCTCAAGTCAGGGGACCGACGAGGCCGAGCGCGAAGCCAATTTCTTCGCAGCTTCGTTGCTAATTCCGAAGCGCTTTCTGGAAAAAGATCTAGCGAGCGAGCAATTTGTCGATATGTTCGACGATTACTTGGTGACCGATCTCGCCCGCAAATACGGGGTGAGCACTCAGGCGCTCGCAATTCGAATGCAGACTCTCGGCTATATTCAAGAATAAGTTGGCGAACAAAGTTTGGCACATCCTTCATCGTGAATCAACGGCGACAAGAATTTCATCAGCTCCTCCTGCAGACGAGCTACTGCAACTCCCTCACACTTCATTGCTTTGCGACCAGAGATTTTACGAACTTCAGTGTTGTCAAGGCGTATCTCGTACAAGTTTGCGTCTAGCAAGCGAACAATCAGCGAATAATCGGGCGCTATACTAGCTCTATGTCGCAGTGGTATCGACCCGGGCCAGTATCCTCTTTGATGCACAAGGAATAAACGGACTCCCATGGCGAAGACCGGTCGGAACGATCCCTGTCCCTGCGGATCTGGCAAGAAATATAGGAGGTGCCATGGTGGAAATACGACCGCGCCGCCTTCGATAGAGACTGCCTTGGAGAATATATATCAAGAGTTACACGAAATCGAAGGGCATAGCTTCGGGCAGATCAGTGAAAGTTATGAGGAACTGGTTCGCGATCTGAGCTCCTATGATCGACGGTCGAGTCTGACCGCCGTAGCCGCACTATCGCTAGTTGCGGAGAATCGCACGTGCATAGTCCGGTTGGATTCCCTACTGCATTTTGCGGCAATCCACGCCAAGGGTCGGCAGCAAGTGACCGTTCCCGCTCTTGATCGTTGGTTGAACCAACTCCTTTCCCATTCTCCTCTATCTCGTCGAGAGGATCCCGCGGAAGACATCGCGGTTGGAAATGTCATGACTTCGTCAGGTAACCGCCGTGTCTTCACCGGAGACTGGAGCAACCCGTGTCTTGGTTCAGCCTGAAATGGAGAAGCAGCGTTTTCCGTTAGTGTAGATTCCGCCCCTTCCGGGCGGGGATTTTCAGGGCATGTGGGTCTATCGTCCGATGACTCGGTACTGGTCGTGAGTGCGCAGCGCGAGAGAAGAGCCTCCCGCGCTGCTAGACATCGGCTCGATGAGCCCACCAGATTATCCCTCGGCATGGTTGCATCCCTGCAGAGCCCGCCTCCGTTTCACCCGGCAAGTTCATTTTAGCTCCCGACAGCCTCATCCGGTTACTCTCCTAGTTAGCCATCCCCGCGCATGCTGCAGAGAAAAGCCGCCCAGACATCGGGCGGCTTGAGTCTGGCTACCGTTCGTCGTCGGCGCGCCGCAGGAAACCGTGAACCACATTGTTAGCGTCGGTGTAGTAGCCGGTGATCGCCCCCTCGGTGTTGATGCTCATGGCCTGCGTGCCCTGCCATGCGCCAGTGCCCGCGCCCGGAGCCTTGAAGGTGGCGAACCTGCCGTGGGGAGTTCGCAGGTAGCCGTGATACACGTTGCTCGCATCTACGTAGTACCCCGTGATCGTACCAGCCGGGTTCATGCCCCCATACCAAGGGATATACCAGCTAGCGTCGGTGCCCTGATAAGTGCCCGTGCCCGCGCCGGGAACATCAACCTCCGTGAAGGTGCCGTCGGGCGCACGCAGGTAGCCATGAAACACATAGTTCGCGTCGATGTACGATCCCGAGATCTCCCCTGCGGGGTCAATCCGGAGAGCACCGGTGCCCTGGCCGGAGCCCGCGACCGTGCCCGCGTTGGGATCGTCAAACTCCGTGAAGGTGCCGTCGGGTGAACGCAGATAGCCGTGACTCACCCAATTCGCGTCATAGTACTCTCCAACACTCGCCCCCTCTGGATTAATGCCTGATAAGTTCGCGGGGTATGTGCCTTGGCTAGGTTCTGTTCCCGCCCCCGGTGCATCAAACTCCGTGATCGTGCCATCGGGAGCGCGCAAAAAGCTGTGACTCACGTTGCTTGCATCGAAATACTCCCCTAGGATCGTCCCGGCCGCATTCACGCTCAGACCTCCACTGCCCTGGAATGCGCCCGTGCCCGCGTCCGGAGCGTCGAAGGTGGTGAATTTGCCGTGGGGAGTGCGCAGGAAGCCGTGAAACACGTTGCTGGCGTACATGACGGTTCCCACGATCTCTCCCGCCGGGGTCATGCCCTTGACCTCGATCGTGCCTTGGCCCGCGCCTGTGCCTCCGCCCGGAACGTCGAACTTAGTGATGGTGCCGTCAGGAGCGCGCAGGAAGCCGTGATACACGCCGTTCGCGTCAATGTAGTTCCCGGCGATCCACTCCCGTTGGATGACGTAAGCGAAAGTGCCTTGGCCCGCGGCCGTACCGGCACCGGGAGCGTCAAATGTGATGATTTTGTGTTTCCATTGTGGTTGTGCTTGCGGCCACGCGGCCGAAACAAAGCAGGTGAAAAGAATCAACATCAGAATACTGATGCGCTTCATGACTGCCCTCCTAGGAACGAGCTCGTCTTGAACTTATTTGTCCGATTAGGGAAGAAATTCGACAATCGCCTCTAGGGGTGCTGCGTCCCCGTGGTAGGAGGTGCTCTTCGGGGAGGCGAAACCTTTCCCGGCAAATTTTCAACTTAGAACCGGGCAATGTCAGTGATGCTGGTCACGTGTTCATGTGGGCAGGCCGTGTACCTCCCCCAACGCCCCACGGGGGAACCGACGAGTCAAGCTGCAAAGTTTTGCAGTGTCCCACGGATTCAGGAGCAGCTCCGACGGCACGGCTGGCGGCGTCGCAGTTGGCGCTGCTGGCGAGCCTCCTCCAGCTTGCGGTCGCGTTCGGCGTGTATCTCTGCTTGTCGGCCCGCGAGCATGTCGTTCGGCCTCACGTAGCCGATCGCGCTGTGCAGCCGGACATAGTTGTAGCGGTCCACATAATGCTGGATCAGGCGTTTTGCATCTTCCAGTGACAGCGGCGTCCCCGGTCGAATGCATTCGCTTTTCAGCGATTTGTGCCA